>WBZO01001809.1_pt1 | contig 31213 bp, 40 predicted proteins | sample 5204261 | NCBI WGS metagenome assembly WBZO01 (sample SAMN12412400, study PRJNA552823) | activated sludge metagenome | isolation source: activated sludge from anammox sidestream of wastewater treatment plant... | place: USA: North Carolina | collected 2017-09
AGGCGATCCGCAATCAGTATGACGAGTCCAAGAAGCGCCTCGAACAGCGCTTCCTCGACAAGGTCGAGAAGCTACAGCGCGGCGACGAATTGCCGCCCGGCGTGATGAAGATGGTCAAGGTCTTCGTCGCGGTGAAGCGCAAGATCCAGCCCGGCGACAAGATGGCCGGCCGCCACGGCAACAAGGGCGTGGTGTCGAAGATCGTGCCGGTCGAGGACATGCCGTTCCTCGCCGACGGCACGCCGGTCGACATCGTGCTCAATCCGCTCGGCGTGCCGAGCCGCATGAATGTCGGCCAGATCCTGGAGACGCATCTGGGCTGGGCGTGCGCGGGCTTGGGCAAGCGCATCGGCCAGGCGGTGGACGCCTATTATTCGCGGCAGGACACCAAGCCGCTGAAGGAGACGCTGAAGAAGGTCTATGGCGAGGACGAGACGATCCGCTCGCTCGACGAGCAGGGTCTGGTCGAGCTCGGCAGCAACCTGCGTCACGGCGTGCCGATCGCGACGCCGGTGTTCGACGGGGCCAAGGAGGGCGATATCGAGCAGATGCTCGATCTGGCCGGCCTCGACCATTCCGGCCAGTCGACCGTCTATGACGGGCGCACCGGCGACGAGTTCGACCGCAAGGTGACGGTGGGCTACATCTACATGCTCAAGCTCCACCACCTCGTCGACGACAAGATCCACGCCCGTTCGATCGGCCCGTACTCGCTCGTCACCCAGCAGCCGCTGGGCGGCAAGGCGCAGTTCGGCGGCCAGCGCTTCGGCGAGATGGAGGTCTGGGCGCTCGAGGCCTACGGCGCCGCCTACACCCTGCAGGAGATGCTGACGGTGAAGTCCGACGACGTGGCCGGCCGCACCAAGGTCTACGAGGCGATCGTGCGCGGCGACGACACGTTCGAAGCCGGCATCCCGGAAAGCTTCAACGTGCTGGTCAAGGAGATGCGCTCGCTCGGCCTCAATGTCGACCTGCACAATTCCAAGCAGCAGCGGCCCGGCGAGTTGCCGGAGGCTGCGGAGTAGCAAATTCTCCACCTCCCCCGCTTGCGGGGGAGGTCGACGAGCGAAGCTCGTCGGGTGGGGGTGATCGTGTGGCCGCCCCCTCCCTGACCCTCCCCCGCAAGCGGGGAGGGAAAAGCAAAGCGAATTAACCGGCCCGCGGAGCGACGGCTCCAACGGTGTCGAGGAGACGACGATGAACCAAGAGATCATGAATCTTTTCAGCCCGCAGGCGCCGGCGCAGGTCTTCGACCAGATCCGGATTTCGATCGCGAGCCCGGAAAAGATTCTCTCGTGGTCGTTCGGCGAGATCAAGAAGCCGGAAACGATCAATTACCGCACCTTCAAGCCCGAGCGCGACGGCCTGTTCTGCGCGCGCATTTTCGGGCCGATCAAGGACTACGAGTGCTTGTGCGGCAAGTACAAGCGCATGAAGTACAAGGGCATCATCTGCGAGAAGTGCTCGGTCGAGGTCACGCTCTCGCGCGTGCGGCGCGAGCGCATGGGCCATATCGAGCTTGCGGCGCCGGTCGCGCATATCTGGTTCCTCAAGTCGCTGCCGAGCCGCATCGGCCTGCTGCTCGACATGACGCTGAAGGATCTCGAGCGCATTCTCTATTTCGAATATTATGTCGTGCTGGAGCCGGGCCTCACCCCGCTGCAGGACCGTCAGCTCCTGAGCGAGGAGGACTATCTCAAGGCGCAGGACGAGTACGGCGCCGACAGCTTCACCGCCATGATCGGCGCTGAAGCGATCCGCGAGATGCTGAAGGCGCTCGACCTGGAGAAGCTCGCCGCCGACCTGCGCGTGGAGATCGCCGAGTCGACCTCGGAACTGAAGCCCAAGAAGCTCGCCAAGCGCCTGAAGCTGATCGAGGCGTTCATCCAGTCCGGCAACAAGCCGGAATGGATGATCCTGACCCAGGTGCCGGTGATCCCGCCGGACCTGCGGCCGCTCGTGCCGCTCGACGGCGGGCGCTTTGCGACCTCCGACCTCAACGACCTCTATCGCCGCGTCATCAACCGCAACAACCGCCTCAAGCGGCTGATCGAGCTGCGCGCGCCCGACATCATCATCCGCAACGAAAAGCGCATGCTGCAGGAAGCGGTCGATGCGCTGTTCGACAACGGCCGCCGCGGCCGCGTCATCACCGGCGCCAACAAGCGGCCGCTGAAGTCGCTCGCCGACATGCTGAAAGGAAAGCAGGGCCGCTTCCGCCAGAACCTGCTCGGCAAGCGCGTCGACTATTCCGGCCGCTCGGTGATCGTGGTCGGTCCGGAGCTGAAGCTGCACCAGTGCGGCCTGCCCAAGAAGATGGCGCTCGAACTGTTCAAGCCCTTCATCTATGCGCGGCTCGACGCCAAGGGCCTGTCCACCACGGTGAAGCAGGCCAAGAAGCTCGTGGAGAAGGAAAAGCCGGAAGTCTGGGACATCCTCGACGAGGTGATCCGCGAGCATCCGGTGCTGCTCAACCGCGCGCCGACGCTGCACCGCCTCGGCATCCAGGCGTTCGAGCCGGTGCTGATCGAGGGCAAGGCGATCCAGCTGCATCCCTTGGTCTGCGCCGCCTTCAACGCCGACTTCGACGGCGACCAGATGGCGGTGCACGTGCCGCTGTCGCTGGAAGCCCAGCTCGAGGCGCGCGTCCTGATGATGTCGACCAACAACATCCTGCATCCGGCGAACGGCCAGCCGATCATCGTGCCGTCGCAGGACATCGTGCTCGGCCTCTATTACCTGACCATCCAGTCCGACGGGCAGGCGGGCGAGGGCAAGATCTACGGCGAGGTCGCCGAGATCGAGCACGCCTTGCAGCAGAAGGTCATCACGCTGCATTCCAAGATCAAGTATCGCTGGGTCGGCATCGACGAGAACGGCAAGTCGTTCCGGAAATGGTACGAGACGACGCCGGGCCGCGTGCTGCTCGGGCAGGTGCTGCCGAAGTCCTCGAAGATTTCGTTCGATGTGGTCAACAAGCTGATGACCAAGCGCGAAATTTCCAACATGATCGACACCGTCTACCGCCATTGCGGGCAGAAGGACACGGTCATCTTCTGCGACCGCATCATGGCGCTCGGCTTCCATCACGCCTTCAAGGCCGGCATCTCGTTCGGCAAGGACGACATGGTGGTGCCCGGCGCGAAGTGGAAGATCGTCGACAAGACGCGCGAGCTCGCCAAGGAGTTCGAGCAGCAATACAATGACGGTCTGATCACCCAGGGCGAGAAGTACAACAAGGTCGTCGACGCCTGGTCGAAGGCCACCGACCAGATCGCCGAGGAGATGATGAAGGAAATCTCCGCCGGCAAGAAGGTCGAGGGCCGCGAGGCGCAGGTCAACTCGATCTACATGATGGCGCATTCCGGCGCGCGCGGTTCGCCCGCCCAGATGCGCCAGCTCGCCGGCATGCGCGGCCTGATGGCCAAGCCCTCGGGCGAGATCATCGAGAGCCCGATCATCTCGAATTTCAAGGAAGGGCTGTCGGTGCTCGAGTACTTCAACTCGACCCACGGCGCCCGCAAGGGTCTCGCCGACACCGCGCTCAAGACCGCGAACTCCGGCTACCTGACGCGCCGTCTCGTCGACGTCGCACAGGACTGCATCATCACGACCGAGGATTGCGGCACCAAGGCGGGCATCAAGGTGCGCGCCATCATCGATGCCGGCCAGGTCGTGGCCTCGCTCGGCAGCCGCATTCTCGGCCGCACCACGGCCGAGGACGTGAAGGATCCCTCGACCGGCAAGGTCGTCGTCAAGCGCGACACGCTGATCGAGGAGCCCCATGTCGAGGCGATCGCGGCGGCGAGCGTGCAGGAGATGCGCATCCGTTCCGTGCTGACCTGCGAGAACACCAACGGGGTGTGCGGCAAGTGCTACGGGCGCGATCTCGCCCGCGGCACGCCGGTCAATATGGGCGAGGCGGTGGGCGTCATCGCCGCCCAGTCGATCGGCGAGCCGGGCACCCAGCTCACCATGCGCACCTTCCATATCGGCGGCGCCGCGCAGATCAACGAGCAGTCCTTCATCGAGTCCAACTTCGAAGGCACCGTTCGGCTGAAGAGCAAGGACAAGACCAAGGGCGCGATCCGCAATTCGGAAGGCGACCTCGTGGTCATGAGCCGCAACATCGTGCTCGCGGTCGTCGATACCGACGGCACCGAGCGCGCCACCCACCGCCTGCCTTACGGCGCGCGGCTGCGGGCGGACGAGGGCGACAAGGTGACCCGCGGCCAGCGTCTGGCCGAGTGGGATCCCTATACCCGGCCGATCCTCACCGAGGTCGACGGCACGGTCGCGTTCGAGGACCTGGTCGAGGGCCAGTCGGTCGCGGAGACGCAGGACGAATCGACCGGCATCACCAAGCGCGTCGTCACTGACTGGCGCACGTCGAGCCGTGCGGCCGACCTGCGTCCGGCCATCGTGATCAAGGAGCAGGGCAAGATCCTCAAGCTCCTGCGCGGCGGCGAGGCGCGCTATCCGCTGGCGATCGACGCCATCCTGTCGGTCGATGCCGGCGAGACGGTGAAGGCCGGCGACGTGATCGCGCGCATCCCGACCGAGAGCGCCAAGACGCGCGACATCACCGGCGGTCTGCCGCGCGTCGCCGAACTGTTCGAGGCGCGCCGGCCGAAGGAGGCCGCGGTGATCGCGGAAATCTCCGGCACCGTGCGTTTCGGCCGCGACTACAAGAACAAGCGCCGCATCGCGATCGAGCCGGCGGACAAGGATGCCGAGCCCGTGGAATATCTCGTTGCCAAGGGCAAGCACATCCATCTGCAGGACGGCGACATCGTCGAGAAAGGCGATGCGATCGTGGAGGGCAATCCCGCCCCGCACGACATCCTGGCGATCAAGGGCGTCGAGGAGCTCGCCGCCTACCTGGTCAACGAAATCCAGGACGTCTACCGGCTGCAGGGCGTGTCGATCAACGACAAGCACATCGAGGTGATCGTGCGCCAGATGCTGCAGAAGGTCGAGATCGACGACGTCGGCGAGACCGACCTGATCCATGGCGACCAGATCGACAAGGTCGAGCTGGACGAGGTCAATGCCCGGGCGGTGGAGCAGGGCAAGAAGCCGGCGACGGCGCATCCGGTCCTGCTCGGCATCACCAAGGCCTCGCTGCAGACGCGCTCGTTCATCTCGGCGGCGTCGTTCCAGGAGACCACGCGCGTGCTCACCGAGGCCGCCGTCAACGGCAAGTCGGACACGCTCGACGGGCTGAAAGAAAACGTCATCGTCGGCCGTCTGATCCCGGCGGGCACCGGCTCGGTCATGAACCGGCTGCGCGAAGTGGCCGGCAAGCGCGACCAGCTCATTCTCGACGAGCGCGAGAAGGAAGCGGCCAAGGCCGCGGCCGAGCAGCCGGCGGCGTTGCCCGCGGCGGAGTGATCCGCCGGCATCGCAGCCGCAAGGCAGGAACTGCAAAGGCCGCCCTCCGGGGCGGCCTTTTTGCGTGTGGTGGCAAGGTGCCGGCCGGGCTATCGGGGCATGGTCGTCTCCGCCCGGCTCCCGTTTTTCGGGACCGCGCTCTACCGGAAGGGATTGCGGATCGTCACCCCGCCGATCCTCTGGCCATGCGAGAGGTCCTCGGACAGGATTTCGCGACAATCCAGCGCGCGGGCCGCTGCAACGATCGCCGCATCCCGGTAGGAGAGGCGATGCACGGCCCGCAGCGCGAGAGCGTCGTGCATGAGCGCCAATGTCGTTTCCTGCACCGGAAAGCGCAGCCACGCCTGAACGAGCCCGACGGCCTCGTCGTGCGACAGTGCGCCGCCGCGCGCCGGGCGCGTCGCCTGGACGTAGAATTCCTGCAGCACCTGCACCGACAGCGCGCCGCCGCGGTCGAGCGCGGCGAGGGCGATGTCGCGCTTTCCCGCCTCGGCGGGATCGGTGGAGATGGCATAGAGGAAGATGTTGGTGTCGAGAAAGGGCGGGGCCATCAGCGGCGGCGGTCGTGCAGTTCGTCGCGCGACAGCCGCTCGCCGGCGCTGAATTTGCGGATGCGCTCGCGGATGGCGCGTTCCTGATTGGCCAGCCGCTCGAATTCGCTTTCGCCGCGCCCGAGGCCGGACAGGAAATCCCGGACCAGGGCCGAGATCGAGGTGTTGCGCTCGGCCGCCTTCACGCGCGCCTGGCGGTAGGTCTCGTCATCCACAGAAACTGTGATATTTTTCATAGTCTCACAGTAATGGCGGACGATGCAGCGTTCAAGGCCGAGCGGGCCGGCCGATGCCCGATTCCGCGGCCGCCGCCGCCACGCTCGGCGCGGGCCGCCGCACGGCGACGGGGACGAAAAACCCCCGATTTTCCGCGGGTTTTCGGCTTGACTTACAAGGGGATGGCCGATACATACGCCGCACTTTCGGCAGGCGGTGAGTTTTCGCCTCGTCGGCACGGCCTCCCATGCGCGGCTAAGTTATTGAGAGCAAACGCTCTTTTTGCTTGCCTCCCGGTTGGGACACCAGCGCCTCGACGAATGAATCTCAAACGCTGCCGCTGACTAGCAAGGTCAGACTGACGATGAGTGCATGACCGCCTCGCGCGAGCGGGCGCGGTCCTCTGGGACACGAAGCGTCATTCCGCAAGCCGGAGCGGATGGCGCGTCTTTCTTTTGCGCGTGGAAACGTGCGTCCGGCGAGGGGTGGAAGCCCCGCACGGTGAGGATGAAGGCTTTAAACGTATGCCGACGATCAACCAGTTGATCCGCAAGGGCCGCGTAAAACCGACCTACCGCAACACGGTGCCGGCTTTGCAGGCCTCGCCGCAGAAGCGCGGCGTGTGCACGCGCGTCTACACGACCACGCCCAAGAAGCCGAACTCGGCGCTGCGCAAGGTTGCCAAGGTGCGTCTGACCAACGGCTTCGAGGTCATCGGCTACATCCCGGGCGAGGGTCACAATCTGCAGGAGCACTCGGTGGTGATGATCCGCGGCGGCCGCGTGAAGGACCTGCCGGGCGTGCGCTACCACATCCTGCGCGGCGTGCTCGATACCCAGGGCGTCAAGAACCGCAAGCAGCGCCGGTCCAAGTACGGCGCCAAGCGTCCGAAGTGATCTGAGCGGAGCGAAGATCATCCCGGGCGAGCGCAGCGAGACCCGGGATCGACAGAGAACGAGATAGAGACAGAGAGCCACCGATGTCCCGTCGCCACGCCGCCGAGAAACGCGAGATCAACCCGGACCCGAAGTTCGGCAATCTCGTCGTATCGAAATTCATGAATTCGCTGATGTATGACGGCAAGAAGTCGGCCGCCGAGCAGATCGTCTACGGCGCCTTCGACATCATCGAGACCAAGACCAAGTCGAACCCGATCCAGGTGTTCGAGCAGGCGCTCGACAACGTGATGCCCTCGATCGAGGTGCGCTCCCGCCGCGTCGGCGGCGCCACCTATCAGGTGCCGGTCGAGGTGCGTTCGAGCCGCCGCCAGGCGCTCGGCATCCGCTGGATCATCGCCGCCGCCCGCGAGCGCAACGAAAAGACCATGATGGACCGTCTTTCGGCCGAACTGCTGGACGCGTCCAACAACCGGGGGAACGCCGTCAAGAAGCGCGAGGACACGCACCGGATGGCGGAAGCCAACCGCGCCTTCTCGCATTACCGCTGGTAACGCCGGCCTTTCAGGACAACGATCATGCCCCGCAGCCACCCGATCGAGGACTACCGCAATTTCGGCATCATGGCCCACATCGATGCCGGAAAGACCACGACCACGGAGCGGATCCTCTATTACACCGGCAAGAGCCACAAGATCGGCGAGGTGCATGAGGGCGCCGCGACGATGGACTGGATGGAGCAGGAGCAGGAGCGCGGCATCACGATCACATCCGCCGCGACGACCGCGTTCTGGAAGAACAAGCGCCTGAACATCATCGACACGCCGGGCCACGTCGACTTCACCATCGAGGTGGAGCGCTCGCTGCGCGTGCTCGACGGCGCCGTATGCGTGCTCGATTCCAACCAGGGCGTCGAGCCACAGACCGAGACGGTCTGGCGCCAGGGCGACAAGTACAAGGTCCCGCGCATCGTCTTCGCCAACAAGATGGACAAGATCGGCGCCGACTTCTTCAAGTGTCTCGACGACATCGTGAAGCGTCTGGGCGCCAAGCCGGTCGCCATCCAGCTGCCGATCGGCGCGGAAAGCCAGTTCCGCGGCGTGATCGATCTCGTGCGCATGAAGGCGGTGGTCTGGGACGACGAGGCGCTCGGCGCCAAGTTCCACGACGAGGACATCCCGGCCGATCTCCTCGATCAGGCCAAGGAATACCGCGAGAAGATGGTGGAAGCCGCCGTCGAGCTCGATGACGCGGCGATGGAAGCCTATCTCGAAGGCAAGGAGCCCGACGAGAACACGCTCAAGGGGCTGATCCGCAAGGCCGTGGTCACCGGCGCCTTCTATCCGGTGCTGTGCGGCTCCGCCTTCAAGAACAAGGGCGTGCAGCCACTGCTCGACGCCGTGGTCGATTACCTGCCGTCGCCGCTCGACGTGCCCGCGATCAAGGGCCTCGACGACAAGGGCAACGAAGTCGTGCGCAAGTCGGCCGACAGCGAGCCGATGGCGCTGCTCGCCTTCAAGATCATGGACGATCCGTTCGTCGGCACCATCACCTTCTGCCGCATCTATTCCGGCATCCTGACCTCCGGTTCGGGCGTGGTGAACTCCACGCGCGAGAAGAAGGAGCGGGTGGGCCGCATGCTGTTGATGCATGCCAACAACCGCGAAGACATCAAGGAAGCCTATGCCGGCGACATCGTCGCGCTCGCGGGCCTGAAAGAGGTGCGCACCGGCGACACGCTGTGCGATCCGCAGAAGCCCGTGATCCTGGAAAAGATGGAATTCCCCGATCCGGTCATCGAGATCGCGATCGAGCCGAAGTCCAAGGCCGACCAGGAGAAGCTCGGCGTCGCGCTCGCCAAGCTCGCCGCCGAGGATCCCTCGTTCCGCGTCTCCACCGATCCGGAATCCGGCCAGACCATCCTCAAGGGCATGGGCGAACTGCACCTCGACATCAAGGTCGACATCCTCAAGCGCACCTACAAGGTGGAAGCCAATATCGGTGCGCCGCAGGTGGCCTATCGCGAGCGGATCAGCAAGCAGGTCACGGTCGACTATACCCACAAGAAACAGACCGGCGGCTCCGGCCAGTTCGCGCGCGTAAAGTTCGACATCGCCCCGCTCGAGGCCGGCAAGGGCTTCGAGTTCGATAACAAGATCGTCGGCGGCACGGTGCCGAAAGAATACATTCCGGGCGTCGAGAAGGGCCTGGAATCGGTGCTCGGCTCCGGCGTGCTCGCCGGCTTCCCGGTCGTGGACCTGAAGGTCACGCTGATCGACGGCGCCTATCACGACGTCGATTCCTCGGCGCTCGCCTTCGAAATCGCCTCGCGTGCGGCTTTGCGCGAGGGACTGCAGAAGGGCGCCTCCGTCCTGCTCGAGCCGATCATGAAGGTCGAGGTGGTGACCCCGGAAGACTATACCGGCTCGGTCATCGGCGACCTGAATTCGCGCCGCGGCCAGATCCAGGGCCAGGACATGCGCGGCAACGCCAACGTCATCAACGCGATGGTGCCGCTCGCCAACATGTTCGGCTACGTCAACACGCTGCGGTCGATGTCGCAGGGACGCGCGACCTTTACCATGCAGTTCGATCACTACGAACAGGTACCTCAGAACGTCGCTCAGGAGGTTCAGGCGAAGTTCGCCTGATCCGTCTGGTCGGAGATCGTTAACGCCAGAAAGACCCGCACGGGAGAGTTCCATGGCCAAAGAGAAATTCCAGCGCAACAAGCCGCATTGCAATATCGGCACCATCGGTCACGTCGACCATGGCAAGACGTCGCTGACGGCGGCGATCACGAAGGTGCTGGCGGAAACGGGCGGCGCGACCTTCACCGCCTATGACCAGATCGACAAGGCGCCGGAAGAGAAGGCGCGCGGCATCACCATCTCGACCGCGCACGTCGAGTACGAGACCGACAAGCGCCACTATGCGCATGTCGACTGTCCCGGCCACGCCGACTATGTGAAGAACATGATCACCGGCGCTGCGCAGATGGACGGCGCGATCCTCGTCGTGTCGGCCGCCGACGGCCCGATGCCGCAGACCCGCGAGCACATCCTGCTCGCCCGCCAGGTCGGCGTGCCGGCGATCGTCGTGTTCCTCAACAAGTGCGACATGGTCGACGATCCGGAACTGCTCGAACTCGTCGAGCTTGAAGTCCGCGAGCTGCTCTCGAAGTACAACTTCCCCGGCGACAAGATCCCGATCGTGAAGGGCTCCGCGCTCGCCGCGCTCGAGGACAAGGATCCCAAGCTCGGCAAGGAAGCCATCCTCGATCTGATGCGCGCGGTCGATGAATACATCCCGCAGCCGGAGCGTCCGAAGGACCAGCCGTTCCTGATGCCGGTCGAGGACGTGTTCTCGATCTCGGGCCGCGGCACCGTGTGCACCGGCCGCGTCGAGCGCGGCGTCATCAAGGTGGGCGAGGAAGTCGAGATCGTCGGCATCAAGCCGACCCAGAAGACCACCGTCACCGGCGTCGAGATGTTCCGCAAGCTGCTCGACCAGGGCGAGGCGGGCGACAATATCGGCGCGCTCTTGCGCGGTACCAAGCGCGAGGAAGTCGAGCGCGGCCAGGTGCTGTGCAAGCCGGGTTCGGTGAAGCCGCACACCAAGTTCAAGGCCGAGGCCTATATCCTCACCAAGGAAGAGGGCGGCCGCCACACCCCGTTCTTCACCAACTATCGTCCGCAATTCTATTTCCGCACGACCGACGTGACCGGCGTCGTGCACCTGCCGCAGGGCACGGAAATGGTGATGCCGGGCGACAATGTCGCGATGGAAGTGCACCTGATCGTGCCGATCGCGATGGAAGAGAAGCTGCGCTTCGCGATCCGCGAAGGCGGCCGCACGGTCGGTGCCGGCGTCGTCGCCAGCATCATCGAATAACCTTTCTTCACCTCTCCCCGCTTGCGGGGAGAGGTCGACCGCGAAGCGGTCGGGTGAGGGGTCTCCCCTCAAGACTAGAGTGGCCCCTCACCCCGACCCTCTCCCCGCCAAAGCGGGGAGAGGGAGAAGAAGCAGAGAGAAACGAATATGAACGGCCAGAATATCCGGATCCGGCTCAAGGCGTTCGATCACCGCATCCTCGATGCGTCGACGCGCGAGATCGTGAACACGGCCAAGCGCACGGGTGCGCAGGTCCGCGGTCCGATCCCGCTCCCGACCAAGATCGAGAAATTCACGGTGAACCGCTCGCCGCACATCGACAAGAAGAGCCGCGAGCAGTTCGAGATGCGCACCCACAAGCGCCTTCTCGACATCGTCGATCCGACGCCGCAGACCGTGGACGCGCTGATGAAGCTCGACCTGGCCGCCGGCGTCGACGTCGAGATCAAGCTCTGAGCTGAACGGTTGAAGGAAAGACGGCAACGATGCGCTCCGGAGTGATCGCACAGAAGGTCGGAATGACGCGGGTTTTCACCGATGCCGGCGAGCACGTGCCGGTGACGGTGCTCAGGCTCGCGGGCTGCCAGGTTGTCGGCCACCGCACCAAGGACAAGAACGGCTATGTCGCGCTCCAGCTCGGGGCCGGCAGCCGCAAGGTGAAGAACGTGAGCAAGGCCGAGCGCGGCCATTTCGCCGTCGCCAAGGTCGAGCCCAAGCGCAAGGTCGTGGAATTCCGCGTCAGCGACGACGCGGTGATCCCGGTCGGCGCCGAGATCACCGCCGACCATTTCGTGGTCGGCCAGTTCGTCGATGTCACCGGCACCTCGATCGGCAAGGGTTTTGCCGGTCCGATGAAGCGCTGGAACTTCGGGGGCTTGCGCGCCTCGCACGGCGTGTCGATCTCGCACCGCTCGCACGGTTCGACCGGCGGCCGGCAGGATCCGGGCAAGACGTTCAAGAACAAGAAGATGGCCGGCCACATGGGCGTCGAGCGCGTCACCACGCTCAACCTCAAGGTGGTGCAGACCGACATCGAGCGCGGCCTGATTCTGGTCGAGGGCGCCGTTCCTGGCGCCAAGGGCGGCTGGATCACGGTGCGCGACGCGGTGAAGAAGCAGCTGCCGAAGGAAGCGCCCAAGCCGGGCAAGTTCCGCGAGCCTGCGGCTGAGACCAAGGCCGCTACGGCCGAAGCGGCGCCCGCCGCCGAAGCGCCGGCGGAAACCGGGAAGGGAGCCTGATCGTCATGGAAGTGAAGCTCCTTTCGCTCGACGGCAAGGAATCGGGTTCGGTCAATCTGCCGGACGCCATCTTCGCGCTCGAGCCGCGCAGCGACATCATCGCGCGCTGCGTGCGCTGGCAGCTCGCCAAGCGCCGCCGCGGCACGCACAAGGTCAAGTTCAAGGACGAGATCGCGCGCACCGGCAAGAAGATGTACCGCCAGAAGGGCACGGGCTCCGCGCGTCACGGTTCGGCGCGCGTGCCGCAATTCCGCGGCGGCGGCCGCGTGTTCGGCCCGCATGTGCGCGACCATTCGCACGACCTTCCCAAGAAGGTGCGCGCGCTCGCGCTCAAGCACGCGCTCTCGGCCAAGGCCAAGGACGGCGGCATCGTCGTGCTCGACAAGGCGAGCGTGAAGGACGGCAAGACCAAGAGCCTCGGCAAGCATTTCGCCAAGCTCGAGATCGCCAACGCCCTCATCGTCGATGGCGCCCAGATCGAGGCGGGCTTCGAGAAGGCGGCGCGCAATCTGCCCCATATCGACGTGCTGCCGGTGCAGGGCATCAACGTCTACGACATCATGCGGAAGGGCAAGCTCGTGCTCACGAAGGCCGCCCTCGATGCGCTGGAGGCGCGGTTCAAATGAGCAAGGCTCCGGTCGTCACCGATCCGCGCCATTACGACGTCATCGTCGCCCCGGTCATCACCGAGAAGGCGACGACGGCGTCTGAGCACAACCAGGTCGTGTTCAAGGTCGCCCGCAACGCCACCAAGCCGCAGATCAAGGCGGCGGTGGAGAAGCTGTTCGACGTCAAGGTCAAGGCCGTCAACACGCTCGTCCGCAAGGGCAAGGTGAAGGCGTTCAAGGGCACGGTCGGAACCCAGTCGCCGGTCAAGCGCGCGATCGTCACCCTCGAAGAGGGTCACCGCATCGACGTGACCACGGGTCTGTAAGGAGCGCGCGATGGCACTTCGTACCTACAAGCCGACCACGCCGGGCCAGCGCCAGCTCGTCCTCGTCGACCGCGCCGGCCTGCACAAGGGCGCGCCGGTCAAGGCGCTGACCGAGGGCAAGCACGCCACCGGCGGACGCAACAATAACGGCCGCATCACCTCGCGCTTCCGCGGCGGCGGCCACAAGAAGGCGTTCCGCATCGTCGACTTCAAGCGTCGCAAGCTCGACGTAGCGGCGAAGGTGGAGCGGCTGGAATATGATCCGAACCGCACCGCCTTCATCGCGCTGATCAAGTACGACGACGGCGAGCTGGCCTACATCCTGGCGCCGCAGCGTCTGGCCGCCGGCGACGTCGTCGTCTCCGGCGAGCATGTGGACGTGAAGCCGGGCAACGCGATGCCGCTCGCCAACATCCCGGTCGGCACCATCGTGCACAATATCGAGCTGAAGATCGGCAAGGGCGGGCAGATCGCGCGTTCCGCCGGCACCTATGCCCAGATCGTGGGCCGCGACGGCGAGTACGTGATCCTGCGCCTGAACTCGGGCGAGCAGCGTCTCGTGCACGGCCGCTGCATGGCCTCGATCGGCGCGGTCTCCAATCCCGACCGCATGAACGTGTCGATCGGCAAGGCCGGCCGCACGCGCTGGATGGGCCGCAAGCCGCACAATCGCGGCGTCACCATGAACCCGGTCGACCATCCGCACGGCGGCGGTGAAGGCCGCACCTCGGGCGGCCGCCATCCGGTCACGCCCTGGGGCTTCCCGACCAAGGGCAAGAAGACCCGCAAGAACAAGTCCACCACCAAATTCATCGTCTCGAGCCGTCACGCTCGGAAGAAGAAGAGCTAAGGAGCCGACCGATGCCGCGCTCAGTCTGGAAAGGTCCGTTCGTCGACGGCTATCTGCTCAAGAAGGCAGACAAGGCGCGCGCGTCCGGCCGTCACGACGTGATCAAAATCTGGAGCCGCCGCTCGACCATCCTGCCGCAATTCGTCGGCCTGACGTTCGGCGTCTACAACGGACAGAAGCACATTCCGGTCACGGTGACCGAGGAAATGGTCGGCCACAAGTTCGGCGAGTTCTCGCCGACCCGCACCTTCCACGGGCATTCGTCGGACCGCAAGGCCAAGCGCACCGGCGCCTGAGGGGATTGAGAGAGGTAGATCATGGGCAAGCGCGCGCGCGAAAGAACGCTCCCGGACAACGAGGCGAAGGCCGTCGCCCGCATGCTGCGGGTGTCGCCGCAGAAGCTCAACCTCGTGGCGCAGATGATCCGCGGCAAGAAGGTGGCCTCCGCGCTCGCGGACCTGCAATTCTCGCGCAAGCGGATCGCCAAGGACGTCCGCAAGTGCCTGGAATCGGCGATCGCCAATGCCGAGAACAATCACGACCTCGACGTCGACGACCTGATCGTCGCCGAGGCGCATGTCGGCAAGGCGCTCGTGATGAAGCGTTTCACCCCGCGCGGCCGCGGCCGTTCGGGACGCATTTTCAAGCCGTTCTCGCACCTGACCATCGTCGTGCGTCAGGTCGAAGCGGCGGCTTAGAGAGAGACAGACGATGGGTCAGAAGATCAATCCGATCGGCCTGCGGCTCGGCATCAACCGGACCTGGGATTCGCGCTGGTATGCCGGCAAGAACGAGTACGGCACGCTGCTGCAGGAGGACATGAAGATCCGCGCCGAGCTGATGAAGCTGCTCAAGCAGGCGGCGGTGTCCAAGATCGTGATCGAGCGCCCGCACAAGAAGTGCCGGGTGACGATCCATTCCGCGCGTCCGGGCGTGGTGATCGGCAAGAAGGGCGCCGACATCGAGAAGCTGCGCAGGGTGGTGGCGAAGATGACCGACTCCGACGTCGTCATCAACATCATCGAGATCCGCAAGCCCGAGCTTGACGCCCAGCTCGTCGCCGAATCCATCGCCCAGCAGCTCGAGCGTCGCGTCGCGTTCCGCCGCGCGATGAAGCGCGCGGTGCAGACCGCCATGCGCCTTGGTGCCGAGGGCATCCGCATCAATTGCTCGGGCCGTCTCGGCGGCGCCGAAATCGCGCGCCTGGAATGGTACCGCGAGGGCCGGGTGCCGCTGCACACGCTGCGCGCCGACGTCGATTACGGCGTGGCCACCGCCTTCACCACCTACGGCACCTGCGGCGTCAAGGTCTGGATTTTCAAGGGCGAAATCCTCGAACACGACTCGATGGCGCAGGACAAGAAGCTCCAGGAATCCGAAGCCGGCCGTCCGCGTCGTGACATGACGGCCGGAGCGTAAAGAGAACCATCATGCTGCAGCCGAAACGGACAAAATTCCGCAAGGCCTTCAAGGGCCGCATCCACGGTATCGCCAGCTCCGGCACGACGCTGGCGTTCGGCCAGTTCGGCCTGAAGGCGACCGAGCCCGAGCGCGTGACCGCGCGCCAGATCGAGGCCGCCCGCCGCGCGCTCACCCGCCACATGAAGCGCGCCGGCCGCGTCTGGATCCGTGTGTTTCCCGACGTGCCGGTCTCCAAGAAGCCGATCGAGGTGCGCATGGGCAAGGGCAAGGGCACGCCCGAATACTGGGTGTGCCGCGTGAAGCCGGGCCGCGTCCTGTTCGAGGTCGACGGCATCCCGCTCGCGCTCGCCAAGGAAGCGCTCGCGCTCGCCGCGGCCAAGCTGCCGGTCAAGACCCGTTTCATCGAACGCATCGCGGAGTGACGACCATGAAAGCCGCCGATGCCCGCACCATGACGATCGACCAGCTCGACGACGAGGTGCTCAAGCTCAAGAAAGAGCAGTTCAACCTGCGCTTCCAGCGCGCGACCGGCCAGCTCGAGAACACTGCCCGCGTGCGCCAGGTGCGCCGTACGATCGCGCTGCTCAAGACGCTCGCCAGCCAGAAGCGCACCGGCACCGAGCCGAAGGCCGTCGCCGCCAAGGCTGCGCCGGAAGGCCCGAGCCGGCGCGCGCTGAAGCGTTCGCCGGAGGCCAAAGCGAAGGCCAAGACGAAAGCCAATACCAAGCCCAAGGGCGAGGCCAGGACCGGCAAGCGCGCCAAGACGAAGTCCCAGGCGAAGACGAAGTGAGGATGATCTGATGCCGAAGCGTACTTTGCAGGGCGTCGTGGTGAGCGACAAGCAGAACAAGACGGTCGTGGTCAGCGTCGAGCGGCGCTTCACGCACCCGGTTCTCAAGAAGACCGTGCGCCGCACGTCCAAGTTCCATGCCCACGACGAGACGAACGAGTTCTCGGTCGGCGATACGGTGTGGATCGAGGAGCATAGTCCGATCTCCAAGCTCAAGCGCTGGAAAGTCGTCCAGGGCGAGAAGAAAAAGAAGATTCTGTGAGCGCGCCTTGTTGCGCGCCGTGATGGAAAACGAGGGTTAGCCGCATGATCCAGATGCAGACCAACTTGGACGTCGCCGACAATTCCGGCGCGCGCCGCGTCATGTGCATCAAGGTGCTCGGCGGTTCCAAGCGCAAGTACGCCACCATCGGCGACGTCATCGTCGTGTCGGTGAAGGAGGCGATCCCGCGCGGCCGCGTGAAGAAGGGCGACGTGATGAAGGCGGTCGTGGTGCGCGTGTCCAAGGACATCAAGCGCCCGGACGGCTCGGTCATCCGCTTCGACCGCAACGCGGCGGTGCTGATCAATGCGCAGCAGGAGCCGGTCGGCACCCGCATTTTCGGACCGGTCCCGCGCGAGCTGCGCGCCAAGAACCACATGAAGATCATCTCGCTCGCGCCGGAGGTGCTGTGATGGCCGCGAAGATCCGCAAGGGCGACAGCGTCGTCGTCATCACCGGCCGCGACAAGGGCCGCAAGGGCGAGGTGATCGAGGTGCGCCCCGACGAGGGCCGCGCGCTCGTGCGCGGCATCAACATGGTCAAGCGCCACCAGAAGCAGACCCCGCAGCGCGAGGGCGGGATCGTTTCCAAGGAATCGCCGATCCACCTGTCGAATATCGCGCTGCTGGACCCCAAGAGCGGCAAGCCGACCCGCGTCGGCTTCAAGACCATGAATGACGGGCGCAAGGTGCGCGTGGCCAAGCGTTCGGGAGTCGAGATCGATGGCTGATACACAGATCAGGCCGCGCCTGAAGACCCAGTTCGACGAGGTCATCCGCGGCAAGCTGACCGAGCAGTTCGGTTACAAGAACCGCATGCAGGTGCCCGTCCTGGAGAAGGTCGTGCTCAATATGGGCATCGGCGAGGGCGTCAACGACCGCAAGAAGGTCGAGAACGCCGCCGCCGACCTGTCGCTGATCGCCGGCCAGAAGGCGGTCATCACCCGGTCGCGCAAGTCGATCGCGACCTTCAAGCTGCGCGACGGCCAGGCGATCGGCTGCAAGGTCACGCTGCGCCAGGCGCGCATGTACGAGTTCATCGACCGGCTGGTGAACATCGCGCTGCCGCGCATCCGCGACTTCCGCGGGCTGAACCCGAAGAGCTTCGACGGCGGCGGCAATTACTCGCTCGGGATCAAGGAACACATCGTGTTCCCGGAAATCGACTTCGACAAGGTGTCGGACGTCTGGGGTCTCGACATCACGATCTGCACCTCGGCGCGCAGCGACGATGAGGCGCGCGCGCTTCTGACCGCATTCAATTTCCCCTTCCGGCAGTGAGAGCGCACGTCTCTCAGACGCGGATAGCCAGGAGAGCCTGATGGCAAAGAAGAGTTCGATCGAGAAGGACAAGCGGCGCCGCCGCCTGGCCAAGAAGTTTTCGGGGCGGCGCGCCCGGCTCAAGGCGATCGTCGCCGACAAGACGAAGCCGATGGAAGAGCGCTTCGCGGCCTCGCTGAAGCTCGCCGAGGTGCCGCGCAATTCCTCGCGCACGCGCATCCACAACCGCTGCGAGGTGTCCGGCCGCCCGAAAGCCTATTACCGCAAGCTCAAGATGAGCCGCATCGCGCTGCGGGAGCTCGGCAACAAGGGCCTGATTCCGGGTCTCGTGAAGTCGAGCTGGTGAGGAGGGTCCGATGGCAGTCAACGATCCGCTTGGCGATCTGATCACCCGCATCCGCAACGCGGCCGCGCGCAACAAGCCGAAGGTGTCCTCGCCCGGCTCGCGCCTGCGCACGAGCGTGCTCGAAGTGCTCAAGTCCGAGGGCTATATCCGCGGCTATTCGACCGTGGAGCACAAGGACGGCCGCAACGAGGTCGAGATCGAGCTGAAATATTTCGAGGGCGAACCGGCGATCCGCGAAATCTCGCGCGTCTCCAAGCCGGGCCGGCGCGTCTATGTGTCGGCCAGGCATCTGCCGCGCGTGAACAACGGGCTCGGAATCGCCATCATGTCGACGCCCAAGGGCGTCATGGCCGACCACGCCGCCCGCGACGCCAATGTCGGCGGCGAAGTCCTGTTGACGGTGTTCTGATCATGTCGCGCATCGGCAAAAAAGCAGTCACGGTCCCCTCCGGCGTCACCGCCAATGTGCAGGGCCAGACCATCAGCGTGAAGGGCCCCAAGGGCACGCTGTCGCTCGTTCTCGACGAGACGCTGGCGGCCAAGCTTGAAGGCAATGCGCTGCAGATCGCCAAACGCGACGAGAGCCAGCGCGCCCGGTCGATGTGGGGCACCTCGCGCACGCTGGTGAACAACCTGGTGACCGGCGTCACCAAGGGCTTCGAGCGCAAGCTCGAAATCACCGGCGTCGGCTATCGTGCCGCCGTGCAGGGCAAGAACCTGCAGCTTTCGCTCGGCTACAGCCACGACGTCGTCTATCCGATCCCGGAAGGGATCGCGATCGCGACGCCCAAGCCGACCGAGGTCGTGGTTTCGGGCATCGACCGCAAGAAGGTCGGGCAGGTGGCCGCGGAAATCCGCGAGTTCCGTCCGCCGGAGCCCTACAAGGGCAAGGGCGTGAAGTACGAGGGCGAATACATCTTCCGCAAGGAAGGCAAGAAGAAGTAACGGAGCGCGCGATGGCGAAGTTCAAGAATCCCACCGAGCGGCGCAAGGGGCGCGTGCGGCGTGCCATCAAGGCGGTGGCATACGGCCGCAAGCGGCTGTCCGTGCACCGCTCCGAGATGCACATCTATGCGCAGGTCATCGACGACGCGAAGGGCGTGACGGTGGCGAGCGCCTCCTCGCTGGAGAAGGATCTGCGCGGGGCGTCGGGCGCCAATATCGCGGCCGCCAAGGCGGTCGGCAAGCTTTTGGCCGAACGCGCGGTCGCCAAGGGCGTCAAGGACGTGGTGTTCGACCGCGGACGCTTTCTCTATCACGGCCGCATCAAGGCGCTGGCGGACGCCGCGCGCGAAGGCGGGCTGAATTTCTAGACGGGCGAAGAGGATCAGGGCCGCAAACGCCCGGAGGAACGAGACACATGGCACGAGAACCCAAACGCGAACGCAGCGGCGAGCGGGAAGAGCGCGACAGCGAGTTTGTCGACAAGCTCGTCCACATCAACCGCGTCGCCAAGGTGGTGAAGGGCGGCCGGCGCTTCGGCTTTGCCGCGCTCGTCGTGGTCGGCGACCAGAAGGGCCGGGTCGGCTTCGGCCACGGCAAGGCGCGCGAGGTGCCGGAAGCCATCCGCAAGGCGACCGACGCGGCCAAGCGCAACCTGACGCGGGTGCCGCTGCGCGAAGGCCGCACGCTGCATCACGACGTGTTCGGCCGCCACGGCGCCGGCAAGGTGCATCTGCGCGCGGCCCCTCCCGGCACCGGCATCATCGCCGGCGGTCCGATGCGCGCGGTGTTCGACACGCTCGGCATGCAGGACGTGGTGGCGAAGTCGCTCGGCTCGTCCAACCCCTACAACATGGTGCGCGCGACCTTCGACGCCCTCAAGCGCCAGGATTCGCCGCGCACCGTCGCCGCCCGCCGCAGCATCAAGGTCTCCACCCTGCAGTCGCGTCGTCGCGAAGGCGGCGAGGCCGACGCTGCGGCCGACTGAGACATCGCAGGAAGCATAGGTCCGCCATGGCGAACGCAAAAACCATCAAGATCGAGCAGGTCGGCAGCCCGATCCGCCGCCATTTGAAGCAGCGCCAGACCCTGATCGGTCTCGGCCTGAACAAGATCGGCCGCGTGCGCGACGTGCCGGATACGCCGGCGACGCGCGGCATGATCGCCAAGGTCGCCCATCTCGTGCGGGTGGTGGGAAACGAAGGAAAATAGCGTGTCGTTGCCGGGCAGCCGGCAATCCGTCGTTTTCGGCAGGCGGACGCCCGGCCCGGGCGTGACCAGGAAGAGATGAGGACGCAACGATGAAGCTCAACCAGATCGCGGACAATCCCGGCGCGCGCAAGAAGCGCGTGCGCATCGGGCGCGGCATCGGCTCCGGTTGCGGCAAGACCGGCGGACGCGGCGGCAAGGGCCAGACCGCGCGCTCGGGCGTGCGCATCAAGGGCTTCGAAGGCGGCCAGATGCCGCTGCATCGCCGGCTGCCCAAGCGCGGCTTCCGCAACACCGCCTTCGCCGAGACCTTCAACGAGGTCAATGTCGGCGACGTGCAGAAGGCGATCGATGCCGGCAAGCTCGACGCCGGCGCGCCGATCGATGTTGCCACCCTCGTCAAGGCCGGCCTGCTGCGCCGCGAGAAGGCGGGCGTGAAACTGCTCGGTGGCGGCGAGATCAAGGCGAAGGCGGCTTTCTCGGTCTGGCGCGCCTCGAAGTCCGCGGTCGCCGCGGTCGAGAAGGCGGGCGGCTCGGTGAAAATCCTCGCCCCCGCCAAGCAGGCGCCGGGCGAACCCAAGGGCAAGAATGCGCGTTTTGCCGCCGGTCTCGACAAGCCGAAAGTGGCCGAGCCCGCCCCGAAGGCGGAAGGCAAGGCCGAAAAGCCCGCGAAATCCGCAAGCAAGGACGCCGGGTGAGCCCCATATGAAGCCTTCACGGCATCGGGGCTGACGGCAGGAGGAAACAGATGGTCTCCGCAGCGGAACAACTGGCGGCAAATCTGAATTTCTCGGCCTTCGCCAAGGCCGAAGAACTGAAGAAGCGCATCTGGTTCACGCTCGGGGCGCTGCTGGTCTACCGGCTCGGCACCTATATCCCGCTGCCCGGCATCGACCCGTCCGCCTGGGAACAGATTTTCCGCACCCAGGCCGGCGGCATCCTCGGCATGTTCAACATGTTCGCCGGCGGCGGCATCCAGCGCATGGCGATCTTTGCGCTGAACATCATGCCCTACATCTCGGCCTCGATCATCATCCAGCTGATGACGACCGTGTCGCCGACGCTCGAGGCGCTCAAGAAAGAGGGCGAGGCGGGCCGCAAGACCATCAACCAGTACACGCGCTATCTCACCGTCCTGCTCGCCGCGTTCCAGGCCTACGGCATCGCGGTCGGCCTCGAAGGCGCCGGCAACGTGATTTCCGAGCCGGGCATGTTCTTCCGCATCTCCACGGTCATCACGCTGACCGGCGGCACCATGTTCCTGATGTGGCTCGGCGAGCAGATCACCGCGCGCGGTATCGGCAACGGCATCTCGCTCATCATCTTCGCCGGCATCGTCGCCGAGCTGCCCTCGGCCATCGCCGGCACGCTCGAGCTCGGCCGCCAGGGCGCGCTCTCGACCGGCCTGATCCTGGTCGTGCTGGTCATGGCGGTCGTCGTGATCGCCTTCATCGTGTTCATGGAGCGCGCGCAGCGCCGCCTGCTGATCCAGTATCCCAAGCGCCAGGTCGGCAACCGCATGTTCGAGGGCCAGTCCTCGCACCTGCCGCTCAAGCTCAACACCTCCGGCGTCATCCCGCCGATCTTCGCGTCCTCGCTCCTGCTGTTGCCGACCACGGTCGCTAACTTCAATGCCGGGCAGGGCCCGGGCTGGCTGACCACGATCACGACCGAGCTGTCGCACGGCCGCCCGCTCTTCCTCGTGCTCTATATCGCGCTGATCGTGTTCTTCGCGTTCTTCTACACCGCGATCGTGCTCAACCCGACCGAGACCGCGGACAATCTCAAGAAGCATGGCGGCTTCATTCCCGGCATCCGCCCGGGCGAGCGCACGGCCGAGTACATCGACTATGTGCTCACCCGCATCACGGTGGTCGGCGCGATCTATCTCTCGATCGTCTGTCTGATCCCGGAAATCCTGATTTCCTATGCGGCGGTGCCGTTCTATTTCGGCGGCACCTCGCTCCTGATCGTGGTGAGCGTGACCATGGATACGGTCGCGCAGGTCCAGGGCCATCTGCTGGCGCATCAGTATGAAGGCTTGATCAAGCGTTCGAAATTGCGGGGGCCGATGCGATGAGACTGGTACTGCTGGGACCGCCCGGGGCGGGCAAGGGGACGCAGGCGCAGCGGCTGGTCGCGCGCCACGGCATCGTGCAATTGTCGACCGGCGACATGCTGCGCGCGGCGGTCGCCGCCGGCACGCCGGTCGGTCTGCGCGCCAAGGACATCATGGCGCGCGGCGAGCTTGTGCCCGACGACGTCGTGGTCGCCATTATCGCCGACCGCATCGCCCAGCCGGACGCCAAGAAGGGCTTCATCCTCGACGGGTTCCCGCGCACGGTTCCGCAGGCCGAGGCGCTCGACAGGCTCCTGGCCGAGCGCGGCCTCAAGCTCGACGCGGTGATCGAGCTGCAGGTCGACGACGGCATCCTGATCAGCCGAATCGAGCGGCGCGTCGCCGAGATGAATGCGCGCGGGGAACCCGTGCGCCCCGACGACAACCCCGAATCGCTCAAAAAGCGGCTCGCCGCCTATCACGCACAGACCGCTCCGCTGTCGGCCTATTACCGGCGCAAGGGCACGCTCAAGACGACCGACGGCATGGCGCCGATCGATAGCGTCACCGCCGCCATCGCCCGCCTGCTCATGGTGGCTCCCGCCGCCCGCAAGGCGCCGAAGCGCAAGGCCCCCCGGGGCGCGACCCGCGGCGCCTCCAAAGCGCGCGTCCAGGCCCGCAAATCGGCCCGCAAAGCCGCTTCCGGCCGTGCCGCCGCCGGCAAGGGCAAAGCTAAGGCCGGGTCCAAAGCCCGGGCGAAAACGAAGACTAGGGCCAAGGCCAGAACCGGGGCGAAAACCCGCAAGACCGGGTCCGCCAAGGGCGCTGCCAAGGGTGTTACCAAGCGTGCCGCCAAGCGCGCGCTCAGGAAGCGGACCGGGGCGGCGGGCCGCAAAACCGGCCGCGGAAAGGCCCGAAAAGGGCGCCCGGCGCGCGCGCGGAGGTTGACGAAGCGGCGGTGAATTCGTACATAGCCCGGCATTCAGTGGGAGATCGTTTGGACGATGCCGGGCCCCGGAGCGGCGGGGAGGGTGTCGTCTTAACCCTTTGCGGGCCATCCGGCGTGAGTGGATCGGACTATTGCGGCGGCCCCTCGATGGCGGTCGCCTGAAGGAGAGAAATCGTGGCCCGTATTGCAGGCGTCAACCTTCCGACCAACAAGCGCGTGATCGTCGCGCTTCAATATATTCACGGCATCGGCGAGCACGCCGCGAATGCGATCGTGACCAAGCTCAATCTGCCGATGGAGCGTCGGGTCTCGCAGTTGACGGATGCCGAAGTGCTGCAGATTCGCGAAATGATCGACCGCGAACACACGGTCGAGGGCGACCTGCGCCGCGAGACGGCGCAGAACGTTAAGCGTCTGATGGATCTCGGCTGCTACCGCGGCCTGCGGCATCGCCGCGGTCTGCCGGTGCGCGGCCAGCGCACGCACACCAATGCGCGCACCCGCAAGGGGCCGGCCAAGGCCATCGCGGGCAAGAAGAAGTAACGAGCGTTTTTTCTATCAAGGCGGCGAGGGCGCGGACGCGCGCCCGGACCCGCGAAGGGAACGAGAATGGCGAAAGAGGCAGTCCGCGTCCGCCGGCGCGAAAAGAAGAACATCGCGTCGGGCGTCGCGCATGTGAATGCGTCGTTCAACAACACGATGATCACCATCACCGATGCCCAGGGCAACACCATTTCCTGGTCGTCGGCGGGCACGATGGGTTTCAAGGGCTCGCGCAAGTCCACGCCCTATGCGGCGCAGGTCGCGGGCGAAGACGCCGCCAAGAAGGCGCAGGAGCACGGCATGCGCACGCTAGAGGTCGAGGTCTCCGGACCCGGCGCGGGCCGTGAATCCGCGCTGCGTGCGCTGCAGGCGGCCGGTTTCACGATCACGTCGATCCGCGACGTGACGCCGATCCCGCACAATGGCTGCCGCCCGCGCAAAAGGCGCCGGGTATGACGGAAACGCTGCTCCGACGGGCGGATGCTCCGTTCGTCGCCGCCGAACTTTCCCACGGGGCGGAGTGGGAAGCGCGGGAGACCACCGCGCCACTCAAGGCGATGGGTGAGAACGTGACAATCCAGAAGAATTGGCAGGAACTGATCAAGCCGGGCAAGCTGCAGGTGAACCCGGGCGCCGATCCGCGGCGCGAAGCGACGCTCATTGCCGAGCCGCTCGAGCGCGGCTTCGGTCTGACGCTGGGGAATGCCTTGCGGCGCATTCTCCTGTCGTCGCTGCAGGGCGCGGCGGTGCAGTCGGTGCATATCGACGGTGTGCTGCACGAGTTCTCCTCGATCCCCGGCGTGCGCGAGGACGTCACCGACATCGTGCTCAACATCAAGGACATCGCCATCAAGATGCAGGGCGACGGTCCCAAGCGCATGGTGGTTAAGAAGAGCGGCCCCGGTCAGGTGACCGCCGGCGACATCTCCACCGTCGGCGACATCGTCGTGCTCAATCCCGACCTCGTCCTGTGCACGCTCGACGAGGGCGCCGAGATCCGCATGGAATTCACCGTCAATACCGGCAAGGGCTATGTCGCCGCCGAGCGCAACCGCCCGGAAGACGCCCCGATCGGTCTGATCCCGGTCGACTCGCTCTATTCGCCGGTGAAGAAGGTCTCCTACAAGGTCGAGAACACCCGCGAGGGCCAGATCCTCGACTACGACAAGCTCACCCTGCAGATCGAGACCAACGGCGCGGTGCCGCCGGAGGACGCGCTCGCCTTCGCCGCGCGCATCCTGCAGGACCAGCTCAACGTGTTCGTCAATTTCGAGGAGCCGCGCAAGGAAGTTGGCCCCGCGGAAGCGATCCCCGATCTCGCCTTCAATCCGGCCTTCCTCAAGAAGGTGGACGAGCTCGAACTGTCGGTGCGTTCGGCGAACTGCCTGAAGAACGACAACATCGTCTATATCGGCGATCTCGTGCAGAAGACCGAAGCCGAAATGCTGCGCACGCCAAATTTCGGCCGCAAGTCGCTCAACGAGATCAAGGAAGTGCTGGCGCAGATGGGCCTGCATCTGGGCATGGAAGTGCCCGGCTGGCCGCCGGAGAATATCGAGGACCTCGCCAAGCGGTTCGAGGATCATTATTAAGACGCGCAATCCTTATGCCCGGGACGAGCCCGGGCATGATGAAGAGGGAAGCGAAGGAATAACGTCATGCGTCACGGCAAGGCTCACCGGAAGCTCAACCGCAAGCCGGAACACCGCAAGGCCATGTTCGCCAACATGGCGGCGGCGCTGATCAAGCACGAGCAGATCGTGACCACGCTGCCCAAGGCCAAGGACCTGCGCCCGATCGTCGAGAAGCTCGTCACGCTCGGCAAGCGCGGCGACCTGCATGCCCGCCGCCAGGCGGTGGCGCAGATGCGCGACGTGGCGATGGTCAAGAAGCTCTTCGAGGTCATTGGCCCGCGCTACAAGGAGCGCAACGGCGGCTATACCCGCGTGCTCAAGGCCGGCTACCGCTACGGCGATTCCGCGCCGGTCGCGGTGATCGAGTTCGTCGACCGCGACGTCAACGCCAAGGGCCTCGATTCGGGTCCGGTGCCGGAGAAGAAGGTCGAGGAGACGGCGGCCGCGTGACCGGCCGACCCGTCAGGGCATTCGAAAGAGCGGCGCGATGCGCCGCTCTTTTTGTTTGTATCGCAGTCTCTCTGGCGGGCGTGGACCTGCAGGCCGCGTCCGGCACCCCGGTGGACCGCATGCTGCTCGCCGCCGTGCAGAAGGGCGATGCGAAGGCCGTGCGCGCGGTGCTCGCCGCCGGCGCGTCGCCGGACATGCGCGATAGTTCCGGCACGCCGCTCGTGCTTCTTGCCACCCACGCCAACCGGGTGGAGATCGCGCGCCTTCTGGTCGCCGCCGGCGCCGACGTCAACGCCAGGGACCGAATCGAGGACAGCGCCTTCCTCTATGCCGGCGCCGAAGGCCGCAACGACATCCTGAAGCTCATCCTGGCGTCCGGCAAGGCCGACCTCGGGAGCACCAACCGGTATGGCGGCACCGCGCTGATCCCGGCCGCCCACCACGGCCATGTCGAGACGGTACGCATCCTGCTCGCGACGCCGATCGACAGAAATCATGTCAACAGGCTCGGCTGGACGGCGCTGCTCGAGGCGGTCATCCTCGGCGACGGCGGCCGCGCCCATACCGAGATCGTGCGGTTGCTGGTCGAGGCCGGCGCCGACGTCACCATCGCCGACCGCGACGGCGCAACGCCGCTCGCCCATGCCAGGCGGCGCGGCTATGGTGCGATGACACGCATTCTGGAGAAAGCCGCAGGGCGTTAGCTCGCCCGCGCCGGATCAACAATCGGAGAGAGAACGATCGGAATTGCGGGTGCGCGCCCCGGTATCGCACTGCATGACGCAGGCGGACCACGCATCCGGCAAGCCAGAGGAGAACGCAGATGAGGAAAGCGGTGACAGCAGCGGCGTTGGCGATCGCTGCGGCTGCGGCCGGCGGCCAGGCTCATGCACAGAGTCCGGTCGCGCGCGGCGACTATCTCGTCAATACCGTGATGACCTGCCAGAACTGCCACACCCCCAAAGGCCCGAACGGCGACATCGCCGAAATGGCGTTCGCCGGCGGGCTGAAGTTCGACGAGCCGCCCTTCACCGTGACCGCCTCCAACATCACGCCCGATCGCGAGACCGGAATCGGCGGCTGGACCGAGGCGCAGCTCAAGACGTTCATGACCACGGGCGTGCGCCCCGACGGCGTGCCGGTCGCTCCGCTGATGCCGACCGGCTATTACAAGATCCTCACGCCGGGTGACCTCGACGCGATCGTGGCCTATCTGCGCACGCTCAAGCCCGTGCGCAACGCGGTGCCCGCGCCGGTTTACCGGGCGCCGATGGCGCAGGAGGTCTTTCCGGGCGCGGAGAAGCCGGCCGATCCGGCCAGCCTGAACGACAGGGTCAGACGCGGCTTTTATCTCGCCACCATCGCCCATTGCATGGAATGCCACACGCCGATGGACAAGGGGCGCCACCTCTATACGACGAAGCTCGGGGTCGGCGGCCACAAATTCCCCGGTCCGTGGGGCGAATCGGTCGCCCGCAACATCACCCAGCACTCGACCGCGGGCATCGGCGCCTGGTCCGACGCCGAGATCAAGCGCGCCATCACGCACGGGGTGCGCAAGGATGGCTCGAAGCTCAAGCCGCCCATGGCATTCGGCCGTTATGCGAAAATGACCGAGGCCGACACCGACGCCATCGTGGCCTGGCTGCGGACCGTGCCGGCGAACGAATAGGCCCGCCGGCCGCCTTCAATTGCGCCCGTCTTCGGCTTATATCTTCGCCGGAGACGGGTTCGCTTCCGGCCCGCTGCCCCTGGAACAGACCGATGATCCTTGTCCGATTGTTCGTCGCCGCGTGCGCGCTGCTGACGGTTCTTCTTCCGGCCTCCGCGCAGGAGCGCCGGGCGCCGGCCAATGCCGCCGAGCTGACCATGTCCTACGCCCCGATCGTCAAGCGGGTGGCGCCGGCCGTGGTCAATGTCTATGCCGCACGCGTGGTGGAGAACCGCAACCCGCTGCTCGATGATCCGATCTTCCGGCGCTTCTTCGGGCAGGGCATCCCGCGCGAGCAGGTCTCGCGCTCGCTCGGCTCCGGCGTCATCGTCGATGCCGCCGGGCTCGTGATGACCAACAATCACGTGATCGAGGGGGCGACCGAGATCAAGGTGTCGCTCGCCGACAAGCGCGAATTCGAGGCCGAGATCGTGCTCAAGGACCCGCGCACCGATCTCGCGGTGCTGCGCATCAAGGATTCCGGCGAGCGCTTTCCCGCGCTGACCTTCGCCGATTCCGACGACGTGCAGGTCGGCGACATCGTGCTCGCGGTCGGCAATCCGTTCGGCGTCGGCCAGACGGTGACGCACGGCATCGTGTCGGCGGTGGCGCGCACGCAGGTCGGCATCACCGATTACCAGTTCTTCATCCAGACCGATGCCGCGATCAATCCCGGCAATTCCGGCGGCGCGCTGGTCGATTCCGGCGGGCGGCTGGTCGGCATCAACACCGCGATCTTCTCGCGCTCGGGCGGCTCGCAGGGCATCGGCTTCGCCATTCCCTCCAACATGGTCAATGTGGTGGCCGCCTCCGCGCGCAGCGGCGGCAGCGCCGTGCAGCGGCCCTGGCTCGGCGCCAAGCTGCAGCTCGTCACCCCCGACATCGCCGAAAGCCTCGGCCTGAAGCGGCCGCAGGGCGCGCTCGTGGCCGGCATCTCGGCGAACGGGCCGGCCGCGCGCGCCGGCCTCAAGAGCGGTGACGTGATCACCCATATCGACGGCCAGCCGGTCGAGGACCCCAACGCGTTCGACTATCGCTTCGGCACCAAGCCGGTCGGCGGCAACGCCCGCATCACCGCGCTGCGCGGGGGCCGCGAAGTCCAGGGCGAGATCGCGCTGCGCACCGCGCCGCAGACCCCGCGCGAGGACATCGTGCTGCGCGCGCGCTCCCCGCTGGCCGGGGCTACGGTCGGCAACCTGTCGCCGGCGCTCGCCGACGAATTGCGGCTCGATCCGTCGGCGGAGGGCGTCGTCATCCTCGACGTCGCCAACGGCTCGCCGGCCCAGCAGCTCGGCTTCCGGCGCGGCGACATCGTGACGACGGTCAACGATCGTGGCGTTGCAAAGTCGCGCGATCTCGAACAGGCGACGGGCCAGCCGAGCCGGATCTGGCGGATCGTGCTGATCCGCGGCGGCCAGCGGCTCGCCGTGCAGTTCGGCGGCTGACGCAGGAGGCGCCGATGGCCACCCGCAATCAGCGCGGCGGAGCCAATCTGTTCACGGCCGCGGGCCTCGACCACGACGCCCCGCGGCCGCTCGCCGACAAGCTGCGGCCGCAGACGCTCGCCGAGGTGGTCGGGCAGGACCATCTGCTCGGGCCCGACGGGGCGCTCGCGCGCATGCTGGCGACGCGCTCGCTCGGCTCGCTCGTCTTCTGGGGGCCACCCGGCACCGGCAAGACCACGGTCGCGCGCCTGCTCGCGCGCGAGACCGACCTGCATTTCGAGCAGATTTCGGCAATCTTCACCGGCGTCGCCGACCTGAAGAAAGTGTTCGACGCCGCGCGCGCGCGCCGCGAGAGCGGGCAGGGCACGCTGCTGTTTGTCGACGAAATCCATCGTTTCAACCGCGCGCAGCAGGATTCCTTCCTGCCGGTGATGGAGGACGGCACCATCGTCCTCGTCGGCGCGACCACGGAAAACCCCTCGTTCGAGCTGAATGCGCCGCTCCTGTCGCGCGCGCGCGTGCTGGTGTTCCATTCGCTCGACGAGGCGGCGATCGGCAAATTGTTCGCGCGCGCGGAGGCGATTGAGGGCCGCAGGCTGCCGCTCGACGAGGAGGCGCGTGCGGCGCTCGTGCGGATGGCGGACGGGGACGGACGCGCCGCGCTCACGCTCGCCGAGGAGGTCTGGCGCGCGGCGCGCAAGGAAGAGCTATTCGATGTCGCCGGCCTGCAGGCGGTCGTGCAGCGGCGCGCGCCGATCTACGACAAGTCGCAGGATGGCCACTACAACCTGATCAGCGCGCTGCACAAGTCGGTGCGCGGCTCCGATCCCGACGCCGCGCTCTATTATCTCGCGCGCATGCTCGATGCCGGCGAGGACCCGCTCTATCTCGCGCGCCGCATCGTGCGCATGGCGGTGGAGGATATCGGGCTCGCCGATCCGCAGGCGCTCGTGATCTGCAATGCGGCGAAAGACGCCTACGATTTCCTCGGCTCGCCGGAGGGCGAGCTCGCGCTCGCGCAGGCGGTGATCTATGTCGCGACCGCGCCGAAATCGAACGCCGCCTACGTCGCCTATGGCGCGGCGCGCCGGGTCGCCAAGGAGGCGGGCTCGCTCCTGCCGCCCAAGCATATCCTCAACGCGCCGACGCGCCTGATGCAGGACGAGGGCTACGGCCGCGGCTATGCCTACGACCACGACGAGGCGGAGGGGTTTTCCGGCCAGGACTATTTTCCTGAGAAGCTCGGTCGCCAGACCTTCTACGATCCGCTCGAGCGCGGCTTCGAGCGCGAGATCCGCAAGCGGCTCGATTACTGGGCGAAGCTGCGCAGGGAGAAGGGCGGCTGAAACGGCGTGAAGGCGGACGTGAAGTCTGGTAGGATTCCCGCAAGAGAACAAGGATATGAACAAGCGGCTCGATCACGCGCTCAAGCAGGTCCGCACGCTCTCTGACGCGGAGCAGGAGGCCGCGGCCGACATTCTGCTCGAATATATCGATGCACAGAAAGCCGGGACCTGGCTGACCGCGGCGCAGGTCGCAGAGATCGAGCGGAGGCTTTCGAATCCGATGCCGCCGGCCTCGGACGAGGACGTCGCGGAACTGTTCGACCGACTGGCCAGATGAGGCTGGCCTACGATCCGCGCGCGCTGTCGGACCTCGCCATCATCCACCGCTATATTGCACGCAGCGATGCGGCGGCTGCCGGTCGGGTGGTCGCGCGCATCAGGCGCGCGATCGATCGCCTGCGGGTTCTTCCGTTCTCCGGAGGTCCGGGACCTTTGGGAATTCGATTGTTGGCGGTTCCGAATCTGCCCTACATTGTCGTTCATCGGGTGCGCGAAAACGACGGCATTGTCGACGTCATAGCGGTCCTGCATACGGCGAGAGAACGGCGGGAGTGATGTTCATCCGCACGGCACGCGCGATCCGATTGTCGCTCCTGATCGGCTTGGCGTTTCTTGGCGCGCAGCCGGCCTCTGCCGACGAGCCGATCTATGGCCGCTGGGCGATCGATCCGCTCGGCTGCCGCGTGGACGGCGACACCGCGGAGACCGCCCCGCTCATCGTCGCGCAGAAAACGCTGAAATGGTTCGTCGCCTCCTGCCTAGTCGGCAAGTCCTACAAGATCGGCAAGGCGCTGCACCTGCAGCTTCGCTGCACGAACGAGGGCGCGTACCGGTCGCTGCCGGTGCGGCTCG
>WBZO01001810.1_pt1 | contig 31197 bp, 33 predicted proteins | sample 5204261 | NCBI WGS metagenome assembly WBZO01 (sample SAMN12412400, study PRJNA552823) | activated sludge metagenome | isolation source: activated sludge from anammox sidestream of wastewater treatment plant... | place: USA: North Carolina | collected 2017-09
GTACCTCCGCGCGCGGTACTACGACCCGGCCACAGGTAGATTCACGGCAGCTGACACGGTCCAACCGAACGCTCAAGGGACGCAAGGTTGGAACCTGTACAGCTATGTCGCGAACAACCCCACAACGTGGCTGGACCCGACCGGGCACGTAGCCGCCGGGGCGGTCCCAAGAGCCCCGACGGCGGGTGGGCCGACAGACTCGCTGGCGCCATACGTTGTTGGTGCCGTGGCAGCGGGGGCTCTCGCCGGGCTTGGCTTGAGGATCCGGGACGCGCTGACCTACCTCGGTCTGGTCCTCAGCGGGGCCTGGACGCTGGTGGATATCTGGCAGACGGTTCAGGATGATGGAGAGGAGGACAGACGTAAAAAGTGTCAAGACCGCTGGATCGATGAGGATCAGCCAGGGTGTAGCAAGTGGGCGGCCGGAGACAAGGGTAAACATGCTTGTTGCATGAACCTGGCGCGTGACAGGTACATGAACTGCTATCAAGACCGAGGCGGGTTCCCCCTCCTGCCGTGGGAAGCAGGCTACCAAGGAGTCTGTTGAGATGACGCCACCGAGTGAATCAAGAGATGTCGTCGCCTCCAGCGAAGGAATAGCGCAGACCAGTGCGGGCGTTAAACTCCGCGTGACCATAAGCATCGAAAGGCCATTTGCGGAAGCGCCTGACGAGTTTCCGTGGCGCTGTTCGATAGAAGTGCGATTGGAGACTGAGCTCGTTCAGCAGAGAGTTGTGTCAGGAACGGACAGCCTTGAAGCTATCACGAACGCTATAGTGGTGGCCGCTGCAACCGTCGCAGAACTCCGCAGTAAGTACGATGTCACATTCCATGGTCATCGCGCCTTCGCTGCAGAAGGCTTTCTGGGCTTTGCGCGCGGCAACGACGCGTAGGGCTGCACGAGAAACGGCAAGGCCCCTGCAACAACCATCAAGGGAAGCCGACTATTGGGAAGAGATGCGAATGGTAGCAGACAGCACACGCCTAGAGACATGCGTTAGGGCGCAGAGAAATGCCAATGCTAGACCGTCGGAACCGGTTCTGAGACATCACCCCCCCGTCGAAGAAGTTGAAGCGATCCGTGCTCGCACTAAACACGATGCAAAGGGTGTTGGAACCCGTACAGCTATGTCGCGAACAATCTCACAATGTGGCTGGACCCGACCGGGCGACAGACTCGCTGGCGCCACACGTTGTCGGTGCGGTGGCGGCGGGGGCTCCGCGTTGTACACGTGCTTCGTGATGCTCGCGAGGGCCGTGGAGCACCTGAGCGAGAGCCATAAGCTAAAGTGGTCCTACCACGACCTGTGGTGGGTGCGCCACATCATGCCTCAGCAGCATGACGCATGAGTGCGGGTTCTCAGCGCGGCGTGGACAGATGCCTACGTCTGAGGAAAGGAACGCGCGGCCCCTGCGTCGCCGCATGCGCCGAAGTGCTGGCGAAGTGCAAAGGAGACCTATAGGCGTGAGCAAGGGCAAGGGGCCATTCAAGATGCCTCCCGTGCGGATGGAAGATATTATCGCCCAAAGCACCGGAGATAATAGCAACCAGAGCGACTTAGGGTTGGTTGTCATTTCTGTCGGGCGCCCTTTCGCTCAAGATGATGAGCATGAGTTGTGGTACTGTTCGTACTCAATACATCTCTCTGCAAGACAGCTAGCCTCCGGTACAGTCGCGGGCGTCGATTCACTTCAGGCACTCATGCTATGCTTCAAAGTACTTCAAGCGGAAGTTGGTCGACTTCGAGATGCCGGGAGCATTATTGTTCCTGAATCCTTCGCCTTCGACGGGTGACTCATTGCCCATTCTGAGCTCGGAACAAGCTTGCCTCGAAAGGCGCGTGTCAATGTTGCCCCACTCCACTGATAATCGGTTCGCCACGCCGGTGAGAATTACCGATGCATTCGGGGCCATCACATCGTGCAAGGATCCCCAGTGCAAATCGAGGAACAGTCGGGCACGATGTGCCTTGAGTACCTCCGCGCGACAGGACGTTCACTGCAGCGAACACCCTGGAGCCGGACGCGCCCGGGGCACCGGGGTGGACGGGCACCTATCCGCCGGGCGATCCCAAGAGCACCGACGGCGGGTGGGGCGACAGACTCGCTGGCGCCATACGTTGTCGGTGCGGTGGCAGCGGGGGCTCTCGCCGGGCTTGGACTGAAGATCCGGGACGCGCTGACCTACCTCGGGCTGGTCCTCAGCGGGGCTTGGACGCTGGTGGATATCTGGACCAAGGTTCAGGAGAATGACGAACCTGATGGCTGTGAGGAGATCTTTAAGTCGCAGAAGAATAGGTGCGAGGGCATGTTCGAAAACTGCATGCGACCCGGTTCTACAATCCCCCCCGCCGAGTGCGAGAGGCGAAGATCGATGTGCATCCGAAGCGCCGAGCTTGATCGTGAAGCCTGCCGAGCAGCCGCGCGCTAGTTCCACGGAGGATACGAGCATGGTGGTCACAACAGAACCTCAGGATTTCGTCTACGAGCGTACCCTGGAGCTGAAAGGGGACGAACCATCCACGGTTCTAGTTCGCCTAGGGTCCGCCAAGGAGGACAAAGTTCATTCCGGCCTTTGGATGTGCCCCTTCCAAATCGTCGGTATCGGAGACGAAAATGTGCACTTGGTGTCGGGCGTAGATGGGATCGACGCGCTCCTTGTGGCACTCGGGACAATCGCGGTCCACCTTCAGACAGCTCAGCGTCGCCACGAGTTGGCCTGGTTCGGTATGTCAGATCTCGGCTTTCCGATCATCTTCGGGCCACGTTCGGACAAGGACTTCCTGCGGCCAACACATAGCCCGCGGGACGAAGAAGAATCCTGAGGAGTGAAGAGGGAGCGGGGCCACGCGTGCTTCAGGTCGGTCCGCAGCCGGACCGACTCCACGGCTACCACTGTCGCCAGTGCGAACTACGACGCTTTCGGCTCCGTCTCCTCATCCACAGGTTCGCCGGGGCAGTTCCGTTTCACAGGGGAACAATGGGACGCGAATGGCCTTGAGTACCTCCGCGCACGGAACTACGACCCAGCCACTGGACGGTTCACGGCAGCCGAGCGGTCGTGGGCAGACTGGACCGTCCGAGTGACCATCATCGTCGGAGAAGAACACTGGGAGCACGACCCGGGCGGTGCAGATTCACTCCAGGCACTGTGCAATGGACTCTTGGATGCGGCAGTCGAAGTAGACAGGTTGAGACGGCGTGGCCGTGTGAGCTACGAGGGACGTCCCGATGACTACTTCTGCCTGGACGAACTCCTGCGCAGACCGGCGACGAACGGATACCTGCCGACGGGGATCGATCGCCCCGATGACATCCCGCGACTAGCGTAGCCGCGCAAGACCAGAAGCGCTGGAGCCGGGGCGATCCCAAGAGCACCGACGGCGGGTGGGCCGACAGACTCGCTGGCACCATACATGGTCGGGGCAAGGGCAGCGGGGGCTCTCGCCGGGCTTGGACTGAAGATCCGGGACGCGCTGACCTACCTCGGTCTGGTCCTCAGCGGGGCCTGGACGCTGGTGGATATCTGGCAGAAGGTTCAGGACGACGACTCCGACCGAACGGTGCCTGGCTGCTCGCGCCGGGCTGCCTGGACCCCGGGCGCGCTCGGGCACGTGGCTGGCGAAGTACACTGACCACATGACAGGTGACAACCCGGAGGCCGGCAGGCCCTTGCTGCAACGCCCGGCAACCCGGCGCGCTCTGCTGGCTGGCGCCGCAACCCTGGCCGCGGGAGGTACGGCGGCGGCGGTGGTCGGCCTGGCGGGAAACGGTCGTGGCGGCGGTGGTGGGGCGGGCGCGCCGCCAGGCAGTTTGCCGGTGCCTACCTCGACGTCCGACGCGGCGAAGCTTGCGGCCGAGGAGCTCAGGCGGCCCATCCAGGACCCGATGGCCCGGGCAGCTCATCTCCTGCGGCGGGCCGGCTGGGGCGCGACGCTTGCGGAGATCGAGGCGTTTTCGTCGCTCTCGCGCGAAGATGCGGCCGATCGCCTGCTGAACTTCGAGGCGGTGGACAACTCCGCGCTCGATGCCCGCGTGGCCGCGGCGAACTTCAATCTGACCACGCCAGGGCGCGGGATCGACAACCAGCGGCCCCTCATCACCACCGACATGCAGCGCTGGTGGCTGACGCGGATGGCGTGCACCGCACGGCCCCTCGAAGAGCGCATGACCTACATCTGGCACGGGTTGCTGACGACCCAGGTGAGCATCCTGGAGATGATGGGCGCGAAGACCATCATCCGCCAGAACGAGCTGTTCCGGTCTCATGCGCTGGGACGCTACGACGACCTGCTGCAGGCAGTAGCCAAAGACCCGGCAATGATGATCTACCTCAACACCGCCGACAGCACCAAAGAGCATCCGAATGAGAACTTCCCGCGAGAACTGATGGAGCTCTTTTCCATGGGCGAGGGCAACTACACGGAGGATGACGTGCGTGAGAGCGCCCGGGCGTTCACTGGATGGCGGCTCACTCCGCTCCAGAGGCGGCCAATACCTCAAGGGCTCAGCGACCGGGAACGGAACGAGTTCGTCAGTCAGATGTGGGCCGCGTGGCAGCCCGAATGGCGTTTCGACCCGGACCTTCACGACAGCGGAGTGAAGACATTTCTCGGCCGCACCGGCGCGTTCGGCGGAGAAGACATCATCTCCATCATCCTGGAGCAGCCGGCCACGGGCAGGTTCATCACCCGCCGGTTGTTCAGCGAACTCGCCTACGGCGACCCCGGCGAGGAGACGGTCGACCGTCTTGTCGAGGTCTGGGACTCTTCGGGCCACTCGGTGCGCGAGGTTGTGCGTGCCATCCTGATCTCGGACGAGTTCTACTCGCAGCGGGCGTATCGCTCGCTCGTGCGCAGCCCCGTCGAATTTGCGGTTGGCGCCGTCCGTGCGCTCGGGCTCGAGACGGACTGGCGCGGGATCGACCGCGCGGCTGCCGCGATGGATCAGCGCCTCTTTGAGCCGCCAAGTGTCGCGGGGTGGCCCGGCGGCGTTGCATGGCTCAGTTCGAGCACGTTCTTCGGCCGGGTGAACTTCCTCGACACGGTCCTCTTCCCGCGCGGCGAGGCCGTCGACATCCCGGCCCTCCAGCACAGCGCCTCCCCCGAGGCCCTGGTGGACACCGCCCTGAGGCTGCTTGTGGACGACACCATCGCCTCCGAGTCGCGCGAATCGCTCTTGACTTTCGCGCGAACGGTCGCCGATCCGCGCGAACGCGCAGCGGCGATCGCCTACCTGGTGCTCGCCAGCCCGGAGTACCAGCTCGCCTGAGGAGGCCACCATGCTTTCGCGAAGAGACTTTGTGAGGGGCGGCGTCGCCCTCGTCAGCATCGGGACCACCGCGCAGTCGCTGCTCAAGGGAGCGGTGGCGTTCGCGGCCCAGAACGGCGAGTACGCCGCCGGCCCGGACAACAAGAAGACCCTGGTGCTCGTTCAGCTCGCCGGCGGGAACGATGGACTGAACACGCTCATCCCGTCTTCCGACCCGGCGTACCGATCGTCCCGCACGACACTGGCGGTGCCGGAGGCGGACATCCTCCCGCTCGAGCAGGGCTTTGGGCTGCACCCGTCGCTCCCCGGCATGAAGGGACTGTGGGATGCCGGGAAACTCGCCGTCGTCCGCGGCGTTGGCTATCCCGGCCAGAACTACAGCCACTTCAAGTCCATGGCAATCTGGCAGGCCGGCGACCCCAGGCTCGAACTCGAGAACGGCTGGCTGGGGCGCACACTCGAACAGTTGGAGAGCGAGGAGCACGACCCGTTCCGGGGTTTCAAGGTCGGCTCTTCGACTCCCGCCGAGTTGCGCACGCCGGATGTCGCCGTCGTTTCGCTCCGGGATCCCGGGGACTACGGCGTGAAGGTCGGCGGGCAGCTCTCCGACCCGGCGCACGGCCGCACCGCGACAATGCTGAAGTTGTACGAGCAGTACCCGTCGTCCTCGCCGTATGGTGTGCTCCTGGAGACGACCGCGGCGACAGCGATTTCCAGCTCGCTGATGTTCCAGGAGGCCGCGAAGGTCTATGCGCCGGCCGTGCCGTATCCCGAATCATCGTTCGGCTCCGGGCTTTCGGTCCTGGCTGAAGCCATCGTCGGCGATTTGGGGATGCGCGTCGGGCACATCACGCTCGGCGGATTCGACACCCACAACAACCAGCTCGCCGAGCACACCGCGCTGATGGAGACGCTCGATGCCGGGCTGACGGCGTTCTACCAGGACCTGGCGGCGCACGGGAAGGCGGACGACGTGCTCGTACTGACCTGGAGCGAATTCGGGCGGCGCGTCCAGCAGAACGCGAACGGCGGCACCGACCACGGAGCCGGGAGCGTGCTCTTCGCGCTGGGAAACGGGGTGCAGCGTGGCCTCTACGGCGACGCCCCGAACCTTGCCGCACTGGTCGACGACGGCAACGTGCCTTTCACAACGGACTTCCGGCGGGTGTACGCAACGGTGATCGAACGCTGGCTTGGCGTGCCCCACGAAGTGCTGCTCGGGCAACGGTGGGAACAGCTGGGCTTCCTGGCCGCGTAAGGGGCGGGCTTCCTACTGCGAGTAATTCCCGGTAGTCGTTTGCACGCTGAACGAGACCGGTCCATTCGCGGGCACACTGCCGGAAACGCTACCGAAGCCGCCGAAGGGCTTGGGCGCGGGTACCTGGTTGCCACTCAGGCAGCTCGGATGCGTGAACGGCTTCGTGATGGCGTAGGTTGTCGTGCCGCTGATGTCCGCCGGAGACGAGAACGGTCCGCCCGTTGGCGCGATCGTCGCCGAGAGCGCCGAGGTGAACGTGTCGGTGGCCGTTGCCTCTGCCGTGTCCAGTAACTGGCCACCGGAATTGCAGGCGTTGGCGAGCACCCCGACCCTGATCCCCGAGAGAGTCCCCGTTACGGCGCCCGCGGCGAAGTTGAAGTTGAGCGTGAGCGTCGCGTCGAACCCATTCATTGAGAAGTTGTAGGTCACGGTCCGATTTGCCAGGGTCGTTGGCGTTGGCGTTGGCGTTGGCGTTGGCGTTGGCGTTGGCGTTGGCGTTGGCGTTGGAGTTGGCGTTGGCGGAGCGGATGTCCGCGTCGCCGTGGGTTGAGCCGGTACGGCCGTGCTGGTCGCGGTCGCCGTGGGTTGGGCTGGTGCGGTTGTGGCAGTCGCCGCCGCGGCGGCCGTCGCAGCCAAGGTTGGCGTTTGCAGGGCCGGGGTGGGCGTCGCGACCGCGGGCGAAGTGATGGAGGAAGGGGTGCGGGTCGGCGAAGCGGTGGCGGCCGTGGTCCCTGTTGCGGGAGCGGAGGCTGCCGCCGTGGGCGTGTCCGTCCGGTCTGGATCGGCAGCCGTGTCCTCATCGTCCAGGGCGCTCGCGGCGCACCAGCTCGCAAGGGCGACGACCGCGACGGCCCCAGCCCCGATGGCCGCATACCGGAGCCACCGCGCGCCCGCGGTCGAACCGCTGTCTGGTTGTTTCGTCTCCATGTGGCTCGCTGCGGCCAAGGATACGCGGAACGTAGCGCGCGGCGAAGCTGACTCAGTGCCCGGCCGGTCCGGCGAAGGAAGCCCACCGACGGCCCGCGTACTCCGGCCCATTGAGGAGGAGGTGGTCGAATGCGCCCCTCCGCCCTCGATCCACGCGCGTAAGGCGCACCGATTGGGTCGGCGCATGGGCCTTCCCTGCGCCGGGATCGCCCGCGAACGGGAGTTTTTCGCTGAGATGTCGCGTTATTGTCGCGTTGACGTAACAGAAGGCATAGGTGTCGCGTATTCCGCTTGAGATCGGTGGCGGGAGACATCCCGGCAGACCGCTGACCGCGCCCCGTCCGCAGCCGGGGCGCACGCGCTGCCGGGCTTCCCGATTGATCTTCCGCGGGGGCCGGCATCTCGACACGCCGGCCCCCGCCCTCCCTCTTCCCGGACGGTCTCTCCAGCGTGTCCTCGCTTCGGGGTGGGGGTGTGCGGCTGCCCGCGCCCCTGCCATACTCCGCGTCATTGAAGGGAGACTCGCAGTGGAGTTCACGTTTAGCCCCGAACAGGAAGCATTTCGACAGCGCGTGCGCCAGTTCATCCAGGAGAACTGGACGCCCCCACCGGCAACGGCGCGCCCCGGTGACCACATCACCAACGAGGCGGAACGCGAGTACGAGAAGCGCCTCGCCCGTCACGGCTGGCTCACCATGGCCTGGCCGAAGGAGTACGGCGGCCTCGGCGCGAGCCACATGGAGCAGCTCATCTTTCGCGAGGAGAGCGGCTATGCCGGGGCTCCGGGCGGTGGCGGACAGGGGATCAGCATGGTCGGTCCGTGTCTGATGGTGCATGGCAGCGACGAACAGAAGCGCTACCACCTGCCGAAGATCGCCTCCGGCGAGGTGCACTGGGGCCAGGGGTTCAGCGAGCCCGGCTCCGGCTCGGACCTCGCGTCCCTCCAGACGCGGGCCGTCCGCGATGGCGACGACTTCGTTATCAATGGGCAGAAGATCTGGACTTCGGGCGCGCACCATGCGGACTGGTTCCACGTTCTCACGCGGACGAACCCGGATGCGCCGAAGCACCGGGGCATCTCGTACTTCCTGGTCGATGCGAAGAGCCCCGGGATCACCGTGCGGCCGCTCATCAACATGCTCGGCGACCACGAGTTCAACGAAGTCTTCTTCGAAGACGTGCGCGTACCGGCAGCGAACATGATGGGCGAGGAGAACCGCGGCTGGTACGTGGCCACGACCCTGCTCGACTTCGAGCGATCGGGGGTGAACTGGTCGGCTTCGGGCCGCCGCCAGGTCGAAGAGCTGACCGCCTACGCCAGGAGCACGCGCGGGCCGAAGGGGCGCGTCATCGACGACCCGGGCGCGCGCAATGGGCTCGCGAACCTGCGCATCGAGGTCGAGGTGAGCCGCTTGCTCAGCTACCAGGTCGTCTGGATGCAGAGCAAGGGGAAGATCCCGAACTACGAAGCCTCGATGTCCAAGGCGTACGGCAGCGAACTTGGTCAGCGCGTCGCGAACTTCGGGATGAAGCTCATCGGGCTGAACTCGCAGCGCATCGACGCAAACGACCCGGGCGCTCCCCTGCGGGGGGCATTCGGCCGCGCCTACATGCGCACCGTGCCGGGAACGATCGCGGCCGGCACGAGCGAGGTCCAGCGGAACATCATCGCGACGCGCGGGCTCGGGCTGCCGAGAGGGTAGTCCGCCGCCGGGGCCCTATCCGTGTCCGCGCAACCGCGGGTCCGCAGCCCCGTCGGCGATTGCGAGCGCCGCCTGCACGAGGAGTTCGCAGCGTTCGCCGTAGCCCTCGAACCCCTCGCCCACGGTCTCGCCCGCGAGGTAGCGGGCATGGATGCCTTCGACGATGACCGCGAGCTTGTAGTAGGCCAGCACCTCGTAGAACTCGATCGCTGAGACGTCGCGCCCGCTGAGGCGCCCGTACTCGGCGACCAGTTCGGCGCGGGTGAGGAAGCCCGGGCGAGCCGTCGCCGCCGCCGTCGCGCGGGCGGCGATGTACTGGGGTGGGTCCGCTGCTTCGCCCCAGTAGCCGAGCGTGTAGCCCAGGTCGGAGAGCGGGTCGCCGAGGGTTGCCATCTCCCAGTCGAGGACGGCGACCACGCGGCCCGGGTCCTCGGTCGCAAGCATCATGTTCCCCAGGCGGTAGTCGCCGTGGACGATCGTCGGCGAGGGCGATTGGGGGATGGAGTCCTTCAGGCGGCGGATGAGCTCCTGGATGCCCGGAAGGGGCCGGGTTTCGGAGCGCGCCCACTGTTCGGACCAGCGGCGCACCTGGCGCTCGATGTAACCCTCGGGGCGGCCGAAGTCACCAAGCCCGACCGCGTTGTAGTCGATGGCATGGAGTTCGACGAGCGTTGCCACCAGCGCCCTGCTGAGCGCGCGGCGCTCCTCTGGTGTGGTTGCGTACCCGGCGGGCAGGTCCTCCGCGATGATCACGCCTTCGCGGTAGTCCATGACGTAGAACGGATAGTCGTTCACGCCGGGGTCCTCGCAGAGGGCGACAGGCCTGGGAGCGGGGAAGTTTGCGTTCGCCATGCCGCTGAGCACGCGGTATTCCCGCGCCATGTCGTGCGCGGTCGGTAGCACATGCCCGAGTGGTGGCCGCCGCAGCACCCACACGCCAGAAGCCGACTCTACCTTGTAAGTCAGGTTGGAGCGGCCGCCGCTGATAAGCGAAAACGTGAGCGGCGCCTGGCCGCCCGGGACGTTTTCGGCGAAGAACCGGCTGACGTTCGCGTAGTGGATGCCCGCGGGGACCTCATTCTGCATTCCGGGAAGTATACGGGCCCCCGGCGGGCGGACCACGCCACGGCTGGCCACGCCGTGACACAATTGGCGGCAATGGCTGCAACGAAGGGACACATCTGGCTCGTGGGCGCTGGGCCCGGTGACCCCGGGCTGCTCACGCTGGCGGGGGCCGAGGCTCTGCGGCAGGCCGAGGTCGTGCTCTACGATGCCCTCGCTTCGCCGGCACTGCTCGACCTGTGCAACGCGGCGGCCGAACTCGTGCCGGTGGGCAAGCGCGCTGGTGACCACTCGGCCAGCCAGGACGAGATTACCGAACTGCTCGTGCGGTATGGCCTGGAGGGGAAGCAGGTGGTCAGGCTCAAAGGCGGCGACCCGTTCGTCTTTGGGCGGGGAGGAGAAGAGGCGCTGGCGCTGGCGGCCGCGGGCATCCCGTTCACGGTCGTCCCGGGCGTCACCTCGGCAGTCGCCGTCCCGGCATATGCGGGCATCCCGGTGACCCATCGGGGGCTCGCCACCAACTTCGCCGTGGTCACCGGACGAGAGGGCGCCGGGGTGGCCGCCGACTGGGCCGCGCTCGCGGCAGTAGACACGCTTGTGGTGCTGATGGGCGCGGCGGGTCTTGCTGACATAACAATGCAACTGATCGCGGCGGGCCGTGCGTCCGGCACCCCGGCGGCCTCGATCTCGAATGGCACGCTCCCCCAGCAGCGAGTGGTGGCGGGCACGCTGGGCACCATCGCCGCGGAGGTAGCTGCCGCCAGGCTCCCGACACCACTGATTACGGTGGTCGGAGAGGTCGCGACACTCGCCGGACGCATCGGCTGGTACATTCCGGGGCCGCTGGCCGGCAAGACGGTGGTGGTTACTCGCGCCCGCGCGCAGGCGAGCCATCTGCGCTCGATGCTCGAAGCCTTTGGCGCGACGGTCATCGAGGCGCCCGTGTTGCAGGTCACCTTCCGCGGCGGGGACCTGGTGACTGATGAGCGTGTCGGCTCGCGCTGGGACTGGATCGCGTTTGCGAGCCAGAACGGCGTCGATGCGTTCTTCGCGGCCCTTCGTGGCGCAGGGCGCGACGCTCGTGCGCTCGGCACGACCCGGGTGGCGGCCGTCGGCGATGCCACCGCTGCCGCCCTCGCACGGCATGGCGTGACGGCGGACTTCGTGCCTTCGCGGGCCACGGGCGAATGCCTGGCAGCCGAACTCCCGCGCGTCAACGGGGCGCGGGTGCTGTTGCCCCAGGGCTCGCTGGCCGAGGACCGCCTGGCGCAGGGCCTCCGCGCCCGGGGGGCGCACGTCGAAGCCGTCATCGTGTACGAGACGCTCCCGGTGCCGCTCGATGAGCGCTTGCGCGCCCGGGTCGCCACCGCCGGCGCGATCACGTTCGCAAGCGCGTCCTCAGCGCGATTCCTCGCGGATGCAATCGGCGAGCACGCGCCGGCCCGCTCCACGAAGCTGGTCGCCATCGGTGAGCAGTCCGCCGCAGCCGTGTGCGAAGCGTTCGGCCGGGTGGATGTCCGGGCCGCCGAGCCGAATCTTGAGGGGCTGGTAGCGGCCGTGGTGGAGGCGCTCGAATGAGCGTGATGATTGAACTCCTGCCTTCCGCGGGGCCGGTCCTGGTGGTGGGAGGGGGTGCGGTCGCGCTGCGGCGGGTGCGCAACCTCTCGGACGGCGGGTTCCAGGTCACCGTCGTCGCCCCGGACATCCTCGAACAAATCCATGGCATGCCGGGCGTGAGTTGTCTCGACCGCGAGTTCGCGGATACCGACGTGCTGGATGGGGAGCCGCGCTGGGCGCTTGTGCTCGCGTGTACGCGTGCGCGAGAGGTGAACCGGCGTATCAGCGATGCGGCGCGGGCTCGCGGTATCCCGGTGGCCGTCGCCGATTCCCCGGACGAGAGCACCTTCTTCACGCCGGCCACGCTGCGGGACGGCGGGCTCCAGGTGGCGGTTTCAACAGGGGGCGCCGACCCTGCCCTCGCGAAGCAAATCCGGGAGCGAATTGCGGCAACGCTGGGCCCGGGCTGGGCGGCGGTCGTCGAGACGGCGCGGCGGGCCCGCCAGTCGCGCCTCGGCCGGACCGGAGCGTCTGCGGATGAGTAGCGCGCTTGTGTTGGCCGGCCATGGGTCGCACCTCAATGGCAATTCCAGTGAACCGATCTGGGCCAACGCGACCCGCCTTCGGCATACGCGCCAGTTCGACGAGGTACGGGTCGGCCTGTGGAAGGAGGAGCCGTCGCTTTCGCGCGTGCTCGATGGCTGCGAAGCCGACGCGGTGACGGTGGTACCCATGCTCATCTCAGCCGGCTACTTCACCAGGACGGTGGTGCCCCGCGAGATGGGGCTCCAGGGACGTGAGACGTGGCGCGGAGGACAGGTCATCCGCTACGCGGCGCCGGTGGGCGCCCACCCGGCGTTTGCCGCCGTGATCGTCGAACGCGCCATCGCGGCGGGCGCCGGCCGGGCCGATGCGGTGGCAGTCCTCGGACACGGCACGCGGCGCGACTCCGAGTCGGAGAGGAACATCCACCAGATGGCGGCGCTCGTCCGGGAAAAGGGGTCCTTCTCCGAAGTCGAGGCGGTGTTCCTGGACCAGGAGCCCAACATGCTCCAGTTGCTCGACATCCTGACCGCGAAGACGGTGGTGGTCGTGCCGCTCTTCATCGCCGATGGGTGGCACGTGGGACAGACGATCCCCGGAGACCTGGCGCTCGATGGCCCCGAGACCCGGCGCGATGGCCGCGTGGTGCGCTACACCCCGCCTGCCGGCACGCACCCCTCGATGGCCACGGTCATCCTCGAACTGGCCCACGAGGCTGCCAGGTGATGGACCTCCCGCCGGAACTCGGCGAAGTCACCATCTCCCGGGAAGGCGCGACGACCGTCCTCAGGGGGCCCGGTTCACCCCGCGAGGTGCTGCCGCCAGACGAAGCTGCTCTCCGCCGCCATGTACGCGTCGATCCGAGGGGCCGCTACCGTCCACTCTCCGGCGCGCGGACGCTTCCGGGAGGGTGGCAGGTCGAGACCGGCGCCGCGCTGTCCCTGGAGCGCGCGATCGAGGCGGTCTACCCGCTCGCGCTGACGCATATGCGCCTCCACGCGGAAGGCACACTCAGGATTGTTACGCTCGATGCGGTGCTCTCCCGCCAAACGGGCCGCTACGAGGCTTCGGCAAACCTGTCGCCGGAGCGCCGCGCACTGGCGGCACGCTTGCTCTGCGGCCAGTGCGTGCGGGTGCCCGTGTGGGACGGCGAAGAGTGCGGGGCCACCCGGATACCCTGCCCCGAGCCGTGCAGCGTGCTGGTCTCGCTGTGCCGGGAAGCCGCATTCTGGGACGATGAGCCGCCCGAACCAGCGCCAGTGGACCCGGCCATAGCCTTCGCTGCCTTCGATCAGCCGGGAAACGAGCTGCGCGAGGCCTACCTCGCCGCTCGCGCCGCCGGGCCCAGCGAAAGGACCGTCCCGCATGGATAACGAAGCAGTCCGTACCGCGGCCGCCGGCCTCTTCCCCGGTGGCGTGAACAGCCCGGTGCGCTCGTTCCGCTCGGTCGGCGGCAAGCCCGTGCCCGTCGCGCGCGGCACCGGCGCCTTCGTGTTCGACGCCGAAGGCAGGAGCTACATCGATTACCTTGGGGCGTTCGGCCCGCTCATCCTGGGCCACGCCGACCCGCGCATCGTCGAGGCCGTCCGCCGCGTCGCGGGCGATGGGACCGCCTTCGGCGCGATCACCCCGGGCGAGGTCGACCTGGGCGAGCGAATCACGGCGGCGACGGGCCTGGAGCGTGTGCGGTTCGTGAACTCGGGTACCGAGGCGACCATGACTGCCATCCGCCTGGCGCGCGCGGCCACCGGACGCGACATCGTGGTGAAGTTCGATGGCTGCTACCACGGCCACAGCGACGGCCTGCTGGTGAAGGCCGGGAGCGGCGTGGCCACGCTCGGGCTGAGCGATTCCGCCGGTGTGCCGGGCGCGATCGCGGCGCTCACCGCGGTGCTGCCGTACAACGACGCGGGTGCGCTCGCTGCATGGTTCGCGGAACACCCGGACGATACCGCCGCGGTGATCGTCGAGTCGATCGCCGGCAACATGGGCCTGGTCGAACCGTCGCCGGAGTTCCTCGCCGCCCTCCAGCGCATCCCCGGCGAGCACGGCGCGCTGCTCATCGCGGATGAAGTGATCACCGGTTTCCGGCTTCGGTACGGGCTCAGTGGACTCCTTCCCGCCGCCGACCTCGTCTGCCTCGGGAAGATCATCGGTGGCGGCCTGCCGGTCGGGGCATTGGGCGGGCGGCGCGAACTGATGGAGCTGCTGGCACCCACCGGGCCGGTGTACCAGGCTGGCACACTCAGCGGGAACCCGCTCGTGATGGCCGCGGGCGCCGCCATGCTCGACGTGCTCGCCGATGGTGCGACCTACCGCCGGCTCGATGAGCTCGCCCGGCACCTGGAGAACGGCTTGCGTGCGGCGCTCCGGCGTTCCGGCGTCACCGGCTCGGTGGTCCGCCGCGGGTCGATGATCACCCTCTTCTTCCGCGACGCGGCACCCCACGACTACTCCGAGGCGCGCGAAAGCGACACCGCCGCGTTCTCCCGCTTCCATGGCGCCATGCTCGAACGCGGCATGATGCTCCCCCCCTCGCAGTTCGAGACCTGGTTTGTCTCGGCGGCACACAGCGAGGCTGAAATCGACGCCACGGTGGTTGCCGCGCACGAAGCGCTCCACGAGGTGGCCCAGCTGTGACCGCTCTTCGCATCGGCACGCGCGGGAGCAAGCTCGCCCTGGCCCAGACGGGGCTCGTGGCTGAGCGCATGCGATCCGCTCACCCGGGCATCGGCATCGAGATCGTCACGATCGCCACGGCGGGCGACCGGGACCAGTCGACCCCGCTCTCATCAGGCGAGGGAGCCGGCTGGTTCACCACCGCCATCCAGGAGGCGCTGACCGCCGGAGAGGTCGACCTGGCTATCCACAGTTACAAGGACCTGCCGACGAAGCGCCCGGAGGGGCTCGTCATCGCCGCTGTCCCGCTCCGGGAAGACCCGCGCGACGCCCTCGTCAGCCGCCATCCCGGGGGCCTGCACGAACTGCCGCGCGGCGCCGTTGTCGGCACGAGTTCGCCACGGCGCGAGGCCCAGGTGCGCGAAGTCCGCCCCGACGTGGAGGTACGGGCCATCCGCGGGAACGTCGAGACGCGGGTCTCGAAAGTGGATGCGGGCGAGTACGACGCAGCGGTGCTGGCACTGGCCGGCCTCCGGCGGCTTGGCCTCGAGTCGCGGGCGGGTCATGTGTTTGGCTTCGAGGAGATGCTGCCGGCCCCGGCCCAGGGCGCGCTCGCGGTGGAATGCCGGGCCGATGATGCGGCCACCCGGGCGCTCCTGGAGTCCGTCGACGACCCGGTCATCCGCGTGGCGGTTACGGCGGAGCGTGTGTTCCTCGCCACCATCGATGGAGGCTGCAGCTTCCCGGCGGCCGCCCACGCCGAGCAGTTTGGCACGACGCTGAAGTTGGCGGGCCTCATCGCGGTGGATGGCCGCATCATCCGCTCGAAGATGGCCGGTCCGGTGGCAACCGCGGCGAGCCTCGGCCGGGCGCTGGCTGAGGAGCTGATGTCGCTCGGGGGCCTCCGCTAACGCTTCGCGAAGCGCCGCCGCCGCTCGTCGCGCGCGGATGGTCGCGCTGGCGCCGCGGGCGGCGGCGAATCGGCCAGCGCGAAGGGCCGCAGGACCTGGATCGCCCGGGTGAGGCCGACGGCCACCTCCCCCCCGAGGGCCGTATCGAGGTGTTCGAACGGGTAGGTGCGGTGGAGCCGCCGCCACGAGGCGGTCCACTCTTCCAGCTCCCAGCCCTCGCCCAGGGCGGCCATGAGTTCGGGGCCGTGGTCGGCGATCCGCCGGGCGAGCTGGTCGTTCCAATCCGCCGGTCCTTCGAAGTGCAGCCCCAGTTCGACCACCCGGCGGGACATCTGGGGCTGGAGTTCGATGTGGGCCGCCGGTTCGCCCCAGTGGAACTGGAGGATGGTCCACATCACCTTGCGTTCGGGCCGCGGGAAGCCGTCCGGCAGGGCCGCCATCGCCAGGTCCTCGGTGTAGAAGATGAACTCCCGGGCCTTCAGCCGGCCATCTCTGGTGGGCATGTGCGGAGTGTACCCCGCCCGCCCGGTCCCGGACGTTCACCGCCACCTTGGTACACTCGTCGTCATGAGACGCACCAAGATCGTCGCGACCCTCGGGCCCGCCTCGCTCCACCGCGAGACAATCTCCGCCATGATCCGGGCCGGGATGGACGTGGCGCGGCTGAACACGAGCCACGGCACACTCGAGGGCCACGCACGCGCGGCCGCGCTCGTGCGCGAAGTTGCCGCCGAGGCGGGGCGCCATGTTGCCGTGCTGATGGACCTGGCCGGGCCCAAGTTGCGCACCGGCGAAACCGAGTTCACCCGCACGCTCGAGCTGGTGCCCGGCCACGAAATCCGCCTGGTGAATTACCCGGTCGCGGGCACCGAGTCGCTCCTGACGGTCGAGTACCCGCGGCTCACGGAAGATGTCCAGGCCGGGGAGCGCGTACTCCTTGACGACGGCCATATCGAACTGGAGGTGCTGCGGTCCTCCCCCGATGGGGTGGATTGCCGGGTCCTTGCCGGGGGCTTCCTCGGCTCCCACAAGGGAGTCAGTTTCCCAAGCACAAACCTCACCACGCCCGCGCTGACCGACAAAGATCGCGCGGCGGTCGAGGCCGGGCTGGCGGCCGGGGTCGACTATTTCGGACTGAGCTTCGTGCGCGACGCGGATGACGTCGTCCGCACGCGGGAATTCATCGAGTCGCTGGGCCACGACACGCCGATCATCGCCAAGATCGAGCGCCGCCAGGCTGTGGAAAACCTCGACGATATCCTCGCCGAGGCTGATGGCGCGATGGTGGCGCGGGGAGACCTCGGCGTGGAGCTCCCACCGGAAGACGTGCCGGTGCAACAACGCCTCATCATCGCCTCCGCCGGCCGGAACATGATCCCGGTGATCACGGCGACCCAGATGCTCGAATCGATGATCGAGTCGCCGCGGCCAACGCGCGCCGAGGCCTCGGATGTGGCCAACGCGGTCTGGGACCTCTCCGATGCGCTCATGCTGAGCGGCGAAACCGCGGTCGGCCGCTACCCGGTCGAGTCGGTCGCGATGATGGACCGCATCATCGTGCGCGCCGAACAGGCGATCGCCGAGACCGACAGCATCGGCATGGCCGCACCCGAAACCGACGACCACTCCTACGTTGTGGCGCTCGCCGCCCGCAGCATCGTCGAATCCGACCCGAACATGCGGGGGATCGCCTGCTTCACGAAGAGCGGCTACACGGCCCTGCTGCTGAGCAAGGTCCACCCGAACGCACCCGTGTTTGGCATCAGCCCGGCAGAGGCGGTCTGTCGCAGGCTCGCGCTTGCGCGCGGGGTCACGCCCATCCTGTCCGAGACGGTGACCTCCTCGGAGGAGTTGCTCCACGTGGTGGACAGTTCGCTCCTGGGTGGCCGGTACATCGTGGAAGGGGACGAGGTGGTCGTGGTGGCGAGCCTGCCGATCCGGGCCCAGGGGACGACCAACTTTCTGAAGTTGCACCGGGTGGGCGACGCGGCCGCGTACGAATGGTGACCGTCCCCATCGCCGACGCGCCGGACGAGGTCACGGCCGAGATCTGGCTGGCGGAATTGCGCTCGGCCGGTGTCCGCGCGGGCACCTTCGAACGCGGCGTCGGCGGGGCGCTTGGCGGCGCGGCAACAACGTGGCAGGCCAGCTATCCCGTTATCGTGGGTGAGGGCGACGCGCTCCGGGCCCGCGACATCATCGCCGGACTTGGCGGTAGCGAGTACCTGAGGCCGGCCGTCCCTCCGGGCGGGGAACAGGGCGGCCGGCAGCTCGTGGCGCTCGGCGTGGGAGCGGCGATCGCGGCGGCCTTGCTGGTCGCCGCGGCTGTCCTGCTGAACACCTGACCACCGCCCGGGGACCTGGAGGCATTCGATGAAGCTGACCTATGAACTCTGGCGCCTGGTGGCGGTGAAGGACGAGTCGCGGAGCACATGGGAGCTGGTGGGACGGTTCCCGAACGTGCGCCGCGCGCAGCGCAAGATCCACGAGCTCGCCGGGAGCAGCATCGTCAGCCCGGAAGAGGGCTTCTACTGGTACGAAGACCTGGATGGCATGCACACGTTCCGCATCGAAGCCGCGCGTGTGGAAGAGTGAGGCGGCGCAGGCTCAGGCGGCGAGCGAATCCATCCGCGGTTGTTCTCGCCGGCGCAGGGGCCGGGTCTCCTCGAGGTCGCGCAGCACGTCGGTCGCGTAGAGGGCTTCCATGTCGTACTCGTGCACGCGGGCGGTGACGGGGACATCGAGCATGTTGTGGCCGTCGCTCACGGAGACCACTCCGGGCACGCGCTTGAGGTAGATGTAAGACTGCTCGAGGGTGCAATCGACGAGCATCACGCAGAAGCGTGGGCCGCCGAGGTGGGCGAGGAAGTCGGAGCTTCGCGTGAGCCGCTTCAGGGTCTCGCTCAGGGCGGTCACCGCGCGGTCGACGAAGTCATCGCCTCTCCGCTCCCGGACTTCATCGAGGTTTTCCATGGAGAGCTGGATGAGCACAAATGGGGAGTTGTGGGCGCGGGCGCGCGGCATTTCGCGCCGGAGCTCGGCCAGGACGTAGTTCCGGTTTGGCAGGTTGTGGAACTCCGAGAGGTAGGCCGACCCGTGGAGCCTGGTGGACACCCGCCGCCAGTTGCGATGGCGCAGCCAGCGCAGGAGCAGGAGATTGCCGTTGACCAGCACGAAGAGCGCGCAGAACGTGACCGCGACGATGGTGCTCGACGCGCTCGGGCGCCGTATCGCCTCGGTGATCACGACCGCCATGACCAGGCTCCAGCCAACCAGCACGGCCACGCGAACCGCGTGCCGCCGCCGGTCAACGCCGGGCTGTTCGGGGGAGGTGGCCTCTTCGGGAGTGCCGTTCATAGGTTGTCCTCATGGAGAACTTCGACAGCGCCGGGGCCCTCCATCAGGCCGCGCCGGCTTCGGGTTCGTTCGTGGTAACGGCATCGCCCTCTCCGTGGTGGGGCGCATACCAGCGCGGGGCCCGCGCGGTCACGTGGAGCAGGAAGGCCCGCGCCTTTTCTTCCAGGGTGGCCATCCCACCGTGCACGCGGTTGATCGCGTTGTCGACCGCTGGAGGGAGCGCCTGTACCGTCTTCTGCTCGTCGTCGGCGGTGAAGTCGAAGCCGCAGGCGAGGCCTTCCCGGTTGCAGGCGAGGTTGGCCGCCCCGACGACATCGCTCATCGTCTCGATCGCCGGGATGCCCCTGGCCGGGTGGTGGTCCCGGATCGACGCCACGAGCGGTTCGGGGAACTTCCAGCGCTCGGCCAGGCGGGCGCCGACGTGTTCGTGACCGATGCCGAAGACGGCCATCTCGGCCTCCCGGTAGCGCATGTTCTCGCGGTTCACCAGGTCGATGAGTTCGGCGAAGGCCTGGGGTTCGCAGAGCAGCATCGCGAGCTTGCCAACGTCGTGCAGCACGCCCGCGGTAAAGGCGTCCTCCGGCCGCGCCACGCGCGTCTCCCGGGCGACGATTTCGGCGACGATCCCTACGCTCACGCTGTGCGCCCAGAACAGGTCCTGGTCGAACCCGCCGGCATCGAATTCGGGCAGCTTGAACGCATCGATGATCCCGGAAGAGATTGCCACCGAACGGACGGTCCGCATGCCGAGGAGGATGACAGCCTCGCGCACGTTCGAGATCCGCCGTGCGTATCCGTAGTAGGCCGAGTTCGAGAGCTTGAGGAGTTTCGACGTCAGCGCCTGGTCGGAACTGATTACGGTGGCAAGGTCCATCGCCGCCGACCGCTCGTCCTCCGCGAGCTGGATCGCGCGGGTCGCCACGCTCTTGAGCGGCGTGAGGTCCGTCGTCCGGTTCACGATCGTGCGCAGGCGATTGCGCGCATCGAGGCTGAGGTTCGAGGAATCCGGGGTCATGCTGCGCTCCTGCGCCTGTTGGTGTCGGAATGGACAACACGGTTCCGGCCGGCCCGCTTGGCGGCGTAGAGCCGGTCGTCCGCGATGCGAAGGGCTTCGTTCAGGCTATCGGCGCACGAGGGAATCGCCGCGACTCCCGCCGACACGGTCATCGTCACCGAGATTTCGTCGCTCACGGCGATGCGTGAGTGCTCGATGGCCGCCCGCACGCGTTCGGCAAACCGCGTCACCGCATCGAGGTCCGCCCCTGGCAGGAAGGCGACAAACTCCTCGCCGCCGAACCGGCCCACGATGTCTCCCTCGCGTGTGGCTTTCTGGAGGACGGTGGCCACCCGGGCGAGCACTAGGTCGCCGACGAGGTGGCCGTAGCTGTCGTTGACCATCTTGAAGTGGTCCAGGTCGAGCAAGGCGACGCCCATGTTCAACCCTTCGAGCCCGGAAGCGAGGAGCGCGTCCTCGGCCGCCGCCACCGCGGAACCGCGGTGGAGCAGGGTGGTGAGCTGGTCGTGACGCGCCATGTGGTCCAGCCTGGCGACCAGGAGGTTGAGCTGGGTGTTCCGGTTCCGCAGGGCGTCTTCGATGGCGCGCACGGCCGTGTGGTCGCGGATGTACATCACCTTTCCGGCGACATCGCCGTAGCGGTCGCGAATCACCGCGGCCGAGACGGCGGCGAAGAAGCGTGTGCCGTCCTGGTGGCGCCCGGGAAGTTCCACGTCGACGGCGCGTCCCTGATCGAGCAGTTGCTGCTCCAGGACGCTGCGTTCGTGGCCGTTGTCGAAGAGCATCGAATAGTGCCGGTCGAGCACCTGGATCGGGTCGAAGCCGAAGATGGCCTCGCTGGCGCCCGTGTAGAGAGTGACTCGTCCATCCGCATCGGTCGCGACAATGCCGTCGGGGCACGCCACCAGCATGAGCTGGAGCATGTCCGGGTCCGATAGCAATGCCAGGAAGTCGATTCGCTCCGGAGTCACAATTCCCCCCGATTCACTCCATGGGTATCGGAGAGACAGGCCCGGTTGTGCAGGGGAATGACCGCGAAGACTCGGAAACGTATCCTTTCGAACGAAATGAACTTCCGCGATTCGCCTGCCGAACTCGCATTCCGTGAGAGCGTGCGCGACTGGATCACCGGGAACCTCCCGGAGGCGCTCCGGGGCGACGCCGGCGAAGGCGAATGGGGCCAGCTTTCGAGCGGGCACGAGCGGGACAAGGGCGCCCTGGCCCGGTGGCGCGAGCGTCTCCAGTCACAGGGTTGGGTCGCTCCCGCGTGGCCGCGGCGCTACGGCGGCGCCGAACTCCCGGTCATGCAGCAGTTCATCCTGAAAGAGGAGATGGCGCGGGCTCGCGCCCCCCGCTTCGGCGGCGTCGGGATTGGCTGGGTAGCCCCGACCTTGATGCAGTTCGGGTCCGAGTGGATGCGAGAACGCTTCATCGAGCCGATCCTCAGTGGCAGGGAGCGCTGGTGCCAGGGCTTTAGCGAGCCAGGCGCAGGCTCGGACCTCGCGAGCGTGCAGACCCGGGCGGTGCGCGACGGCGACGACTTCGTGGTCGACGGCCAGAAGATCTGGACGAGCGGCGCCCACATCGCGGATTGGATGATCCTCCTCGCGCGTACGGACCCGACGGCCCCCAAACATCGCGGTCTCTCGTACTTTCTGGTGGACATGAAGGCCCCGGGCATTTCGCTTGCGCCAATCATCAACATGGTGGGGAACAGCGGGTTCAACCAGGTGTTCTTCGAATCGGTCCGGGTGCCGGCGGCGAACATGGTGGGCGAGGAGAACCGCGGCTGGTACGTTGCCGCGACCACGCTTGACTTCGAGCGCAGCCTGGTAGACCTGTGTGTGGAGTACCGGGCGATCCTCGAGGAGGTTATCGCCTGCGCGAAGGAGAGCGGGCTGGCCGGTCTGCGGGCAAACCGTCGCCGCCTGGTGGACCTGCTGATCGAGGTGGAAGTCGCCCGCAACCTGAGCCTGCGGGTCGTATCGATGCAGGCGCGCGGCACCCAGCCGAATTACGAGGCGAGCATCGTGAAGCTGTTTGCGAGCGAGGTGGAGCAGCGTATGGCCGCGGTCGCCTTCCACGTGGCCGGGATGGCCGGGCAGGTCACCTCGCGCGGACAATCGCGCTGGGAGTTGCTCATGGGGCGGATTGCCCGGTTCCAGCTGCACTCCGTTGCCGCAACGATTGGCGGTGGGACGAGCGAGGTCCAGCGCAATATCATCGCCACCCGCGGGCTGGGATTGCCGCGGGGTTAGGCACTGTCGAGCATGCGCCGTCGACAGTTCGCCGTCGGCCCGCAAGAATGTGGCGCATGTGCCGGAGCATCAAGAAGCTGCGTAACGCGGAACCCCCGGCCACCGATGACGATGTCCGCGCTGCCGCGCTGCAGTACGTCCGCAAGGTGAGCGGCTATCGCGCGCCTGCGAAACGAAACGCGCCCGCGTTCGACGCCGCCGTCGACGAAGTGGCCGCAAGTACCGCCCGCCTCCTCGAACTGCTCGACGCGCGCTGATCGTTCCACGCCCCGTCTCCTGCTACGCTCCAGCCATGACGCATCGCGGAAGTATCGTCCAGGTCAGTATCTCAACAGGCGGCGTGCCCAAGCTCCCGGTCGCCGAAGGACGGGTGACGGGGCTCGGACTCGAGGGCGACGGCCACGACAACCCGGACATCCATGGCGGCCCCGAGCGCGCGCTCTGCCTGTTCGCGATCGAACGCATCGAGGCCATGGCGGCCGAAGGGCACCCGATCGGCGCGGGCAGTACCGGGGAGAACATCACCACGCGCGGGGTCGATTGGGACCTGGTGGTCCCCGGCGTGCGGCTCCGGCTGGGCCCGGATGTGCTGCTCGAGGTCACGCGCTACACCACGCCCTGCAAGACGAACGCCCGCTGGTTCACCGGCGGCGATTTCAACCGCATGCACCACAACCTGTTCCCTGGCTACAGCCGCGTGTATGCACGCGTGATCGCAGGTGGCGTGGTCCGGCCCGGCGACGAAGTCGAGCTGTTGCCGCCGGCCCCGTGAGTCACCGCACCTCGAACTTCGTCCACATCCCGAGTTTGTAGTGGTCCTTCTTGGTGCCGTCGGGCTCGGTCTCGACAATGAGGCACGCCAGTTCGTATTCCCCGGGTTCGAGCCGGATGCGCAGCGCCCGGACGTGTCCCGAGCTCACCCCTTCGATTTCGGCCAGCTCCTGCCCATCCTTCACGATCACCAGCTCGTGCGTGTCGCCGCCGGTGTTGTCGGCGATGAACTGGACGACCCCGGCAGGCACGCTGTCCTTGTTCGGGGTGACCGACCACTCGGTGAGGTCCACCTTCACCGTCGACGTGGCCGGGCCGGGGTCGGGCGTTGGCGTGGCGTTGGGATCGACCGTGGGATGAGCCTCGGCTTCGGGGTCGGCGACGGCCTCCGGTCCTGGCTCTTCCCGGTCTCCGCATGCGACCAGCACGGCCCCGCCAAGCACGGCTACCCCGAGGGCGCCGAGGCGGAGTCCGCGAAGAAAGCTAGGACTATAGAATGACATTAGGTAAGCCTAACGTAGAGGATTTGGCGCGAGTATTGCGGCTGCGGCCGTCAGCGTCAACCGCCACCCGATCGCGTCTCCGACCAAAGGACCATTCCCGCCGGGCGGGCGATCTGGTCGGCTTGCGTCCTCCCCGCGAGAGGTTTCCGTTGACGCGATAACACCGGCGAAGCGCGAACGTGATGCGGAGCAGGCTCTTGCCTGCCGGCACGTGCCGGTGTGCTCAACCGGTCCCCACCTCGACCACCGCGTGCCACAACTCACCCGCCAACGCTGGCACCCCGCTCGCACTGCCGCTCTTGTCCACCCACACCGCATCGGCGTAACCGTCGCCCCGCACTGTCACCGAGGCGCACGTCCCGGCGGTCTCGCTCAGAACGATCGCACGGCCGATCGTCCCGTCCGCGTTGCCCGTCACGTAGGCAGCCTGTTTGGTGTCGTCCGCTTTCGGGTCGATACTGTCGGACTGCTCCCAGCCGAGGATCATGTCGCCGTCGGCCTCACAGCTCAGCCGCGGGAACCACCCGTTGCCAACCACCACGGGCTCACCGAACGTGGCACCGGCATCGGTCGACCGAAGCACCGTGATCTTTCCCCGTCCGTGGTGCGCCAGCCACACTACCCCGTTCTCTCCCGCGCAGATCGTCGGGTCACCGGTGTTTGTGTGCGTGAGTTCCTGCTCGGAGAGCCAGGTCGCACCGCCATCCATCGAGCGGCGCAAAAAGATGTGGTAGGCGCCATCACGATTGTCCCGCCAGGTCACCCACATCGCTTCCCCCGAAATCTCCACCGCCGGCCACAACGGGGCGGCGCCTGATCCATCGAGCCGAATCGGCTCGGACCACTCCTGGCTCTCGCCGTCCCGGGATGCAAAGTGGATTTCCGCACCAGCTTCGTCACCAACGAACCACGCCGCGACCACCCTTCCGTGCCTTGCCGCCAGTGAAAGCCCGCTCGCGCCCGCTTCGAGCAGATGCGGCGGCGTCCATGTCGCCCCGCCATCTGACGACTCGCTGAGGTACACGCCAGCCTGGCCTCCGGCCGCTGCTTCCGTCCAACCGATGACGATGATCTCGTCCGAGGCCGCGATCGCAGTAAGCGACACCTTGCCCTGCCCGCTCGAAATGGCTGTCGCTTCGACCCCGGCCGCCGACCCGTGGGCGGAGCCGTGCATCACCGTGCGGCTGCCGGATACGAAGACGTAGTGCTGCGCCCCATCGCTGCCTGTGACCACCTGGGCCGCGTTGTTGAACCCGATGTTCGCCGAGCTCCCCGCCGCTTCCAGCTTCTCCGGCGCGACCAGGGAAGATGCGCTTCGGGCGCTCGCCGTGCCGTCCACCGCCGGCGAAGCGGAAGGGGCGACGTTCGCTCCCGTCCCGCCCGCGCTCGAACACGCCACTGTCCCCGCCAGCACGGCTATCGACACCGCAATCGTTACCAATCTCGTCCTCATTGCCCTCTCTCCATCATTTCGTATCACCTACATGGCTGGGGCCCGCCCGAACGTGACGCGCCATGCGGTGTCCATCTGGTGGACGCCACGACGAGCAGGCGCTGTGTTCCACCACAGGGCGCGCGTGGAACGATAAGCACGCGATGGACGTGGCCTTCGACACCCGCGAGTTCCCCGCAGAAAAAGTATCCGACGAGGCACCGGAGCGGAGCGTCACGCAGGGTCGATCCCGCCGCGCGGGCGCCTTCCGCCGAAAGGACGATACGGTGCGCCGCGCGATCGGTTACGCTTAAGTGCAGTTCCACGAGAGGTTTCCGTTGACGCGATAACACCGGCGAAGCGCGAACGTGATGCGGAGCAGGCCCCTGCCTGCCGCCACGTGCCGGTGTGCTCAACTCTTCTCGCCCCACACCCCCGTTGCTTCGTCCTCGCCGTGTCCGTCCCGGGCGGGAGCCTGCATCCCGTGGGGTCTCTCACTCATGTTGACTGTGGCAGCGCTGCACCGCGAACTCGGCGGGCGAATGGTGCTCGCGAACGTTTCCTTCTCCGTCTCCCCGGGCGAAGTCCTGGGTGTCGTGGGCCCGAACGGCGCCGGGAAGACCACGCTCCTGCGGGTCCTGGCCCGACTCGACGCGCCGGACCGCGGCCGGGTGGAACTCCCGCCCGGCGCGACCATCGGCCACCTGGCACAGGGCTACGCCGGCCGCGAAGACGAGGCCGTCCAGGCCGTATTCCCCGCGGCGTTCGGGGCGGATGCCGCGTCGGAGCGGCTGGCCGTCCTGGCCGCCGCCCTTGCCGAGTCTCCGGAAGAAAAGGCCAGTCTTGCCGACGAGTACGACCGCCTCCTCGCCACGCTGTCTGACCAGTCCAGCGGCATCGATGCGGCCGCGGCACGAGGCGCGCTGGGCCTTCGCCACGTCGAACCCACCGTCCGTGTGCGCGAACTCTCCGGCGGAGAGCTCACCAGGCTCGGCCTGATCGACCTCATTGCGTCGCGCCCGGATGTGCTGCTGCTCGACGAGCCGACCAACAACCTGGATATCGCCGGGTTGGAGTGGCTCGAAGCCCAAGTCGGGCGCTTCCCGGGCGTGGTCGTGGCAGTCTCGCACGACCGGGTGTTCCTCGATCGGTGTGCCACGAAGGTGCTCGAACTGGATGCCAGGGGGCGCGGCGCCGAACTGTTCGCGGGCAACTACTCGGCGCTGCTCGCGGAGAAGGAGCGCCGGGAGGCGCAACAGTGGACGGCCTTCGAACGCCAGCAGCGCGAGGAAGCGCAACTGAAGCAGGCGATCCACAAGATCGAGACGCGGGCCCGTGGCATCGAACAGCGCACCATCGACTTCGCCAAACGCAAGAAGGCGCTGAAAATCGCCCGCCGGGCAGTGACGCTCAAGGCCCGCATCGAGCGCCAGCTCGAATCAGCCGGCCACATCGAGCGGCCAGAGAAGCGGCCGCACGGATTCTACGGCGAGTTCGCCGCGCCGGACGGCGGTGCTTCGCGGCTGCTCGCCGTGGATGGTGTGACCGTGGCCATCGGTGGCCGCGTGCTGGCCGAGGGCGTCACGTTCACGGTGAACCGGGGCGAATGCGTCGTGCTCACGGGCGCCAACGGCGCAGGCAAGACCACCCTGCTCCGGACGATCCTGGGCGAGCTCCCCGTCGCCGCGGGCGAAGTGCTGCTGGCACCCTCCGCGAGGGTTGGGTACCTGCCCCAGCGGGAGGACCCGGACGCCCTCGACGCCGACGGGAGCTGCTCGCCGGTCGAGCTTCTCCGGCGGGCAGTCCCGCTCACCGAACCCGAGGCGACGAACTTTCTCCACCAGTTCCTACTCGGGCACGACCAGGTGCGGACGCCGATCGCGCACCTGAGCTACGGCGAGCGCCGGCGGCTCGGGCTGGCCGTCTTGGTCCGTGGCGGCGCCGACCTCCTCATCCTGGATGAGCCGACCAACCACCTGGACCTCGCCAGCCGGGAGGCGTTCGAACAGGCGCTTTCGAACTACAGGGGAGCCTCGCTGGTGGTCAGCCACGACCGCCGCTTCATCGAGCGCTTCGCCAGCCTGGTGGTCGAGCTGTAGGAGGGGGCGCGCGTCATTGGCGCTTCGGCCGAAAGTCGGAAGTGCGGTGGCGCCGGAAGTCTGACGCCCTTGTTGGCGCGGGCTCTTACGGTGCGCAGGTCGTGCCCGCCACCCGTATCAGACAGTGGGCCTCCCCTGAGGGGTGGCCGGAAAGGTAACCGTGGCCGAGTACCAACGGCATCAAGAAACCGACGTCGCGATTGTTGGCGGGGGAGTGGCCGGCACCGCGGCCGCCTGCGCCTTCGCGCGTTCCGGGCTCCGCGTCTGCGTCATCGAGCGGCGTGACCTGGCCCGCGACCCCAACCGCGGCGATGTCCTCCACGAGTCCGCGGTCGGGCACCTCAGGGCCTGGGGCGCCTTCGACGATCTCGAGCGCCGGGGGGCATTCGCCGTCAGGCAGAGCCTCTTCACCAACACGGGCGGCTCGCTCCGGGTGCGGGTCGACCAGTCGATCCATCCGCTCACGGTCCTCAACCACGCCGAGATCGAAGCTGCCCTGGCCGACGCGGCGGGCCGGCTGGGGGCGGCTTTTGTTCGCGGCCGGGCGACAGGCGCCGAGCGTACCGAAGCGGGCTGGCTCGTCGCGACGGAGCAGAGCACGGTCCCCGCGAAGCTGCTCGTTGGCGCCGACGGGTCGGTCTCAAGCGTCCGCGAGTGGTTGGGCATCGGCATCGAAGCGACGCCCTATCCTCAATCAGTTGTTATTGCCCACGCGCCGTTTCCTTCGTGGCTCCCCGACGACACGTATTGCGCGGTGCTCAGCCCGGACGGGCCCGTGGTGGTGGTGCCGACCACCCCGCGGGGACGGGCGCGCATCGCCATCGGGGTGCCGAGCGAAACCGGGTCGAGTGGGGATATCGCGGCCTATCGCGAAGTCCTGCGCGAGCGTGATCCCCGCCTGGGCGAGCTGGAACTGGAACAGCGCGGGACGTCGTACTTCTACAAGCTCTCCCGCCAGCACGCCCGCACCTATACCGGGCCCCGGGCCGCCCTGGTCGGTGACGCCGCCCATGTGACGCACCCGGCGGGCGGCCAGGGGATGAGCATGGCGATCGAAGACGCGGCGGCGCTCGCCAGGCTCGTCGCCCCGGCGCTCCGCGAGCGCCGGTCGGCCGAAGTCGGAGACCTGCTCCGCGCGTACGAGCGTGAGCGCCGCCCGCGTAACGTACGCGCGATGCGCGCCGCCGATACCGCGGCCAGGCGGACGCTCCCCGGGAAACGGAACTACCGGATGACGGTGGCCGGCCTGAAGCTGATTTCGCGGGTGCCCGGCGGGGCGAAGTTCCTCAGCCGCCAGTTCGGAGGGGCGCGATAGCGCGGGCGCCGGTCATGTGCCGAACGGGGCGCCGTCCCAGCGTTCACGCGTCACGAAACTCGAGACTGGCTTCCGCTTCAGCTTCGTTAGCTGCCGGACCGGTTTCCCAAGGGGGATGATCGTGCAGACGGCGACCGCGTCCGGGAGGTGGAGGAGTTCACGCAGCGCTGGCTCCTCCGCGATCGGCATCGTCGTGAGCGTCCCGCCGAGTCCTTCGTTCCGGGCCGCGAGCAGGATGTTCCAGGCGAGCGGGTAGATCGAGGCGCCGCTGGCAACGGCCGTCCTCGGCAGGTACTGGTCGATCGAGGCCACCACACGCAGGTCCACGCAGACGACGAGCACGACGGGCGCGTGGCGGTAGGGCTCGGAAAGCGCGGCGGGTACTGGAGTTGCGGCAATCGCTTCGGGTGTGGCTTTGGTGGGCACGACGGTGTTCCATGGGTTCTCGCCGAGGGCAACCTGGGCGGCGTAGCGCCGCGCGGCCGGTTTCGCGCACTCGGCGATGGCGTCCTTCGTGGCCTGGTCGCGCACCACGATGACGTGCCAACCCTGGCGGTTGCCGCCGCTCGGGGCGAACCGGGAGTGGGCGAAGATACGCTCCAGCACCTCATCCGGCACGGGGTCGGTGGTGAACTCGCGGGCGGCGAAGGTTGTGTCCATGGCGTCGTACAGTTCCATGCGCGCATTGTGGTGGAACGCGCGCCGCCCCGCGACCGGCGGAGTTCTTTCCGGATATCGGTGCAAATACTTGGTTGCCAAGTATCCCGCCCCTGAGTACCTTGCCAGCGATGGCTGAGCGTCCGCTCCTCCCCGGCGAATACGCCGTGCTCGCCCTCCTCGCGCTGCGGCCGATGCACGGGTACGAGATGACCGCGTTCATCCAGGACGAGGGGCTCTCGGATGTGTGCCCCGTCGAGCAGAGCACGCTGTACACCTACCTCCGCAACGTCGAAACGCGCGGCCTGGTGCGGTGGCGAGAAGAGCGCGTCGGCCAGCGCCCGCCGCGCAAGACGTTCGAGCTCACCCCTGCGGGCAGGGATCTGATAGACGGCTGGCTTCGCCGGCCCGTCGGGCGCATGCGGGAGGTCCGCCTGGAGTTTCTCCTCAAGTTGTTCTTTCTCGCCCGCCTCGACCCCGAGGCGCACAGTGCGCTCATCGCCGGCCAGCTCAGAGCCTGCGAAGCGTACCTGAAGGCCCTGGACGGCAGGGTGTTGCCGGCGCCGTTCGAGCAACTGGTGATGCAGTCCAAGCGTTCGGCTGCCGAGGCGACGCTGGCGTGGCTCACGAGGTACGCACAGGAAGTGCACGGGGAGGCGAACGTTCGATGAGCCTGGGGAATCGCCGGGGAACCATGCTGCGTGCAACGGCACTGCTGTTCGTCGTCGCTCTGCCGGGAGGCATTGTCCAGGCATGTGGAGGAGATGACGACGTTCCGCCACAGGCAACGGAGCCTGCCGAACCGCCCGCTACTGCCTCAACGGAGACCTCGGTACTGACCGGGGCGGAGGCCGGCGAGAAGCAGGCAGATGACATCAAGGTCGCGGCAGCCGCGGACCTCCGTTCGGTAATGACTGCGATCCAGCCGACACTCAACTCGCACTGCCAGACGAAGACCACGTTCGTCTTCGGTTCTTCGGGCCAGCTCAAGAACCAGGTCGAGGCAGGCGCGGACTTCGGCCTCTACCTCTCCGCCGACAGCCAGTATCCGCGCGACCTCGCGGCAAAGGGCCTCGTCGTTCCGAACGGGGTCGCCTCGTACGGGGTCGGCCGAATCGTGCTGGCCACGCGCGCTGGCATCGAGCCCGTGACGGCCCTCGAAGGGCTCACGTCCCAGGCAATCCGCCGGATCGCCATAGCCAACCCCGGCCACGCACCCTACGGCCGGGCCGCGAAAGAGGCGCTCGAAGCGAGCGGTCTTTACGGCGCGGTCGAGGGGAAGCTCGTCCTCGGCGAGAACATCCGGCAGACGACCGACTACGTGGAAAAGGGCGATGCCGACGCCGGCATCGTCGCCCTGGCGCTGGTCATCAAGGGTTCGCCCGCGGCCTACGCGCCGATCGATTCCTCCCTCCATGCGCCAATCGAGCAGGGTGGCGCGGTCATCAAGGGCACCGGGGCTGAGCTGACGGGCCGGTGCATCCTGCAGTACCTGCTCGATCCGGACGGACAGTCCGCACTGGCTGAGTACGGATTCGAGAGGGTGGCGCGGTGAGCTTCGGCGAGGTGGACTGGAGCACCTTCAGGATCTCTGTCCAGATCGCCGTGCTCGCTACGCTGCTCTGCATCCTGGTGGGCACGCCTCTTTCGTGGGCGATCTTCCGCACGCGCCCGGTCGTCGCGGGTTTCCTGTCGTCCGCCGCACTCCTCCCGCTCGTGCTCCCGCCCACCGCGGTTGGCTACTACATCCTCTACGGGCTGGGGCGCCAGAGCGCCTTCGGCCGGTTCCTCATCGACGACCTGGGGATTCGGCTGGTGTTCACCTGGCAGGGAGCGGCGATCGCTGCCGCGGTGGTCGCGTTGCCGCTGTTCGTGCGCACCGCGCAGGCAGGCTTCGAACAGATCGACGCTGAACTGCTCGATGTCGCGGCCACCATGA
>WBZO01001811.1_pt1 | contig 31195 bp, 26 predicted proteins | sample 5204261 | NCBI WGS metagenome assembly WBZO01 (sample SAMN12412400, study PRJNA552823) | activated sludge metagenome | isolation source: activated sludge from anammox sidestream of wastewater treatment plant... | place: USA: North Carolina | collected 2017-09
CCGCAGCGGCCGCGGCGTGTAGCGGAACGTGCCGCTGAACGCCTCGTCCATGGCGTCGTGCACCAGCTCCTCGTCGATGCCGGGCCGGAAGGCGCGGATCGCGATCCCGTCGGGAGGATCGACCGCGGCCCGCCGGCGACGGGTGAGCTCGCCGACCATCCGGAACATGGTGTGGGCCCGGCGGTACCCGTTGCGCTCGAGCAGGTCGCACTTGGCCGCGTTCGAGCGGGAGGCGAAGGTTCCCACAGCCACCGGGCCGGGTGCGGTCCGGGCCAGCTCCGCGGTGCGCTCCTCGATCCGGGCCAGGAGGTGCCCACCCAACCCCCGGCCGCCGTACTCGGGCAGCACGTACGCGACGGCCTCGACCTCGGCCCCCGCGACGTCCTGCCACAGCGAGGCGTAGCCGACGATCCGGCCGCTCGGCCCGGTGACCACCCAGGCGTCGTGGCGCCGGTCGAACCGGGGGCGTCCCCACTCGGCCTCCAGGTCGTCGGCGCCGAAGCTGCTGACCCCGTGGTCGGCGATCTCGCACGCCTCGACCACCTCGGCCACGGTCCGCACGTCGCGGGGGCCGGGGTGGCGGATGCGGTACCCGGCGGGGAGGGCCACCCTCTCAGACCTCGATCACCACGGGGATCACCGCGGGGCGTCGCCGGGTCCGCTCGTTGATGAACCGGCCGAGCGCCCGGCGGGCGTGGCGCTTCGTGACCTCGGCGTCGACGCCGCCGTCGGCCGTCAGCTCCACCAGGGCGTCGCGCACCTCGGCCTTGGCCTCGCCGAGGAGCTCGTCGGCCTCGGGCGCGTAGACCCAGCCCCGCGTGACGATCTCCGGGTCGGTGACCAGCTCGCCCGACTTGGAGTCGACGGTGACGATCAGGACGACCACGCCCTCCTCGGCCAGGTTGCGCCGGTCGCGCAGCACGCCGTGGCCGACGTCGCCGACTATGCCGTCGACGTACAGGAACCCGGCGGGGACGGCCCGGCGCTCCACCTTCATCGCGTCGCCGTCGATGGTGACGGCGTCGCCGTCCTCGCACACCACGACGTTGGCCGGGTCGACGCCGACGTCGCGCGCGAGCCGGGCGTGGTGGACCAGGTGTCGGTACTCGCCGTGCACCGGGATGAAGCACTCCGGCCGGACGAGGTTGAGCAGGAACTTGAGCTCCTCGCGCGACGCGTGCCCCGACACGTGGACCGGCGCGTTCGCGCCGTGGAGCACGTCGGCGCCGGACCGGTAGAGGGCGTCGATGACCCGTGACACGTTCTCCTCGTTCCCCGGGATCGCGTGGGCCGAGATCACCACCACGTCGTCGGGGCCGACGTGCACCTGCTTGTGCTCCCGGGCCGCCATGAGGGAGAGCGCGCTCATCGGCTCACCCTGCGATCCGGTGCTGATGACGCACACCTCCCCCGGCGGCAGCCCGACGGCGTCGGCGACGTCGATGACGCTGCGGGCCGGAACGTCGAGGACGCCCATCTCCCGGGCCAGCGTGGCGTTGTTGACCATCGAGCGCCCGAGGAACGCCACCTTGCGGCCGGCCTCCACCGCCGCCGACGCGACCTGTTGCACCCGGTGCAGGTGGGAGGCGAACGACGCCACGATGATCCGGCGGTCGGGGTTGCGCAGGAACACGGACCGCATCGTGGCCCCGACGACGAGCTCCGACTCGGTGTAGCCCGGCCGCTCGGCGTTGGTGGAGTCGGCGAGCAGGAGGCGGACGCCCCCGGGCCGGCGGGCGATCTCGCCGATGTGGGCCAGGTCGGTGGTACGGCCGTCGACCGGGGTCGGGTCGATCTTGAAGTCGCCGGTGTGCAGGATCGTTCCCGCCGGCGTGTGGTACGCGGCGGCGAAGGCGTGCGGCACCGAGTGGGTCACCGGGATGAACTCGCAGTCGAACGGGCCGATGTGGCGCCGCTCGCCGTCGGCCACCGGCACCAGCTCGGTGCGGTGCAGCATCCCGGCCTCGTCGATCCGGTTGCGGGCCAGGCCGAGCGACAACGGCGAGCCGTAGATCGGGGCCTCGACGTCGCGCAGCAGGAACGCCAGCCCGCCGGCGTGGTCCTCGTGGGCGTGGGTGAGGACCACGCCCTCCACCCGCTCGGCGTTCTCACGCAGGTAGGTGAGGTCGGGCAGGACGAGGTCGATGCCGGGCATGTCGGACCCGGGGAACATCAGGCCGCAGTCGACGACCAGCAACCGGCCGTCGACCTCGAGGCAGAAGCAGTTGCGGCCGATCTCGCCGAGGCCGCCTAGGAAGACGATGCGCACCGATCCCGGGTCTGGTCGCGCCTCGGCCATCGGGACCTGACGCTACCTCACGGCGTCGGGGGTCAGCGGAGGCGGACCGGCACCGTTCCGCCCGCGGTGTCGCCGTTGGCGGGCCAGAAGTACGCCGTGATCCCGGCGCGCTCGGCCCGGGCCCACCGACCGGGCGGCACGGGGGCGATCAGGCCCGCGGCCCCGCTCGTGCCGGGGGCGAGATCGACCCACCCGACGGCCAGGACCATCGGGGTGCCGCGTGGTCCGACCGGGGAACCGAGGAACACGATCGCCCGGCAGCGATCGGCGGCGAGCGCGGGACAGTGCACGGGGAGCGTGGCCCGGAGGAACCCGGTGCCGAGCGGCCCCGTGACGGCCAACGCGGTCCGGAACGACTGGCCGCGCCGGTCGAGCGTCTCTTGGAGGAGCTTCGGCTTTCCGGTGATGAGGCCGTCGACACCCATGTCGAGCAACGCCTCCCACTCGGCGGGGACGTCGTCGTCGTTGCCGTTGAACCACACGTGCACCGCGAGCCCGAGCCGGTGGGCGTCGGCCACGAACTCGGGGGTCACGACCGTGAGCCCCGCGTAGACGGGCGGTACCTGGAGCACCGCGTGCTCGGGCATCGGACCGCGGTCGAAGAACCACTGGGTCATGCGCCCGAGGCCCGGACTCGTGGCCACCGACGGAGCGAGAGCCTTGAAGTGATCGAGGATGGCGTCGTCGAACGACGCGACCGTGACCCGGTCACCGCGCCCGGTCTCGTCGAGCAGCGCGGCGAGCTCCTCCGCGGCGGCCATGCCGTCGGGACCGTCCTTGATCTCGATGTCGAGGAGGCGGTCGGGGAAGCGCTCGAGCACCTGGCGCAGCGTGGGGATGGCGAAGTCGTCGGGGGTGAAGCCCGGCGGCGGCGCCTGGGCGCCGGTGCGCACACCCCGGTACCGGTACTCCGTCACCGGCCGGTCGTGGCAGCTCCAGCAGCCGGGCACGAACCAGTAGGCGTTGTCGAGCTCCTGGAGCTGGGCCGCCGTGAGGTCGCGCACCGACCCGGTCGCGTTGGTGGTGCGGTCGAGGGTGGCGTCGTGGACCACCATGAGCCGGCCGTCGGCCGAGAGCCGCACGTCCATCTCGAGCACGTCGGCTCCGGCCCGAACCGCGGTCTCGTAGGCGAACATCGTCTCGTGCGGCGCCTCGAGGTCGCCGCCTGCGTGCGCGATGTTCAGCGGCCGGCGGCGGAGCCAGGCGTCGGCGGGGGGCGCCTCGCGCGGCGGCGAGGCCGTGGACGCGGCCGGGCCCGCCCCCAGGACGAGGACGAGCCCGGTGATGACCGTCAGGATCGTGGCCGTGCGCTTCACGGAGCGTGACGCTACCAGCGGCCGGCCGCCGCCGACAGGCCCGACGAGGCGCCCGCGGCGCGCGCTACGCGTTCGACGCCTCGCGGTCCTTGGCCACCTCGTCGAGGGAGGCGTACTCCTCGCCCGTGTCGACCCAGTCCTCGAACTGGATCACGCCCAGCTCGGTGAAGCGGTGCCGCAGCCACGCGTCGCCGGCGTCGAGGAGGCCGAGCTTCTTGCAGTTGGGGACGATCTTGGAGAACAGCATGCTCTGGAAGACGCGCCGGTCCTCGGCCTGCATGATGAGCTTCACCGCCTCGCGCACGTCGACGCCCATGCGCTCCCACACCTCCTGCTGGAGGAACCGGTCGCGCATGCGGACCGCGGCCTCGAACGCGAACTCCTGGCGCTCGCGGATCTCCGGGCCGGAGAGCTCGTGGTAGTACTCCTTGAGCGAGAGGACCCCGAAGGCGACGTGGCGGGCCTCGTCGGCCATCACGTAGCGCAGCATCTTCTTGAGCAGCGGCTCGGTGGTCATCTGGTGGATGAAGCCGAACGCGGCCAGCGCCAGTCCCTCCACCATGATCTGCATGCCCAGGTAGGTCATGTCCCAGCGGCCGTCGGCGATGATGTCGTCGAGGAGCATCTGGAGGTGCACGTTGATCGGGTAGTGACCCGAGAGCTTCTCGTCGAGGTAGCGGGAGAACACCTCCACGTGGCGGGCCTCGTCCATCACCTGGGTCGCCGCGTAGTACTTGGCGTCGATCCACGGGACGGTCTCGACGATCTGCGCCGTGCAGATCAGAGCGCCCTGCTCACCGTGCATGAACTGGGAGAGCGTCCAGTTCTGCGACTCGATGCCGAACTCGACCCACTCCTTGTCGGTCCACTTCTCGAACGGCGTGCCGGCGAGGTCGAACTGCGCGCCGAAGCCCTGCTGGGCGGCCATGTTCTGGGCCGCGTTGGCCATCACCACCTGCTCCTGGTCGACGTCGATCGACCAGTCGAGGTCGGTGGCCGCGTTCCACTGCGACGACTTGGCCTTCTCGTAGAGCTTGACGAGGCCGGGGCGCGACTGCTGGTAGTCCCAGGTGAAGAGGGAGTCGGAGCTGGCCCGGATCGCGTGCTCGAGCTCGTTGACGTCCTTGTTGCTGATCGACAGGATCGCCTCGAGGTCGTCGAGCTCCTTGCGACCGATCAGCTCCTGGTTGGTGGCCATCTTCGTTACCCCCTGGGGTCTCGGGTGACCGCACCGGTGGTGGTCCCGGCCGCGGCCTCGGTGGTGGTGTCGGTGGTGTCGGTGGTGTCGGTGGCGTCGGTGGCGTCCGTGGCGGTCAGATCGGTGCCGGCCGGGGCGCCTCGCGGGTCGGGCCCGAAGTCCGCGGGGCCGGGCGTTCAGGGGTGCGGTCCGGGCCGCTCGGGTGTCCGGCGAGGCTGGGAAGGAGGAAGTCGCGCACCAGCTCGCGGGCCTGGTCGCGGTCGGTCAGGTCGGTGGAGGTGTTCTCCGGCGCCAGGTAGGCGAGGGCGATGCGGGCCACCCACTCGCAGTCGCGACCGGGCCGCCCGCCGGTGAGGAAGGGCGCCAGGACGGGCTCGAGCGCCGAGCACGCCAGCCGGAGGAACCGGTCGCCGTTGGTGAAGCAGAGATGCGTAACGACGACCTCGGGTTCGCTGCGCAAGAGGAACTGGAGCGCGTCGTTGTCCTCGAGGAAGCGGGCGGTGTGGACCAGGCCGTCGACGAGCACGGCCTCGAGGTCGGGCGCGGCGGCGGCCACCGCCCGGAGCCCGGCGAGGTAGCGCTCGGCCTCGCCGGTCACCGCGGCCCGGGCCAGCGGAGCCTTGCCCGGGAAGTAGCGGTAGAGGGTGGCGCGCGAGCAGCCCGCCTCGCGGGCGACGTCGTCGAGGGTCGTCCGGGAGTAGCCGCAGCGGGCGACGTTGACGAGGAAGGCGGCGACGAGGCGGTCACGCGTGGACGCGGCCCGCGTGGGCGTGACGGGCGGGATCCGACCGGCGACCTCGAGGTCGGCGGTGGGAGGTGCTAGCTCGGCAGCGACCATCAAGTAAGACATTAAGCGCGGATCTGTCTCACCGTCAACGGCCCACCGGCCACCACCACCCTCCGAGACCACTCCTCGGGCGCTGGGCAAGCCCCGGTCGCCGGGGCGACACCGACCGGCCCGACGCCGGGACGGTGGACCGGATGTGCGCCGAGCGCGCGCGGGTGAACGGTCTACGCGATAATCCTCGTCGATATGTCGAGGATTCAGCCGCCCCGGATCGAAGGCGCCCTCCAGCTCGGCGACGGCCGCCGGCTCGGATTCGCGGAGTTCGGGCCACCCGACGGGCGCCCCGTCCTGTGGTTCCACGGAACGCCCGGCGCCCGGCGCCAGGTCCCCCCCACCGCCCGCGCCGCGGCGGACGAGCTCGGCGTGCGGGTGATAGGGATCGAGAGGCCCGGGGTGGGGGCCTCGACCCCCCACCTCTACCCGTCGGTCCTCGGCTTCGCGCACGACGTGCGGGAGATCACGGAGCGTATGAACCTCGGCGCCATCGGACTGGTGGGCCTCTCCGGGGGCGGCGCCTACGTCCTCGCCTGCGCCCACCTCATGCCCGAGCAGGTGGTGGCGGGGGCGGTGCTCAACGGAGTCGCCCCGACCCGGGGGCCCGACGCCCCGGGGGGTGGGCTCGTCGCAATGGCGAGCCGCTTCACGCCTCTACTGCGAGCGGGGCGCGGCCCGGCGGCCCGGGCCCTCTGGCTGGGCACCCGCGCCGCAGCCCTGGCCGCCGATCCCGTCCTGCGTGCGTACGCGCTCGTGTCTCCCGACGGCGACCGCCGCCTCCTGGAGATCCCCGAGTTCAAGGAGATGTTCGTCGACGACCTGGTGCGGGGCAGCCGTCGTCGCTTCAGCGCCCCGATCCTCGACCTCCTCCTCTTCGGGCGCCACTGGGGGTTCTCGGTCGGCGAGATCGAGGTGCCGATCCACTTCTGGCACGGCGACGCCGACCACCTCGTCCCGCTCGCCCACGGCGAGCACCTGGCGGGCCTGGTTCCCGGCGCGACACTGTCGGTACGGCCGGGCGACAACCACCTCGGGAGCCTGGCGGCCGGGCGCGAGGTGCTCGAGGCCGTCGTCGCGGAGTGGCCGGCACCGGCGGCACGCCTCCGCTCCTCGGCCCGGGCGGTGCCGTAGGCCGTAGGTCGCGTCGACGCCCTGAGCGTGGGCCCCGGGCGGCGACCGGGCCACGCGCCCGGTCAGCCGGGGCCCGCGGCCCGCAGGCCGGCGAGGATCCTTCCCCGCACGAGCTCGGCCACCTGGAGCGGATCGGAGAGATCCCACACCCCGGGCGTGCTGATCAACGACAGCAGCACGCGGGCCACGTAGTCGGCCGTGCGATCGGGGTCGACGCCGGGCCTCAACCGCCCGTGGCGTAGCTCGGCATCGAGGAGCGAACGGACGTAGGCCGTGATGTACCGCAGCGGTCGGTGGCTCTCGGTGGTCAGGAGCGGCAGGAGGCGCTCGGGCTCCGTCTCCAGGACCTTCTGCAGCACCGCGTGGCGGCTGATCGCCCGCTGCGCGAACACGAGGCCGACCTCGAACTTCGACTCCAGGTCGGGCGCGCCCGACACCTCGCCGGCGAGCGCGGCGAAGAAGCGGTCCATCTCCCACGCCACGACCTCGTGCATGAGCTGCTCCTTGCCCCCCGGGAAGCAGCGGTACACCGACGATCGCGACACCCCGGAGAGCCGCACCACGTCGGCGACGGTCGTCTTGCCGAGGCCGAAGTGCTGCACGCACGCGTACGCGCCCTCGATGATCCGCTCTCGCAGCAGCGACTCGGCCGAGGTCACGGACCCGAGGCTAGGGGCCGGCGGCCGGGCTCCGGACCGTGGACGGCGGCGAACGAGAGGCCGGGACGCGCCACGGCCGGACGCGCGCCGCGCGCCCGGCCGTGCCGGATCCGCCCCGCCGGAGCGGGCCTACTTCGGGAACTCGAACTTCTTCGCCGCGTCCGAGATGTAGTTGGTCTTGACGGCCTTGAGGAAGCCGACGTCGGCGGCCGCCGGGTCGACGGAGAAGATGGTGGTCTCCTCCGGCGGCTTGCGGTCCTCGGGCGGGCCGTAGGTGTAGCTGCCCGCGGCGCCCATCGTGTCGACCGTACCCAGCTCGTTCAGGGCGTCCATGATCCCCTTGTGGCTGAGGTCGCCCCGCTCGACGGCCTTCTCGAGGAGCTTGGCGACGGTGAACGCCTGGGAGTAGCCGAAGGCGAAGTAGAGGTCGGGCTTCTGATCGGGGGCGAACTTCTTCTGGTCCTCGATCATCATCTTCATGCCCGGAACCGAGACGTCGCCCCACTCCGGACCCTGCGCGGCGAGCCAGAAGTGGTCCTTGAGGTAGGTGCCGGTCGCGCCGGAAGCCAGGAGGCCAACCCAGGTCGGCGCCAGGCCGATCCAGCGGACGTCGAGCTTCGACGTCGCGGCCGTACCCATCAGGGAGAGGGTGGCGTTGGGCAGCGCCGCCAGGAACACCGCGTCGCAGCCGGAGCTGAGCTGCTGGACCTGCGAAGAGAAGTTGGAGGTGTCGGGCGCGAACCGGACCACCTTGCCCATCTTGAAGTCGAGGTCCTTCTGGGCGAACTCCACGCCGTCGAGGCCGGCCTCGCCGTAGAGGTCGTCGGAGGCTAGGGCGCAGAGCGTCTTGCCCTCACCGCCGCCCTCGGTGACCCAGTACGAGAGCCCGTTGATCGCCTCGATCTGGTACGGGGCCGCGATGGGCAGCAGGTTGGGGTCGCGCACCCACTCGGCGTCGAGGGTCGCGGGCGACGCCACCATGTTGTCGGCCTGCATCTGCTTGAGCACCGCGTTGGTGACGTCGGTGCCGAGGATCTGCTCGATCATCACGACCTTGTTGCGCAGGTCGGAGTAGTTCTGCTGGGCCGTGTTCGCGTTGTACTGGCTGTCGCGGATCTCGAGCTCCACCGGGTACTTCCCGGCGATCCCGCCCTTGGCGTTGAGGCCCTTGAAGAACACCTCCCCGCCCTTGGTCAGCGGGATCCCGATGATCGACGCGATGCCCGTCTGGGGGGTGATCACACCGAGGGTGATGGTCTTGCCGTCGAAGCCGGCGGTGGTGGCCGGCGCGCCCTTCTTGGTGGGTTCCTTCGATCCTTCGTCGTCGCGGCCGCCGCACGCCGCCGCGCTGAGGGCGACCACGGCGGCGAGGGCCACCACTGCTCTCCAACGGAACCGTCTCATCTGCACGTCCCTCCGGTCGGAAACGCCGCCAGCATAGGGAGTCGGACCGGTTCGCGCCGGGCAAGCCGGTCGCGGGTCGCAGGCCCGGTCAGTCGGCCAGGGGCCAGGTGCGCCAGTAGGCCTTCACCCGCTCCCAGCCGGCCACCATCCCGCGGGGCTCGAAGACGAGCGTCACGATCACCAGCGCGCCGTAGATCATGTTGTTGAACGCGAAGAGGGAGATGGGCTCCCCCGGGCCGACGAACGGGATGGCGACGCTGTTGCTGATCTGCTCGATGACCCGGGGGATGGCCACCACCACGACCGCGCCCGCGACCGCCCCCCCGATGGTGCCGATCCCCCCGATGATGATCATCGCCACGTACTGCACCGACAGGAGCAGCCCCGGAGCGCCGCCGAAGTCGGCGGGGCTGACGGTCAGGGCCACCACTCCGTAGAGGCCGCCCGCCACCGCGGCCAGCCCGCTGGAGAGGGCGAAGGCGGAGATGGTGTAGCGGGCGTTGCTCACCCCGACGACCTCGGCGGCGACGTCGCGGTCGCGCACCGCCTGCATGGCCCGGCCGGGCCGGGTCCGCACGATGTTGCGGGCCAGGAGCGCCACTATCGCCACGACCAGCCACACCAGCCAGAACAGGCCCTGGCGCCGGGAGTAGGCCTGGTCGAACAGGTTGAGGTCGGCGAAGTCCAGGGGGCCGATCGCCGCCGGGGCCCCGGTGGACGTGCCCGGCCGCCCGCCCGTGAAGCTCGTCCAGTTCACGAAGATGTGCTGGCCGATGTAGAGCAGCCCGATGCTGAGGATCGCCAGATAGTCGCCGCGGACGCGCAGTGCGAAGGGCCCGAAGAGGGCGCCCACCAATGCGCCGACCACGAACGTCGCCGGGAGCCACAGCAGGAACGGCAGCTCGCTGCGCACACCGAGCCACGCGGCCGTGTACGCGCCGATCGCGATGAAGAACGCGTGGGCGAGGGAGATCTGGCCGGTGTAGCCGGTCAGGAGGTTGAGCCCGATGGCGCCGATCGCCGCCACCCCGCAGCGGGCCAGCACGTCGAGCCAGGCGTCGCTGAGGTTGATCGGCACCGTCAGCCACACCACCGCCAGCAGGATTACGAACGCCTTGTACCAGTTCGTGGGGAGCAGGCGCAGCCGCTGCTCCGGGCGCGTCACGAGCAGGGTGCCGGGCCGGGCCATCAGATCCTCCGCACCTTGCGCTGCCCGAACAACCCGTAGGGCCGCACCAGCAGGACGATGATCATCACCACGTACGGCATGACGATCGGGAAGCCCTGCCCGAGCCAGGTCGCGTGCTCCGGCTGGTACTTGCCCGACATCACCTGGGCCACCCCGATCAGGAGCCCACCGGCCACCGCGCCCCCGGGTGAGTCGAGGCCGCCGAGGATGATGACGGGGAACGCGGTGAGCGCCACCAGCTCGATGTCGAGCCTCACCCCCCCGCCCCCCGCGGCGAGGGTCAGGCCGGCGAGGGCGGCCACGAGCCCGGCGATCGACCACGAGACCCGGTACACCCGATGCGCCGGGATGCCCTGCGCCATCGCAGCCTCCAGGTCGACGGCCGTGGCCCGCATCGCGACGCCCATCCGGCTGAAGCGGAAGAACGCGAAGAACCCGGCCAGCACGACCGCCACGATCCCGACCGTCCAGAGGTCGGAGACCTTGATGTCGACTCCGCCCGGGGAGACGGTGCGCAAGCCCCAGGGGTCACCGAGCGGCAGCGGGTCGGCACCCCACACCGAGGGCACGATCTGCTCGATCAGGATCAGCAGGCCGATGGTGAGCATGATCACCACGAACGGGGGCTGGCCCACGAAGCGCCGCAGTACCGTCACGTCGACGAGCGCGCCGACGCCCGCCCCGGCCAGAGCGGTGAGCACCAGGGCCAGGTAGAAGGGCACCCCCCACGTGTTGTGGAAGTTGTACGCGAGGTAGGCCCCGAGCACGCAGAACCCCCCCTGGGCGAAGTTGATCACCCCGGTCGCCCGGTAGATGACGACGAAGCCGAGCGCGACCAGGGAGTACTGGGCCCCGAGGGCGACGCCGCTGACCAGCAGGTTGAGGAAGTCGGTCATGGCCGGTACAACCCCTCCACGAGATCGGCGTAGCGGTCGAGGACGGCCCGGCGGCGGACCTCGTTGATGGCGGTCAGCTCGTCGTACTCGCCCGCCCACTCGTCGGCCAGGAGGGCGAAGGCCCGGATCTGCTCCGCGGGGGCGAGACGGCCGTTCACGTCGTCGATCCACTCCTCGACGAGCGCCCTGACGTCGGGATCGTCGACGAGCTCCCGCATCATCGCGGTCGGGTGATCGCGGGCCGCCGCCCACGCGACCAGCGCCGGCTCGTCGAGGGCGAGCAGGACCGAGAGGTGGGGGCGGTCCTGGCCCACGACCACCGCCTCGCGCACGAACGGCGACTCCTCGACCAGCTTCTCGATGCGGCCGGGATGCACCGACGCGCCCCCGGAGGTGGTCACGAGGTCGCGGACCCGGCCCGTCACCGCGATCGCACCGTCGTCGAGAGCGACCCCGAGGTCGCCGGTCGGCCACCGGCCCCCGGCCGGGTCGACGCCGGCCGGCTCGCCGGGGGCGCCGGGGGCGCCGGGGGCGCCGCCCAGATACCCGGCGAAGAGCGTGGAGCCCGACACCAGGATCTCGCCGCCGGACCCCAGCTCCACCTCCACGCCCGGAACGGGCACCCCCACGCTCTCGGGCCGGGCGTCGTCGGCGGCGGCCACGGTCGCGATCCCGGAGGTCTCCACCTGGCCGTAGAGCTGGCGGATCGGCACGCCCAGCGCACGGAGCGCTCCGTGCACCGCCGGCGGCAGCCAGGCCCCGGTCGAGAGCGCGACCCTCAGGCGGCCGGTACCGGTCCGCCGACCCAGCGCGCGGGCCCCTACGAACCAGGCCACCGCACCACCCGCACCGAGGCGGCCGCCGCGGACCCGGCGATCGGCCCGGGCCGGCCCCCCGCGCTCCAGGTAGCCGAGGACCGCCCTCTTGACCGGGTCGGCCGACGCACGCCGGGCCCGGACGTCGGCTTCTATCCGTCCCCAGAGGTGCGGCACCCCCAGCAGCACGGTGGGTTGGACCTCGCGGAGCTCGCCGAGGAGCGCGGCGGGACTCTCGCCGAAGTTCACGACCGCCCCGCAGTGCAGCGGTGCCAGCTCGCTGACCACCCGCTCGGTCATGAAGCACAGGGGCAGGGCCGAGAGGATCTCGTCGCCGGGGCCGAGCCCCAGGGCCTCGGCGGCCGCCCGGCCGGCCGCGGCGAGGTTGGCGTGGGTCAGGAGGGCCGCCTTGGGCGGGCCGGTGGTGCCGAGCGAGGGCACCACGGTCGCGACGGTCGCCGGATCGAGGGACCGCGCCATCGACACCCACCGGGCCGGGGCGTCGGCCGCCGGCGTCCGCTCCTCCAGCTCCTCGAGCCCGACGGCGTCGTCGCCCAGGCGACGGATGCCGCGGGTGTCGGCGACGGCGACGAGCCGCAGGGCGGGCAGCGACGCCTGGACGGCGCGGATCCGGTCGAGCTGCTCCTCGTCCTGCACGACGGCTGCCACCGCCCCCGAGTCGGCGAGGAGCCGCTGCTCGTCGGCGAGCGGGCCCAGGGGATCGGCGATCACCGTGGTGAAGCCGGCGCCCTGGGCTCCGAGGTCGGCGGCGAGCCAGTCGGCACCGCCGTCGGCCACGAGGGCGATCCGGTCGCCGGCACCGAACCCCGCGGCCCGGAGCCCGAGCCCGACGCGGGCGGCGCGCCGCGCTAGCCCGCCCCAGGTGGTCTCCTCCCACAGGCCGAGGCGCTTGACCCGGAGTGCCACCTCCGACGCGGCCGTCTCGGCGCGCCGGGCGAGCAGCGCCGCGGGGGCGTCGGGGACGCCCGGGCCGTCGCCGCCGCCGGTGCCCGCCCCCGGGACGACCTCTACCTCCGGGGCCGGGCCGGGCGGAGGTCCGCTCACGACGCCTGCCCCAGGTAGGCCCGGATGACCGCCGGGTCGTTCTGGACCTCGGCCGGGGTCCCGGTCGCGATCACCTGTCCGAAGTCGAGGACCATCACCCGATCCGCGATGTCCATCACGAGGTGCATGTCGTGCTCGACGAGGACCATCGAGACCCCGAGCTCGTGGCGCGCCCCGAGCACGTAGCGGGCCATGTCCTCGGTCTCCTCGAGGTTCATCCCGGCGACCGGTTCGTCGAGCAGGAGCAGGCGCGGCTCCATGGCCAGGGCCCGCCCCAGCTCGATGCGCTTCTGGACCCCGTACGGGACGAGCCCGACGGGGCGGGAGCGGTACGGGCCGAGGTCGAGGAGCTCCACGATCTCCTCGCAACGGGCCCGGTGGGCGACCTCCTCGCGGCGGGCCCGGCCGAACCACACCGCACCGGCGAAGTAGCCCGTACGCATGAGGTGGTGGCGGCCGAGCATGAGGTTCTCGACCACGTCGAGGTTGGTGAAGAGCCCGAGGTTCTGGAAGGTGCGGGCCACGCCCATGGCCGCGATCGCGGCCGGCCGGCGGCCCATGATGTCGACGCCGTCGAGGCGGATCCGCCCCGCCTGCGGGTGGTAGACGCCGTTGAGGCAGTTGAAGATCGACGTCTTGCCGGCGCCGTTCGGGCCGATGACGGCGTAGAGCTCGTCGTGGGCGACGTCGAAGCTGACGTCGGTGAGGGCGCTCACGCCGCCGAAGCGCAGCGTCACGTCGGACACCTCGAGGAGGGGGCGACCCGCCTCGGCCGGCTTCCGCGGCGGCGTGCTCACGGGGTCACGCGCTCCACCGGGTGCGGCGGCGGTAGCCCTTCAGGTCGCGGAACGATCGCCGCGCGCCGTCGCCGCCGCCGGCGCCCAGGTAGTACTCCTGGATGTCGGAGTCCGCCCGGAGATCGGCGGCGGTGCCGCTCTTGGCGATCCGGCCCGTCTCGAGCACGTAGCCGTGGTGGGCGAGTCCGAGCGCCATGTTGGCGTTCTGCTCGACGAGGAGCACGCTCACCCCCCCGCGGTTGATCTCGGCGATCACCTCGCCGATCTGCTGCACGACGAGCGGGGCCAGGCCGAGCGACGGCTCGTCGAGGAGCAGCAGGCGCGGCGCGGCCATCAGGGCCCGGCCGATCGCCAGCATCTGCTGCTCCCCGCCCGACATGAGACCCGCCTGCGAGCGCCGCCGCTCCGCGAGCACCGGGAACATCTCCATCACCCGGTCGTACGCGTCGCGTACGCCCGAGCGGTCGCGGCGGGTGAAGGCCCCGGCCCTCAGGTTCTCCTCGACGCTGAGCTCGCCGAAGATCCGGCGGCCCTCCATCACCTGCGCCATCCCCCGCTTCACGATCGCGGCCGGCGCGGCCTGGCCGATGGGCTCGCCGTCGAAGGTGATGGCGCCCTGGCGCACCGTGCCGCCGTGTACCCCCAGCAACCCGGAGACGGCTCGCAGCAGGGTCGTCTTGCCCGCGCCGTTGGCCCCGAGGAGGGCCACCACGGCGCCGGCCGGGACCGAGAGGCTGACGGCCCGCAGCGCGAGCACCGACTCGTTGTAGGCGACGGCCAGGTTCGACACCTGGAGGATCGGCGCCTCCGCCGGCGCGCGAACGGCGCCGTCGTCGCCCCCCCTGGTCGCCTCCATCGGGCGGGAGGCTAGCGCGCCGATCCCCCACGTACGTCGCCACCGAACCACCGCCGCCGGGGGGTGCTCCGGCGGCCGCCGCGGGCGCGGCTCAGATCCCCAGGAGGGCGTCGAGGCCGACGGTCAGGCCCGGCCGACGGCCCACCTCGCGCACCGCCAGCAGCACCCCGGGCATGAACGACGACCGGTCGTAGGAGTCGTGGCGGATGGTGAGCGCCTGCCCGGTGGTGCCGAGCACCACCTCCTGGTGCGCGACCGCGCCCCGGACCCGAAGCGAGTGGATGTGCACACCGTCCACGTCGGCGCCTCGCGCCCCCTCGGCCACCACCGAGACGGTGGGATCCGGGCCCCACTCGCGGGAGGCGTCGGCCATGCGCCGAGCGGTGAGCATGGCCGTCCCCGACGGCGCGTCGGCCTTGGCGTCGTGGTGCATCTCGACCACCTCGGCGGTCTCGAAGTGCGGCGCCGCGATCTCGGCGAAGCGCATCATGAGCACCGCCCCGACGGCGAAGTTCGGTGCCACGACGGCGTTGGTCCCCGTCCGCCCGAGGACGGCCCTCAGGTCGTCGAGGTCGGTGGGCGACAGCCCGGTGGTGCCCACCACCGTGTGGATGCCGTGCTCGGCGCACCAGGTGAGGTTCGGGCGGGCCGCCTCGGCCACGGTGAAGTCGACCGCCACCTCGGCGCCGGCCGCGGTGAGCGCCTCCCGGTCGGGGGCGAGCGTGAGGCTCGCCCCCGGCACCGCCGCTCCCGGCGCGCCGGGGTCGACCGCGGCCACCAGGTCGAGGCCGGACGCGCCGAGGACGGCCTGGCAGACCGTCGCCCCCATCCGGCCCCCCGCACCGAGCACCCCCACGCGGATCACGGCCCGGCAGCGTACCGGCCCCACCAAGACCGGCGATGGGTCGACAACCGACGCCATGCGACGAGAACTGCCCCAACGCCGGTCAGTGGCGGGGGCGGCAGCCGGGGAACGGACCGACTCGGCGATGGGTCGACAACCGACGCCATGCGACGAGAACTGCCCCAACGCCGGTCAGTGGCGGGGCGGGGGCGGGGAACGGACCGACTCGGCGATGGGTCGACAACCGACGCCATGCGACGAGAACTGCCCCAACGCCGGTTGGTGACGGGGCGGGGACGGGGTCAGGCGGCGCGGGGGGCGGCGAGGTCGTCGTCGACGGGGCCGACGGCGGCCAGGCAGCGCGGCGCGTCGCGCAGGACGCGGTCGACGACCCGGGCGACGTCGTCGGCGGTCACGGCGTCGATCTCCGCGGCCAGCTCGTCGAGGGTGCGGGCGCGGTCCTCGACCAGGACCGCGCGGCCCAGGCGGTGCATCCGGCTGGTGGAGGTCTCCAGGGAGAGCGCGAGGGAGCCGCGCAGGTTGCCCTTGGCGTCGTCGATCTCGACCTGCGGGAGACCCCCCGCCGCCACCAGCCGGTCGAGCTCGCCGTGGAGCACCTCGACGGTCTCCGAGGCCCGCTCGGGAGCCGTCCCGGCGTAGAGCACCAGCGCGCCGGTCTCGAGGTACGAGGCCCGGTACGAGTACACGGAGTACGCGAGGCCCCGCCGCTCGCGGACCTCCTGGAAGAGGCGCGACGACATCCCGCCGCCCAGCGCCTGGTTGAGCACCGACAGGGCGAAGCGGTCCGGATCGTCGTGCCGGAGCGCACGGAGCCCGAGGGCCAGGTGGGCCTGCTCCGTCGGTTGGCGGCGCAGGACCCAGGGCTCCGGCCCGACCCCGGGATCGAGGTCGCGCCGGGGCCGGCCGCCCGACGGCTCGGGCGCCAGGCGCTCGACGACCTCGGCCACGGCGTCGTGCGAGAGGTTCCCGGCCGCCGCGACCACGACGTTGGCCGGCCGGTAGTGGACGTCGTGGAGCGCACGTACCTGGTCGCGGCTCATCGCCCGGATCGACTCGGGCGTCCCGATCACGGGCCGCCCGAGACGGTGCCCGGGGAACAGGCCCTCGGCCAGGAGCTCGTGCACGAGGTCGTCGGGCGTGTCGTCGCGCATCCGGATCTCCTCGAGGATCACCTGACGCTCCGCCTCGAGCTCGTCGGGGCGCAGCGCGGGCGACCACACGACGTCGGAGAGGACGTCGAGGGCCAGCGCGAGGTGGTCGTCGGGGACGCGGACGTAGAACGCCGTGTACTCATGGGTGGTGAACGCGTTCATCGAACCGCCCACCGACTCGACGGCCGCCGCCACCTCCAGGGCGCTGCGCCGGGCCGTGCCCTTGAACAGGAGGTGCTCGAGGAAGTGGCTGGCCCCGGACTCCGCGTCGGCTTCGTCGCGCGCGCCGGTGCCGACCCAGAACCCCACCGCCACCGATCGGAGCTGGGACATCCGCTCGGTGACGACCTCGATGCCGGATCCGAGGCGCGAACGCGTGATGCCGCCGGATCCGGACGGGGTGGAGGTCATGGGTGCTGTGATCGACGCCCGGCCGCGCCGCCTGTAGGGGGGATCCGAGAGATCAGCGCCGCCGGCCCCTTGGACGCCCGCCGCGCGGCCGGCCGTCGCCGCCGGAGCGCCCGCGGTCGGGGTCGGCGGGGCCGAGGTCGCCGAAGGCCTCCTTGGCCTCGCCTTCCCAGAACTCGCCGAAGGACGCCTCCTCCACGTCGCCGGCGGCGTCGCTGGGCTCGCCGCGTTCGGCCCGATCGCCCCGGTCACGGTCACGGTTACGGTCACGGTCACGGTCGCCGCGGGAGCCCCGGTCGCGGCGCTCGCCGCCGTCACGGCGCCCGCCGCGGTCGCCGCCACGGTCGCCGTCGCCGTCACCGTCGCCGCCGGAGTCGTCGCCGGCGAGGGAGAGCGAGAGCTTGCCCTGGTTGTCGATGTCGTCGACGCGGACCGTGACCTCGTCGCCGAGGGCGAGGACGTCCTCCACCCGATCGATGCGCTTGCCCCGGCCCAGCTTCGAGATGTGGAGCAGGCCGTCGCGGCCGGGAAGGATGTTGACGAAGGCCCCGAACTTGGTGATGTTCACCACCCGGCCCGTGTACTCGGCGCCGATCTCGGCCGCCGGCGGGTCGAGGATCAGGCCGATGCGGCGGCGGGCCTCCTCCACCGCCTCGCCGTCCTTGGACCCGATGCTGACCGTACCGACCACGCCGTCGTCGGTGACCGAGATGTCGGCGCCGGTCTCCTTCTGGAGGGTGTTGATGACCTTGCCCTTCGGCCCGATCACCTCACCGATCTTGTCGATCGGGATCTCGAAGCTGACGATCTTGGGTGCCGTCGGCCTCACGTCGGAGCGGGGCTCGGCGATGGCCCCCCGCATCACCTCGAGGAGCTTCAGGCGGGCCTCCTTGGCCTGCTGGAGCGCCTGCGCCAGCACCTCGGCCGGGATGCCGTCGATCTTGGTGTCGAGTTGGAGCGCGGTCACGAACTCCGAGGTGCCGGCGACCTTGAAGTCCATGTCGCCGAAGGCGTCCTCGGCGCCGAGGATGTCGGTGAGCGTGGTGTAGGTGCCCTCGTGGTACACGAGGCCCATCGCGATGCCGGCCACGGGCGCCTTCAGGGGCACCCCGGCATCCATGAGCGAGAGCGTGGAGCCGCACACCGACGCCATCGACGTGGACCCGTTCGACGACAGGACATCGGAGACGACGCGCAGGGTGTAGGGCCACTCCGACGACGGCGGCACCACCGGCACGAGCGCCCGCTCGGCCAGGGCCCCGTGGCCGATCTCACGGCGCTTGGGCGAGCCGACCCGGCCCGTCTCGCCGGTCGAGAAGGGCGGGAAGTTGTAATGGTGCATGTAGCGCTTGGTGTCGTCGACGCCGATGGTGTCGAGCATCTGCTCCATGCGGGGCATGCCCAGCGTGGCGACCGAGAGCACCTGGGTCTCGCCGCGCTGGAAGAGCCCGCTCCCGTGCGCGGTCGGGACCAGGCCGATCTCGGCCGAGAGCGGCCGGATGTCGGACGGGCCCCGCCCGTCGATGCGGATCCCCTCCGAGACGATCCGGTCGCGCACCACCGACTTCTGGAGGGAGCGGAACGCCTTCTTGACGGGGCCGGTGGAGCCGGGGAAGCGCCCCGGGGCGTCGTCGGTGCCCACCAGGGCGCCGAGCAGGCCGGCCTCGACCTCGTCGAGACGGGCGTTGCGCTCGGCCTTGTCGGCGATCGCCATTGCCTCCCGGGTGGCGGGACCGGCGTGCTCGGTGACCGCGTCGAGGACCTCGGGTGCGTAGTCGACCCGGGGCTCGTAGGCGACGGTGCCGATCGGGCCCTCGGCCGCCTCCACGGCGGCGCGCAGCTCGAGCTGGAGGTCGATCGACGCCCCGATCCACGGCTTGGCCGCCTCGAGGCCCTCGGCGATGAGCTCCTCGGTCATCTTCGGCGCGCCCTGCTCGTAGAGCTCCCACGACGCCTCGGTGCCGCCGGCCTCGACCATCATGATCGCGATGTCGCCCGACTCGATCCGGCGGCCGGCCACGACCAGCTCGAAGGTGGAGGCGTCGCCCTCCTGGTAGGTCGGGTGGGCGAGCCACTCGCCGTCGAGGTGGGCCATCCGGACCGCGCCGATCGGGCCCTGGAACGGGATCCCCGACACGACGAGCGCCGCCGAGGCCGCGTTGATCGACACGACGTCGTGCGGGTCCTCCTGGTCGGCACCCAGGATGGTGGAGACCACCTGGACCTCGTTGCGGAAGTCGGAGGGGAAGGCCGGCCGCAGCGGGCGGTCGGTGAGCCGGCAGGTGAGCACCGCCTGCTCGCCCGGGCGCCCCTCGCGGCGGAAGAACGAACCGGGGATCTTCCCGGCCGCGTACATCCGCTCCTCGACGTCGACGGTGAGGGGGAAGAAGTCGATGCCCTCCCGGGGCTTCGAGGTGACGACGGTGGTCAGGACGGTCGTGCCGCCGACCTGGGCGACGACCGCCCCGTCGGCGAGGCGGGCGAGCTTGCCCGTCTCGAGGCTGAGGGTCAGACCCGACCCGTTGATGGGTCCTGAGACCCGGATGGCGTCCGCCATGGAACGCGCTCCTCTCCCGCCGCCGGCGAGGCGGCGTTCAGGGCGGTACGGCGGTTCCCAGTGGTCGCGGCTCGAACGGCTCGCCCGAGCCGTGGCCACTGACAACCCCCGTCCCGCGTAGGTTGGCGCCGCGCCGGGCCCCGGCGCGGCACGGGAGCGGCTCCGAGCCGCTCCCGCTGGGCTATCGGCGAAGGCCGAGCTTCGCGATCAGTTGTCGATAGCGGTCGACGTCGTTGCGACGCAGGTAGTCGAGCAGTCGCCGGCGCCGGCCCACGAGCATCAGCAGGCCGCGGCGACCGTGGTGGTCCTTCTTGTGCACCTTCAGGTGCTCGGTGAGGTGGCTGATCCGTGCGCTCAGGAGCGCGACCTGCACCTCGGGCGAGCCGGTGTCCGTCTCGTGGAGGCGGTGCTCGGCGATGGTCGTTGCGGTGTCGGGCATCGCGTAGTGGTTTGCTTCCTGTACTGCAGGCCGGGCCCGAGACGATCCCCGCGGCGGGCACGGAGGCGAGCTCACGGGATCCGGGCGGGCGCCCGGGCGGGCCGAACCTGGCCGGGTCGGACCCGGGCCGGGGGCCACGCTAGCACGGCCGCCCCGGCGGGGCCGCCCCGGCGGGGCCGCCCCGGCGGGGCCGCCCCGGCGGGGCCGCCCCGGCGGGGCCGCCCCCGGGACTCCCGACCGTGGGCGGATGCTCAGACCCCCAGGACCCGGCGCGCCTCGTCGCAGTCGGCGGCGATCTGGGACACCAGGGCGTCGACGGAGTCGAAGCGCTCCTCGTCGCGGAGCCTCTCCACGAAGCGGACCGCGGCGTGCTGGCCGTAGAGATCGCCGTCGAAGTCGAGGACGTGCGCCTCGAGCAGGGAAGCCCGGGCATCGGGGTAGAAGGTGGGCCGCCTCCCCACCGAGATCGCGGCCGGGCGGTCGGCGCCGTCGTCGCCCCGGAACGTCCCGGCGTAGATGCCGTCGGCGGGCAGGCACATCTCGGCCGGCACCGCCACGTTGGCCGTGGGGAAGCCGATCCCCGCCCCACGCCCGTCGCCCCGCTCGACGCTCCCCCACATCTCGTGGGGACGGGCGAGCATGGCCGCGGCCCCGGCGACGTCGCCGGCGGCGAGCAACCGGCGGACCCGCGTCGAGGAGTACGGCTCGTGGCCGGGATCGGCGCCGGGGGCGACCAGACCGAGGCCGATCACCTCGAAGCCCAGGTCCTTGCCCATCTCCTCGAGGAGGGGTACGTCGCCGCCCCGGCGGTGGCCGAAGTGGAAGTCGGCCCCGACCACCACCATCCGCGCGGCCAGCTTCTCGACGAGGACGTCGTGGACGAAGGCCTCGGCCGGCTCCCGGGCCCGCTCATCGTCGAAGGTGAGCAGCGCCACGGCATCGGGGAGACCGGTACCGGCGAGGAGCTCGAGCTTCTGCTCCAGCGTGGTGAGCAACTTCGGGGCCGACTCGGGGCGTACGACCTGTGCCGGGTGACGGTCGAAGGTGACGACGACCGCCTCGAGGCCGCGGGCGTCGGCCAGCTCGCGCACCAGGCGCAGGACCGCCCGGTGGCCCAGGTGGACGCCGTCGTAGGCGCCGATCGTGACGACGCTGCCGCTCGACGCGCCGTCGACCGCTTCGAGACGCTTGATGATCCTCACGGGACGACGACTCGCATGGGGGCGGCTCCGGCGGCACGGCGGGGTTCGGGGGCGGGCGGCCGCGCCGGCTCGCGCGGCCTCACGTCATCGTCGCACGCCCGGGGGCGGGCGATCCTCTCCGGCGCTCCCGGGGTGGACACCCCCGCCTCCCGCCCCGCCCCCCGTCACGCCTCCCTCGGCGCCGGGTCCTCCGCCGGGCGGGTCGCCCGGCGGGCGCTCGGGCGGCGGGACCACCACCACCGACGCCCGGGTCCCGCTCCCCCGGCGCTCGTGCACCGCGAGCAGCCGTCCGTCGGGACCGGTGACGGCGAAGGGGCCGGGGCCGGCGCCCGGCCCCGGGACCGCCGCGGCCGGCAGCGGCCGGCCACGCGCCACCGCGACCGCACCGTCGCCGTCGACCACGACGGCGGCCAGGTCGCGCATGGCCACGGCGGGAGGGAGGACGCACGCCGACGGGTCGGCCGCGACCTCCTCGAGCGTGCGCGCCTCGTCGAGACCGAACGACGCCACCCGCAGCCGCCGCAGCGAACCGAGGTGCGCCGGGCCCCCGAGCGCGGCCCCGAGGTCGGCGGCGAGGGTCCGGACGTAGGTCCCCGACGAGCACTCGACGGCGATCGTCACCCGGGGGTGTGGGCCGGGCTCGAAGTCCTCGACCTCCAGGCGGTGGATGTGGACGGGCCGGGGCGCGCGCTCGACCTCCACGCCCTCACGGGCGAGCTGGTGGAGCCGCCGACCGCCGACCTTCACCGCCGAGACCATCGGCGGCACCTGCTCGATCGGCCCCACGAAGCGTGCCGCGGCGGCCTCCACCTCCGCGCGCGACACCGGCATCGGCCGCTCGTAGGTGACCGTGCCCTCGAAGTCGAGGGTGTCGGTGGCCACCCCGAGCACGACGACCCCGCGGTACGCCTTGCCGGCTTCCGAGAGGAACCTCAGCAGCCGCGTCGCGCGCCCCAACCCGACCAGCAGGACGCCCGTGGCACCGGGGTCGAGGGTCCCCGCGTGCCCGACCCGCCGCTGGCCGTAGATCCGCCGCAGGCGGGCCACGACGTCGTGCGACGTCCACCCGCCGGGCTTGTCGATGACCACCAGGCCGTCGACCGGCCCGTCGACGGTGACCGGGCGATCCGTCCGGGCGGCGCGGCGGCCACGGTCGCGGCCCGCCTCACCGTCCCGAGGCACGGACCTCCCGGAGGTGGCTGCGTATGCGCCCGACGATCTCGTCGACCGGGTCGGTCGACTCGAAGCCGGCTGCGTACCGGTGCCCCCCGCCGCCCTCGGCCTCGGCGACCCGCCGCACGTCGGCGTCGCCGAGCGAGCGCAGGCTGACCCGCACCACGTCGAGGTCCTGCTTGAGGACGCACGCGACGTCGGCCTCCACCGTCCGCCGGAGGATGTCGATCAGGCCCTCGACCTCATCGAGGTCGACGGCGAAGTGGTCGAAGTCGCGCCGCCTGACGGCCGTCCACACGAACCGCTCCTCGGGGATCAGCTCGGCCCGGGTCAGGGCGTCGCCGAGGAGGCGCAGGTAGGCGAAGCGGTGCTCCTCGAAGAGCTGCCGCGAGAGGCGCGTCACGGGGACGTCGAACTCGACGAGCTCGCGGGCGAGCTCGAAGACCTCGGCGTTGGTGCTCTCGTACTGGAACCGGCCGGTGTCGCACACCAGCGCCGTGTAGAGGCAGACCGCCGCCTGGCGGTTCAGCGGCAGCCCCATGCGCTCGATGAGCTGGTGGACGACGCTGCCCGTCGACGCGGCGTCGGGGTCGATCACGTTGACGGACCCGAAGGCCCGGTTGGAGATGTGGTGGTCGATGACGACCAGCTCGCCGGCCGCAGCCGCCACGGGTTCCAGGTCGCCGAGACGAGCCGGCGAACCGCAGTCGAAGGTGATCATCACCTCCGGCTCCCGAGGGACCGCGGACGGATCGACCAGCAGCTCCAAGCCCGGCATCTCGCGGTAGTGCGGCGCGACGACGAACGGCGACGGGAACGACGCCGTCGACACGCGGTCGGCAGCCTGCAGCACGTGGTGCATGGCGAGCATCGAGCCGAGGGCGTCGCCGTCGGGCTTCACGTGGCAGGCCAGCACCACGGAGGAGGCGCCGCCGATCACGGCCGCCGCCCGGTCGAGGGCCACGGAGACGTCGGGGTGGGCACGGTCACCCGTCACGGTCGGCGTCCTCCGGCCGCCCGGAACCGCCCTCGCTCCTCGACATGCCGTCACGGTCACCGGTGCGCTCGACGCCCGGTTCCCCGCGCCGGAGCCCGGCCAGGATCTCGTCGATCCGCCGGCCCGCCTCGATCGACGGGTCGACGTGGAAGTCGAGCTCGGGGAGGTACTTCAGGCGGACCTGCCGCCCGAGCGCGGCCCGCAGGTGCGGAGCCGCCGATCGCAGCGCGGCCGCCGTCTCGGCGGGCCCGGCCGCTGCGCCGGGCCGGTCCCCGCCGGCCCCGGCCCGCGCGCGCGGGTTGGCGGCCCGGACCGGCGCGGGAGCGGGAGCGGGCGCGGGCGCGGCGCGACCGGTGACGGGTTCCCACACGCTGTAGTAGACGTCGGCGTGGCGCAGGTCGGCGCTGACGTCGACGTCGGTGAGGGTCACCAGGCCGAGGCGCGGGTCGGAGAGGCGCTCCAGCTCGTCGGCGAGAACCTCGCGCACCACCTCGTTCACCCGGGCGGTGCGCGGGTACCGGCGCACCGGCCGATGGCGGGTCACGGCTCCGTCCTCGACGCCCCCGGCGGCCGCTGTCGGGCGGCGACCGTCACCGGGCGCCGTCCAGGTAGGTGGTCTCGGCGTCGATCACCTCGACGTCGGCGGCGCCGGCGACGAAGCGGTCGACGGAGTCGAGGACCTCCCTGAGGTGCCGGTCGGTGCCCGACACCACCGCCACCCCGATCGCCGCCCGCTGCCAGGTGTCGTGGTGGTCGACCTCGGCCACCGAGAGCCGGAACCGGTGGCGGAGCCCGTCGACTATGGGGCGCAGGGCGGCCCGCTTCTGCTTCAGCGACCGGCTCTCCGGTACGTGGAGCTCGTAGCAGACCGCGGCCGCGTGCACCCGTCCATTCTTGCCCCGCGGCCGGGTGGCCAAACACACGGGGGCCGCGGCGTCGGGGGTCAGGTGCGTGGGATCTCGCGCTCCTCGAACGTCTCGATCACGTCGCCGGACTTGAGGTCCTGGAAGTTCTCGAGGCCGATGCCGCACTCGAAGCCGGCGTGGACCTCGCGCACGTCGTCCTTGAAGCGGCGCAGGGATGCGATCGAGCCCCGCCAGATGATCGTGCCCTCGCGCAGGAACCGAACCTGCGACCCGCGGGTGATCACCCCGTTGCGGACGTAGCAGCCGGCGACCTTGCCGACACGGGGGATGCCGAAGATCTCGCGGACCTCCGCCTCCCCGGTGACGACCTCCTCGAACTCCGGCTTGAGCATGCCGAGCAGGGCCGCCTTGACGTCGTCGAGCGCCTGGTAGATGACCTCGTAGAGGCGCATCTCGACGCCCTCCTGCTCGGCCAGCTCGCGGGCCTTGCGGTCGGGACGGACGTTGAAGCCGATGATCGTGGCGTTGGAGACGGCGGCGAGGTTCACGTCGGACTCGGTGATGCCCCCGACGGCCCGCTGCACGAACGACAGCCGCACCTCGTCGCGCTCCTGGTCGAGCTTGCGCAGCGATTCGGTGAGCGCCTCCAGCGAGCCCTGGACGTCGGCCCGCAGGACGAGGTTGAGCGTCGCGACCTCGCCGCGCTGGACCATGGCGAAGATGTCCTCGAGGCGGGCGCCGCCCGCCAGGGCCATCGGGTGCGACAGGTTCACCGCCCGGCGCCTCCGGCCCCGGGCCTCGGCGACCGTCCGGGCGATCTTCTCGTTGGGCGCCACCCGGAGCTCGTCGCCGGCGAGGGGGACGTCGTCGAGGCCGAGAACCTCGACGGGGGTCGACGGGCCGGCCTCGGTGACGCTCTCCCCGTGGTCGTCGAAGAGGGCGCGGACCTTGCCCCACCCGCTCCCCGCCACGACCGGATCGCCGACCCGGAGCGTCCCGCTCTCGACGAGCGCCGTGGCGACGGGCCCCCGGCCCGGATCGAGGTTCGACTCCAGCACGAACGCGCGCGCCGGCGCCTTCGGGTTGGCCGCCAGCGGCGGGTCCTCGACGTCGGCGAGCAGCAGGATCGACTCCAGGAGCTCGTCGATGCCCACGCCCTCGGGGGCCGACACCTCGTTGACCACGGTGTCGCCGCCCCAGTCCTCGGGCACCAGCTCCTGCTCCACGAGCTGCTGCTTGACCCGGTTCACGTCGGCGTCGGCGCGGTCGACCTTGGTGACCGCCACCAGGATCGGCACCTCCGCGGCCCGGGCGTGGTTGATGGCCTCGACGGTCTGCGGCATCACGCCGTCGTCGGCCGCCACCACGAGCACCGCGATGTCGGTGGCCTGCGCGCCGCGGGCCCGCATGGCGGTGAACGCCTCGTGACCCGGGGTGTCGATGAAGGTGATCGGGCGGCCGCCGCTCTCCACCTGGTACGCCCCGATGTGCTGCGTGATGCCCCCCGCCTCGCCCGCCACGACGTTCGCCGAGCGGATGCGGTCGAGGAGCGTCGTCTTGCCGTGGTCGACGTGACCCATCACCGTGACCACCGGCGCCCGCGGCTCCAGGAGGGCTTCGTCGTCTTCTTCGTCGTCGTCGCCGAACATGGCCTGGAGCTCGAGCTCGGCTTCCTGGCCCGGCTCCACGAGGATCACCTCGGCACCGAGCTCCTGGGCGATCAGCTCGATCATCTCGTCGGCGAGCGACTGGGTGCCCGTGACCATCTCGCCCGCGTCGAACAGGAGGCGCACGAGGTCGGCGCTGGTGCGGTTCAGCTTCGGGGCCAGCTCCTGGATGGTGATGCCGCGCGGCACCACGATCTCACCCTCGGGTACGGGGGCGTCGGCGGGCGTGAGGGTGGGCAGCGCGGCCGGCCCGAGGTCCTCGAAGCTGCGACGCCTGCGCTTCTTGCGGCGGGGGCGCTGCTGCGGCCCGCCGCGACCCCGGCCGCCGGGACCTCCACCGGGACCTCCGCCCGGGCCGCCACCGGGCCCACCTCGTCCTCCGCCCGCCGGTCCGGGGCGGAAGCCGCCGCCCCGTGGCGGGCCGCCGCCGGTGCGCGGCGGTCCTCCCGGGCGGGGCGGACCGCCCCGCCCCGCGCCGGGTGGAGGCGGGATCGGGCGGCCGCCGCCGGGCGGGGGCGGGATCGGGCGACCCGACGGGCTGCGGGGCACCGGCGGAGGCGGGGGCGGGGGCGCCTTGCGCTCCGAAGGGGCCACGGCGGGACCGCCCGAGGCCGGGGAGGCCTCCGGAGCGCCGGCCGCGGGCGACGAGGCGGGGGCCGCGGGGGCCGCCGGGGCAGCCGCAGGCGGGGCGGCGACGTCCGGTGACGCCGCCTGGGTGGCGGACGACGACGACGCCGCGGCCGGCCGGTCGGCGACCGGGGCCGGGGCGGGGGGAGCAGGAGGAGCCGGGGCGGCCGGGGGGCGTACCGGCGTGCCGGCGCCCGGCGACGAGCGGACGATGCGGTGCACGGGCCGTGCCGGCTCCTCGACGGGCGGAGCCTCGGGCTCGGGCCCCGCCGGAGCCGGACCCGTTGACCGGACCGCAGGCCGCTTGGCGGGCTTGGCCGCGGGCTTGGCCGCGGGCTTGGGCGTGACCTCGGCTTCCGGCTCGGGCTCGGCGGGCGGGGGCTCGATCCCCTTCGACTTCGCGAGGCGGCGGACGCGGTCGGCCGAGGGCTCGTCGATGCTCGACGAGTGGCTCTTCACGCCGACCTTGAGCTCCTCGGCTAGCTCGAGAACGACCGCGTTCTCGACGCCGAGCTCCCTAGCCAGCTCGTAGACCCGGATCTTCTTGGTTGCCAAGGACGCTTTCCGTTTCTTCTCTCTCAGCGGGTGGGTCGACCCCACCCGCCGTTCAGGTGCCCCATAGCTTCGCGCGGAGCATGCGCTCCTCGTCGTTCGTGAACGGCCCGCGCCGCAGTGCACGGGCGAGCGAGCCCCGGGCCAGCGCCCGTTCGAGGCACCCGCTCGACGCGGCGCACACCCACGCTCCCCGGCCCGGCGCCGTCGTGCCCACGCCCAGCACGCCGCCCGGGCCCCGGGCTACCCGCAGCATCTCGCCGGGGCTCCCGACGCGCCGGCAACCGACGCAGGTCCGCCGCGGCTCAGTCGCCTCCCTCACCTTCCGTGCTCGACACCGCGGGATCGCCACCTTCCGGGCGCTCGACAGGATCCGCCGCCGGCTCCTCGGTCGGACCCTCCTCGGCGGCGTCCACCTCGGCCGGACCGGCGCCGGCGGGAGCCTCCTCGGCCGGCGCGGAATCGGCCGGAGCCCCGCCGGGAGCCTCCTCGGCCGGCGGGGACTCCGCCGGGGCGGAACCGGCCGGCGTGGCCTCACCCGGAACGGAATCCGCCGGGGCGGCGTAGCCGGCCTCGGCCGCCGAGATGGCCTCGCCGCCACCGGCCGGCTGCCAGACCAGCTCCCCGGCCTCGTTGCGCACCCATTCGCCCTCGGCGTACTCGACGGCGCCGCCGGCCTCCTCCTCGGCGAGCTGGGTCTCGCTCTTGATGTCGACGCGCCAGCCGCTGAGCCGGGCCGCCAGCCGGGCGTTCTGCCCCTCCTTGCCGATGGCGAGGGAGAGCTGGAAGTCGGGGACGATCACCTCGGCGGTGCCGGTGTCCTCGTGGATGCGCACCTCGCGCACCCGCGCCGGCGCCAGGGCCTTGGTGACGAAGTCGGCCGGGTCCTCGGTGTATGGGACGATGTCGACCTTCTCGCCCCGGAGCTCGTTGACCACCATGCGGACCCTCGAGCCCCGAGCGCCCACGCACGCGCCCACGGGGTCGACGTTGGAGTCGTTGGACGCCACCGCGATCTTCGTGCGGTGCCCCGGCTCCCGGGCGACGGCCTTCAGCTCGACTACGCCGTCGACGATCTCCGGGACCTCCATCTCGAAGAGGCGCTTCACCAGGCCGGGGTGGGTGCGCGACACCACGATCTGGGGACCCTTGACCGTCTTGCGGACCTCGACGATGTAGGCCTTGAGCCGGCTGCCGTGCTCGTAGCGCTCGGTCTGCACCTGCTCGGCCTGCGGGAGCAACGCCTCCACCCGCCCCAGGTCGAGGAGCGTGTAGCGCTGGTCGGTCTGCTGGATGATGCCGGTGACGATGTCGCCCTCGCGCCCCGCGTACTCCTCGTACTTCATGTCGCGCTCGGCGTCGCGGATGCTCTGGAAGATCACCTGCTTGGCGTGCTGGGCGGCGATGCGCCCGAAGTCGGACGGGGTGTCGTCCCACTCCCGGACGACGTTGCCCTCCTCGTCGAGCTCCTGGGCGATCACGCGGATCTCGCCCGTCTCGACGTCGACCTCGACGAGCGCCTCCTCGGCGGCGTCGGGCATCCGCTTGTAGGCGGTTACCAGCGCGTTGGCGAGCGCCTCGAGCATCGTCTCGACGGAGATGCCCTTCTCGCGCTCGATGGTGCTGAGCGCTTCCATCATCTCGGAGTTCATCGCTTGCTCCCGGTGCGTTCCGCGGCTCGCCCGCCTCGGGCCGGACGGGGCGGCTTCGGCGCCGGTCCCCATTCGAAGACGGTGCGGGCCTGGGTGACGGCGGCGGGGTCGATCTCGAGGTGCCCGCCCGCTCCGGGGCCCTCGGTCACGTCGACGGTGATCGCGTCCGGGGCCGCGCCCACGAGGCGGCCGTGGACGCGCTGGCCCCGGCCCGCCGCGTCGCGGTACTTGACGGACACCGTCTCGCCGACCGCCCCCTCGAAGTGGCGGGGCAGGCGCAACGGGCGCTCCAGGCCGGGACTGCTCACCTCGAGCGTGTAGGTGCCGGCGACGGGGTCGGTGCGGTCGAGGAACGACGAGAGCGCCCGGGTGGCGTCGGTGACGAGGTCGAGGTCGACGCCGCCGGGGCGGTCGACGAGCACCCGCAGCACCCGCGGGCGCCCGCCACCGAGCGCGACGTCGTAGAGGTCGAGCCCGAGGTCCGCGAGCACTTCCGCCAGGGCGCCGTGCAACTCGTCGACACCGCCGACGGCGTCGCCGTCGCGGCCCGAGGGTGCTCCGTGCGTCGTGGCCACCTCGCTCACCTCCTCTCGCTGTCGCGCTCTTCCGTGAAGTCTCTCCGTGAAGGCCTCCGTGGCCACCGCCGGACCGTCTACACGCCGTTACAAGAAAAAACGTGGGCGGGGGCCCACGTCGCCCGGCCCACGAGGGGCCACCGTCGGACAAGACACCGGCAGGATAGCAATTGCTAGCGTCGGAGGTCGTGGCCACGCCGTCCGTCGAACTGGACGCCGGCGGGCGGACCGTGCGGGTGACCAACCCGGACAAGGTCTTCTTCCCGGCCCGGGGCGAGACCAAGCTCGACCTGGCCCGCTACTACCTCTCCGTCGCCGACGGCGCCCTGACCGGCGTGAGGGAGCGCCCTACCGTCCTGCACCGGTTTCCCCACGGCGCCCTGGGCGAGTCCTTCTACCAGAAGCGCGTCCCCGAGAAGCGCCCCGGCTGGATCGAGACGGTGGAGATCGAGTTCCCCAGCGGCCGCCGGGCCCGGGAGCTGTGCCCCGTCGACATCGCGCACGTGGTGTGGGCGGCGAACCTCGGCTGCCTGGCCATGAACCCGTGGGCCGTCAGGCGTTCCGACGTCGACCGCCCCGACGAGCTGCGCGTCGACCTCGACCCGCAGCCCGGCGTGCCCTTCGCGGCGGTCCGCGAGACCGCCCTTTGCGTGCGGGAGGTCCTGGCCGCGGCCGACCTGGAGGGGTTCCCCAAGACCTCCGGCTCGCGCGGCATGCACGTGAACGTCCGGATCGAGCCGAGATGGTCGTTCACGGAGGTCCGCCGGGCCGCCCTGGCCCTCGCCCGCGAGGTGGAGCGGCGCCTGCCCGGCACCGTCACCTCACGGTGGTGGAAGGAGCAGCGCGGCGAGAAGGTGTTCGTCGACTACAACCAGAACGCCCGCGACCGGACGGTGGCCTCGGCCTACTCGGTGCGCGCCAACGCCGAGGGCCGGGTGTCGTGCCCCCTCACCTGGGACGAGGTCCCCGACGTCGAGCCCGGCGACCTGACGCTGGCCACCGTCCCGGCCCGCTACGCGGCGTCGGGCGACCCCGGCGCCGCGATCGACGACCGCCCGTACCGCCTCGACGGTCTGCTCGAGCTCGCGGCCCGCGACGAGGCCGACGGCCTGGGCGACGAGCCGTGGCCGCCGCACTTCCCCAAGGCGGAGGGCGAGGGGCCGCGGGTGGCCCCCAGCCGGGCCCGGCGTCAGCCCCCGAAGACCTGACGCAGCTCCGCGGGCACCGGCACCTCGAGCTGCGCGTACGTGCACGACCCGGGGTCCCGGTCCGGGCGCCAGCGCACCAGGCGGGTGGTGTGGCGGAACCGGTCGCCCTGGAGGTGGTCGTAGGCGACCTCCACGACGCGCTCGGGGCGTAGGGGCTCCCACGACAGGTCGCGCCCTCCCGTCCAGCGGCTCGGCGCCCCGGGGACCCGGCCTCCGGGCCCATCCGGCGCGCCGTCGCGGATCCAGGGGTGCAAGAGGGCGGCGCCCTCGCGCAGCGGCTCCACCTCGGCGAGGAGGCGCTCACGGGTGCGGGCGTCGAAGCTCGACGCCACACCCACGTGGTGGAGCACACCGGACGCGTCGTGCAGGCCGAGGAGCAGGGAGCCCACGCCCCGGCCGTCCTTGTGGCGACGGAGACCGCCGACCACGCAGTCGGCGGTCCGCCGGTGCTTCACCTTGATCCAGCCCCGCTCCCCCTCGCGGTAGCGCTCGGAGACCCGCTTGGCGACCACGCCGTCGAGGCCGGCGCCCTCGAAGCGGTCGAACCAGTCCTCGGCCGTGGCGCGCCCGGAGGTGGCGGGGGTGATGTGCACGGGCCGGCCGCCGGCCTCGACGGCCGCCTCGAGGAGGGCTCGGCGCTCGGCGAGCGGTCGGGGCCGGAGGTCGTCGTCGCCCAGGGCGAGGAGGTCGAAGGCCACGAAGGCGGCCGGCGTCTCCACGGCCAGGCGGCGGACCCGGCTCTCGGCCGGGTGGATGCGCTGCGACAGGAGGTCGAAGTCGAGGCCCCGGC
>WBZO01001812.1_pt1 | contig 31187 bp, 28 predicted proteins | sample 5204261 | NCBI WGS metagenome assembly WBZO01 (sample SAMN12412400, study PRJNA552823) | activated sludge metagenome | isolation source: activated sludge from anammox sidestream of wastewater treatment plant... | place: USA: North Carolina | collected 2017-09
CGGCAGATCGGGCGCGATCTCGGTGCGGAGCTCGACCGCAGCGGCCGCCGCGACCGGCCGGTGCGCCTCGACGACGTCGGCGACGAGCCGGTCGCTGGAGACCGATGCGGGCTCGATCCGCAGCCGCTTCGCGTCGATGCGCGTGACGTCGAGCAGATCCTGGATGAGCCGGTTCATGCGGTTCGCCGCGCGCTCGATGACCTCGGCGGGGGTGCGGGAGCGGGGCCCCGATTCGGGGCTCGCGTCTCCGCGCGCGCGCCGGCGGAGGGCCGACGCTTGCATGAGCACGATGCCGAGCGGGCTCCGCAGATCGTGGGCGACGATCCCGAGGACGTCGTCGCGGGCCTGCGTCGCCCGGCGCGCCGTCCGGTACAGGCGAGCGTTCTCGATCGCACGTGCGGCGCGCTCGGCGATGTCACCGGCGAGCCTGAGGTCCGTTTCGTCGTACGGGCGCGGCGAAGTGGACGTCGCGAAGGCGATCGCGCCGAGCAGCTCGCCGTGCGCGACGAGCGGAACCGTGATCACCGAGCGCATGTCGAAGGAGCGAAGCAGCGCGAGATGCTCCTCGTTCTGGGCGAACGAAGCCAGCGCGTCCTCGGTCACATGCGGTACGAAGAGCGGCTGCTTCGTCTCGAGCACCGACCGGAAGAGGTGCGGGCGGCTCCGGTCGAGCGGGAGCTCCGCGAGCCGTGTGCAGAGCTCCGCGCGGGCCGGATCCCGTGAGGCGACCTCGACGCGGCGGACCTGCTCGTCGTCCTCGGCCAGATCGATGATGCAGAGATCGGCGAAGTCTCGGACCGCGAGACCGGCCAGCGTCTTCAGGGTGCGCTCGTATGCGAGCGACTCGGACAGCGCCGCGCTGATCTCGCCGAGGAACCGGTCGGCGGCCTCGGCTCGCTTTCGTTCGGTGACGTCCTCTATCTGGGCAATGAAGTGGATCGGCGCGCCGTCCGGGCCGCGGAGGACCGAGCCGCTGAGCAGGACGTCGACGACGGCGCCGTCCTTCCGGATGTAGCGCTTCCCGAGCTGGTAGCGCGGGACTTCGCCGTTCAAGAGCTGCTTCGCGAGCGCGAGATCGACGTCGAGATCGTCGGGGTGGGTGATCGCCTGGAACGTGAGCCCCACGAGCTCCTCGGGCGTGTAGCCGACGATCTCGCAGAGCGCGCGGTTCACCCGGACGAACCGGCCGTCGAGCGCGACGATGGCCATGCCGATCGGGGCCTCGTCGATCGTCAGCCGGAATCGCTCCTCGGCCTCGCGGAGCTGCGCATACGCGGCCCGGGCCTTGGAGATGTCGCGCGTGACCGTGCCCATGCCGAGCACGCGCCCGGTGCTCGGGTCGCGGATCATGAAGTGCTCGTCCGAGACCGGGATCGCCTCTCCCGTCTGCCAGTTCCGGAAGTAGGTCTCGCCCGACCACTGACCGCGCTCGACCATCGAGGCGACGATCACGTCTCGCGCGAATGCGCGCTCCTCCGGCGGGTAATATTCGGGGATCGTCGTCTTCTCGACGGGCAAGTCGGGGGGCAGGCCAACCATCCGGCGTCCGGCCGGGTTCACGTAGATCGGGGTCCCGTTCGCGTCGGCGATGCCGATGAAGTCCGACGAGTTCTCGAGAAGGGCGACGAAGACGCGCCGCTCGTCTTCGATCCGCCTCCGCTCCGTGATGTCGCGGAGCGACACGGTGAGGAGGAGGCCCTTCGTCGTCCGGAGCTTGGAGACGGTGGCCTCGGCAGGGAACTCCGCGCCGCTCTTGCGCCGACCGAAGATCTCGCCCGCCATCCGACGCGACGGGCCGTCCCCGTCGGCGAATCGGCGGAGGCGCTCTGCGTGATCGGCGCGGAAGCGCTCGGCGACGAGCACCTCGAGGGGCCGACCGAGCACCTCGTCGCGGCTCCAGCCGAAGATCTCCTCGGCGCCCTCGTTGAAGACGACGATGCGCAGATCGTCGTCGACCGACACGATCGCATCGGCCGAGCTCGAGACGATGCCGGAGAAGCGCGCCTCGGAGTCTCGGAGCGCCTGCTCGGCCTCCTTGACGCGCGAGATGTCGGTGACGAGGACGAAGAAGCCGCACACGACGCCATCGACGACGTCCGGGATGTACTCGGCGAGGCTCTGGCGCGGCGGGCCCCCGGACGGATCGGGGATCTCGCGCTCGAACTCCTGGCGCTCGCCCCGGAGCGCGCCTTCGATGTACGGCAGATTCCGTTCGTACAGGGGACCGAGCAGGTCGCGGATGTGCGTCCCGATCAGCGCCTCGGGCGAGACGCCGAACCACCGCTGGTACGCGCGGTTCGCGAACCGGCACCGGAGCGAGGAGTCCCAGTACGCCACCATCGCCGAGATGTGGTCGGCGAGCGCGCGCAGCAGCTCGGTCGGCGACCGCGACGGCGACATCGGAAGGCTCTGCTCGCCGCGGGGGGCGTCGCGTCGATCGCGGGCGTGCACCAGTGAGCGAACATGGGACCTTGCGTCTCCGACGTCCAGCGCGACCGGGACAAAAAATGACGAGGAAAGGTGAGCGCAATTGCTGCGCCGGATCCGCCGCCTCGACCGGCGTGATACACGCTCGACGGTGCGCCGCTTCGTGATCGTCGGACAAACCGCGCGTGCCTCGGCCGACGTCTCGCTCGACGATCTGGCGGGGACGAGCGGGCGACTCGACGTGCTCGTCCGCTGCATCCGGGCCGCCCTGCTCGTCTCGCACGGTTTGCGTCCCGGCGTCGTCGTGTATCTCGTCCTGCTCGGTGGCGCTTCGCCGCGAACGGTTCGGCTCGACAGCGCGACCGCCAAGTTCATCCGCCCCGACGAGCGGCCGCTCGCCACGCTCCTGAAGAAGACGCTCGCGCGCGTCGACCGAGAGGAGCCGTCGTTCGTGGAGATGAGGCCCGGGATCTCGGTCGCGTGCGCCGGCGTCGAAGCGGTGATCGAGGACGTGCGCGGCTCGGTGGCGTACGTGCTCGAGGAAGGCGCGCCCGACGTGCGTGCGGTCGGACCTGAGCTCGCGGGGGACGCGACGTTCTTCATCGGCGACCACCGCGGCTTCGGCGAGGACGTCCGGCGGCGGCTGGCCGCGATCGGTGCGCGGCCGATCAGCGTCGGCCCGGTGAGCCTGCACTCGGACGACGTCGTCACGCTCCTGTCGAACGAGATCGATCGCCGGCAGCCGCTCGCGTAAGGTGCGAGGCATGCCTGCCAACTTCGTGAAGGGCGACATCCTCGACGAGGCGTCGCAGTCGACCGGTCCGCGTGCGCTCGCCTTTGCCGCCGACTGCGGCGGCGCGACGACCGCTGGCGTCGCCGCTGCAGTCGCGAAGAGGTGGCCGGCGTTCGCCGATGCGTTCCGCGCACACGCCGGGAGCGGCAAGATGCAGCTCGGCGACGTCTTCGAGTGGCGCGAGGGAGACCTCCGCGTCTACGCGCTCGGCGTGATGAAGGGCGCGGCGAAGCCGAAGGTCTCGAGCATCGAACGCGCGCTGCGCGCCGCGCTCGAGCGAGCCGCGACGGACGCGATCCCGCGCGTGCTCGTCCCCCGCGTCGGCGGCGGCAAGACCGGGCTCGACTGGACGCGCGTCAAGCGCGTGCTCACCGACGCCGCCGCCGAGAGAGCGATCGAGGTGGTCGTGTTCGAGCAGTTCGTCCGAAAGCCCGCGTGAGATCGGCGCCGCGCGCCCTGTGGAGAAAATAGTCCGCGCGAGCGTCGCAACTTCTGCCGCATGTGGCCGACCGGCGCTGCATGTCAGAACCGAAGAGCGTCGAGACGATGAAGATCGCGCTTCCTGGACCGCGCCCGTACGGATGGGTGCTGGAGATCCAGGACGAGGAAGGTGTCCGTCGCGTCCCCGTCGAGCAGGACACGATGGTGATCGGCTCGAGGCGCGGAGTCGACGTCATCGTTCACGACGAGACGGTGAGCGCACGACACTGCAGCGTGGCGATCGTGCCGGACGGCATCGTCGTCCGTGACCTCGGATCGACGAACGGGACGTTCACCGGAGGCGCACGCATCGCCGAGGCATGGGCCGGCGAGGGAACGACGATCACCATCGGGCAGACGACCATGTCCGTCGTGCCGGCGACCGAGCACGAAGAGGAGGAGGAGCTCGGTCCGCCGCTCCCGACGATGGCGGGCGCGTCGCTCGCCATGCGCCGCATCGCGACGGTCGTGCGCCGCCTCGCGAAGCTCAGCGCGCCGGTGCTCGTCTCCGGCGAGACGGGCGTGGGTAAGGAGCTCGTCGCCCGCGCGCTCCACGCGGAGGGCGGGCGCGCATCGGGGCCGTTCGTGGCAATGAACGTCGCGGCGCTCCCGCGTGAGCTCGTGGAGAGCGAGCTGTTCGGCCACGAGCGCGGCGCCTTCACCGGTGCCGTGCAGCGTCGCGTGGGCGCGTTCACCGAGGCAGAGGGAGGGACGCTGTTCCTCGACGAGATCGGCGAGCTGACCATCGACGCGCAGCCGAAGCTGCTCCGAGCGCTCGACGGCTACGAGGTACGGCGCGTCGGCGCGTCCGGATCGGGGCGCAGGGCGGACGCGCGCGTGGTGGCGGCGACGCACGTCCCTCTGCTCGAGCAGGTGAGCCGGGGGCGCTTCCGGCGCGACCTGTATCACCGGCTCGAGGTGTTCGTCGTCGAGATCCCGCCGCTGCGCGCGCGGCCGGGGGACGTGCTGCCGATCGCGCGCCGACTGCTGAGCCAGCTCGAACCGGAGATCGGCCGGCGGCGGCTCACGCCGGCGTCGATCGCGCAGCTCACCGCGCACGACTGGCCGGGCAACGTGCGGGAGCTGCGCAACGTGCTCCTCCGCGCCGCGGACTTCGCGCGTGGGCGTCGCTGGATCGACGCCTCGGTCACCGAGCGCGCCCTGCGCAAGCCGGACGCCCGGACCTTGACGCTGACGCCCGAGCAGGCGAAAGAATGGCTCGTGAGCCACGGCGGCAACGTGAGCGCGGCGGCGCGCGCGGCGGGGATCCCGCGGACGACGTTCCGCAAGCTGCTGCGTGGTGAGGTCGGCTCGCCCGAGGAGCCGTGATCGGCGCGCCGCGTGCTCGATCGATCGTCGGCCTCTCGGCGCTCGTCGCGCTGGGGGGATGCCGTTGCGGCAGGGGCGGGGAGGGCGAAGCCACGAGCGGGGACGCTGCCGCGGCCGCGCCGGCGCAGACCGCGACGGACGCCGCGGATGCCGCGGATGCCGGCGGATGGTCGGCGCCCATCGCGGCGGCGAACGCGGGCGGCGGCGAGGTGCTCGTCGCCGGTCTCGACGTACCGGCGCGGGCGATCCGCATGCGACGCATCGGAGCGAACGACGCGATCCTCGCGGAGCGAACCGTGCTCGAGAACGTCGCCTGGTCGAGCGAGGCGGACCTGAAGGTCGTCGCGACGCCGAGCGGCGCGGCGATCACCTGGCGCGGGCGCAAAAGCGGCAAGCTCGGCCGCGCGCTCGTCGTCGTCGGGGCCGACCTCGCGTCGAAGGGCGCGCCGGTCGAGGTGGCCGGGCCGTCGTGCGCGACGCGCGAGGCGATCTGGTTCACCGACGGCAAGCGCGCGCACGGACGTCCGTGGAGCGGCCCGGCGATCGACGTCGAGCTGCCGAGGGAGAAGGAGCCGTCGATCCTCTGCGGCGCGACCAAGGCATTCGCGCTCCTCGAGGAGGACGACGGCACGTCGTGGATGCCGCTGGCGCGATCGGCCGCGAGCGCACCGCTGCTCCGCGAGAAGGACTTCGGCGAGGACGAGCAGCGCGAGCGCGCCGAGTACACATCGGGCGACGATCTCGGCGTCGTGCGCGTCGCCGCCTCGGGTGCGCTCGCCGTGCGCGAGGTGAAGGACGGCGTGGCGGGCGCGCTGAAGAGGCTCCGCACGTCGATCCCGCGCGATGACGACGTCGTCGCGGTCGATGCTTCGCCGAAGGAGCTCGTCATCGTCTACACGCAGGACGCGAGCGACGCCTGCGGCGACAAGGGCGCGTCCACGAAGGTGAAGGCGATCCGCGTCGATCGTTCGACCGGCGACGAGTCGACGCTCGATCTCTCGCCGGGCACGTGCGGGCGCGAGGTCGGGCCGTTCTTCACCGGCGCGGTCGGCGACGGGGTCTCGATCGCGTGGGTGGAGCGCGTCCCCGCCCTCGGCCAGGCGCGTGCGTCGATCGTCGCGCTCGCGCATGCGCTCGTTCCGCCGGCAGGCGCCGCACCGACGGCCCAGCGTGTCGACGTCGCCGCCGACGCGCTCGTCGACGCGGGCTGCGATGCCGACCGGTGCTATGCGGCCGCGCTCGAGCGACCGCCGGGCACCGATGGGATGGTGCCGGGACCCGTTCGCGTGTTGCGTTATCGCTGAACGAGCGTCAGAACGCGCCGGAGACGCTCAGGCCGGCGTTGCCCCAGCCCGCGTACGGCGTGATGACGGGCTTCGTCGTCGGAACGGTCGCCTTGGCCGCCTTCGCCTCCTCGCGCTTCGGCGCGAAGAGGTACCAGCCTGCGGCGGTGACGAGGCCGACGCCCATCACGACGAGCGAGACGTTCGCGATCGTCGCGTTCGTGTCGACCTTGTCGTTGTTGTCCTGCAGCGTCTTGCAGGCGCTGCCGAAGTCCTTCTGGATCGTCGGGTTCGTGCTGCTGCAGACGCCCTGGGAGGGGATCCCGCGGAGCTGCGCGGCGCGACGGATGTCGTTCGCGACGGCATCGGCCTTCGACTGCGCGTCGGCCTTGAACGCCGCGAACACGATCGCGCCGACCAGACCGACGCCCGCCGCGGCGAGGCCGGCGTAGACCGGCACCATCGTCTCCGGTGGCGTGAGCAGGCTCGTGCGCTTCGGGCCCTTCTCGGCTGCAGGCGGCGGCGGCGTCTCGGTCGGGGGCTGCGTGGTGTCCGTCCCCGTCCCGCTCGGAGGCATCGCCTCCTTCGTCGCCGGCGGAGCCGTGACGGGCACGACGGGCGGCGGTGTGGCCGCCGCGGGCTGGCCGAGCTTCGCCTCGACCTTCTGACCGAGCGTCGCGACGACCTTCACCGAGTCGGTCGGCGACTTCACCGTGTGCGGTCCGGGCTCGACGTCGATCGGTTCGGCGAGCGGCGTGGTGCCGATCTTCTCGCCGTCGTCGAGCGTGATCTCCGTGCCCGCGGGCGCGATGACCTCGATGCGACCGAGCTTCTGGCGCGCATCGGCGAGCCCGGTCTCCGCGTCCTTTCGCTGCTGCGGGGACGCGGTCGTCGACTCCTTCAAGAACTGCTTGAAGTACCTCGCAGCCTCCGCCGCGTGCCCGGCCTTCGCCGTGCTCTGCGCGAGGTTGAGGAGGACGGCAGGATGCTTCTTGAGCGTGTACGCCTGGAGGAACGAGAGGCGTGCCTCCTCGTACTTGCCCTTGTCGTAGAACTCGACGCCTTCCTTGAAGCGCTGTCGCGCCTGCGTCGTGACGGGATCATCGGCCTGCGCAGCGGCAGTCCGGGTGAGCGTCGTCGGGACGGTCGAGGAGACGAAAGCAGCGAGGACGAGAGCTGCGATTCGGCGCGTTCGCATCGCGGTTCCGGAGGCCTCCGAGGATGATCAGAACGGACTGTCGCGCACGATACCCCCAGTCGGCTGCTTCGGGGGAGTCTTGGGCGCGGGCTGTGCGGGAGCCGCGGGCGCTTGCTTCGGCGCCTTCGGCTGGGCGGGGGCGGCCGCGACGGTGCGCGGAGGATCGGGAGCCTTTGCCGGCTCGTGCGTCTTGGCCGGAGGCGCGTCGACCTTCGCAGCGACCGTCGTCGCGGTCGCCGCCGGCTCGACCTTCGCGGCGGCGGGCGGCGGAGCGGGCGTCTCGTCCTTCGGCGGAGGCGGCGGGATGTCGGCGGTGGTCGCCGCGGCCGTCGTCGTCTGCGGGGTCGTCGGCTTCTCCGGCTCGTCGCTGCTCAGCGCGAACTTGAGGAACAGGCCGAGCGCCGCGGCGATCCCGACGCCGATCACGCCGTACAAGACGCCCTTGTTGCCCTTCCTGGCGACGAGGGCCTCCATCTCTTCGGTGCTCTCGGCCTTGAACGGATCGGCCGCCCGTGCGACCGCGACGGGGGCCGGCTTCGCCGGTGCGGGTGCGGGTGCGGGCGCCGGTGCGGGCTTCTTCTTCGCGACGGCGGGCGCGACCTCGATCACGCTCTCGGAGTCGAGCGCTTCGGAGCTCGGCAGGGGCGCGCGCACCGCGGCTGCCTTCGCACTGGACGCCACGGTTGCAGACGCCGGCACGGATCCGAGGCCGAGCTGCGTGGCGGCCGCGGGTGGGACGGCCGCAGCCGGCTGCGGCGCCGGGGGGCTCGAGATGGTGACGACGGGGGCCGCGACGACGGCCGGCGCCTCGGCGGCAGGCGCGGGCGGCGCGGCCGGCGGCATGTCGTCGTCGTCGTCGGTGGCCCAGGAGGGGCGGAAGCTCGCCGCCAGCTCGTCGGCCTGATCGAGGTCGAGCGCCGGATTCGCGCCCGAGCCGTTGGCGCCCCCGCTGCCGCTCTGGAGTCCCATCGATTCGAAATCGTAGCACCCCGGAGACGCGGGGAACAACGCAGCGCGGCGTCGCACCTCACCCGGGAGAAACGGCGCCGAATTCGCGTCTCAGGACGTCGTCCCATTCGTCGGCCACGCGCCCGACGGTCTCGAGGAGCACCTCGAACTCCTCGTAGTCGAGGCCCGAGAGGCGCCGGAGCGCACGAACGAAGACCTCGTCCTTCGCCGCGTCGATGGCGAACGACGCATCCGCGGTGGTCAAGAACGAGAGCTCGAGGAGGCGGCGGTACAACGCCTCGCGCCCCGTCTTCGGAACGGTCATCACCGGAGCCAGCAACAAGAGGACGCCGTGCTCGTCGAGCACGTTGACCGCGATGCTCGCCGATCCCTTCCGGGCCAGCGTGTAGCCGTGCTCGTCGAGGGGAGAGAGCGGCGTCCCGGCCTGCTCGCTGAAGCGCGCGAGGTAGGCGTCGACCATCGCGAATGCATCGGGGAAGGTCTCGCCGGTCGTGCGATCGGAGTACGTGGGCACGCGCCGATGATACCCTCGTCCCCGCAGTATGAAGAGGGCCAGCGCGAGAGCGGCGTTCGTCGCGATCCTCCTCTGCGCGTGCGGTACGACCACCCCGAAGGTGGAGGACGCCGGGACGGAGGGCGACGTCGCGCGCGCGCGCGCATTGACCGCGCCGTCGTCGCCGCTGCCCCCGCGCCCGGAGGCGATCGCGCTCGCGCAGTCCGTCGAGGCGCTCGCGCTGAAGGAGGGAGCCGGGCCGCGCGCGGTCGAGCTGCACGTGGTCGCGGCGGCCCTCCACGAGCGGGTGTGGCGCATCGAGCGCCGCGAGCAGGACGCGAAGGAGGCGCTGGATCTCTATCGCGCAGCGTCGAAGGACCTCGCCGTCGCCGGCTCGTGCGACGCCGCCGTGCGCGCGGCGAAGCTCGCGGGTGAGGTCGCACGGGACGCGCAGACGACGTACGCGGAGCTCCATCGCGTGAAGCGCCGTGCGGGCACCGGACCGTGCGCGGACGCCGTCGCCGAGCCGCTCGCCACGCTCGCTGCGTTCCGCCCGCCGGCGCCGGTGCTCGATGCGATCGATCAGGGGCTCGTGGCCGAAGGCGCGATCGCCGTCGCGCTGGCCGACGCAGGCGCCGCGCGCGTCCGCGTCGCGCCGCGCATCGCGCGCATCGAGCAGTGGGGCGGCGCCGAGGCGGCGCGCATCGTCGTGCACCTCGACCGGAGCGCACGCTTTCGCGTCGGCGATCAGGCGGGCGAGCAGGGCGTGGGCGTGCGCACGTACGTGGACCTCGACGGCGTCGATATCGGCAACGCGCCCCACGAGTCGCCGCTCGGCGGGATCGTGTCGCGCGTGGTCTCGGAGTCGACGAGCACCGGCTCGCGCGTCGCGCTCGATCTCAGCGGCCCCGCGTACCGCCGCGTCTTCCATCTGCTCGAGCCGTACCGCGTGGTGATCGACATCGCCAAGAACCCGCCCGGCTCCGGCCCCCGCGGCGCGGTGCGCAACGTCGAGCGCGTGGTCCTCGACCCCGGCCACGGCGGCACCGATCCCGGCGCGCTCGGACCGACCGGCCTGCGCGAGAAGGACGTCACCCTCGCCATCGCGCACAAGGTCGCGCCCGTCCTCGCGCGGCTCGGCGTTCAGGTCGCGCTCACGCGCGACGACGATCGCGTCGTGACCCTCGAGGAGCGGACCGCGCGCGCGAACGCCTTCGGCGCCGACCTCTTCGTATCCATCCACTGCAACGCGGCGGAGAACAAGTCGCGCCGCGGCATCGAGACGTACGTCCTCGACACGACGACGAACGACATGGCGAGCCGCGTCGCCGCCCGCGAGAACGCCACGAGCCAGGCGGCGTCGAACGAGGTGGCGCAGCTCCTCGCGTCGATGCGACTCGCGGACCAGGCCTCGCGGTCGACGCGCCTGGCCGAGCTCCTCCAGCGCGCCGCCATCGCGTCGATCGGCTCGCAGTGGCCGGACGCCGCCGACGGCGGCGTGCACCGCGCCGCCTTCTACGTCCTCGTCGGCGCCCGCATGCCGGCGGTCCTCTTCGAGACGAGCTACATCTCGAACCCGAACGAGGAGCAGCGCCTCGGCGCCGCCGACTACCAGCAGCGGCTGGCGGACGCGATCGTCAACGCGGTGAAGGCGTACAAGGAAGGGCGCTAGCGACGGGCCGTGGAGCTGTTTCCATGGCATGGTTCGTCTTGATCGCACGAGCTCCGCGCATGCTCCCGATCGGAACGGCGTACGCGGTCTGGGTTCGTCCTCTTCGAGGAGACGACGTCGCCGCGGCGCGTCGTCTTCATCGTGCTCCTCGTGGCGTCGATCGTCGGCCTGAAGCTGACGTCGACCGCATGAGCCACTGCGCGACTTCGAGCGAATACTGACGGAGCTTGTTGACGATCTCCATTCCGCTCGTGAGCCATCACTTCACCTCCGATGCTGCTCGCGCCTTCGCCGAGAACGTCGGGACCCCGCTCGAGCGGATCGGCGTGCTCATCGAGCGCGTCGGCCGACTCTGATCCAATCAAAACGTGTTGATTGGGATGCTCGCGTCCTTCTCGAGCACGAGCTGCCGTCGCCGCGTGACGCTGCCGACGCCCGAGGGCGCCGCTGGACCAGCCGCCCTCACGGCGATCAGTCGCGGCCGCGCGCGCCCTTCGCGCTGTCGCCGAGCACGATGGGGCCGTGGATCTTCTTCCAGCCGATGCGGAGCAGCCACGTGCGGGCCTCCGGCGGCCGCCACGGTTCGCGGGTGCCGATGAACGTTTGCATCATCTTCGCGGGGATGCCCGCCCAGCCGTCGAAGCCGAGCGCCGAAGAGCGGGGGTCGAGCGCGAAGCGGGAGGAACCGCGCTCGCCGTGCTTGGCGGCATTGGTGAAGAGGTAGACGAGGGCATTACGCACCTCGCGGGGCGTCGCGAGATCGCGGCGGTGATAGCGGTCGCCCCAGATCCTGCCCGTGCGGCGCCCGAGGACCTCCCAATTGAACCGCCGCGCGAAGGCGATCACCACGCGGCGAACGCCGGACGAGAGCTCGCGCTTGCCCTGCGCTTCGACCATCAGGTGCACGTGGTTGCCCTGGATGGAGTAGTGGACGACCTGACAGCCGTCCTTCTTCGCCCGGTCGATCGCGCGCTCGAGGAGCGCCTGGACGGTCTGGCTGCGGAACGAGGGGAGGCCACGCGCCACGCGGAGGGTGACGTGGACCGGATGCCGTCGATCGAGCTCCGGGCGGATGCGGTGCTTCACGAGACCGAGGCGCGCGTTCTCGGGGCGAGGCTTGCGCCCGGCGCCCTTGCGCGGCCCGCCGCGCGGGTCCTTCCTCGCACCCGAGAGCGCGAGCTCGATCTGCCTGCCGGACGCCCCCGCCAAGTTGATTGGGCGATAGTTGCACCGGCCGCCGAGCTCGCAAGGTCCGCGACCGCCTGAACGACACAGCCGCGACGAGCTTGGGCGCCGGAGTCGCGCGGCAGCTCGGCGGCGAGGTGGAGGCTGGGGCTGCTTCGGCCGTGTTGGGCGTCCCGCTTGCAGCGGGCGTGAGCGCATGAAGGATCCGGAGCGCGAAGTTCGCGAAGCTTCGTCGCGCCGACGACGCGCTGCGACCGGAGATCCGACGCGCGTGGGCGAGCAGCTACCGCGGCGTCTACGGCGCGAACACGTTCGAGATCACGACGGAGCCCGGCGCGGCGTCGTCGCGCCCGCGGGTCTCAGCTCGCCGCGAGGAAGCGCGCGAGCTCCGGTGCGACCCGGAGGATCTCCGTCGTGGGGATCGCCACGTCGGCGCCGGCGTCCTTCGCGGCCTCGACGCGGTCGGGGGGCGCGACGACGGCGAAGGCGATCCACGCGGTCGCCGGATCGCTCTTCAGCGCGACCAGGGCGGGGAGGGCGCCGAACGAGTCGTCGTCGAGGGCGAGGACGACGGCGTCGGGCTCCTCGGCGACGAGGCGCGCGACGGCGTGCACCGCGCGCTCGAGGCGGCGTAGCGAGAAGCGGGCGGAGAGCTTCCGGTCGAGCTCGTCGTGCGCGAGGGCGACCATCACGCGCGGGCGCACGGAGGTGATCGCCTCGGGCAGGGGATAGCCGTGTGCGCGCAGGAAGCGCAGGAGGTCGTTGCGGCGGAAGCGGAGGTGGCGCCCCTCGGTGCGATGGTGCGGGACGCGCCCGCGATCGGCCCAGTGGTGAACCGTCTTGAGATCGACCTCGCAGAAGCCCGCGACGTCCTGCGCGGTGTAGAGGAGGGACGGGCTGCGGCGGAAGGGCATGGCTCAGCGAGGCGCGTCTTCGGACTTCCAGCGCTCGCCGCGGAGGACGTAGCGCGAACCGCCGGGGACGCGGGACTCGCGCACCTCGTGCTCGGGATCGCCCGGCAGGACGAGGGCGAGGGTCTTGCCGTGGGCGTCCTCGTGGGGCACGAGCCTGGGGCAGATCGGGTCGAGGCACGAGCGCGCGGCGAGCGCGAGGACGTCGTCCGAGCGCGTGCATTCTGCAAGCAACGAGAGCGTGCGGTGGGTGGGGGGCGCGAGCTGCACCTCGCCGGCCTCGAAGCGGCGCAGGACCTCGGCGGGGGAGGCCCAGAAGCTCGCGGTGGTCTCCGTCTCGTCATGCGCGCCGCTCTGCCCGGGAGGGGCGACGGCGACGAAGAAGCGCGTGTCGTAGCGGCGGTTCTCGGCCGCCGGCGTGACCCAGCGCGCGAAGACGTGCAGCGCGCCGAGGTCGAGGCGCAGGCCTCGCTCGGCGAGGAAGGCGCGGAGCGCGGCGGCGCCCGCGGCGTCGCCTCCGTGGAGCTTGCGGAGGTCGGAGAGGTCGGCGTCGCCCAGCGCGCCGCCCTCGACGGGGAGGATCGCGGCCTCCTCGAGCGACTCGCGGCACGCGGCGACCGCGTGCGCGCGGAGCGCGGGATCGCGCGGGGCGGTGGTGACCGTCTCCCATTCGGGGGCCGAGTCCCCGGCGTCGACCTTGCCGCCGGGGAACACGATGGCGCCGCCGAGGAAGCCCGACCTCTTGTTGCGCTCGACGCAGAAGATCTCGATCCCGCCGCCGGAGGAGGAGGGGGCTTCGCGCACGAGGATGAGCGTGGCGGCATCCTTCGGCGGGACGCCCTCGCGATCGAGCTTCAGATCGAGCATGGGTCTGTCTACCTCGCGGCGGCGCCGAGCGAGCGGAGCGCGCGCTGTCGTTGGTCCTGGAGCTGTCGTTCGATCTTCTTCTGCGCCTCGGGCCCCTCGACCAGCACGAGGGCCTCGCGCTCGTCGTCGCCGAGGACCTCGAAGAGGACCTCCGCCGCGCGCTCCACGGTGATCGCATCGGAGCCGCGGCCGGGGAGCTCGACGAGGGCCTTCTTGACGTGGAGCCCGGAGAGCGCGTCGAAGATCCGCTCGAGCGCCTTCTTGCACGTGGCGTCGCCGAACGAGGCGCGCGGCCCGAGCCCGACGACGAGCGCCTTGTCGAACGGCAGGCGCGGGCGGACGGGCAGGGCGAGCACCTCGCCCGTGTCGCCCTGGAGGAAGGTCTCCTTCGCCAGGCGCGAGAGACGGCCGGCGAGGCGCCAGTCGAGCAGGCCCGCGAGGCCGCGGAGCGGCCGCTCGTCCTTGAAGACGGCGCATGCGACGACCTCCGCGCTCGCCTCGTCGAGGCGCCGTAGATCGGGCGCGACGAAGCGGAGGTCGAGCATGTCAGCGCTCGTCTTTCCGTCCGATGTCGTCGGCGATGCGGTCGAGCACGCCATTGACGAAGCTGGGCGACTCCTCGGTGCCGAACGACTTCGCGAGCTCGACGGCCTCGTCGAGGATGACCGCACGCGGGACGTCGGCGCGGAACAGCAGCTCGTAGGTGCCGAGGCGGAGGAGGTTGCGATCGACGCGGCTCATGCGCTCGAGACGCCAGTTCTTCGATGCGCCCGAGACGCGCTCGTCGATCATGCGCAGGTTCTCGGCCACGCCCCGGAGGAGCGCGTCGGCGTAGGAGCGGCCCTCGGGATCGGCCTCGAACGTACGCCAGAACAGCTCGATCGCCTGATCCGGCGAGACGCCCGACGCCTCGAGCTGGAACAACATCTGGAGCGCGGCCTCGCGGCCGGAATGGCGGGCACCCATCGGACTTCTCTCTCCCGCGCTTCTAGCGCCCGTTGCCTCGTGCTTGCGCGCGCGGCTTCGCGCCCTTCGGCGCGGCCTCGCCCTCGTGCGCCCAGGCGTGGATCTGCTGGTCGAGGGCGACCATCTCGATCGCCGACAGCGCGGCATCCCAGCCCTTGTTGCCGGCCTTGGTGCCGGCGCGCTCGACCGCCTGCTCGATCGTGTCGGTGGTGAGCACGCCGAAGGCGACGGGCACGCCCGTCTGGAGCGAGACCTGCGCGCAGCCCTTCGCCGCCTCGCCGGCGACGTAGTCGAAGTGCGGGGTCGAGCCGCGGATGACGCACCCGATGGCGATGATCGCGTCGACGCGCTTCGCCTGCGCCACGCGCTGGACGGCGTGCGGCGTCTCCCATGCGCCCGGCACGCGCACGACGGTGATGTTCGCCGGATCGCCGCCGTGGCGGACGAGCGCGTCCATCGCGCCGTCGACGAGGCGGTCGACGATGAAATGGTTGAAGCGGCTCGCGACGATCGCGAAGCGGGCGCCCTGCGGGACGGTGAGCTGACCTTCGACGGTGCGTGCCATGAATCTCTCTCTCCCTAGTGGGGCCTCTGCCCCCTCATCGTCGCTTCGCGCCGATGAGCCTCCCCCCGTGCCTGGCCACCGGGCCGCGCGCACGCCTTCGGCGCCGCACGCTTCGCGTGCGTATGCGCGCTAGGCGTCGTGGCACTCGTCTTGGTTGGGGTCGACATCATCCTAGCGCCCGAGCTTCTCGCTGCCGGTGACCTCGAGGCCGAACCCCGAGAGGCCGGCGATCTTACGCGGGTTGTTCGTCAGCAGGCGGATCTTGTGCAGGCCGAGATCGGCGAGCACCTGGGCGCCGAGACCGAATTCGCGGAGCGGCGAGTCGCCCGACGCCTCCTCGCGGACGCTCGCCTCGGAGGCCGCCTGACGCTGCGTGAGCTCGACGGCCGGCGTCTGCCGCGGCGGAAGGCGGACGATGACGCCGCGCCCCTCGGCCTCGATGCGACGGATCGCCTCGCGGAGATTGCGCCCGCCGTCGCGCGTCGTCGAGGCGAACACGTCGCCGATGGTCGAGCCGGAGTGCATGCGGCAGAGGATGGAGGCGTCGGCCTCCAGATTGCCGAGCGAGAGCGCGACGAACTGCCGGTGGTCGGTCACGGCCTCGTAGACGGCGACGTTCCACTCGGTGCCGGTCTCGTCGAGCGCGAGCTTGCCGCTCGAGATGCGCCGGACGAGCCGCTCGGTCTGCAGCCGGTACTGGATCAGATCGGCGATGGTGACGATGCGCAGGCCGTGCTTCTTCGCGAAGAGCTCGAGATCGGGCATGCGCGCCATCGATCCGTCGTCCTTCATGATCTCGCAGATGACGCCGGCCGGCGTGAGGCCCGCGAGCCGCGCGAGATCGACCGAGCCCTCGGTCTGGCCGGTGCGGACGAGGACGCCGCCCTTGCGAGCGCGCAGCGGGAAGACGTGCCCCGGGGTGACGAGCTCCTCGGGCTTGCAGTCCGGGCTCGCGGCGACGCGGATCGTCTGCGCGCGGTCGGCGGCGCTGATCCCGGTGGTGACGCCGTGGCGCGCCTCGATGCTCACGGTGAACGCCGTGCCGAGCGTGGGGCCGGACCGGCCGGGCGCGGCCATCATCGGGAGGCCGAGGCGCTGGATCGACTCCTCGGTCATCGTGAGGCAGATGAGGCCGCGGCCGTGCGTGGCCATGAAGTTGATGGCCTCGGGCGTGACGAACTGGGCCGCCATCGTGAGGTCGCCCTCGTTCTCGCGGTCCTCGTCGTCGACGAGGATGACCATCTTGCCCGCGCGAATGTCGGCGATGGCGCCGTTCACGCGTTCGAGGAGGCCGGGTTCGATGTTGAGGACGGGAGGGGCCATCTGTGTGTGCTCTACAGGTATCCGGCTTTGCCGAGGCGCTCCATCCAGGATGCGTCGTCCGAGCCGGCCGTTGCGGATCGGCTCGCCTCGAGGAAGCGGAGGACGTAGCGAGCGAGGATGTCGACCTCGATGTTCACCGGCGAGCCGGGACCGAGGCCGTCGAGCGAGGTCTTCTCGCGTGTGTGCGGTACGAGGACGACGTCGAACGCGTTCCCCGAGACGTTGTTCACCGTGAGGCTGACGCCGCAGACGCAGATCGAGCCCTTCGCCGCCACGAACGGCGCGAGCTCCGGGGGGACGGTGAAGGTCACCTTCATGGCGCCGCCGAGCGGGTCCTTCGCCGTGATGGCCCCCACGCCGTCGACGTGGCCGGTCACGATGTGTCCGCCCATGCGCGCCCCGAGAGCGACCGCGCGTTCGAGGTTCACCGTCGCCCCGATGTCGAGCCGGCCGAGCGTCGTCTTGGCGAGGGTCTCGGCCGAGGCGTCGGCCTCGAAGACGCGGCCGCGCGACGAGCCGCCCTGGTCGACGATCGCGGCGACCGTCAGGCAGACCCCGTCGACCGCGATCGACTCGCCGAGCTCGAGCGGCTCGCCGCCGAGGTCGCCCGAGATGACCAGGCGCGCATCGCCGCCCTTCGCGAGGCGGCGCACGAGCTTTCCGGTGGTCTCCACGAGGCCTGTGAACACGAATGCTTCAGTAGTGAAGGATTGTCGCAGCGTCAAAGGCCGCGTTTTTGCGTACGATGGGCCCGTGAGGCTCGGCGGTTGGCTCTTCGGCGGTGCGCTGCTGGTCGGCTGCGGGCCGAGCTTCCACGCGATCTACGAGGGAAACGCCCGGTTCGAGCACTGCTACGCGCTCGAGGAGAGCCCCACCTCGAACATGCGCGAGCGCGCCGACTGCTGGCGCGACTGGTCGGAGCGCTACACGTACGGCCAGACGCGCGACCGCATCCAGTACGCGACCGCACGGTACGTCGCGCTCTCGCAGGCGCCGAACGTGCCGACGGACGAGGCCCTGATGATGGCCGCCCCGGGCATGACCCCGCGCGTGTCGACGATCACGGCTCCGGCGCCGACGAGCCCGTACGCGCCGCCGCCGAAGGTCCTCGAGGAAGGCCCCGACGCGATCGCGCCGGCGCCGCCGCCGCTGCCCGACGCCGCGCTGGTCCCCGCCCCGGTGGCCCCGGTGGCCCCGGCGGCGCCGCTGCCGCGCGCGACCTGCACGGAGACGTGCGCGCAGGAGTTCCGCGCGTGCGGCCTCGCGCCGGACGGCGGGCCCGGATGCGACAAGACCTACGACAAGTGCATGCGCGGCTGCTTCAAGTAGCGCTCGAGCGGAGCGCCTTGTAGCCGTCGATGGCGGCGCGGATCGCCTTCACCGCCTCGAACGGTCCCTGCAGCTCGTCGACCTCGACCTTCTTCTGCTCGAGCGTCTTGTAGTCCTCGAAGAAGCGGCGCAGCTCGAGGAGCGTGTGCTGCGGGACCTCGCGGATGTGCGAGTACTGGCAGAACGCCGGATCGTCGAGATGGACGGCGATGACCTTGTCGTCGAGGCCCTTCTCGTCGCGCATCTGCATGAGGCCGATCGCCCGCGCGCGCATGATGCACATCGGCTGGACCGGCTCCTGGCACAGCACGAGGACGTCGAGCGGATCGCCGTCGTCGCAGTACGTGCGCGGGATGAAGCCGTAGTTGGCCGGATAGTGCACCGCGCTGAAGAGGATGCGATCGACCTTCAAGAGGCCGCTCTCCTTGTCGAGCTCGTACTTCACCTTGGAGCCCTTCGCGATCTCGATGAACGCGGGGAAGGACTCGTCGACGGGCTCTTCGCACGGGATGTCGTGCCAGGGATGGGTCATGGTCCTGCCTCTGCGTCGGTGCCTGCGTCGGTGCTCGCGTCGGAGACGTCGCCGCCGTCGTCGCTCGCGTCCACCGTGGACGCGGGCGCCGGCGGGCGGGGCTGGAGATCGACGACGACGCGCATCCAGTACTCCGCGCACGTCCCGTTGCGCACGACGAAGCGGTTCGTGTCGACGCCCGAGAGCTCGGCGAGGTTGCCGCCGCCCAGCGTGAAGTTGCTCGGCGGTCGATCGGCGTGGAAGACGTTCGGGTCCTCGACCGGGCTCAGGTACGCGCGGATGTCGTAGGGCTTCCGGTCGCCGAGCGCGGGGACGTTGAAGAAGTAGATGCGCGCGCCGGGATAGAAGAGCCACTTGCCGTCGATCGGCGCCGACTCCCAGGTGTTCTCGTCGATCATCCGGCCTTCGCCCGGCTTGTCGCCGAAGGTCACGGCGCTGCCGTCGCAGTTGCGCCCGTAGCAGCCGGGGACGATCGCGACGGCGGCCGTGACGCTCGCCCACAGCGCGGCGAGGACGATGGCGCGGCGGCTCTTCACCCGAGCAGCTCCGCGGCGGCGAGCGCGTGATAGGTGAGGATGAAGTCGGCGCCCGCACGGCGGATCGAGGTGAGCACCTCGAGGATCGCGCGGTTGCGATCGATCATCCCGCGGTCGGCCGCGGCATGGAGCATCGAGTACTCGCCGGACACGTTGTACGCGCCGAGCGGGAGGTTCGACGCCTTGCGCACGTCGCGGATCACGTCGAGGTACGACAGCGCGGGCTTCACCATCAGCATGTCCGCGCCCTCCGCCTCGTCGAGCGCGGCCTCGCGGAGCGCCTCGCGAGAGTTCGCCGGATCCATCTGGTAGCTCGAGCGGTCGCCGAACTTCGGCGCACAGTCCGCCGCCTCCCGGAACGGACCGTAGAACGAGCTCGCGTACTTCACCGCGTAGGAGAGCAGGCTCGTGCTCGCGAAGCCCTCCTCGTCGAGCGCCTTGCGCATCGCCGCGACGCGGCCGTCCATCATGTCGCTCGGCGCGACCACGTCGGCGCCCGCCTTCGCGAAGAGCACGCCCATCTTCGCCAGGATCTCGACGGTCGCGTCGTTGTCGACCTCGAACGAGCCGTCCTTCTTCTTCCTCACGATCCCGCAGTGGCCGTGCTCGGTGTACTCGTCGACGCAGACGTCGGCCATCACCACGAGCTCGGGCACCGCGCTCTTCATCTCGGCGATCGCGCGCGGGACCGGGCCGTCCGGGTCGAGCCCGGAGGAGCCGCGGTCGTCCTTCGTCTTGGGCAGGCCGAAGAGGATCACCGAGCCGACGCCGCGCGCCTTGATCATCTTCGCCTGCTCGCGTGCGGCGCCGATCGGGAGCTGCTCGATGCCCGGCATCGTGCCGATCGGACGGGGCGCGTCGATCGCCGCATTGAAGAACATCGGGTAGACGAAGTCGCCCGGCGAGAGCGTGGTCTCGCGGACGAGCGCCCGGAGCTCGGGCGTCGCGCGGAGGCGCCGGGGACGGATGGTGGGGAAGCCCATGGCGTGCGAACTATACCCCCAGTTGCGAGCGGGCGCCGCGCTCAGGCATGCTCGCCCGCGATGGGGGGAATCCCGCTCGGCGCCGAGGACGCGGCACGGCTCCACATGAGCATGCCCGTCAACCCGATGACGATCACGGCCGTGCTCGTCTTCGACCGGGCCCTCGGGCGCGAGGCGCTGTTCCACGTCCTCGAGGAGCGGCTGCTCCGTCATCCGCGGTTCCGCTGGAAGGTGGTCGAGCCGCGGTTCGGGCTCGGGATGCCGCGATGGCTGGAGGACCCACGCTTCGACCTCGGCGATCACGTCGTCGTCCTCGACCTCCCGGGCGACGGCGGACAGCGCGAGCTCGAGGACCTCGTCTCCGAGATCGCGAGCACGCCCCTCGATGCGCGGCGTCCGCTCTGGCGCATGCACCTGGTGAACGGAGTCGAGGGAGGATCGGCGCTCGTGGTGACGGTGAACCACGCGCTCGCGGACGGCGCCGCGCTGCTCGAGATCCTCGCGGGCCTCGCGGACGAGAGGGGCGGCCCGCGCGACGACGCGTCCGCTGAGCCGCCGGCGGGCTCGCGCGTGCGCCGGCTGATCACCGGCGCGGTGTCGGCGGCGCGTCTCGCGGCGAGGCGCGCCGACCCGCCGACGTCGCTGCGAGGACGGCTCGGCATCGCGAAGCGCGTCGCGTACTCCTCCGCGCTCGACGTGGAGCAGCTCCTCGGAACCGGTCGCGCCCTGAACGCGGGGGTGGCCGGCGTGCTCATGGCAGCGGTCACGGGCGCGCTGCGGACCGAGCTCCACGTCGGGCCACGCGATCGCCGGCTCGTCCTGCATGCGCTCCTGCCGATCAACCTTCCGCGCGAGACGCCGGGTGCGCTCGGCAACCGCTACGGATCGATCCTCGTCCCGCTCGCGGTCGGTCGCGCCGACCTCGCCGACAGGGTGAGCCGCGTCCGCGACGATCTCCGGCGGCTGCGCTCGCACGGCGCGGTGAACGCGGGCGCGCGCATCGCGGCAGCCGCCGGGGTGGCGACCGCGAGGATCGAGCGGCTCGGCGTCGCCTTCTACTCGCGCAAGGCGAGCGTGATGGTCTCGAACGTCCGCGGACCAGCGCGATCCCTGCACGTGGCAGGCGCGACCGTGCGCGATCTCGTCGTCTGGGCGCCGTGCTCGGGCAGCATCGCGCTCGGGGTCACGCTGATGAGCTATGCCGGGCAGGCAAGGCTCGCCGTGCTCGCCGACGCGGGGATCATCGGCGATCCGCGGCGCATCGTCCGCGCGCTCGAGCTCGAGGTGGCCGCGCTCGGCACTTTCGCGGCGGCGAATCGTGGGCATACTGGAGCATCGTGAGACCCGTCCTCATCCCCGCCGCCGAACGACTGGGCCGTCTCGCGCTCACGCGCGGCGGGGTGTCGAGCCGTCACGTGAAGACGCCCCTCGGGAGGGTCCACGCCTACGACGCGCGCGGATCGGGCGATCTCCCGACCACCGTCCTGCTCCACGGCCTCGGCTCGGCCGCGACGCCGTTCGCGCCCGTGCTGTCGCGCCTGCAGCGTCACGTCCGTCGCGTCGTCGCGCCGGATCTGCCCGGCCACGGATTCAGCGAGGGCGCTCCCTCGCGGCTCACGCCGGAGGCGCTGTTCGAAGGGGTGTCGACCGCGCTCGACGAGCTCGCGCCCGAGCCCGCGATCGTCGTCGGCAACTCGCTCGGCGGCGCGCTCGCGGTCCAGTACGCGCTCGCGCGACCTTCGCGCGTGCGCGCGGTCGTCCTCCTCTCTCCGGCGGGTGCGCACTCGACCGAAGAGGAGTGGCAGGCGCTCCGGCGCGCGTTCGACGTCACGTCGCGCGCCGCCGCCCGCGCGTTCATGGATCGCGTCTATCACCGCCCGCCGTGGTTCCTCTCACTGATCGCGCACGAGTTCCCTGCGACGCTCGCGCGCAAGTCCGTGCGCGACATCCTCGAGACCGCCAGCAACGACCACGCGCCTTCGACCGAGGCGATGCGCGCCCTGCCGATGCCCATCCTCCTCGTGTGGGGCAAGTCCGAGCGCCTCCTGCCGGAGAGCCACTTCCAGTGGTACTCGCGGCATCTCCCTCCGCACGCGGTGATCGAGCGACCCGAGGGCTTCGGCCACTGCCCGCACTTCGATGCGCCCGGCGTGCTGACCAGGCGCATCGTCTCGTTCGTGCGCGAGACTCACTTGCACAAGTCCGACGCCGTCGGGTAACCGCACTTCCCGCCGAAGCACGTCGTCCCGATCGCGCACTCCTCGGTCTTCGCGCACGTGCCGCCGACGGGGACCTCGGCCACGCACGAGCCGCTGCCGTTCGTGCCGTACGCGCATCGGCCGCCCGCCGAGCACATCACGAGCGACTCGCCCAGGAACCCGCACGGCTGTCCGACTCCGACCAGCGGGATCGCGGCGCACTGCTTCGTCGCGTCGCACCAGAGGCCCTTCGCGCTGTTGCAGCGCGGCGCGGCCACGCCGGCGTTGTCGCACGTCTCGCCGAGGTCGGACGTCGGCGGCGAGGCCGGCTTCGGCGTCTTCGCCACGCACTTTCCGCACGACGTGGGGCTCGAGCTGCACTCGCCCGAGGCGCACTGCTCGTCGAACGCGCACGGCGCGTCGATCGCGAGCCCGCCCTTGAAATCGCAGCCGGGCGGGGGACCGTCCCCGAACGCGACGTCGCACGTGGCGGTGGTGAAGACCTGCTTGCACGCCGCGAGCGCGGTCTGCGTGAAGCCGGTCGACGGCGCGGCGCTCCGCGCCTTGCACATGCTCGCGTAGCGATCGGCGCATGCCGACCCGAGCATCTGCCCGGCGACGAGGTTGCAGGCGAGGAGCTTCTGACAGACGACGGTCCCGAACGCATCGCAGTCCGCGGCCGTCGCCGCGGAGGACGACGGGGACGACGAGGACGACGAGGACGACGAGGACGAGGACGGCTGCGTGGGATCGGTGCTCGCTGCGTTGCCCGAGCTGCCCGAGCTGCTCGAGCTGCCGGAGCTCGATGCGGGGTCGGCCACGCCGTCGGACGATCCGGAGCACGCGGCGACGAAGAGGAGGAGCGCGAAGGAAGCGAAGGAGGTCTTCATGGCGGCGCGCGCCGTGCACGGTCCGTGCCTCGGGATTTCTCGAGCGATCTGGCGGGCTCCTCGCGTGCGTCGAGAACCACGGTCCACACTTCGGCCGTACCTGCATGATCGCGATGTCGGGGGCGATCATCGATACGCGAGCACGCGCGTCGTCTTCGAGGTCGCGCCCTCGAGATCGAGCGTGGTCGGCACCTCGTACCGTGCGAGCTCGAGGAGATCGCAGGGCACGTAGCTCCGCCCTGGATCGCCGGTGACGACGCGCACGCCGCGCGCGCCGAGCGTGCGGAGCCACGCGTCGAAGCGCGCGGCGGGCTCGCGCTCGTACCAGACGTCGCCCGCGAAGAGCGCGTCGGCGTCCACGTCCGCGAGGCCGACGATGTCGCCCGTGAGGATCTCGAGCGACACGCCGTTCAGCGCGGCGTTTCTGTCCGCGGCGATCGCGGCGAACGGATCGACGTCGGCGGCCACGACGTGCGCCGCGCCCGCGAGCTTCGCCGCGATCGCGACGAGGCCGCTGCCCGATCCGAAGTCGAGGACGCGCTTGCCCCTCATGGCCTCCGGATGATCGAGCACCCAGCGCGCGAGCGCCTGCCCGCCCGCCCAGGGCACGCACCAGTAGGGCACGGCGTCGACGTCGCGCCACACGGGCGTGATCTCGTTCGCCGTCTGCACGCGGATCTCGGGCACCAGCGGGACGGGCCGCGGCGTCGTATGCGCGTGGAGGAGCTCGGTCGGATCCATCGCGGGCGGGGGCGGGGGCGGGGGCTGGTGCCCCTCGCGCGGGCATTTTCAAATGTAACTTACTCATGAAAATGCCCGTGGACGGGCCGACGCTCGTCGGCGGGCGCCACCGGATCGCACGGGCGGCCGTTCAGGGCTTCACGTTCGCGTACACGCCGCGAGGGGCGTCGCTCCAGCGGAGGTTCGCCTGGAGCGAAGCGCCATCGGCCGACGACCAGCGCACGTCACGGCCGGCGTTGGCGACGGGGAGCACCTGCACCTGGCGGAGCTTCAACGTCTCGACGTCGAACAGCGCACGGCCGATGAAGTTCTTCGACTGCGCTCCGAGCGAGGGGTGGAGGAAGTTGCCGAGGCTCTCGAAGACGACGCCGGTGCCGCCGGCGTCCTTGCGCACCACGCGGACGGGCTTCCACACGTGCGGGCCGTGGCCGAACACGACGTCGCCGTCGTACTTCTTCACGAAGTCGACCCCGAGGCGGACGAGCTCGTCCTGATCGGTCGGGCCCATGCTGTGGATCGCGAGGATGCGGAGATCGGCCTGCGCGTCGCGGAGGCTCTCGAGCAGCTCGGTGCGGTCGCCCTTGCACGCCGCGCGCGGGCAGGAGGGGCGGCCCATGTACACGCTCGCGAACGCGACGCGCACGTCGCGGCCCTTGATGCGGAAGGTGCGGATGCGCGCGCGCGAGGCGTCGTCCGCGTCGCGCGTCGTCGCGATGCCGGCCCAGATCCACGGGCGCTCGCCGAGACCCTCGATCGCCTTCGCGGTCATGTCGGGGCTCGCGTCCTCGCCGCGCAGCGGAGTGTCGGGCGAGGCGTAGCAGTCGCGCGTGTGGTTGTTCGACAGGCCGACGAGGTCGAAGCCGCGCTCGCTGGCCTGCACGAGGTTCTCGGCGCGCGAGACGAACGCATACGACTTGCCGGGCGAGTACGCGCTGCCGAACTGCGTGCACGACGTGCCGACGACGGTCTCCCAGTTGATGAAGGTGAGATCGCCGCGGTAGCCGTGGCCGGAGGGATCGAAGCGATCGAGCGCGTCGCCGAAGCCGGCCGCGAGGGGAGTCGACTTGTGCGTCTCGGACCAGCCCGAGTCGCCGACGCCGCGGACGTCGATGAGCGACGAGGTCGCGTCGCGATCGAGCGGCGCGGCGGCGAGCGCGCCGGCGGGCGCGGTCTCGTCGGGCTCGGTCAGCGGGACGACGGCGCTCTCGCCCTCGGCGGGCTCGCCCGAGTCGCCCGAGGGGTCGTCGCCCTCGCCGTCGCCGGGGATCGCCGTGCAGGCCGTGAGCGCGAAGACCGATACGAGAAGAGGAAGGAGCCGTCCGGCAGGCATCGCGGGTAGGTGGGTGCAAGACCTACACCAACACGAGAGGCCTGGATTTGCGCGTCGGCCGGGCCGGGGGGCTGGATCGGTGGATCGCCTGCTCCGGCGGCGCCGCCCCGGGTACGCTGGCCTGGATCATGCGCCGGATCGCGCTTCGCTTCTCCTTCCTGACACTGCTGGCGGCCGCGTGCGGCAGCCGCACCGGCCTGTTCACCGATCCGAACGAGTTCGGGCCGAGCTCGATCGACGGCGGCACCACCGACGGATCGATCCGCGACGGCGGGCGCGACCGGCGCGAGCCGCCGGAGGAGGACGCGCTGCCTCCGATCGACGCGCGTCCTCCGGTCGACGTCGTGCGCAACGACTGCCCGGACGCGGACGCGACGCTGATCTACGTCATCTCGGTCGACTACGAGCTCTACTCCTTCTACCCGCCGGACGGGACGTTCAAGCTGATCGGCAACATCGCGTGCCCGTCGGACCCGGGCGCGACGCCGTTCTCGATGGCCGTCGATCGCAAGGGCACGGCGTTCATCCTGTTCAACGACGAGCGGCTCTATCGCGTGAGCACGCTGAACGCCGCGTGCGTCTCGACGCCCTACGTGCCGCGGCAGTCGAACTTCGGCACGTTCGGGATGGGGTTCGCGACCAACGACATCGGGCCGACCGAGGCGCTCTACGTGAGCGGCGATCGCAACGGCAACGCCGCGAGCGACCTCGCGCGCATCGACATGACGACGTTCAAGCTCACCGTCGTCGGCGATCCCGGCGTCGAGCGCGCCGAGCTCACCGGCACCGGCGACGGACGATTGTTTGCATTCTACACGAAGAACCTCAACAGCAACGGACCGCCCTCGTACATCGGCGAGATCAACACCCAGACGGCGCAGGTGATCGCCGAGAAGCGCTTCGACACGGTCGACCAGGGCAACGCCTGGGCGTTCGCGTTCTGGGGCGGCGACTTCTACATGTTCCACGCCCCCAGCCAGGCGTCGTCGACCGTCACGCGCTGGCGTCCCTCGGACGACAGCGTCGTGCAGGTGGCGACGCTGCCGACGCGCATCGTCGGCGCCGGCGTCTCCACCTGCGCGCCCCAGCAATGAGCACGGAGATGACGACCGCGGGAAAGGTGACCCTCGTCGGCGCGGGCCTCGGCGATCCGCGGCTGCTCACGCTGCGCGCGGTCGAGGTCCTCGCGTCCGCCGAGTTCGTGCTCTTCGATCCCGACGTGCATCCCGACGTGCTCGCGCGGCTGCCGGAAGGGACGCCGCGCCACCCGATCACGACGGTGATGAACCCCGACCGCATCGGCCAGACGCTCGCGATGGAAGCGAAGGCTGGACGCCACGCGGTGCGCCTCGCGTGGAGCGATCCGCTGTTCTTCGGCTGGGGCGATCTCGAGGCGGCGGCCGTCGCGCGTCACGGCGTGCCCGTGGAGATCGTGCCGGGCATCGGACCGTTCATCGCCGTCGGTGCGTTCGCCGGCGTGCCGCTCACGCGATCGAACGACGTGTCGCCGAGCGTCGCGATGCTCCACGTCACGCGCGGGCACGAGGCGCTCCACGACTGGGAGAAGCTCGCGACCGCCACCGACACGCTCGCGATCCTCTGCGACGCCGAGACGGTGGCGGAGACCGCGCGCTCGCTCGTGTTCTACGGGCGCGGGGCGAACGAGCCGGCGACGATCATCGAGAACGTGTCGCTGCCGTCGCAGCGCGTGACCGAGACCACCCTCGGACAGGTCCCGCTGCTGCCCCGCGGGCGCGCGGCCCGGGTCGTGCTCGCGGTGGGCGCGCATGCGACGCGCGTGAAAGACCTCGCGTGGTTCGAGTCGCGGCCGCTCTTCGGTCGTCGCGTGCTCGTCACGCGCGCGCGGGAGCAGGCCGGCTCGGCCGCGGCGCTCCTCCGCGAGCGCGGCGCCGACGCGGTGCTCCTGCCGACGATCGAGATCCACGCGCCGAGCGATCCGGCGCCGATGATCGACGCGGCGTCCGCGATCGAGCGCTACGGCTGGGTGGTGTTCACCAGCGCGAACGGGGTCGAGCGGCTCTGGGCCGAGCTCCGCCGGCAGGGCAGGGACGCGCGGGCGCTGGGGCGCGCGAAAGTGGCGGCGATCGGCCCGGGCACGGCGGCGGCGCTCGAGCGCTACGGGATCGCCCCCGACGTCGTCGCGAAGGACCACAAGGGCGAGGGCCTCGCCGCCGAGCTCGTGGAGGCGCTCGGCAGGTCGGGCGAGCCGAAGCCGCGCGTCCTGCTCGCGCGCGCAGAGGTCGCCCGCGACGTGGTGCCGGATGCCCTCCGGGCGGAGGGCTACGAGGTGGACGTCGTCGCGGTCTACAAGACCCGCTCGCCGCCGAGGGCGCTGCTCGACGGCCTCTCGGCGCTGCTGGAGGGCGGCGAGATCGACGTCGTGACGTTCACCTCTTCGAGCACCGTCGAGCACCTCTGCGACGCGCTGGAGGCCCGTGCGGCCGAGCTCCTCGCCAGGACGTGCGTGGCGAGCATCGGTCCGATCACCACCGAGACCGCGAAGAAGCGCGGCCTTCGGGTCGACGTGACCGCCGAGGAGCACACGGTGCCCGGTCTGGTCGCCGCGATAGAGAAGCACTTCGCGAAGTGACGCCCGAGTGACCCCGCATTGACAGCGATTACCGGGCGCGCGACGCTGTTTACGCGCGCGAATGTCCCTCAGCTCCCGCATCGTCCAGCGCGGCGTCGCGACGATCCGCGAGGTCGAAGAGGCCCTCGCCCGGCAGGTCCTCTACGGCGCCGATCTGGTCACGAACCTGCTCGAGGTGTGCCAGCTCGACGAGGGGAAGCTCGTTCCCGTGGTCGCCGAGGAGCTCGGACTGCCCCCGGCGCCGATCGGCGAGCTGCCGCGCGTCAGCGACGAGGCGCGGCGTCTCGTCGCCGCCGAGGTCGCCGTCGAGCGCGCGATGGCGCCGATCTCGGTCGATCAGCACGGGCTCGTCGTCGCCGTCGCCGAGCCGCTCTCGCGCGACGCCGAGCAGGAGCTGACGTTCGCGCTCGCGGTCCCGATCGCGCAGCAGGTCGCGCCGCTCGTGCGCATCCGTCAGGCGCTCGCGCGCGATTACGCGATGCCCCTCGATCGTCGCTACGCCCGCCTGCTCCAGAAGCTGAAGGAGGGAGCGGCCCGCACGCGATCGAGCTTCCCGCCGATGCGCGCGGCCCCCCAGGTGAAGGCGCCCCCGAGGCCGCCGAGCGTGCTGCCTCCTCCGGTCTCTCGCGCGCGCTCCGAGCCGGTGCGCTCCGTGGGTACGCCGCAGACGCTCCTGCGCGTCGCGGAGCCGCCGCCCGCGCGTCCGCTCAAGCGCCGTCGCGGTCCGCTCACGCTCGACGTCGTCACCTCCGAGCTCGAGGAGGCGGTCGAGCGCGACACGATCTTCGATCTGCTCTTCGAGTTCTCGCGCCAGTTCTTCGACTACACGACGCTCTTCGTCGTGCACGGCGACGTCGCCGAGGGCCGCGATGCGTGGGGGCAGGGGTCGCCGCGGGAGAAGGTGGCGCGCATGGGCGTGCCGCTCGATCTCCCGAGCCTGCTCGCGAGCGCGCGCGACGACAAGAAGATGGTGCGCGGCGTCGGCGATGCGAGCGGCGTCGACGGCGTGCTGCGAGCCGATCTCGGCCGCCCCGCGAAGTCCGAGATGGTCGTGCTCCCGGTCGTCGTGCGCACGCGCGTCGTCGCGCTGCTCGTCGGCGACGGAGGCGAGGGAGGCATCGACCCCGACGGCCTGCGCGACGTACAGGCGGTCACCAAGCAGGCGGTGGCCGCGTTCGAGCGGCTCATCGTCCGCCGCAAGCTGAAGGGCTCGATCCCGGCGCCGAAGATGCCCTTGCGTCCGGACGAGGCGAGCGAGCGGCCCGCGGTCGAGGAGCTCGCGGCGCCGATCCGCGATCTCATGGCCGGGCCGCCGTCGTCGCGACCGACGGAGACCGTGCGCCAGCCGACGCCGGAGGCCACGCTCGACGCCCCGGCGTCGACGACCGCGCTCTCCGCGCCGCCGGCGCCGGTCATCAAGCAGGACAGCGTACCGCCGCCGCCGAACCTCCTCGCGGTGCGCCGCCCGTCGGGCGCGCCGATCCCGCGCGAGGAGCCCGAGTCCGCCCGCGAGGTCGCGGTCGCGGCGTCGTCGATGCCGCCGCGATCGAAGTCGTCGGGCTCGCTGCGCCGCGCGAAGGCGCCTCCGCTCGAGTTCGCGGCGCAGCCGGTGGTCTCGTCGCCGTTCAGCGGGGCTCCCGTCGCCGCGAGCGAGACCGAGCGCCGCCTGCTGGCCGAGATCCACGGCTCGCCGAGCAGCGTCCCGGCGACGACGCGCGATCTCGTGTCGCCCACGGCCACGATCTCCGACCCGCCGCCGACCAATCCCGAGCCCGAGCCCTCGCCGCAAGCGGCCTCGCCGCCGCCGCCGCGACCCCCGAGCATCACCGACGTCTCGCCGACCGGTCCGATCATCCCGGCGCCCTCGCCGGCGCCGCGTCTCGTGATCGCCGACGACGAGGCGACGCCGGCGGCGCCCGCTGTCTCGATGGCGCCCGTCTCTCCGGTGCGCGTCACCTCGACGCTCCAGTCGTCACCGGTCTCGTCCGACTCGAAGCCGATGCCCCCGTCGGAGCAGGTGATCAGCGTCGCCGCGCATCGTCCTCCGTCGTCGCGCGACGACAGCGCGCGCGGCCTGCCCTCGGTCATCGTCGACGTGTCGAGCGAGTACGTCGCGTTCGTCGAGCGCGTGGTGAAGGGCGACGACGACGAGGCCGAAGGCGAGCTGCTCCGGGCCGGCGGCCATGCGATGCCCGCGATCATGGCGCGCTTCCCCGGGCCGGTGACGATCGAGCCCGAGCGCCTCCTCGAGGGCGTGATGCCGCGCGTCGCCGACTGCGGTCCCGTTCTCCGCCTCGTGGCGAGCCAGCGCCGCACCGCGCTGCCTTACGTGCTCGCGCTCGTGCACCACGAAGACGCGGAGAAGCGCTTCTGGGCGACGTACCTGCTCACCGAGCTCGTCTACCCGGACGCGGTCGATCCCGCGATCGCGCGCGTGTTCGACGAGGAGGGCCGCGTCCGCCGTGCCGCGCGCGCCGCCGCGCGTGCGCTCGCCGAGGCCCATCCGTCTTCCGTCGTCGATCGGCTCGCCCCGGTCGCGCAGGACAAGGCCATGTCGAAGGCCAAGCGCCTGCTCGCCATCGACACGCTCGGCGAGACGCGCGAGCCGCTCGCCGTCTCCGTGCTGATCAAGATCGTCGACGATCCCACCGCCGACGTCGCCTCCGCCGCCCGCGACGCGCTGACCACCATCACGCGTCATGACTTCGGCAACGACGCCAAGAAATGGTCCGCCTGGTGGTCGCAGAACAAGGAGCGCCATCGACTCGAGTGGCTCATCGACGCCCTCATGCACGACCAGCGGAAGCTCCGCGCGGCGGCCGGTGAAGACCTCAAGACGATCACCAAGGAGTACTTCGGCTACTACGACGATTTGCCGAAGCGCGAGCGCGAGCGGGCCCAGGCGCGCTATCGCGAGTGGTGGACGCAGGTGGGCCGCGTGCGCTTCAGCCGCGCCTCGACGCGCGGCGGCTGAGCGGGCCGTCAGCCCTCGGCCGAGAGGCGCGCGCGCCAGTCGTTCGGCAGATCGAGGAAGCCGTCGTTGTAGAGCATGTCGTAGATCGCGTCGCAGACGACCTCGCACACGCTCGAGAAGATCTGCGGATCGGCGACGAAGCGGATGGTCTCCGAGCGGAACGATCCCATGCTCTCGCGCACGCGCTTCAGCATCTCGTCCTCGACGAACGGCACGAGCCGCTGGAGGAAGCGTCGCTCGAAGACCTGCCGGAACACCGGGAACGTCTTCGCGCTGATCTTGTAGCCGCCGACCTTGTTCGCGTCGGCGAGCCGCGCCTCCTTCACCACCTGCCAGGCGAGCTCGCCCAGGACCGGCGGGAGCTCCTCGATGAAGAACCCCGTGAGCACCTCGTTCAGGTACTTCACGAGCACGTTCAGCTCGGGCGTCGTGCGGGCGAGGAACTCGTTTCGCAGCTCCTTCAGCCCGTCGAAGAAGTCCTGCAGCGCGCGCGCCTTCACCTTCTCGCTCGCGTAGTGGTAGCCGCCGAGCGTCGCCACGATCGCGTCCTGGTGCTTCACCAGCGCGTGGTAGAGCGCCTGCTCGGTGAAGCGCATCTGTGA
>WBZO01001814.1_pt1 | contig 31151 bp, 31 predicted proteins | sample 5204261 | NCBI WGS metagenome assembly WBZO01 (sample SAMN12412400, study PRJNA552823) | activated sludge metagenome | isolation source: activated sludge from anammox sidestream of wastewater treatment plant... | place: USA: North Carolina | collected 2017-09
ATGAAGTGCCCGCTGCAGCGGGTGCAGCGGATCGTCGTCAGCATCCCGGCGTCGACGAAGCGCACCAGGCGCCAGGCGCGTGTGATCGAGAGCAGCGGCTCGACTCCGAGCGTGGAGACTTCGGCGCCGTAGAGCTGCCACGCCTTGGCGATCGCCTCGATCTCGTCGAGCGGGCTCGCCTTGAGCAGGTACGAGTAGATATTGAAGAACAGCGAGGCGTGGATGTTCGGCTGCCAGGACGTGAACCAGTCGGTCGAGAACGGCAACTGGCCCTTCGAAGGCGAACGCCCCGCGACTTCCTTGTACAACCGCAGCAGCCGTTCGTAGGGCAGCGCGGTCTCCGCCTGCAGCATCTGCAGGCGCGCGCCCAGCCGGATCAGTTCGACCGCCCGCTGCACCTGTCGGGTGTCTTCGAGAACGCTGCGCGTGCTCATGATCCGATCGCCTCGTCGACGTTGCCGGCCATCAGGATGCTCGCGTGCAGGCGTTGCGCGCTGCGCCCGGCGTCGCCATCGGCCGCGCGCCCGTGGTCGGTGAGCAGCGACCACAGCATCCGGTCGTCGAAACGGAAGCGGCACATCAGGACATTGCCGGCGGCGATTTTCATCATCTGGCTCGGCGTGAGCGCGTCCAGCACGTCGGCCGTCTCCTCCGAGACACCGAGCCGGTACAGCGCCTGCGCCTTGTCGGCACGGATCAGCCGTTGCGCGAGAATCAGGTACGAGAGGTTGGCCTCCCGGATCTCGGTCATCGTCCTGTCGTCGAACTGCATCGAGTTTTCCTCCCGTACTGGCCGGCTGCTCAGCGCATCCGTCCGTGAAGTCAGTGGCGCGACGGAGCCAGTGTCGGGCGGCGGCGTCTTTTCCTGAATCCGAATTCCACCGAACCTGGCCTGGGGAGAAGTCCGACGGCCCTAGGAAGATTTCCTACGAGGCGCCCTTCGCGCGCGCACCGGATGCCGCAGAGCCCCGGAAAGCCGCCGTTCGTTGCCGCGGCTAAAGCCGGGCCGCGCATGCGCCGATAAGGCAAGGGCCGGGGAAGTCCCTGCAAGTCCGCCAAGGATTCGACCTCGCAGCATCCCTGACGGAAAACCCACTTCATCGATCAAGGAGTCCGATCCATGGCACAGATCATCAACACCAACCTGATCTCGCTGAATGCGCAGCGAAATCTGTCGACCACGCAGAGCGGGCTCGCGCAGGCGGTGCAGCGCCTGTCGTCGGGCCTGCGCGTGAACAGCGCGAAAGACGACGCCGCAGGGCTGGCGATCGCCGAACGGATGAACGCGCAGGTGCGCGGCATGAACGTCGCGATCCGCAACGCCAACGACGCGATCTCGCTGTCGCAGACCGCCGAAGGCGCGCTGGGCAAGGTCGGCGACATGCTGCAGCGGATGCGCGAGCTCGCCGTCCAGGCGGCCAACCCGACCAACGGCACCGACGATCGCAGCAACCTGGACGCCGAATACCAGGCGCTCGGCGCCGAGATCACGCGCGCGCTGACGAACACCCAGTTCAACGGCCTGAAGCTCCTCGGCGCGGACGCCGGCTCCCAGGCCTTCCAGGTCGGCGCCAACGCCGGCGAGACGATCACGGTCACCACGACCAACATGGCGACCAACAGCAACATTACCGCCGTCACCGGCGGCAGCCTGACCTCGGCAGCCAATGCCACGACCGCGATGACGAACATCGACACCGCGCTCAACACGGTGAACGGCGAACGCGCCAAGTACGGCGCGACGCAGAACCGCTTCGAGGCGGTGATCGGCACGCTGCAGGTGTCCGCCGAAAACCAGGCCGCCGCGCGCAGCCGCATCATGGACGCGGACTTCGCCGCCGAGACCGCTGCGCTCACCCGCGCACAGGTGCTGCAGCAGGCCGGCACCGCGATGCTGTCGCAGGCGAACGCGATCCCGAACAACGTTCTGTCCCTGCTGCGCTGAACGCAGGGCAACCCGCGCCGCGACTGCCCCGGCGGCCGCGGCGCGGCGCGCCCGACGCGTCCGCGAGGTCCGTCCACGCACGAAAAGCGCGGGCGGGCCGCTCCTTTTCGATCCACCCGAATCGCGTTGGCGCCGGCACACTGCGATCGACCCGAGGAGCGGCGCGCCGCGCCGAAGACCAGCCATGAAGGCACACCGCGCGCAATGCGCGACGCCCGCCTTCCCCGGAGAGCGAAGATGAGCACGATCGGCAGCGCAGGCAGCAGCATCGACGTCCAGGGCCTCGTCTCGCAACTGATGCAGATCGAACGCCGGCCGCTGCAGACGATGCAGAAGAACCTCAGCGGCATCCAGACGAAGCTGTCGGCGCTCGGGAAGCTGCAATCGGCGCTGTCGGCGTTCCGGGACGCCGCACAGACGCTGACCCGCAGCACGACCTGGCAGGCCTCGAGCGCGGCCAGCAGCGATGCGACCGCGGTCAAGGCCACCGCAGGCAGCGGCGCGATCCCCGGCGGCTACTCGATCGAGGTCGGGCAACTCGCGCGTCGCCAGACCGTCGCGAGCAGCCCCTTCGCCGGCAGCGACAGCGTGGTCGGCGGCGGCACGCTGCGCGTCCGGATGGGCACGCTCGACGCCTCGGGCAGCGCTTTTTCCCCCGACGCCGCACGGCCCGAGGTCGCGATCGCGATCGCGCCCGACGCCACGCTGGCGCAGGTGCGCGACGCAATCAACGCAGCCCGCTCCGGCATCACCGCGGCGCTGGTCGCCGACGGCAGCGGCCAGCGGTTGATGCTGCGCAGCACCGATTCGGGCGCGGCGCAGGCGTTCGCGATCGCGGTCGACGACGCGGACGGCAACGGGCTGGATCCGTCCGGGCTTTCCGCACTCGCTTTCGATCCGGCCGCCGCGTCCGGAAGCGGCCGCAACCTCGCGCTGACGCAATCGGCGCAGGATGCACTGGTCACGGTCAACGGCCTGCAGGTCTCGGCCTCCTCGAACCTGCTGTCCGGGGTGATCGAGAACCTGACGCTCGAACTGGGCCGGGTCACCACCGCGCCGGTCGAAGTGACGGTGGGCAGCGACCGGGAGTCGTTGCGCGCCTCGCTCGACGGGTTCGTGAAGGCGTGGAACGATTTGAACGGGCTGCTCTCGGAGCAGCTGCGCTACGACCCGGCCACGAAGACGGCGGGGCCGTTTCAGGGCAACCAGACGGTGACCGGCATCCAGCGGCAGATGCGCGAGATCCTGCGCGCAACCTTGGGCACCGGTGCGACGAACAGCCTGAGCGCGCTCGGCGTCGAGCTGCAGCGCGACGGTTCGCTGGCGGCGAATGCCGCGCGCCTGGACGCGGCGCTGGCCGATCCCGCGGCCGTGCAGGCGCTGTTCGCACAGGCGGGCGCGACGCCCGACGAAGCCGGCCTCGCGAAGCGCCTCGTCTCGCGGCTCGACGCGCTGCTCGGCGTCGACGGCGCGCTCTCCGGTGCGACCGATTCGCTTCACGCGCGCGAGAAGTCGATCCAGCAGCAGCAGGAGCGCTTCGAGGCCCGGCTCAACGAAATCGAGAAGCGCCTGCTGCGGCAGTACACCGCGCTGGATGCGAACCTCGCACAGATGGCCGGTTCGCTCTCGAGCATCCAGCAACTGGTCGACGCGGCTTCGTTCTCGAAGCGTTGACGCGCTCGCGGCACCGGCGGCATCGCACCGCTCGCGACTCAAGAACGGGTATTGCGGGTCGATAGACCATGTATCGAATCCCGGTGACCCAGCCCAGGAAATCCCCACAGATGTTCGCCTCGCACCGCCCCGCCGCCTCGTACCGCAAGCTCGACCTGGAGACCGCCGTGGCACAGGCCGATCCTCACGCCCTGGTCGCCATGCTCTACGATGGGGCGCTCGCCGCGATCGCCCGGGCGCGCAGCGCGATTGCCGACGCCAACGAACCGGCGCTGCGCGGCAGCGCGACCACGCGCGCGCTGCGCATCCTCGAGGAAGGGCTGAAGGCCTCGCTCGATCCGCGCGGCGGCGAGATCGCCTCGAATCTTCGGATACTCTACGATCACATGATCCTGCGACTGCTCTCGGCGAACGCCCACGCGGACGACGCGGCCTATGCCGAGGTGGCCGCCATGCTGCAGCAGCTGCGCGAAGCCTGGCAGGGCATCGCCCCGCAGGCCCGCCGCGCGACGGCCGCAGCCTGAACGCACGACGAGCGACGCACGATGCCGACCTTCGAAAACGCTTCCGACCCGGGCTCGACGGCCCTCGGCCACTACCGCGAAATCGAGGCTGCAGCGGCCGTCATGCTGCAGGCCGCACAGTCCGGCGACTGGGCGCGGGTGGGCCGCATCGAACGCGCGATCGGCGAACTCGCGACGCGCCTGGACGCGGACGCTGCACATCGCAGCCTCGACGCGGAGCAGCGCCGCGAGCGCCTGCGCATCGTCCGGCGCCTGCTGGCGATCGACGCCGAAGTCCGACACCTCGCCGACCCGGCCAGCCTGCGGCTCGACCGGATGCTGGGACGTCGCCCGACCGGCGCCCGGCTGGCCGGATCGGCCTGATCCTGCGGTCATGCAGTCTGCGTCAACCGACACGATTCACCCCGATCCGGCCGACGCGCTGCCGGCTGCGTTCCGGATCGAAGGGCACCTGGCGGTGCGGGCGATCCTGCGCGAACTCGCCGAGCGGCACGTGCTGGTGACGCTCTACGTCGCCGAACGGCTGGAGGACTTCGCAGTCTCGCGGGTGGTGCACCTGGCCGACGACGAGGTCGAGTTCGACCTGTCGGGCCAGGAGCGGTTCGCCGCGGCACTCGCGCAGGCGCATCGCGTGGTGGGCGTCGCATTTCCGGGAAAGGTCAAGACCCAGTTCCTTCTCGACCGGTTCGCCGTCGCTGACGAGGGCGACGGGCCGGTGCTGCGCGCCCGGCTTCCTGCCCTGTTGCACCGCATCCAGAGGCGCGAGGCGTTCAGGGTGGCGCTTGCCGAGAGCGAGGACGCCTGGTGCGTCTGCCGCGTGCCGCCCGATGGGGAAGTCCGCTACCGGGTGACCGACCTGAGCGTCGGCGGCGCGTCGATCCTGCTGCCGCCCGGGGTGCCCGCACCTGAACCGGGAACGATCTGGGCGCACTGCCGGATCGAGACCGCCGACGGGCGCGTCCTGCCCTGCGATCTCTCGGTGCGGCACGTCGACCGACAGCACTGCGCCAACGGCTCGCACCAGGTCGGCGTCGCCTTCCACGCGATGCCGCACGAGGTCATGCGCCAGGTGCAGGTCTACGTGATCGAGGTCGAGAAGCGGCTCGGCCGGCGCCGCTGAGCACCGCCGGGTCTGCGTTCAGACCGGCATGTTCATGATGTCGGTGTAGGCCGCCACCAGCCGATTGCGAACCGTGAGCGCGGCCTGGAAGGCAAGCTGCGAATTCTGCATCGCCATCATCGTCTGCTCCAGGCTGACCTTGCCGTCGCCGAGCTGAAACTGTCGCTGAAGCGCAACTGTCTCCTCCTGCAACCGGCTCACCGAGCGCAGCGCATCGTCGAGCACGCCCGAGAACCCGGTCGCGCCGGCCGCCTGGGCCGGTGCCGCGTCGCCGGCGGTGCGCGCCGCCAGCGCCTGAGCCGCTGCGCCTGCAAGGGGGGAAAAGCGAACGTCCATCGTGATCTCCTGCCGCCGGCCGCCTGGCGACCCCGCGAACTGCACGGACCGCGAATCCGGCCCGAGACGCCATGGTTGCGCGCCGGCGCCGCCGGCGAAGCGCGAAATAGCGGCCTTCGCACCCGCTATTTGCGCGATCCGCGGGTGTGCAGTTTCCGAATAATCGGCCGCATGAACGCAAACGCCCAAACCCTTGCGGCCCCGGCAGCCGGGCTCGCGGCGATGCCGCTCAAGCGCAAGCTGCTCGCGGTTGCCGGCCTCGCGGCGCTGGTCGCGATCGTGGCCGCCTCGCTGACGTGGTCCCGGCAGCCCGACTATCGGGTGCTGTTCGCCAACCTGTCCGACAAGGACGGCGGTTCGGTCATTGCCGCGCTGACGCAGATGAACGTGCCCTACCGGTTCGCGCCTGGCGGGGCCGCGATCCTGGTGCCCGAGGACCGGGTCCACGACGCGAGGCTCAAGCTGGCCTCGCAGGGGCTTCCGCGCGGCGGAACGGTGGGCTTCGAGCTGCTCGAGACCCAGCGATTCGGCGTCACGCAGTTCCAGGAACGGCTGAACTTCCAGCGGGGGCTCGAGGGCGAACTCGCACGCTCGATCCAGTCGCTCGCCGCGGTACAGGCGGCGCGCGTGCACCTGGCGCTGCCGGTGCAGAACGGCTTCCTGCGCGAGCAGCAGAAGCCGTCGGCGTCGGTGCTGCTCGGACTGTACCCGGGACGCACGCTCGATCGCGGGCAGGTCGCCGGGATCGTGCACCTGGTGGCCTCGTCGGTGCCCGACCTCGCCCCGAAGCAGGTCAGCGTAATCGACCAGACCGGAACGCTGCTGTCGTCCGAGGGCGACGCTGCCGCCAACGGGCTCGATGCGTCGCAACTCGACTACGTGCGCCGGCTCGAGTCGGGCTTCAGCCGGCGCGTGCTGGACATCGTCGAGCCGATCGTCGGCGCCGGCAACGTGCGCGCGCAGGTCACCGCGGACGTCGACTTCACGCGCAGCGAGTCCACCGCCGAGCAGTACCGGCCCAACCAGGGCAGCGAGCCGGCCGCGGTGAGGAGCCATCAGGTGCTCGAATCGAGCGAGAGCGAAGCTGCCGCGCAAGGCATTCCCGGCGCGCTGTCGAACCAGCCGCCGGCGCCGGCGAGCGCACCGATCAACGACGAGGCGCAGCCGACTGCGCCCGCAGCCGCGAGCCGCGCAGCCGCCGGCAGCGGGCGGCGCGAAGCGACGACGAACTACGAGGTCGACAAGACGGTGAAGGTCGTCCGCAACGCGACCGGCACGATCCGCAGGCTGACCGCGGCGATCGTCGTCAACCACCGCCGCAGCGTCGACGAGGACGGCAAGGTGACGCTCACGCCGCTCGCGCCGGCCGAACTGGAGAACATCAACGCACTGGTGCGCGAGACGATCGGCTTCGTGCGCGAGCGGGGCGACTCGATCAACGTCGTCAACGCGCCGTTCACCGAGATCGAGGCGCCGAAGGAACCGGTGCTCGCGATCTGGCAGCAACCCGAGAACATCGCGCTCGCGCGCGACCTCGGCAAGCAGTTCGGCCTGCTCATGCTCGCGATGCTCGTGATCTTCGCGCTCATCCGGCCCGCGCTGAAGTCGCTCGTGCGTCCGGCCGGTCCTGCGGCGCGGGTCGCCGAGCGCATCGACGACCCCCTGCAGCTGCCGGTGCCCCCGACGGGCGCCGATGCACCCGGGCCGGTGCGGCGCGAGGAGATCCTGAAGATCGCGCGCGACAACCCGGCGGCCGTCGCCGGCGTGGTGCGCAGCTGGGTCGGTACGAATGCGAAGGGAGCCTGAGCCATGAACGACGAGGGGCTGGTCGACAGCGCAATCCTCCTGATGGCGATGGGCGAGGAGGCGGCGGCCGAAGTGTTCAGGCACCTGGCGCCCAGGGAGGTGCACAAGCTCGGCGAGGCGATGTCGCGGATGCGCACGACGAGCCGTGACAAGGTCGAGACGGTGCTGGCGCGGTTCCACAGCGCCTCGGCCAGCTTCAGCACGCTGGTCGAGAACACCGACGAATACCTGAAGTCGGTGCTGCGCCGCGCGCTCGGCGAAGAGCGCGCCGGTCTGCTGCTGGGCCGGATCCTGCAGGGCGAAGGCGTCGCCGGAATCGAGAACCTGAAGTGGATGGATCCGCGCTCGGTGGCCGGGCTGATCCGCAACGAGCATCCGCAGATCATCGCGTCGATCCTCGTGCACCTCGAGCGCGAGCAGGCATCGGCCACGCTGCTCGAACTCGACGACGCGCTGCGAAACGAGGTCGTGCTGCGCATCGCGACGCTCGACGGAATCCAGCCCAGGGCGATGCGCGAACTCGACGAGGTGCTCGCGCGCGTGCTTGCCGGCAGCGACACGCAACGGCACACGACGCTTGGCGGCAGCAAGACCGCCGCCGAGATCCTCGCGCATTTCGGCGGCCTGGCCGAGGCCGCGACCCTCGACGCGATCCGCGAGCGCGACGCCGCGCTCGCCCAGGCGATCGCCGACCTGATGTTCACCTTCGAGGACCTGGACCGCCTCGACGACCGCGCGATCCAGCTGCTGCTGCGCGAAGTGCAGAGCGAATCGCTGATCGTCGCGCTCAAGGGTGCCGATGCAGCTTTTCGCGAGCGCATCTTCGGCAACATGAGCCAGCGCGCCGCCGAGACCTTGCGCGAGGACCTCGAGGCGAAGGGGCCGGTGCGGCTCTCGGAGGTCGAGGCCGAGCAGAAGGAGATCCTGAAGATCGCGCGGCGCCTCGCCGACGAGGGGCAGATCACCATCGGCGGCGGAGGCGGCGATGCCGTCGTCTGAGCTGCTGCGCGAGCAGGTCGATACGCTCGCGCGAGCGCGTTCCGCGCCGCCGCGCCCGGGCAACAGGATCATTGCCGCCGAGCGGCTCGAGCGTTGCACGCCGTTCGCGATGCACGAACTCTCCCCCGAACCGGTTCGTGACGTGGAGGAACCGGCCGACGCCGCCGACTGCGCGTCTGCGGACCGTGGCGCCCGTGATCCGCGAGATCCCTTCGAGCGCTTCGCCACGAGTGCCGCATCACATCCGCTCGAGCGCGACGGCTTCGAGGCCGGGTACCGCGCCGGGCACGAAGCCGGCCGGGCCGAGGGCTTCGATCGCGGCTTCGAGGCCGGCAGCGAGCACGCGCGGCGCCGCCAGCAGCACGCCGAGGAACAGGCCGGCGCCACGCTCGCGCAGCGCGTCGAATCGCTGCACCAGGCGCTCGAAGGGCGCTTCGCCGACCTGGAGCGCGAGGCTGCCGACCGGGTCGTCACGCTCGCGCTCGAAGTCGCGCGGCATGCATTGCGCGCCACGCTGGCCGTGCGGCCCGAGACGATCGTGCCGGTGGTCCAGGAAGCCCTGTCGAGCCTGTTCGACGAGCGGGTGCGCATGCACCTGCACCTGAATCCGCGCGACGCGGCACTGGTGCACAGTGAACTGGGCGAGCGTCTCGCGGCGCGCAATTGCGAGATCGTCGCCGACCCGTCGATCGAGGCGGGTGGCTGCCGGATCGAAACCCCGCGCGCGGAGGTCGACGCGACCGTCACGACGCGCTGGGAGCGTACGCTCGCGGCGATCGGCCGCGACGCGGACGATTTGCCGATCGTGCCCCGGGAGCCGCGCGCATGAGCATGCCCTCCGCCTGGGCCTCGCTGTTCGACAATTGCCGCGAGATGCTGCAGGCGCGCTCGCCGATCGGCACGCACGGCCGCCTGGTGCGGGCGGCCGGGCTGGTGCTGGAATCATCGGGGCTGCGACTGCCGGTCGGCAGCCTGTGCCAGGTCTCGCAAGGCGAAGTCACCCCGGGCGGCGTCGCGGTCGAGGCCGAGGTCGTCGGCTTCGGCGAAGGACGGCTGTTCCTGATGCCCACCGGCGAGACGCTCGGCCTGTCGCCCGGCGCGCGCGTCACGCCGCTCGAGGCGCCGGTTCGCGCCCCTGCGCTCGATCGCCCCGCACATCCGCTGCGACGCGCGACGGACCGCATGCGCCGGCTCCCGCTCGGAGACGGCCTGCTCGGACGCGTCGTCGACGCCAGCGGCGAGCCGCTCGACCGCCGCGGCCCGCTGACCGGCACGGAGCCACGCGCAGTGAACGCGCGACCGATGAACGCAATGGACCGCGAGCCGATCCGCGAGGCGCTGGACACCGGCGTGCGCGCGATCAACGCGATGCTCACCGTGGGCCGCGGCCAGCGGCTCGGCCTGTTCGCCGGTGCCGGCGTGGGCAAGAGCGTGCTGCTCGGGATGATGGCGCGCTACACCTCGGCCGACGTGATCGTCGTCGGCTTGATCGGCGAGCGCGGCCGCGAGGTCAAGGAGTTCATCGACGAAATCCTCGGCGAGGATGGATTGCGCCGCGCCGTGGTCGTGGCGGCACCGAGCGACGCCCCGCCGCTCGCGCGGATGCAGGGCGCGGTCTACGCCACCGCGGTTGCCGAGCACTTTCGCGACCGCGGCAAGCACGTGCTCCTGCTGATGGACTCGTTGACGCGCTACGCGATGGCCGCCCGCGAGGTCGCGCTGGCGATCGGCGAGCCGCCGGCGACGAAGGGCTACCCGCCGTCGGTCTTCGCACGCCTGCCGACGCTGATCGAGCGCACCGGAAACGGCGCGGACGGCCGCGGGTCGATCACGGCTTTCTACACCGTGCTCGCCGAGGGCGACGACCAGCAGGACCCGATCGCGGATGCCGCACGCTCGTTCCTCGATGGCCACGTCGTGCTCACGCGCGCGCTCGCCGACGCGGGGCACTATCCCGCGATCGACGTCGAGCAATCGATCTCCAGGGTGATGAACAACGTGGTGCCCGCTGCGCAGGTCGCGCAGGCGCGCCGCCTGAAGTCGCTCTGGTCGCACTATCAGCGCAGTCGCGACCTGGTTGCGGTCGGTGCCTACGTGGCCGGGTCGGACCCCGAGACGGATCTCGCGATCGCCGTGCTCCCGCAGATCTCGCGCTTCCTCAGGCAGGACGTGTCCGAACGCTGCGACCTCGAAGCCTCGCGCCAGGCGCTCGCCCGGCTCGCCACGAGCAGTGGCGCGGGCAGCAGTGCCGGCCATCATGGCGCCCACGGCCCCGCTCACGCATGAAGCGCAGCGCCCTGCAACGGTTGATCGAACAGGCGCGCCGCGTTCGCGACGATGCAGCCACGCGCGCCGCCAACGCCGACCGCGAATCCGCCCGGGCGCAGCAAACGCTCGACATGCTCTCGTCGTACCTGCACGAGCACCTTCAGCGCGGCCGCGCGCCGACGACCGACGCGTCGCTGCTGCGCGTGCGCGAAGGTTTCACGCGCAAGCTCGACCTGGCGATCGGGGAGCAGACCCGCCAGCGCGATGGCCTGCGCGAGGCGGCCAGGAACGGCCAGGCGGAGTTGATCGCGCGACAGCGCCGGCTGCTCGCATTCGAGGTGGTGCAGGCGCGCCGCGAGACGGTTCAACGACGCGCGCTGCAGCGCGCCGACCAACGTCGAACCGACGAGATCGCCGCCCAGTTCGTGCGCCGCCGCCCGGGAAAAAACATCGACCAGGACTGAACCCATGCCCGACCCGATCGGCCTGCCCCGCGCCGACACCCTCTCGACCTCTGCGCCGGCGCGCGCCGGCCGCGCCTGCAGCGAAGCACGCACCGCAGCGGCACCCGGGCGCACCACGGGGTGCGAAGCCGCAGACCGGGCGAGCTCGCCGTTCGGCGACGCGATGGCCGAAGCGCGACAGGCTTGGGCGCATCGCCCGGCGAAGCGCGCCGACGACGCACCCGACGACGCACCCCACGACGCACCCGACGGCGCCGCCGACGACAGCGGCGATCGCGGCGCCGCCCAGACGCAGGCCGCCCGGCCCGAGGGTTCGAGCACCGTCGCCGCGACACTGCCGTGCCTGCACCAGGACAACGCGGCGGTGGTCTTGCCGGCAGCAGTGCCCGCCGCCAGCCCGCCCGCGACACAGGACGCCGACACTGCGCCTGCCCAGCAGACTCCGCCAGCCGCGGAACTCGCTGGCTCGGCCAGCGACGAAGACCGCTGCGCGACGCCGGCCGCGGCAGTTGCGCCGCCCTCGGGCCCGCCGTTCGGCCTGCCGTTCGGCCTGCCGTGCGACTCGGCGAACGCAGCGAACGCTGCCCCCGCAGGCGCATCGCTGCCGAGCGCAGCGGCCGCGCAGCCGGCAACGGTGCCGCAGGCGATCGCTGCGACGCTGCCGATCCACGAAGCCGGCACGCCGCCGGCAGGCAGCGGCGAGACCGTCGCAGCGGCGGACACCGACACGGGCGACGCGAAGCCTGCCGAAGCAGCACCTGCGGCCGGCCGCGCCGTCGCGCACGCCGCGCGCCGCGACCCGGGCGATGCGGCGGCCCCGGCGGCCAGCGGCGCTCGGCGGCCGGAGTTCGCGGTGCACCTCGCACGCATCGACGACCGGGCACGACCATACGCGGGCGATCCGGATTCGTCGGCCACGCTGCCGCACCCGGCTGCGGTCCCCGTCGCGACGCACCTGGTGCCCGGCGGCGCCCGGCCCGTCCTGGCTTCGGTTGCGACGCCGCTGGGTCATCCGGGCTTCGCCGATCGCTTCGCCGGCGAGATCGGTGCGCTGGCGCTGCGCGGCATCAGCCAGGCCGAAATCGTGCTCAACCCGAGAGAACTCGGCCCGGTACGCATCGAACTGTCGCTGAACGGCGAGTCGGCGCGGATCGCCTTCAGCGCCGCGCAGCCCGAGACGCGTCATGCGATCGAGCAGACGCTGCCGGTCCTGAAGGACCTGCTGGCGAACCACGGCCTCACGCTCTCCGACACCAGCGTCTCGGACGGGCGCGCCGGCGATGACCGCAAGAGCGGGTTCGCCTTCGGGCAGTCCGGGGCGCACGCCGATGCAGGGGCTTCGACCGACCCTGGCGGCAGCGCGCCTCACGGCGCGGCGCTCCGCCGGCCGATCGGGCCGCGCGGCCTCGTCGACCTCTATGCCTGAACGGTGGCGCCGTGCCGGGCCTGGCCGGCGGTGTCGCTCGAACAAGCGGCGCGCAGCGGCGCTTTTCCGCTGACCGCGCAACGAGGTTCCTGCCGAGAATCGGTTCCGGAGCGGCTTTCAGGAGTCGCCCGAGAACCTCCAGCCAGGAGCCGAGATGCCCGAACAGCCCGCCCCCCGGGACAATGCGCCGAAACAGCGCTCGCGCAGGCCGCTGCTGATCGCTGCGGCCGGGGCGCTGCTGGCCGCCGGCGCTGGTGCCGCCTGGTGGACGACGCAGCGCGCTCCCGCTGCGAACGGGGACCAGACCGTTGCGGCGCGCACCGACAGCGTGTTCCTGCCGCTCGAGCAATTCACCGTCAATCTCGCCGACGAGGGCGGTGAGCGCTTCGCGCAACTCTCGCTGACGCTCGAGGTCGCCGATGGCCGGGCCGAAGCCGCGCTGAAGGCCCGGATGCCGGCGATCCGCAATGCCATCCTGCTGCTGCTGTCCTCGATGACGTCCGCGGACCTGCTCACCGTTGCGGGCAAGCAGAAGCTCGCCGCACAGATCGCGCGGATTGCCGCCCGTGAGCTCGGCTGGCAGGCCGAGGGCGGCCCGGACGCACCGGGTGCCGCGCAGCCACGCAAGGCCTCGCTCGCACAGGGACGCCCGAACCCCGTGCTCGCGGTGCACTTCTCGCACTTCATCGTCCAGTAGGCGCGGCCATGGCGGAAGCATTCCTGTCACAAGACGAGGTCGATGCGCTGCTCGACGGCGTCCAGGACGCCGAGACCCCGCCCGACGTACCGCCCTCCGGGACGGTGCAGCCCTGCGATCTCGCGCGCCGCGACTCGCTCGCGCGCACACCGATGCCGGCGCTCGAGTCGGCGCACGAACGCTTCGCGCGCAACCTGGCCGCGGGGTTGGCGAGCTTCGTCGGACGCCGGCCCGTCGTGACCGCCAACCCGGCGCGCGTGCGTCCGTACGCATCGTTTCTGCAGGAAATCGCCGTTCCGGCGCACTTCAACCTGATGCAGGTGAAGCCGTTGCGCGGCAACGCGCTGCTGGTCTGCGAGCCCGAACTCGTCTCGGCGATGGTCGACGTGCTGTTCGGGGGCGACGGGCGCCCGCATCCGGTCGCGGGCGCCCGCGAATTCCCGGCCGCCGAACAGCACATCGGCCGCCGGATCGTCGAGGTCGCCTGCGATGCCTGGCGCAAGGCCTGGGCCGGCACCTGGCCGATCGAGCTCGAGCTGATCCGCAGCGAGGCACAGCCTCGCTTCGTGGCGATCGCCGCACCCTCCGACCTGATCGTGTCGAGCCGCTTCGACATCGAGGCCGGCCGTTGTTCGGGCGCACTGCACCTGGGCATCCCGTATTCGACGCTGGAGCCGATCCGGCAGACGCTGCATGCGGAGCAGCACGGAGAAGCGCCCGCTCCCGACCAGCGCTGGATCGCGCGGCTGTCGCGGCAGATCGAGTCGGCCGAGGTGGAACTCGTCGCCGAACTCGGCCACGCCCGCGCGACGGTCGCCGACCTGGTCGCGCTGAAGGCCGGCGACTTCATCGAGCTCGAGCTCGGGCAGACGGTGCAGGCCACTGTCGACGGCGTCCCGGTTCTTTCGTGCCGCTACGGCATCTCGAACGGTCGCTACGCGATCAAGGTGCAGTCCTTCCTGACGTCCCAGCCGGACAACCCGAACGGAGCCCCCCATGGCGAGCGATGAGAACGAGATCCAGGACGCGGTGCAGGCGGTCCCCGGACACGACGAGGCCGCTGCCGCGCTGGCGCATGGCGCACGCGCCGCCCAGCTGTTCCCGAAGCTTTCGGGCGCCGGCAAGGACGCCCGCAACGACATCGACATGATCCTGGACATCCCGGTCCAGCTCTCGGTCGAGCTCGGCCGCACCCGGATTCCGATCCGGCAGATCCTGCAGCTCGCACAGGGCTCGGTGATCGAGCTCGACGCGCTTGCCGGCGAGCCGATGGACGTGCTGGTCAACGGCTGCCTGATCGCGCAGGGAGAGGTCGTCGTCGTCAACGACAAGTTCGGCATCCGCCTCACCGACATCGTCACGCCCTCCGAGCGCGTGCGGCGACTGAACCGGAGCTGAGCGTCGCCATGCAGCCGCTCTGGCCGTCCCTGCTCGTCTTTCTCCTGGTGATCGCCGCGATCCCCGCGACGGCCTGGTTGCTGCGCCGCGGCCAGTCGCTCGGCGTGCGCGGCAACGCCGGCCTGGGCATTGCCGGCGCGCTGGCGGTCGGGCCGCGCGAACGGATCGCGCTGGTTCGCGCCGACGCCAGGTGGCTGGTGGTCGGCATCACGGCGCAGTCGATCACCCTGCTCGCCGAACTCGACGGGCCTCCCGCAGGCCTTGCCGCAACCACCACGACGGCGTCCGGTTTTCCGGAGCTGCTGCGCACCCTGGCACGCCGCCATGCAGAACCTTCGTGAACACCGCGTGCGCCGGGCACTCGCCGGCGGCGCGCTCGTCGCCTCGTTCATCGCAGCGCTGCTCGTCGCGCCGGCGGCCCACGCGCAGGAGCTGTTGGCACTGAACGCCTCCAGCGGGCCAGGCGGCACCACCTACTCGGTGCCGGTGCAGACCATGCTGATCTTCTCGGCGCTGTCGTTCCTGCCGGCCGCGCTGCTGCTGATGACGAGCTTCACCCGCATCGTGATCGTGCTCTCGCTGGTGCGGCAGGCGCTCGGCCTGCAGGCCAGCCCGCCGAACCAGGTGATCGTGGGAATGGGGCTTTTCCTCACTTTCTTCGTGATGGGGCCGACGCTCGACCGGATCTACGACGAGGCGTACAAGCCGTTTTCGGAGCAGCGCATCCAGCTGGAGCAGGCCGTGGCGAAAGGCAGCGAGCCGCTGCGCGAGTTCATGCTCAGGCAGACCCGCGAGAACGACGTCGCGCTGTTCAGCCGCATCGCCCGCGTCGATTCCGACAGCTCGGCGCAACAGCTGCCGATGCGGGTGCTGATTCCGGCCTTCGTCATCAGCGAACTGAAGACCGCATTCCAGATCGGGTTCATGGTGTTCATCCCGTTCGTGCTGATCGACCTGATCGTCGCCAGCGTGTTGATGTCGATGGGCATGATGATGCTCTCGCCGGTGCTCGTCGCACTGCCCTTCAAATTGATCCTGTTCGTGCTCGCCGACGGCTGGAACCTGCTGGTCGGGTCGATGGTCGCGAGCTTCGGCTGACCCCGCATGGGCCCCGAATCCGTCCTCACGTTCGGCCGCCAGGGCCTCGAGGTACTGCTCGCCGTCGCCGCGCCGGTGCTGCTGGTGGCGCTCGCGGTCGGGCTGATCGTGAGCGTGCTGCAGGCACTCACGCAGATCAACGAAGCCACGCTCTCGTTCCTGCCGAAACTCGTGGCGATCGCCGTCACGCTGATGCTCGCCGGCCCCTGGATGCTGTCGCTGCTGGTCGATTACCTGCAGAGGGTGCTCGCGGGAATCCCGGCGGCGATCGCGGGCCAGCCGCTGCCGTGATCCAGGTCGGCGAGGCGCAACTGCTCGGCTGGCTGAGCGCGTTCCTGCTGCCGTTCTTCCGGATCCTCGGCCTGTTCGGCAGCGCGCCGGTGCTGTCGCAGCGCTCGGTGCCGATGCGCCTGAGGATCGCGCTGTCGCTGATGCTGGCCGCGCTGGCGGCGCCACTGCTGCCCCCCGCTCCGGCCGCCGACCTCGGCGCCCCGGCGGGCTGGCTCGCGGTCGCCTCGGAAGCGCTGATCGGCTTCGCGATCGGCTTCGTCGCGCGCGCGATCCTCGCCTCGGTCGAAGTCGCCGGCGAAGCGGTCGGCCTGCAGATGGGCCTGTCGTTCGCCGGTTTCTTCGACCCGGAGAGCGGGCAGCTGAACGCGGTCAGCCGCCTGATGAACACCCTGTCGCTGTGGGCCTTCGTCACGATTGGCGGACCGGCGCTGATGGTGGCGGCGGCGGTGCACAGCTTCGAAGTGATCCCGCCGGCGACGGCGCTGGGCGACTGGATCGGGCGGATGCAGCCGGCGGCACTGGGCGCCGGGCTGTTCGAGCTCGGCGTGCGGCTCGCGCTGCCGTTCATGGCGCTGCTGCTGTTCGCGAACCTGGCGCTGGGAATCATTTCGCGGATCGCCCCCCAGTTGAACATTTTCGCGATCGGCTTCCCGGTCACGATCGGCGCCGGACTGGTGCTGCTGGCGCTGGGAATGCCGCTGCTGCAGGCGCCGTTCGAACTGATCGTCGAGCGGATGGTCGACGCGCTCCGGATGTAGCGCGACGGAGCGGCCCGAGTCCGTACAATCGGACCGTTGCCGATCCTGTCCCGCACCGAAGTGTCCATTTCCGCCGCCACGCCGCCCGAGAGCCCCCGGCCGATCCGCCTGCTGGTGGTCGAGGACTCGCGCCTCGACTACGAGCTGCTGCTCGCGACGCTCGCCCACGACGGGCTCGAGGTCGTGGGCCGGCGCGTCGAAGAGCGCGAGGAACTGGTCCGCGCGCTGGCCGAAGCGCACTGGGACGCTGTGATCTCCGACCACCACCTGCCACGCTTCTCGGGCACCGAGGCGCTGCAGGTCGTGCGCGCCAGCGGGCTGATCCTGCCGTTCATCATCGTCTCGGGGCTGATCGGCGAGGAAGCCGCGGCCGCCGCGATGCGCAACGGCGCCGACGACTTCCTGGTGAAGGGACGCCTCGCACGACTCGTGCCCGCGTTGCTCAATGCGCTCGCGACAGCCGAGGCACGGCGCGAGCAGCTGCGCACGGCACGCGAGCTCGGGCAGTCGCAGCAGCGGCTGCGCGAGCTGCTCGCGCACCTGGACACGGTCGTCGACGAGGAGCGCGGCGCGATCGCGCGCGAGATCCACGACGAGGTCGGCGGACTGCTCACGGCGCTGCATTTCGACCTGTCGTGGATCGAGCGCAGCGCAGACGAGCGCAGTGCCGAGCGCGCCCGCCACGCGAAGCAGACGCTGACGCAGGCGATGCAGGCGGCGCAGCGCATCCAGCGCAGCCTGCGCCCGCCGGTGCTCGACGCGGGGCTGCTCGAGGCCTTGCGCTGGCAGATCGCCGACTTCCGCCGGCGCACCGGAATCGCGGTGGCGTTCTCGAGCAACGTCGACACGCTCGCTCTCGGCAACGTCGCCGCGATGACGGTGTACCGGACGCTGCAGGAGGCGCTCACCAACGTGACCAAGCACGCGCAGGCGTCGTCGGTGCGCGTCGGCCTCGTCGTGGATGCGCAGGAGTTGTCGCTGGAGATCGCCGACGACGGCGTGGGACTGCGCCCTCGCGACCTCGACAAGCTGGAGTCTTTCGGCCTGCGCGGGCTCGCCGAGCGCGCCGGCCGCACCGGCGGCTGGCTCGACGTATCGCCGGGGCTGCGAGGCACCTGCGTGCTGCTGTCCCTGCCGATTTGCGCCGACGACGCCCTTTCCGCGAACGCCCCTTCCGTGGGCACGCCTGCCGGCGGAGCGACGCAATGATCCGGGTCGTGCTGGTCGACGATCACGCGCTGATCCGGCGGGGCCTGCGCGAAGCGCTCACCGACGCGGGCGGCATCGAAGTCGTCGGAGAGGCCGCCGATTACCCAGGCCTTCGCGCCCTGCTGCGCGAGGTCGACTGCGACGTGATGCTGCTCGACCTGAACCTGCCCGGCCGGGGCGGCATCGACGTGCTGGGCGCGCTCGAAGCCGAGGGCAGCCGCGTGCGCGTCGTCGTGCTGTCGCAGTACCCCGAGGACCAGTACGGGATCCGCGCGCTGCGCGCCGGCGCGATGGCCTACCTGAACAAGTCGGCCGACCCGCAACAGATCGTCGACGCGGTGCGCACGGTGGCAACCGGCCGCAAGTACGTGACGCCGGAGATCGCCCAGTTGCTGCTCGACAGCGTGACCGGCAAGGGCGGCACCGCACCGCACGACGCGCTGTCCGAGCGCGAGATGCAGACGCTGATCATGATCGCCTCGGGCCGGCGCCTGTCGGAGATCGCCGATGCGCTCGCGCTGTCGCCGAAGACGGTCAGCGTCTACCGGGCGCGGGTCCTGCAGAAGCTGGGCGTCTCGAGCAATGCCGAACTGGCCTCGTACGCGCTGCGCTACCGGCTGATCGATTGAGACCGCGCGCCGCGCCTCAGGCGGGCACCTGCGCGGCGACGCAGACGCGGTTCTTCCCGGAACGCTTGGCCTCGTACATCGCGTCGTCGGCGCGCGCCACCGCGTCCTGCAGCGGCTCACCGTCACGCACCCGCGCGACGCCGGCCGAGAAAGTGATGAACACCTGTTGCGAGTGGTGCAGGAAGACCTCGGAGGTCAGCGCCCGCTGCACTGCGCGCACCTCGTCGGCAGCCTGTTCTTCCACGAGGTCGGGCATCAGGATCACGAACTCCTCGCCCCCGTAGCGCGCGCTGAGGTCGACCGGCCGCACCCGGGCGTGCAGCAGCCTGCCGAGATGGCGCAATGCGTCGTCGCCGGCCCGGTGGCCGAACGCGTCGTTGAGTCGCTTGAAGTCGTCGACGTCGAGCAGCGCCAGCGAGAGCGGGCGCCGCTCGGTGCGGCAGCGTCCGGCGAGTTCGTCGAACGAGCGTTCGAGCCCGCGGCGGTTCAAGAGGCTGGTCAGGTGATCGGTCATCACCTGGGTGCTGGCGGCGGTCAGCTCGCAGGCGAGCCGGTTCACCTCGTTCTCGAGCAGCCGCGCGCGCTCGCTCGCCTGCGCGAAGTCGCTCTTCGACGCGTCGACCTCCGCGTACATCGCGCGCGTCTCCTCGATCAGCTGGCGCACGGTGCCCGCCAGCGCCGGCAGGTCGGACGAGCGCTCGATCTCCTCGACGAAGGTGTTCAGCCTCCCGCCGAAGCGTCCGCTGGATTCGGTGAGCGTGCGCAGCCAGTCGATGCACTGCGCGATCATCGTCTTCATCATCTGCAGCGAGTCGCGGCGCATCTTGAGCAGGCGCTGGTGCTCTTCGGCCGTGCGCGCAAGCAGCGTGCGCGCCTGCGCGAGGTCGCGCCGGTCGGGCACACCGGCGGCCGGCCGCAGCATGGCGCGGATCGCGTCGAACTGCTGGCGCACCCACGCTTCCTCCTCCACCAGCCGCGGCACCGTGTCGCAGACCGCGACCAGCAGGTCGGTCATGTCGTCGAGCACGCGCTGCAGGCGCGGCGACACCGACACCGTCGCCGGTTCTGGATCGGCTGCAGCTGCCGCACTCGCGGTGTCGCTGCCCGGGAGCGCCGGCTCCGGCGCGACGGACAGGGCCGACGGCTCGGCCGGATCATCCATCGGCATCGACTGCCAGCTGTCGATCAGCCGGTTCAGGCGTTCGACGAGCGGCGCCGACTCGGTGCCGTGCGCCGCGAGCAGCCGCGCGAGCGCCTCCTTCTTGCGCGCCAGGGTCCAGTGGCGATGCGGCAATTCGAGCTGGCGCAGCAGATGTGCGATCAGCGGGCCGAGCGCGGCACCGTGGCCGTCGCGGCTGCGCGGCGCCTCGGCGCCGCCCACCGCACGCCAGGCCATCGCGTACCGCTCCGGCGTCGGCGGCAGGCGCTGCTGCGCAAGGTGGCGCAACGCTGCGCGCGCAAGTTGCGCGGCCGCGGTCTCGGCAGGCGCTTCGCAGTTCATTGCACGACTCCGTGATGCGCGACCCCGGCGCGCACGCCGCGGATCGGCGGGACGCAGCCGCTGGCCAGGCGGGCGAGTTCGGGGATGCGCGCGATCGCCGCGGGAAGCTCCGCCGCGGCGACCGGGCGCGCCAGCAGGAATCCCTGCATCGCATGGCACTTCATGCCGAGCAGCGCGCGCGCCTGCGCGACGGTCTCGACGCCTTCGGCGACTACCTCGATGCGCAGGCTCCGTCCGAGCGCGATGATCGCGCGCGCCACTGCCTCGCCTTCCATCGACACGCCGAGCAGGCGCACGAAGCTGCGATCGACTTTCAGCTTGCCGATCGGCAGGCGCGTCAGGTACGAGAGCGACGAATAGCCGGTGCCGAAGTCGTCCAGCGACACGACGACGCCGAGGTCGCGCAGCGCCTGCAGCGGAACGAGCGTGCGCGTGAAGTCGCGCACCATGCACGACTCGGTGAGCTCGATCTCCAGCATCCCCGGCTCCAGCCGGTGCTCGACGATCGCCTCGCGGACCGTCTCGATCAGCGACGGCTTCTCGAAGTGCTGCGTCGAGATGTTCACCGACACCCTCGGCACGCGCAAACCCTCGTCGCGCCAGGCCCTGATCTGGCGGCTTGCCTCCCGGATCGCCCACTCGCCGAGTTGCACCACGAGCCCGCTCTGCTCGGCCAGCGCGATGAACTCGGACGGCGCTATCGACACCCCGTCGCGACGCCAGCGCGCCAGCGCCTCGACGGCGACCAGCGTGCCGCGCAGCACGTCGACGCAGGGCTGGTAGCTGAGCGAGATCTCGCTGCGCCCGAGTGCCTTGTGCAGGTCGCTGAGCATCTGCAGCCGCGCGCGCGCATCGACATTGGGCACCGGCGCATACCAGCGGAACGAACGGCTGCCACGCAGCTTCGCGTCGGCCAGCGCCGAGTCGGCACGCGCCAGCAGCAACCCGGCAGTGTCGCCGTCGCGGGGATACAGGGAGATCCCTGCGCAGCCCGTGACGAAGCACTCGGCGCCGGCGACGGTGAAGGGGCGGGCAAGGGTGTGCAACAGCGTCTCGACGAGCGTGTCGATGTCCCAGGGGTCGAACGCTGCCGGCACCATGATCGCGAATTCGTCGCCCGGCAGCCGCGCCAGGACCGGCGCGCTTCGCACGGCTGTCCGGGCCTGCGCTGCGGCGCCCGCCCCTGCGTCCGACTCGCCGTCACCGCGGCGCGCGCACACTGCCGTGAGCCGGGCCAGTTCGCGCCCGAGGCGGTCGGCGATCACGCAGATCGCCTCGTCGCCAGCCACCTGACCGAGCGACTCGTTGATCTGCGTGAAGCGGTCGAGGTCGATCGCCACGAGCGCCACCTGCCCGCCGCGCAGCCGTGCCTCGGCGAACGCCTCGGCGCACAGCGCGAGGAACCGGTTGCGGTTGGGCAGTCCGGTCAGCGGATCGACGCTGATCAGGCGCTCCATGTCGCGCTCGACGCGCAGGTTCTCGGTCATGTCGCGGATCACGCCGCGCAACATCGCGATCCGGCCGGCGGCGTCGCGCCTGGGCTCGGCTTCCACCCGCACCGTCATCCACTCGCCGCCCACCTTGCGCAGCGGCAGTTCGAGAGTGAACGGCACGTCGGCGCGGATCGCCTGGGTGGCCGCGCCGACCAGCGCCTCGTGCCGGTCGCCGGGAACCAGCCGCATGAATTCACCGACACTGATCGCGGTGCGCGGCGTCTCGAACCCCAGGATCGAGAAGCTTCCGGTCGAACCGTGGAACGTCTGCGACCCGAGGTCGAGATCGAAGGTGCCCACGCGCGCCGAAGTGTGCGCCCGCGCGAGGCGGTCCTGGCTGGCGAGGAGCTCGCGTTTCATGTCCGCGATGCGGCGCAGCCGCCGCACGCGCTCGACCAGCAACTGCCAGTGCGCCGAGCGGACGAAGAAATCCGCAGCGTCGGTCTCGAGCGCTCGCGCGATCCCCTCCGGGTCCTGGACATCGGTGACGATCAGCACCGGGCAGTCGCGGAATCGCGCCGGCCGCTCCTCCGCGGTGTCCCTGGTGCTGCACATCGCAGCCTCTGCCAGGGCCGCATCGACGATCAGGACCGTTGCCGGCCGGGAAATCCCGACCCGCAGGCTCTCCTGCGCGACGTCCGCCAGCGATCCGCAGGCGACGACCTCGTAACCGTGCGCGCGCAGCGCCCCTTCGGCAGCGGCCCGCCAGTGCGTGTTGCCGTCGACCAGGACGATGAGCGGACCTTGATCGATCATGGCCGGCACTGCGGCCGGCATTGCCGTCGTATCGCTCATCGTGTCTCGTTTTCCCGCCACATACGCATCGAACGGCGGCGCGACCGGGCGCCGAATGCACGTCATCCCTTGTTTTCGACAGCAATTCGGGTAGATTTAGTCCGCCAATCGACCGTATGTCTCCCGGTGACTCCCTCTGACGCCCGATCGGCCGGAACCGCCCGGTCCGGTTCGATCCTCGCTGCGGCCTTGCTCGCCGCGTTCTCGAGCCTGATCCTCGGCCTTTTCATCGCAGCCCGCTCGACGGCGGGCGACGGCACCGGCGGCGTCGCGTCCGGAGCCGATCCATTCTGGGCGATCACGCTGCTGGCGTGCAGCGCGCTCGTCGCTGCCGTAGGCGCGTTCGTCGCCTGGCGCGAATCGTCGCGCATGCGCCGCCAGCTCGCGCGGCTCGCCGCCGACGCGTCGCGGATCGCGCTCGGCGAGTACCGCCGCCCCGCAACCGGTCACGAGCGCACCGCGCTCGAGCCGATCGCGACGGCGCTGGTGCAGCTCGGAACGCTGGTGGACGCTGCGTCGTCGGTCATCACCGATCGCGACCGGCAACTCGCGACGGTCCGGGCGCTCGGCGAGATCATCTACTGGGAGACCGGTCCGGACGGGCGATTCGCGCGGGTCGAGTTCGAGCCTGCACTGCCGAGGCGCATGCGACTCGGCCTGCTGGGCCAACCGCAGTTCGGGCACGCGACCCCGCTCGACGACACGCGCTGGCTCGCCGCCAGGAACGCCATCGCCGAGCGGCGCAGCTTCGACGGCCTGATCCTGCGCCGCTTCGACGCGGACGGCCGTTGCGTGGACGTCCGCGAGTCCGGACAACCGCGCTTCGGAAGCGACGGCAGCTTCCTCGGCTACACCGGGATCACGCGCTTCGTGAACTGCGCATCGGGCGCGTGCACCGACGAGGCTGCGCGCATCGCCTTCGAGACCGGTGCCGAACCGGCGCTGGTGCTCGGCGATGCCCCCGGCCTGCCCGACGTACGATGGTTCAATGCCGCGGCCGGGCAGCTGTTCGGGCATGGCGCGCCGCTGATCGAAGGCAGCCGGCTCGACGCGCTGTTCGCACCCGGCCAGGCGGAAGCGGTCACGGCACTGGCCGCGGCGCTGCGCGAACGACGGCCGCTTCGACGGACGATGGCGATCCTGAACCGCTTCGGCGAGCGTATCGACGTGCTGGCCCGCCTCGAGCCGGTCGATTCCGGAGCGCCGACCGCGGTGCTGGCACTCGACCCGCGCGCCGCAGAGATCGCGGCGCTGCGTGCGCACTCGCGCGAGAGCTCGTCGCTTCGCGAAGACATCTCGCGCCACGCGCTGCAACTCGAGCAGCGCACGCGCGAACTCGAGGCCTTCGCCTGCGCCATCTCGCACGACCTGCGCGCGCCGCTGCGCATCGTCGATGGCTACGCGAGGATGATGCGCGACCACTGCGCGGCCAACCTCGACCCGGTCGGGCGCGAACACCTGGAGCACATCCTCACCGGCTGCGCACGAATGCAGCGGATGATCGATGCGGCGCTCGCACTGGCGCGCACCTCGACGCAGCCGATGGTCCCGGCAACGGTCGATCTCGGCCGGATCGCCCGCGAGACGCTCGACGCGCTGGCGTGCAGCGAGCCGCAGCGGCGCGTCGAGGTACAGATCGGCGAACGACTGCAGGCGCAGGGCGACCCGACGCTGCTGCGCACCGTGATGGAAAACCTGCTCGGCAACGCCTGGAAATACACGGCCGAACGCGAGATTGCGTCAATCCGCTTCGACGCCCGGCGCGACGCGAGCGGCACACGGGTCTTCTGTGTCGAGGACAACGGCAGCGGGTTCGACATGCGCCACGCCGACCGGCTGTTCGGGCTGTTCCAGCGCCTGCATCCGGAATCCGAGTTCCCGGGCGACGGGCTCGGCCTGGCCACGGTGCAGCGCATCGTCCAGCGTCATGGCGGTGCGGTCTGGGCCGAATCCTCGCCCGGCGAAGGCGCCTGCTTCTGCTTCACGCTCGGCGAACCCGACCGTGCAGGCCGGGGCTCGCACGCGCCGGTTCGCGACGAAGCCGACCAGCGGGCCAGGACGTGCGAATGAATCGGCCGTGACCGCAGGGCGGCCGCAGGCGATTCGTTCACACGTCGGCAAATGGGGTGGGCGATGGGATTCGAACCCACGACAACCGGAATCACAATCCGGGACTCTACCCCTGAGCTACGCCCACCATCGGGATGGCCTGCCCGACAGGATTCGAACCTGTGACCCTCAGCTTAGAAGGCTGATGCTCTGTCCAACTGAGCTACGGGCAGAATTCCGTCGGGGCCGAAGGCGCGCTCGATGCCGGTTCGGATGCGGCTGACATCGAAAGCGCGATGGTCGGGGCGAGAGGATTCGAACCTCCGACATCTTGCTCCCAAAGCAAGCACTCTACCAGGCTGAGCTACGCCCCGGAGGAACGGGATTGTAGCGCACTTCCGCGCGCACGCGGCCTGCGGCCCCGACTCCAGGCTCCGGACCGTGCGGACCACGTGCCTCAGCGTTGCGCGACCGCGTCGGCCAGCCGCTGCGCCATCCGCTCGGCCACGCCCGCCTCGTGCGCCTCGACCATCAGCCGCAGCAGCGGCTCGGTGCCCGACGGCCGGATCAGGATGCGACCGCCGTCGCCCAGTTCGCGCTCGACCTCCTCGCGCGCGCGGGCCAGCGGCACGCTGGCCTGCCAGTCGAACCCGCGCTCGATGCGCACGTTCACCAGCTTCTGCGGGAACAGCGTCAGGTCGGCGCACAGCTCGGCCAGCGTCGCGCCGCTCGCGCGCATCGCCGAGAGCACCTGCAGCGCGCTGATCGTGCCGTCGCCGGTGGTGTGGCAATCGAGGCACAGCAGATGGCCCGAGCTCTCGCCGCCGTAGCGCCAGCCGTTCTGCTGCAGCAGCTCGAGCACGTAGCGGTCGCCGACCTTCGCGCGCTCGAAACGCACGCCCAGGCGCCCCAGCGCCTGCTCGAGGCCCAGGTTCGACATCAGCGTGCCGACCGCGCCGGGCACCGGCTCGCGGCCGCGACGATCGCGCACGATCACGTAGAGCAGTTCGTCGCCGTTGTACAGCCGACCGCTCGCGTCGACCATCATCAGCCGGTCGGCGTCGCCGTCGACCGCGATCCCGAGGTCGGCCTCGTGCTCGAGCACCGCGCGCCGCAGCGCCGCGGTGTCGGTGGCGCCGCAGCCCTGGTTGATGTTCAGGCCGTCGGGCGACACGCCGATCGGCACCACGTCGGCGCCCAGTTCGTGGAACACGTGCGGCGTCGTGTGGTAGCCGGCGCCGTGCGCGCAATCGACCACCAGGCGCATTCCGCGCAGGTCGAGCGCGCCCGGAAAGCTGCTCTTGCAGAACTCGATGTAGCGGCCGGCCGCGTCGTCGATGCGCCGCGCGCGGCCCAGGCTGCGCGAAGACACGCAGCCCACCGGCTCGTCGAGGCGTGCTTCGATCTGCGCCTCGACCTCGTCGGGCAGCTTGTTGCCGTCGGCCGAGAAGAACTTGATGCCGTTGTCCTCGTACGGATTGTGCGACGCGCTGATCACCACGCCCGCCGACAGGCGCAGCGCCCGCGTCAGGTAGGCGACCGCCGGCGTCGGGATCGGCCCCGAGAGCAGCACGTCGACTCCGGCCGCCGAGAACCCGGCCTGCAGCGCGGCTTCGAGCATGTAGCCCGAGACGCGCGTGTCCTTGCCGACGATCACCGCCGGCCTGCCGGTGGCCGCGGCGCTGCCGATGCCGCCCGCCCCCTGCGCCGCCGGCGTGCCGGCCAGCACCTGGCCGGCGGCGTAGCCGAGGCGCAGCACGAACTCCGCAGTGATCGGCGCCTCGCCGACCCGTCCACGCACCCCGTCGGTGCCGAAATACCTGCGCCCCATCGCGTCTTCCCCCCTCTTGCCGCCGCGTCGCCGCGGAAAAGCGCTATCGCACCTCGTCGATCGCCAGCCACACGCGCAGCGCGTCGCGACTTTCGGCCACGTCGTGCACGCGCACGATCGCCGCGCCCCGCGCCACGGCCGCCAGCATCGCAGCCAGGCTGCCGGCGAGCCGCTGTTGCGCCGGCCGGCCGGTGAGCGCTCCGATCATCGACTTGCGCGAGACGCCGACCAGCACCGGCTGGCCGGCCGCGGCGAGCCCGTCGAGCGCGGCGAGCAGCAGCAGATTGTGCCGCAGCGTCTTGCCGAATCCGATGCCCGGGTCGACGACGATGCGCTCGCGCGCCACGCCAGCGGCCTGCAGCGCGGCAACGCGCTCGTCGAGGAACCGGCCGACCTCGGAGACGACATCCCCGTAGGCCGGCGCCTGCTGCATCGTCGCCGGCTCGCCCTGCATGTGCATCAGGCAGACCGCACAGTGCGACTCGCGCACCGCGTCGATCGCACCCGGCGCCCGCAGCGCGGCGACGTCGTTGATCATGTCGGCGCCGTGGCCGAGCGCCGCGCGCATCGTCTCGGGGTGCCGGGTGTCGACCGAGAGCGGCACGCCGCTGTCGCGCAGCGCATCGAGCACCGGCACGATGCGCGCGATCTCCTCTTCGGGCGTCACCGCGACTGCGCCCGGGCGCGTCGATTCGCCGCCGATGTCGATCAGGTCGGCGCCTTCCGCAATCAGCCGGTGCGCGTGCGCGATCGCGGCGTCGACCGTGCCGTGGCGCCCGGCGTCGGAGAAGGAATCGGGAGTGACGTTGACCACGCCCATCACCAGCGGCCGCCCGAGCGGCAGCGAAAACCTGCCGCAGGCGAGGCGGCCCGCTGGCCGCGGCGGCATCAGGGCGCCGCGGGCTCGGCCGGCGCCGCCGGCGGCGGCGTGGCGGGCGCGGTTGCCGCGCTGCCGGTGCCCGAGGCGCTGCTGCCGCCCGAGGAGCGCTCCTTCGGCGGGCGCGGCGGACGGCCCGCCATGATGTCGTCGATCTGGTCGGTGTCGATCGTCTCCCACTCGAGCAGCGCCTTGGCCATCGCCTCGACCTTGTCGCGGTTCTCCTCGAGAATCCTGCGCGCTGCCGCGTACTGCTCGTCGATGATGCGCCGGATCTCGCTGTCGACCTTGCGCATCGTCTCCTCGGACATGTTGGTGGTCTTGGTGATCGAGCGGCCGAGGAAGATCTCGCCCTCGTTCTCCGCGTAGACCATCGGACCCAGCACGTCGCTCATGCCGTAGCGGGTGACCATGTCGCGCGCGATCTGCGTGGCGCGCTCGAAGTCGTTCGATGCGCCGGTGGTCATCTGGTTCATGAAGATCTCTTCGGCGATGCGTCCGCCGAACAGCACCGCGATGGTGCTGAGCATGCGCTCGCGATCCATGCTGTAGCGATCGCCCTCGGGCAGCTGCATCGTGACCCCGAGCGCGCGCCCGCGCGGGATGATCGTGACCTTGTGCACCGGGTCGGTCTTGGGCACGATGCGCGCCACCACCGCGTGCCCCGACTCGTGGTACGCGGTATTGCGGCGCTCGTCCTCGGGCATCACGATCGAGCGCCGTTCGGCGCCCATGATGATCTTGTCTTTCGCGCGCTCGAAGTCGATCATCTCGACCAGCCGCGCGCTGCGACGCGCCGCGAACAGCGCAGCCTCGTTGACGAGGTTGGCGAGATCGGCGCCCGAAAAGCCGGGAGTGCCGCGCGCGATGATGTCGGCGCGCACGTCGGGACCCATCGGCACCTTGCGCATGTGCACGTTCAGGATCTGCTCGCGCCCGCGGATGTCGGGCAGCGGCACCACTACCTGCCGGTCGAAGCGCCCCGGGCGCAGCAGCGCCGGGTCGAGCACGTCGGGCCGGTTGGTCGCGGCGATCACGATGATGCCCTGGCCGGTCTCGAAACCGTCCATCTCGACCAGCAGCTGGTTCAGCGTCTGTTCGCGCTCGTCGTTGCCGCCGCCCAGGCCCGCACCGCGCTGGCGACCGACCGCGTCGATCTCGTCGATGAAGATGATGCACGGCGCGTGCTTCTTGGCCTGCTCGAACATGTCGCGCACCCGCGCCGCGCCCACGCCGACGAACATCTCGACGAAGTCGGAACCCGAGATCGAGAAGAACGGCACCTTCGCCTCGCCGGCGATCGCCTTGGCGAGCAGCGTCTTGCCGGTGCCCGGCGAGCCGACCATCAGCACGCCGCGCGGGATGCGCCCGCCCAGCTTCTGGAACTTGGACGGGTCGCGCAGGAAATCGACCAGCTCCTGCACTTCTTCCTTCGCCTCGTCGCAACCGGCGACGTCGGCGAAAGTGATCGTGTTGTTGGTCTCGTCGAGCATGCGCGCGCGCGACTTGCCGAACGAGAACGCGCCGCCGCGCCCGCCTCCCTGCATCTGCCGCATGAAGAACACCCAGACGCCGATCAGCAGCAGCATCGGGAACCAGGACACGAAGATGTTGAGCAGCATCGACTGCTCTTCTTCGGGCTTGGCATTGACCTGCACGCCGTACTTCATCAGGTCGCCGACCATCCAGATGTCGCTGGGGGTGTAGACCGTCAGGTTGCGGCCGTCCTTCGCCCTGACCCGCAGCGTGCGCCCGTCGACCACCACCGCATCGATGCGGCCGTCGCGCGCCTCGCTCATGAACTGCGAATACGACATGTCGGCACCGCGCACCTGGCGCGTGTCGAACTGCTTGAATACCGTGAACAGCACCAGCGCGATCACCAGCCAGACCGCCGCCTTGGAGAACACGTTGTTCACTCACCTGCTCCTTCGGGCGCCTTGCCCGTTCGATTGCCCGCTTCCACTGCCTGCATTCTACGCGTATTGCCCGCCCTGGCCCTGGCCGGGGGTATCGCCAAGTCATTGATTTTCTTCGGCGATCGCCCCAGCAGATAGGTTTCGGCCGAGCCGGCCCGCGACGCCTTCGGCTTGCGCACCGCCACCCGGGCGAAGCTGCGCTCGAGCAACTCTACAAGCTGCGTGTACCCGCTGCCGTGGAAGCATTTCACCAACAGCGCACCGTCGGGCTTCAGGTGCGCCAGCGCGAATGCCACCGCCAGTTCGATCAGGTCGCTCATCCGGGCCGCGTCGGCCGAAGCGATGCCGCTCAGGTTGGGGGCCATGTCCGAAACCACAAGATCCGGTTTCGCCCCGCCCAGCGCCGCCTCGAGGCGGCGCAGCGTCTCCTCCTCCCGGAAGTCACCCTGCAGGAAGGTGACGTCCGGAATCGGCTCCATCGGCAGCAGGTCGAGCGCGACGATGCGCCCGTCGATGCCCGCGCCGCCCGGGCGCGCCAGCCGCTCGCGCAGCACCTGGCTCCAGGCGCCCGGAGCCGACCCGAGGTCGACCGCCACGATGCCGGGACGGATCAGCCGATCCTGGGCATCGATCTCGATCAGCTTGAACGCCGCCCGCGAACGGTAGCCGTGCTTCTGCGCGAGCTTCACGTACGGGTCGTCGATGTGACGCGCCAGCCACGCCCGGCTCGGCTTCTTGCGCTTGCTCACGTTGCGGCGTCCGGCCCGCTTGCGCGCAGGCGCCTGCGCAGCCCACACTTGCTGATCCCGCCGCCCGACGGCCTGCCCGCCGCGACCACCGAGCCCATGCCCACCACTCCGTTTCCGCTGCCGATCGCGCTCACCCCGGCCGACCGCAAGGCGCTGCGCGCACGCGCCCACCATCTCGATCCGGTAGTCATGATCGGCGAAGCAGGCCTGAGCCGCGCGGTGCTGGCCGAGGCCGACCGGGCACTCGCCGCGCACGAACTGATCAAGATCCGCGTGCTCGGCGACGACCGCGCGCAACGCCAGGCGCTGCTCACCGAAATCTGTTCGGCGCTCGGCTGCGCGCCGGTGCAGTCGATCGGCAAGCTGCTGGTGGTGTACCGCCCCAGGCCGATCGAGGAGGCCGCCGAGCGCAAGCGGCCGCGGGGTCCGCACCTCCCGAAGAAACTGGCAGCCACCGGCGCCACCACCGCGCGCAGGCGCGCAACAGCGAGGAAACCGATGAAAGCGATGAAGGTCGACAAACCGGCACCGGCACCCAAGACCGGCAAGACCGCGAAACCCGGCGCCGCGAAGAAATCCGCAAGCACCACCAGGGGCGCGGCCGGCAAACCCGAGCCGCTCGGCACCCGCGGCAAGCGCACCGCGATCGGCGCACGCGCCCGGGTGCCCGCGCACCACGGCGAAGCCAGCCCCGCGACCCAGGGGCCGACGCATCTGGCCGGGCGCTCGGGAGAGGCGACCAGGGCGGGTACGCGCTCGCGCGCCAAGAGCGCCCGGAAAGGCTGAGCGCCAGGGCGCACGGGCGCCCTACTCGTAGCGGACATCCAGGATTTCGAGTTCGCGCACCCCGCTGGGGGCGCGCACCTCGGCGGTGTCGCCCACGCTGCGGCCGATCAGCGCGCGCGCGATCGGGCTCGACACCGAGATCTTGCCGGCCTTGATGTCGGCCTCGTCGTCGCCGACGATCTGGTAGCTCGACTTCTCGCCCGAGTCGAGGTCTTCCAGCGTGACGGTCGCGCCGAACACCACGCGCCCGTCGGCGTCGAGCAGCGCCGGGTCGATTACCTGCGCGTTGGCGAGCTTGGCCTCGAGTTCGGCGATACGGCCCTCGACGAAACCCTGGCGCTCGCGCGCGGCGGCGTATTCGGCATTCTCCGACAGGTCGCCGTGCGCACGCGCCTCGGCGATCGCGTTGATCACCGCGGGCCGTTCGACCGATTTCAGGCGCTGCAGTTCTTCCCTCAGCAGTTCGGCGCCGCGCCGGGTGAGCGGAATGGTTGCCATCGGGTACCTCG
>WBZO01001198.1_pt1 | contig 31147 bp, 29 predicted proteins | sample 5204261 | NCBI WGS metagenome assembly WBZO01 (sample SAMN12412400, study PRJNA552823) | activated sludge metagenome | isolation source: activated sludge from anammox sidestream of wastewater treatment plant... | place: USA: North Carolina | collected 2017-09
AAACAATTTTCCCGCTGTCATTTGTTTGAGATACTCTGTCGCCGATCTTTACCGTGGCACCGGGCAAAAGTTCATTGGTGATCTTATCCCTGACAATTGCTTTGAAAACATTTTGAGAATAGCAGTTAAATGTCAGGATGAGAAGAGAGAGAAGAAATGCGTGTCGCATATTGTGCCCTGAAAAGGTTTTAATTGTTGCCAGAAAATTTTGAGACACAAATTTAAAGTGGCTCCATATCAACTTTGTGTTTTCCCGGTGATTTATATTTTAATTATAAATTGCAGAACTGTAAAGAAAGATAGTTTTTTTGCTGAAATAAGAAGTGAACCTGGCACAGACAGCTGACATATTATCCAGTCCGGTCGAGTACCTGAAAGGGGTGGGCCCTCAAAGAGCCGACCTGTTAAAAAAGGAATTGAACATATTTACTTTCAACGACCTGCTGAATCATTTTCCGTACCGGCATGTGGACAAAACGCGGGTCAGCCTTATCGGAGATATCACGCCTGATACTGATTACATACAAGTGTCGGGTGTCTTGGTTTCTTTTGAAGTGGTGGGCATGAAAGCCGGCAGAAGAGCAGTGGGACAGTTGAAGGATCAATCAGGTTTTTTGGAGCTTGCATGGTTTCAGGGATTGAACTGGGTGCAGAAAACACTTACGATCGGAGCTTCTTACCTGGTTTATGGAAAAGTCAGTTTTTTTCAGGGCAAGCCACAGATCATCCATCCCGAAATGGAATTGATGACCGGGGAAAAGCAGGATGGAAAAAATTACCTGGAGCCGATCTATCCTGCAACAGAAAAACTGAAAGCAAGAGGTTTGGGTGGAAGACAGATCGGGAAGCTGACCTTTGCCCTATTACATTTATTAAGAGAAAAGGATATTCCTGAAAACCTTCCGGAAAGAATTCTTTCAGCGCTGAATCTGATTGGTCGTTACCAGGCATACCGCAATATTCATTTTCCGCCTGATGTCAATTTATATGATCAAGCTGTGAAGCGGTTGAAGTTTGAAGAACTGTTTATTGCACAACTGAGGATGGGTTTGCTGAAGTCAAAAAGGCACCGGTTTTCCAAAGGAGTGTTGTTTGATAAGGTTGGTGAACTCTTTAATACTTTTTATTCTCATTATCTTCCTTTTGAACTTACAGGTGCACAGAAAAGAGTGATCAAAGAGATCCGTGCCGATACGGCAAAAGGGCTGCAGATGAACCGACTGCTTCAGGGGGATGTAGGCAGCGGAAAAACAATAGTGGCCGTTATGATCATGTTGCTTGCAATTGATAACGGAATTCAATGCTGCCTGATGGCGCCTACCGAAATCCTGGCACAGCAACATTTCAATACTATTTCAAAACTGCTTGGCAGAATGGATGTGACGGTTCAGTTGCTGACTGGTTCCACAAAAACCACGCTGAGAAAAAAAATATTGGATGATCTGGCAGAAGGCAAGCTGAATATTCTTATCGGCACTCATGCCGTAATTGAAAAAGCAGTTCAGTTTAAAGATCTTGGTTTGGTGATCATTGACGAGCAACACAGGTTTGGCGTGGAACAAAGAGCAAAGCTTTGGGAGAAAGCAGAACCTTATCCTCACATACTGGTGATGACAGCAACACCCATACCGAGAACTCTTGCTATGACCGCTTACGGTGATCTGGATTACAGTGTGATTGATGAACTACCACCGGGAAGAAAACCTGTGATCACAGTTCATCGTTATGAAAACCACCGGAGCAGTGTGATGAACTTTTTGAGAACAGAGATAGATAAAGGAAGGCAGGGCTATATCATTTTCCCTTTGATTGAAGAGAGTGAAAAGCTGGATTATGAAAACCTGATGAAAGGATATGAAAATGTAAAAGCCTATTTCCCTGAACCAAAATACTGGATCAGTATGGTGCATGGCCGCCAGCCGGCACAACAGAAAGAGATCAATATGCAGCGGTTTGTAAATGGCGACACGCAGATTATGGTTTCCACCACGGTGGTAGAAGTGGGAGTGGATGTGCCTAATGCAACCGTTATGATCATTGAAAGCTCAGAAAAATTCGGCCTGTCACAACTTCATCAGTTGAGAGGAAGAGTGGGCCGTGGTTCTGAAAAGAGTTATTGCATTCTTTTATCAAGTGTAAAATTGGGAAATGATGCAAGAGAACGTATTAAAACCATGGTATCTACCAGTAACGGATTCGAAATAGCAGAGAAAGATCTTGAACTGAGAGGCCCCGGTGATATTGAAGGCACCCGCCAGAGCGGAATACTCAATTTTAAACTGGCCAGTATAGTCAATGACAGGCCATTATTGGAAGTTGCACGCCAAATGAGTGAAGATTTGCTGGAAAATGATCCTGATCTTAATTCGGCAGAAAATTTGCAACTGAACAACTTCCTTAAAAGCCAGAAAGGGAACCGGATCTGGAGTATAATTTCTTAACATTTATTTTCCGTCTCTTTCTTAGTAAATTTGATTATCTTAATGAAAACTATTTTTATCCTGAACCGCTATTTGATCATCCTTGGCTTGCTAACCCTGAGTATAACCGGACTTGCTCAGAATTATAATACTATTGAATTCGTTGAAAACAAAGGCCAATGGGATTCGCAGGTAAAATTCAAGAGCGATGTGAGTGGGGGCGCCTTTTTTATACGCAAAGATGGTGTCACCATTTTGCAGAACAACCGGGAAGATCTGTATAAGATCTACACCTTGCTGCATATGCCCTTAAACCGTGAGTCTGATTCAGGAAATGAAAAAATTCTTCTCCGGTCTCATTCATACAATGTGGACTTTGTAGATGCATCTCCTGATATGGAAATTGTCCCCGACAAACCCCTTCCTACTTACATTAATTATTTTATCGGTAATGATCCATCGAAATGGGCTGCTAACTGCCGTGTTTACCAGGGTATTACTGTAAAAAATGTTTATCCCAATGTAGATATCCGTTATTTCACTGATAATGGCACATTAAAATATGATATCATTGCAAAGCCCGGCGCCAACCTCGATCAGATTGCTTTGAGATATACCGGAGTGAACAAACTGAGTGTAAAGAATAAAGAATTGCAGGTGGCAACCTCAATAGGTGATCTGACAGAATCATCGCCCTATACTTATCAAACAATGAAAGAGGGAAGGCGGGAAGTCAGTTGCCGGTATGAAGTGAAAAACAATATTGTAAAGTTCCGTGTGAAAGATTATGATCCTGCTGTTCCTTTGATCATTGACCCTTCACTCATCTTTTGTTCTTTCAGCGGAAGCAAAGTGGATAATTGGGGCTTTACGGCTACTTATGGTCCTGATGGCAGTATGTATGGAGGCGGTATTGTTTTCGGAACCGGATTTCCTGTATCTCCCGGCGCTTTTCAGACAAGCTTTCAGGGTGGCGGAGGAGGAGGGTATGCAATAGATATCGGGCTTATAAAACTGACGCCGGATGGTACAAACAGAGTTTATGCGACTTATCTGGGCGGGTCCGGAAATGAACAGCCCCACAGCCTGATAGTTGATCCTCAGGGCAACCTGATCTTGGCCGGAAGGTCAGATTCCCCAAATTATCCTACAGCCGGTCCGATCGATACAACATACAGCGGAAGCCGGAATGATATCATCATCACAAAATTGAATGCTGCAGGTAATGGCCTGATCGGGTCAGTGAAAATCGGAGGTGCCAATGATGATGGCGTAAATATCTCTGCCAACAGATCGGGTTCAAGGTCATTGAATCAAAACTATGGAGATGACGGCAGAAGTGAAGTGCAATTAGACGGAGCAGGAAATATTTATGTGGCATCCTGCACACAGTCGGGAGATTTCCCTACAGTGAATGCTTTTCAGACTACAAATAATGGAGGAAGTAATTTTCAGGACGGAGTGGTATTAAAACTTGATCCGAATTTATCAAGCCTGCTTTTCAGTACTTATTTGGGAGGCTCCGGTAATGATGCCGCTTATGTTGTTGACCTGGCACCTAATGGAAATATTTATGTTGCCGGAGGTACTGAAAGTACAGACTTTCCGGGTGTTCCGGGCAGCGGAGTGATCAACTCGACAAATAGTGGAGGAATAGACGGCTTCGTGACAATATTAAACAACTCGGGTTCCCTGATCCGTTCAACCTATGTCGGTACCATTGGTATTGATCAGGTATATGGGATAAAGTTTGATAATAAAGGTTTCCCTTATATCATGGGGCAGACAACAGGAAACTGGCCTGTGGTTAATGCGCCTTACAGCAATTCAGGATCCAAACAATTTATTTCAAAACTTCAGCCTGACCTTTCAGGTTATGTTTATTCTACCATTTTCGGATCTCCTTCTCCTGTTCCTAATATATCACCGGTTGCTTTTCTGGTAGATCGCTGTGAGAATGTTTATGTTTCGGGTTGGGGTGGAAAAAGTTCTTTTACCAGCGGATTTCTTGCCGGTGGCACAAGCATGTCAATGCCGATCACGCCTGATGCTCTGAAAAGTACTACTGATGGTAAGGATTTTTATTTCTTTGTTTTGGAAAAAGATGCGGCCGGAGTTTTGTTCGGAAGTTTTTATGGAGAAGATAATGGCAATGCCATTGGTGCAGACGGTACCGATCACGTAGATGGAGGGACCAGCCGCTTTGATAAGAATGGTGTGATCTACCAGGCTATCTGCGGCAATTGTAAAGAGTTTAACCCTAATCCTCCTTATCCTACTACACCGGGAGCCTGGGCTACAACCAATCCTTCTCCCGGATGCAATCTTACTATGCTCAAGATAGCTTTCAATCTTGCAGGAGTTAGAGGCGGAGTTCAATCTACTATAAATGGAGCAGTGAGGGATACTGCAGGTTGTGTACCTCTTACTGTTGATTTTGCAGATACCGTTAAAATGGCTCAGTCTTATGAATGGTATTTCGGCGATGGATCGCCCATGGTGACCAGTACTGCACCTAACATAACTCACATATATAATACTACAGGTACTTTCCTGGTAATGATGGTTGCCATTGATCCTTCAACCTGCAATGTCCGGGATAGTTCTTATATGCACATACGGGTCGGCAATGTACAGGCGAATCTTAATTTCAATATAACAAAGTTGAATCCATGTGATTCTTTCAAATACCAATTTGATAATTTATCAACCACTCCGCCTGCCTTTCCTTTCGGCGCCCAGTCATTTGTATGGGATTTTGGTGACGGTTCTTCTACAGTGATCGCAGGAATAAACAATGTTACCCACAATTATCCGAGCCCCGGAACTTATAATGTAAAACTTACGCTTGTTGACACTACCTATTGCAATGCCCCTGATTCTTTGACGGTGCAGTTGCGTGTAGCTGCATTGGTGAAAGCTCAGTTTGATACTCCTCCTCTGGGTTGTGCACCTTATACTGCCGTATTTAATAATACGTCTGTTGCAGGGCAGACCTTTATCTGGGATTTCGGTGATGGCTCAGGTTCCAATGATGTAAATCCGGCTCATTTGTACAGCACACCCGGAACATATACCGTGACGCTGATCGCCAATGATCCGAACACATGTAATCTGACAGATACTTTCCGTTATACAATTTCTGTGTTTGACAAACCTGTATCAAATTTTACGACATCACCTGTGCCCCCGGTAGAAAATACACCGACCACATTCGATAACCTTTCTTCGCCTGATGCAGTTACTTTCAAATGGCTCTTTGGTGATGGCGATACTTTACTCACCAACTCCAGAAGCCCGGCTCAGCATCAATATAATTCTTCAGGAACTTTCAATGCATGCCTGATTGCATACAATGCTGCCGGCTGTGCCGATACCAGTTGCCAGCAAGTCCAGGCAATCATTTTCACTTTGGTGGATGTGCCCAATGCATTTACTCCGCAAAGCGGTGATATCAACAGTAAAGTGATGGTTCGTGGTTTTGGAATAACAAAATTGAAGTTTATCATCTGGAATCGCTGGGGTCAGAAAGTTTTTGAAACAGCAAACCGCCTTGAAGGCTGGGATGGCAAGTTCAAAGGAGTGCTTCAGCCCATGGATGTATATGCTTACACATTGGAAGTTGAATTTTTTGATGGAACAAAGACAACTAAAAAAGGAGATATTACGTTGATCAGATAATGGACGAATGAAAAGGATAGTTACCATATTGATATTTTGTTTTGGAGAAATCATTTCAGGGAGTACTGCATACGCTCAGGATCTGCATTTCTCTCAATTCTTTAATTCTCCTTTGCTGACCAACCCTGCAAATACCGGCTTTATTCCCGATGGCGACTATCGTTTGGGTGTCAATTACCGCAATCAGTGGTCTTCCATTATGACCGTACCGTATAAAACCATGAGCGCTTTCGGTGATGCTCAGATATTCAAGAACAGGGATTACACAGGATGGATGGGTGTGGGAGGCGTCATTTTGCATGATGTTGCGGGTAGCGGCCAACTTACCTCAACAAGGATCTATGGCTCTGTTGCCTATCATCAGATGATCAATTTAGGAAGCCTGCTCAGCCTGGGATTCAATGTGGGCTGGGCCAATAAACAGATTAATGTCACAAACCTGAAATTTCCTGATCAGTTTGATGGCCATTTTTTCGACAGCCATCTGCCTACCGGTGTTGTACTGGCAACCAATAATATCAGCTATCTTGATATTCAGACGGGGATGAACTATGCCTATTTTCCTACCGACAAGATCTATGTGAATGCAGGTTTCTCCGCCATGCATATCAACAGGCCGCGGGAATCATTCTTTGATCCGCAACCAGGAGTTGATAATCGTATTCCTGTCAGGTATGTAGGTTTTCTGAATGGTAGTTTTATGTTGAATGATCAGTGGATCATCAACCCGAATGCCTATTATACCAACCAGGCAAAAGCTTCCGAATTCGTATTAGGATTGAATGCACATTATAACCTTTCCGGAAACGGGGACAATGTGCTGATCGGCGGATTGTACTTCCGTTCCGGTGATGCTTTTATACCGCTGATCGGACTGGGTTATAAAGATCTTACATTTACATTCACCTACGATGCCACTATTTCAACTCTGAAAAATTATAACAACACACGTGGCGCTTTTGAATTTTCTTTGATCAAACAGGGTGTGATTGATAAGTATATGGGCGATAAACGTCAGACCATGTGTCCATCCTTCCGTAATTTTTATTGATTTTTTTCTCACACTAAGGCTATTAATTCCCGATAAATCCGATTTTTACAAAAAATAAAAATCTAAGCGCCATGGTCACTAATACAGTCCTCGCATCCCGTCATGTTGATGAATTCAGAAAAATAGTCGGTGAACAATATGTCCTGATCGATGAAGAATCATTGCAGCATTATTCGCATGATGAAACAGAAGATCTGCATTATTTACCGGAAGTAGTGATCAAACCGAGAACGGCACAGGAGATCAGCGCCATTATGAAGATCTGCAATAAAGCAAAGATCCCGGTTACGCCCCGTGGCGCAGGTACCGGACTAAGCGGCGGCGCTTTACCTCATCTGGGAGGAGTGTTGCTATCTATGGAAAGAATGAATTCCATTCTGGAAATTGATGAAAGAAACCTGCAGGTGACCACAGAACCTGCAGTGATCACTGAAGTATTGCAGAATACGGTCAGAGAGAAAAACTTGTTTTATCCTCCTGATCCGGGGAGCCGCGGTTCCTGTTTTATCGGGGGAAACATTTCTGAAAACAGTGGTGGACCCAAAGCAGTCAAGTATGGAGTGGTCAAAGATTATGTATTGAATCTGGAATTGGTTTTGCCCGATGGTGAGATCATCTGGACCGGTGCCAATGTATTGAAAAATGCAACGGGCTATAATCTCACACAATTGGTGGTGGGCAGTGAAGGGACTTTGGGCATTGTAACGAAAATTGTTTTAAGGCTCATTCCACATCCCAAGCATGACCTGCTGATGCTGGTGCCTTTCAAATCAGCAGAAAACGCCTGTGCAGCAGTAGGCGCCATTTTTCGTGCAGGATATACTCCCAGCGCTTTGGAATTTATGGAAAGAGATGCATTGGAGTGGGTCTCACAATTTGTTTCGGGAAGCACCATTAAAATCGAAGACGAAGTTCAGGCGCATTTGCTGGTTGAAGTGGATGGCAATGATGTGGATGTATTGGCCAAAGAAATTGAAGGTATTGCAGAAATAATTCAGGGTTTTGATTGTGGCGAAATATTATTTGCCGACAATGCCCAGCAAAAAGCAGAATTATGGAAACTGCGCCGCAGGGTGGCAGAAGCAGTGAGGGCCAATTCAATCTATAAGGAAGAAGACACAGTGGTTCCCCGTGCAGAATTGCCGGTTTTGCTTAAAGGCGTGAAAGATATAGGAAAAAGGTATGGATTCCATTCCGTATGCTACGGCCATGCCGGTGACGGAAACCTTCATGTCAATATTATTAAGGGCGATTTAACAGATGAACAATGGAATGGATCGTTGAAAGATGGAATAAGAGAGATATTTGCACTGGTGAAAGAGCTGGGTGGTACATTGAGCGGAGAGCATGGAGTAGGACTGGTGCAAAAAGAATATATGAACATTGTGTTCAATGAAACCCAGATAAGATTGATGAGGGAGATCAAAAAAATTTTTGATCCCAATAATATCCTCAATGCAGGAAAGATCTTCGATATTTAAACTTATTGAAACCATTTTATGAAAAAAGTGTTGCTTCTGCTGTTTTTTGCAGTCGTTGCCGTAGAATTTTCCCATGCTCAGATCGAAAAAAAGGAAAAAGAGAAAAAAGGCTTTGATAAAAGCAAGCTTTTTCTTGGTGGAAATTTCGGATTGACTTTTGGTGATTATACATTGATCAATATATCTCCCCAATTAGGATACCGGTTTAATGACTATCTGGCTGCCGGAGCCGGAGTGAATCTTCAATATATCAGTATAAAAGATCGATACATGAATGGTGACCCTTATTCTCAGACATCTCAGGGAGTTGCCGGTTTGAATATTTTTGGAAGAGTCTATCCTGCCCGGTTCCTGATGATACAGGCTCAACCCGAATTGAATTATGTCTTTGGCAAGATAAAATACTACGACCCTCCATCCAGAACGAATATTGATGCATCCATTGTTCCAAGCCTTTTGCTGGGAGGAGGTATCGTATTTCCTGCGGGTAGAGGAGGCTTTATTGTCTCTATTTTTTACGATGTACTGCAGCAGCCTAATTCACCTTACTCCAACAGGCCATTTTATAATTTTAGTTACAGTTTTGGGCTTTGATCTTCATTGTTGAGGATGTATTCAAATTCCGAAGGATCTTTTAAGAAGGTTATCCTTTTTTCAGGCGCTTCATATAAAAAACCATTTCTCTGCAACAACGAAATGTGGGCGATCAGGTGATCATAAAAACCGCCTGAATTCATCAGGAAAACTTTTTTATTATGAATGGAAAGCTGATTCCAGGTCAACATTTCAAATAATTCATCCAATGTGCCAAAACCGCCGGCTAAAGCAAGCGCAGCATCACACATATCATACATGGCCTTTTTTCTTGAATGTATGTCATCGGTGATGATCAACTGACTGATACCCTTATGCTGATGTTCCCAGTCCATCAGTATCTTCGGAATGATACCGATAACCGTTCCTCCGTTTTTCATTACATTGTCAGCAAGTATTTTCATGATTCCGTTCCCACCACCACCATAAACGAGTTTAATTTGATGTTTGGCTAATGATCTACCCAATTCTGCCGCATGTTCTGAATAAATCCTTTCCATTCCGTTTTTTGAACCGCAAAAAACTGCAAGAGATTGTATCATTTTAAATAAATTACCTGCAAAAGGAAAGCAAATTTGTTTATCTTCAAAATTCATTAATCACATTATCATTATCATAAAAGAATAGAGATTCATTATGACTTCCGGACTACTTTTCACTTTTGTCATTGGTTATTTTCTGCTTTTACTGGCTGTGGCCTGGTACACGTCACGTAATTCTAATAACGATTCTTTTTTTATCGGTAACCGTAATTCCAACTGGATGCTGGTTGCTTTCGGTATGATCGGCACTTCCTTATCAGGTGTCACATTTGTATCAGTGCCGGGTACTGTGGGAGGAGCTGCATTTACTTATTTGCAGGTTGTCATCGGTTATTTTTTTGGCTATCTCGTTATTGCCTATGTGTTATTGCCGATGTATTACAAACTGAACCTCACTTCCATTTATAATTATTTACAGCATCGCTTCGGGATGATGTCTTATAAAACCGGCGCTTTATTTTTTATTTTTTCAAGAGTGCTGGGAGCTACAGCAAGGCTTTACCTGGTCATCAATGTACTTCAGATATTTATTCTCAAAGAAATGAATATCAGCTTTAGCCTTGCCACCTTTGTGATCCTGCTGATGATACTCCTCTATACCTACGAAGGCGGAGTGAAGACGATCGTTTTCACCGACACTTTACAAACCACTTTCATGCTGTTGGGCCTTATCATTTGTATCGTTTATGTAATGGGAAATATGGGACATTCTTTTTCCTCTACACTGGATGTGCTGAATAAGAATGGACTAACACGGATCTTTAATACAGATGTAAACAGTTCGGGATTCTTTCTCAAACAAATAATCGGCGGAATGTTCATCACCATTACCATGACGGGCCTCGACCAGGAAATGATGCAAAAGAATATCAGTGTGAAGACACTGCGTGATTCACAAAAAAATGTCATCACTTTCAGCGTCATCGTTATGATCGTGAATTTTCTTTTTTTATTTATGGGTGGGCTGCTGTATATGTACGGAAATATGAAAGGGATCAATGTTCCGGCCGATGATCTATTCCCAACCGTAGCACTTCATTACATGCCTGCGGCAGTTTCAATAATTTTTGTCATTGCACTCATATCTGCTCTTTTCCCAAGTGCGGACGGAGCGCTGACGGCTCTTACATCATCCTTCTGCATTGACCTTTTAGGGATGAAACGCAGAGATGATTGGGATGAACAAAGGAAACGCCGCATCAGGCTCATAGTGCATTTTTCATTTGCCATTGTATTTTTTCTTATTGTACTTGGATTTAAATGGGTGGACAATAAATCCATCATTGATGTGATATTGAAGGTGGCCGGATTTACCTACGGCCCGCTTTTAGGATTATTTGCGTTTGGAAGATTATCTAAGAGGATTCTCCATGATAAAAGATCTATCTATGTTTGCCTCGCAGCCCCCGTGATCATCTGGGGAGTAGATTTTATAAACAATATTGATTGGTATCAGGCACAATTCAAACTGGACGGAGCCTGGTTGAGCAGTGTTAAAAATTTCTCCCGGACAATATTCGGTAACTTCAAGATAGGATATGAACTCCTGATTTATAACGGATTACTCACTTATCTCGGATTATATTTCATTTCCAAAAAGAAGGCTCAGTAAAAACCCTGAGATTATCAGAGTATCTTTGTAAAAAAGCAAAATGGAGCTGATTGGTCCTGCCGCACAGGAATATGCTGATTTATTTTCATCTGAAGCAGATGATCTTCTAAAAGAAATAGATGCATTCACATTAGAGCAAAATCTTGATTATCAAATGCTCAGTGGCCATTTGCAGGGTAAGTTGCTGGAGATGATCAGTATGATGATCAGGCCGGAAAAGGTTTTGGAGATCGGAACTTTTATGGGCTACAGCGCTTTATGCCTGGTAAAAGGATTGGCAGAGGGAGGTAAGCTTCATACTATTGAAGGCAATGAGAATAACGCCAAAAAGGCTCAGACCTTTTTTGATCGGTCAATTTACCGTGATCAAATAATTTTGCATACCGGAAATGCGTTAACGATCATTCCGGCACTTAATGAAACCTGGGATCTGGTATTCATAGATGCTCATAAGCCGGAATATATAGATTATTTTAACCTTGTTTTTCCTCATTTAAGGAAGAACGGTTTTATTTTAGCCGACAATATTTTTTTTCATGGCCAGGCCCTGGATGAAAAAGCAACGGGGAAGAACGCCAAAGGAATCAGAGCTTTTAATGATTTTATCAGGCAGAGAAAAGATATTGAAAAAGTGATCCTGACCATTAGAGATGGTCTGTATCTGATCCGGAAAATTTAATGTTAGTACCATGCAAAACAGGAAGCTTTTAGTTACAGTCATTGTGAGTTTATTTACCGGTGCAGTGTTGGCACAGCCTGCCGATGTCATTGTACAGTATATAAACAAGTACAAGGATATTGCCATTAAAGAAATGCAACGTACCGGAGTTCCCGCAGCCATTAAACTGGCACAGGGAATTCATGAAACCATGGCCGGCACCAGTGATCTGGTGATGAAATCAAACAACCATTTTGGCATCAAGTGCAAAGAGACCTGGAGCGGCCCTTCGGTAAAACATGATGACGATCTGAAAAATGAATGTTTCAGGAAATATAGTTCTGCTGAAGAATCCTACCGTGACCATTCTGATTTTTTGAAAAGCAGACCCTGGTATTCATTTCTTTTCAACCTGGATCCTACTGATTATAAAGGCTGGGCTTATGGCCTTAAAAAAGCCGGTTATGCCACCAATCCAAAATATCCGCAGATAATCATCAAGCTGATTGAAGATTACAATCTGGAAGATTATACGCTGATAGCAATGGGTAAAATGAAGCCTCATGACGAGGTGCTCACTAAGGCAGAGATTGAAAGCTCTCAGCAAGAAAACAAAGCGATTGCATCTGTTTCCAAGACAACCGAGCCGGTATTTTTTGAAAACTTCTCAAGTGGGCCTGTAAAGACCGAAACAGATATTAAAGAAAACAACACAGCAATTACCGTCGCCCAGGCCAAAGCAGCGCCACCCAAAGCGAATTATCCTGCCGGCGAATTTAAGATCAACGAAACCCGTGTGATCTATGCAAAGGAAGGAACCCCGTTATTGGCAATTGCTCAGCAATACAATGTATCGCTTGCATGGTTATATGATTTCAATGATCTTCCGAAAATTGAAGAACTTCAGAATGATCAATTGATCTATCTGCAGAGGAAACGTAAGACCGGCCTGAATGAAATACATGTGGTAAAGCAGGGTGAGCATTTATATGATATTGCCCAGAAAGAAGCTATAAGACTGGAAAGCCTGAGAGAATATAATATGCTGGCCATGGGTATGGAGCCTGCGGTAGGTGAACAGTTGTATCTTAAGGCGAAAGCTCCGGCAAGGCCGAGATTAGCACAAAATGAAAAGAGTTTTTCTTCGGAATCTGTAGTTAATTCTTCAAACTCAACAACGGTAATAAAGAAAGAGGTATCTGACTTTTCTTTAAAGAATACTACAAAAAGAAACGATGCTGAACCGATAGTTTATACGGTTCAATCCAAAGAGACGATCTGGGCCATTTCAAAAAAATATGATGTCAGCATTGATGATCTCGTGAACTGGAATAAATTGCAGGGCAATGATCTGAAAGCCGGTCAAAAAATTAAAATCTATAAATAAGCATCAATGGCAGTAATCAAAGTTCACGACAAGGAATTCGTTACTTATCTTTCGAGTGAAACCATTGAAAAACGGGTCAAAGAGATTGCGGATGAGATCAACAGAGATTATTCCGGCAAAAAGCCTTTGTTCATATCTATTCTGAACGGGGCGTTCATGTTCACAGCAGATTTGTTTCGCTATCTCACCATAGATGCTGAATTGTGTTTTATCAAGATCGCTTCTTATAAAGGATTGAAATCAACCGGAAAGATTGTCACAACGATTGGACTGGAAGAAGATATTTTCGGAAAGGATATCGTGATCCTTGAAGATATTGTTGATACCGGAAAGACCCTCCATGATTTTCTACCCAAATTATTTCATCAACAGCCCAACAGCCTCAAGATTGCCACTTTGCTGCACAAGCCTGAGGCCACTGAATATCCTCATCAGTTGGACTATGTAGGATTTCCCATCCCCAATAAATTTGTTGTGGGTTATGGCCTGGATTATGACGGTCTCGGAAGGAATCTGAAAGAAATTTACCAGTTGAAATAGAGAATCATTTTACCTGCCGGCTAATTTTTGTATCTTATCTCCCTAAAGTATCCACTTGAAGACTTTATGTCATATAGGTGTTTTTCTGCTATTGTCTTTGCCCGTGATCAGCCAGCCGTATTACCTGCGAGGAGTGGTAAGGGATGACAAAGGAACTACTTTGCAAAATGTGAAGATCCTGGAACTTGGCACGGGCCTCGTTTACCGCACCGGTGTATATGGAACATTCGGTATCGTGAGCAACAACAAGACAGACACATTGAGTTTTTCCCTGGATGGATACGAAAAGAAAGAAGTCATTGTCAATGTGAGCATTTATACAGAAGTGGAATTGAAGTTGCTCCCTTCCTCATCCATCAGCAGGCATATGGAACGACTTACCTCCTTCACCAAGGATCTTCAGCGTGAAGAACAAAAGAAATGGTTTACCGGAGATGAAACTTACGCAAGTATTGTTGAAAATCGTTTCATTAATGCAAAGAGATTTCCCGAAACGGGAATGTCGCTTGATATTGACAAAGCTTCTTACAGCAACATAAGGAGATTTATCAACTTTAATTCAATGGTGCCTCCTGATGCGGTCCGGATTGAGGAAATGCTTAATTATTTCAATTTCGATTACACTCCACCTGCAGCAGAAGATATATTTAATGTAAAAACAACTTTGACTTCATGCCCCTGGAATCAGGGGGATCAACTGTTTTTTATAAATGTATCAGCACGGAAATTGGATCTGGATTCATTACCCCCAAGCAACCTTGTCTTTTTGATTGACATTTCAGGATCTATGGATATGCCAAACCGGTTGCCTTTATTGAAATCTGCTTTTCATACTCTTGTTGAAAACCTGAGAGCAAAAGACACGGTGTCCATTGTAGTATATGGCGGAGCAGTCGGAATAATGCTGCCTCCGACCGGAGGTATGGAAAAAGAAAAGATACTTAAAGCGATTGATAAGTTGGAACCGGGCGGGTCAACACCCGGGGAATCAGGCATAAGGATGGCTTATGCACTGGCTCGAAATCATTTTATCAAAGGAGGAAATAACCGTGTGATATTGGCAACGGATGGAGATTTCAATGTAGGATCAAAAACAGAAGAAGAACTGGAAGACCTGATAACACGGCAGCGGGAGTCGGGGGTGTATCTTACCTGTCTCGGTGTGGGAATGGGGAATTATAAAGATTCCAAGATCCAGATCTTGTCAAGAAGAGGCAATGGAAATTTTGCCTATCTGGACAGTTATCAGGAAGCAGAGAAAGTATTGCTTACGGAGTTTACAAGAACATTGTTTGCTGTAGCGGATGATGTATATGTGAATGTTGAGTTCAATCCTGAATATGTAAAAGAGTACAGGCTTATCGGATTTGATAATAAGATGAGCGCTTTAAAAGATACGCTTACCGAAGTGGAAGGAGGGGAGATAGGTTCAGGAAATTCTTCTTTTGTGGTTTTCGAGATCGTGCCTGCAGATCAAGGCCGTGGCGCACGGAAAAATTCCCGGCAAGATTATTTTACGCAAATGAATATCAGATACAAGAAGCCCGGAAGTTCATCAGAACAAAGTGTGTCTTTCCGGAGTGATTATTCTTTTTCCCCTTTTACTATGCTGGATTCTTCTTACCGCTTTGCAACTTCAGTGGTCATGTTTGGTTCTCTTCTGAGAAATTCTCCGTTTACAAAAAATGTAACCTGGAATGATGTGATTTCATTGGCTTCACAGTCTGCCAATAAGAACAATGTATTGCAGCAGGAGTTTGTAGTAATGATCGAAAAAGCAAAAGATCTTTATTCTAAGAAAAAGAAGAAGAGAAAGAAAAGAGATTTATTCGATCAGTGATCTTTATCTATTTTCTTATAAACACTTCTTTTCCATCAATAACTGTTCTCAGCACTTTCACATCAATAATCTTCTCAGGTGCAATTGTAAAAAGGTCATCACTTAATACAACAAAATCAGCCAGCGTGCCCTTTTTTAAGATCCCCAGTTTATCTTCCTGGAATCCGGCATAGGCATTATTTCGGGTATAACATTTCAGCGCCTGCTCCACCGGGATCTTTTGTTCAGGATACCATCCGTTTGGGTTTTTCCCGTCAAGAGTTCTTCTGGTTACTGCAGCATAAATTCCCTCTATAGGTTTCATGGGCGCCACAGTCCAGTCGGAACCAAATGTGATCATAGCACCTGCATCCAGCAAACTTTTAAATGCATAGGTTCCTTTAAGCCTGGCATCATCTAATCTTTTGTAAGCCCACCGGCCGTCATCGATGGCATGATAAGGTTGTACAGAAGCGATTACTTTCAGTTGTGTAAATTTTGGAATGGCAAATGGCGTTAAGTGTTGTGCATGTTCCACACGGAAACGACGATCTCTTTCCTGATTTACTTTTTCAGCATTTCCATAAACGTCCAGTATGAAGTCGTTTGCCCTGTCTCCAATGGCATGAACTGCAACCTGCAAACCGGCAGAGTCTGCTGATATGACCCATTTTCTCAATAAGGTGGTATCAGTTACCATCAGGCCTGTACTTGCAGGGGCATCCAGGTAAGGTTTGTAAAACCATGCAGTAGTGGATCCTAATGACCCATCAACAAAACCTTTCAGTCCGCCCCAGCGGAGCATGTCATCTCCCTTCCCGTTCTTTTTACAAAATGAATCCAGTTTTTCCCAGCTCCACAGTGCCACAAAAGAATAAATGCGCAGCTTCTGTTTCTTTTGTGCATAGTTTCTCCGATATGTTGCGAGATCGGTCCAGCCTCCATAACTACCCATGTCATGAACCTGTGTGACTCCGTTTTCAAATGCATATTGCTGAGCTGCGGCAAAGTATTCGTCGAATTCCTTTTCAGTTGGGTCAGGAATGAAATTATTGATCAATGCCATGGCTTCATCTTTGAACATGCCGGTTGGCTCACTCTTTTTATCTTTTATGATCTCGCCGCCCGGAGGTGCCTGGGTGGTGTTGGTTATGCCTGCCAATTGTAAAGCTTTTGTATTGGCAAAAGCCATGTGGCCATCATAACGATTCACAAATACAGGATGATCACCTGTTATCGAGTCTACCCAGCCTTTTTCAGGGAGTTCACCTCCCCACATTTCGTGATCCCAGTCACCGCCGAGTATCCATCGGTTATCCGGGTGTTGCTTACAGAAATTTTTCAGTGCATCAATGAATTCCTGTTTTGTTTGTGCCTTTCGCAGATCCACGCTGGAAAGATTATATCCACCGCTGAGAAAATGAGTGTGATTATCTATGAACCCCGGAGCCACAAATTTTCTTTTCAGGTCAATAAGTTCAGTTTGTTCTCCTTTGTAAGGCCGGTAGTCATTACCAACATAAAGAATCTTGTTGCCTTTGATTGCCAGCGCTTCTGCATCTGGTATTTGTGAATCGCCGGTCCAGATGACGGCATTGAAATAAATTTTATCCGCTTTTTCATTTTGTGCTGCCGAAAAAAACGGCAAAACTGAAACGAGGAGGAAGGGGATTATTCTCATGACTTGAATTTAATAAAATGAAAATAGAAAAAGTCCTGATCAAATATGATGATCCAAATAAACAAAGAATATTTCGCAGTTATAATTTATTATTTTCACTTAATGAACGATACCACCACTATCGCTTCTTCCAAAGCTATTGCAATAGCCTGTAACCCGGTAACAGGATCAGGCAGGGCTATCGTTCTTTCTGATAAGATCTCAAAGAAACTAAAAGAAAGATTTATTTCTCATTGTGTTTTTAAAGAGGACTGGCCTCCTGATTTTAACGGATTTAGTGAGGTCTGGATCGTTGGTGGCGACGGGACCATTAATTATTTTATCAATAAATACCGGGATCTGAAATTACCGCTCTCCTTATTCAAGGGAGGCTCCGGAAATGATACACATTGGTTGTTGTATGGAGATAAAGATTTCGAAGGGCAAATAGAAGATGCTTTGTCGGAGAAAATAAGGCCTATTGATGCGGGAAGATGTAACGGCAGGTTATTTATTAATGGTGTTGGGGTAGGTTTTGAAGGCGCTGTTGCTGAGAGTGCAGCCGGTAAAAGGAAGAGCGCCGGTACTACTTCTTATTTCATTGCTGTGTTGAAGAAGATATTTTTTTATCGGTCCAAAAAATATGATGTTACTTCGGAGGAACTCGGAATGAATGAAAGATTTCTGATGATCAGCGTCAGCAATGGCAAGAGAGCGGGAGGCGGGTTTTATATTGCACCTGCAGCAGAACCTGATGATGGCTTACTGGATGTGACAGTGATTAAAGCGATTTCGCCTTTTAACAGACTCAGATGGTTGCCTGTTATTGAAAAAGGGAAGCATCTACATCTTCCGTTCGTTACTCATTTCAGGACCCGTAGTGTTATTATTACCGGTGTTCAGCCTGTTCACTATCACCTGGATGGAGAAGTCTTTTCAGAGAAAAGGCTTGAAATTGAGATCCTGCCTGCTCAGTTTTTCTTTCGGTAATAAAAAAAGTCTGATCCATCCGAGAAGATGGTCAGACTTGAAACAGATCTTTTATTAATGATTAATTAATAATCGTTGTTATAACCGCCACGGTCACGATTGAAGCTGCCTCCTTTGTTATAACCGCCTTTTTTAAAACCACCGCCGCCGAAGCTTCTTTTCTTGAAGCCACCACCGCCACTGCCTTCAGGTTTGGGACGGCTTTCATTGACGACAATATTACGACCGTCAATTTCGGTTCCATTTAAAGCTGCAATGGCTGCTTGTGCTTCAGCATCATTAGGCATTTCCACAAAACCGAAGCCTTTGCTACGTTGCGTGAATTTGTCATTAACGATTTTTGCTGAGGATACTTCGCCGTGCGGAGTAAAGAGGTTGGTCAAATCCTGATCCTTCAGGTTCCAACTAAGGTTTCCTACGTAAATGTTCATTTTGAGATGTTTTTTAAAAAATAAGTGTCAACAGTAAACAGTAACCATTGAACATTTAACGGATATACAAAACGTTCAGGACTTGTGAAACTGTAAAGAACACCAAGACAATACAAAGTAACGTATTTTTTACTGACTTATTGTCAAAATATTCGGGTTAAGGCCGGTTTTAACGGAAAATAGTTTTAATCCCCTAATTTAACTCTGTCAGATCCGGTCTGAAATTGTTATTCTGCCACTACTTCAAAGCTTACTTCAGCAGTATGCCCATTACCGAAATCAATGGCTGCTTTATAAGTACCGAGTTCTTTCACTTCATCAACCAGGCTGATTTTCCTGCGATCAATCTCATACCCCTTTTGTTCTCGAATGGCACGGCTGATCTGGAGCGGAGTTACACTGCCGAATATTTTGCCACTGGTTCCTGTCTTTGCCCCAATCTTAAGCGGTCCTTCTTTCAATTTTTCGATCACGCTGTTGATCTCAGCCAGCATTTTATCCTCAATCTTCTTCAGTTGTTTCATCTTCTCATCCAGCCGGCTGCGGTTTACAGAACTGGCTTCAATAGCTAACTGGCGGGGTAACAGGTAATTACGGGCATATCCGCTTTTCACTTTTACTACTTCATTGGCGGCGCCAAGGTTATCTACATCTTTAATCAATATTACTTCCATGGCGTCCTCCTTATTTTAATAAGTCTGTTACATAAGGCAATAGGGCCATCTGGCGGGCTTTTTTCACTGCATCGGAAACTTTACGCTGGTATTTCAATGAGTTACCGGTAAGCCTGCGGGGCAGAAGTTTGCCTTGTTCGTTAAGAAATTTTTTCAGGAACTCTACATCTTTATAGTCAATGTAGCGGATGCCATATTTTTTGAAGCGGCAGAATTTTTTTACTCTTTTGTCGCTTCTTATGGCGGTCAGGTATTTGATCTCATTTTTTGCCATAAGTTATGCCTCCACTGCTTTTTCGGTTCCTGTTGTCACGCCACTTCTCTTTTTTGCATTATACTCGACGGCGTATTTATCGAGCTTAGTGCACAGGTGACGAAGCACTGATTCGTCACGAAGAAGCTGGATCTTCAGCTTCTCATTGAAGTCGGATGGCGCAGTATATTCCAGCACCCAATAAAGACCTGTTGTCTTTTTCTGTACCGGATACGCCAGTGATTTTAATCCCCAGGGATTTTCTGCCACGATCTCTCCACCATTGCTTTTGATGAGAGCAGCATACTTCTTTTGCTCTGATTTGAATTCATCGTCACTCAGAACAGGGGTAAAAATCACCATCAATTCATAATTGTTCATATCCCTGTTTTAAATTTAAAAATAATGGGCGGCAAAGATAGTGGATTTAAGCTGAAGTAAAGACAAGTAATCAGAGAAAATTTGTATGCTAGATTCTGTAATTGGCTCCTGGTAATCAATTAAATATGTGCTTGATAAAATGGAATTTCCGGTAATAGACATTTTTAAGAAGAGGATTCTTTTTTCAAAATGATCGCATTAAGCGCCTTTTCCGGACGGATTTTCTCAATGATCTTATATCCGTATTTTAAGAGTGAATCCAGATATACAGGGCTGGCATAAATGAACCAGACAGGCCTGGAAAATTTGGCAACAGAGGCACCCAACTTGTCTAAAAATTTTTCCAAAGTATCCTTTTCAAAGGGATTGAACATAAAAAAAACACTGTCATCGGGTTGTATCGGATAATTTAAAACGTCATTGCAGATCACTTCCCACTTTATATTTTTAAACTTCTCAGTGGTTTTATTCATATTTTTTTTTGCTTCTTCACATAGTTCTTTTGCAAAATCAATACCGGTAATGGAAGTAAAACCAAAATGGGCTGCAACAGTCATGACTCTTCCTTTACCACAGCCAAGATCAACGATAGATGTTAGTGTTGAAAGTTTTTTGAAAGAGGCTAATGTGTGCTCAACCAGGTAATAACTTATTGCTTCGTATGGTGAGCTCTTCCGGATATCCCCTTCGGTGATAGTGAGCCTTTCCAGTCTTTCAGGCATCACTGTACTGATCCCGTATTTTGGGCCCCGTTTTATTTCATGCCACATAATAAAGGAAGACAGAAAAATATTCCGCTTCAATGACAGGTAAAAAAAGAAATAAATATTATGAATGAACTTTTTCAAAGCTCACTGATTCTCAAATCGAGTACGTGCAGTTGTAATGATTTGTTGCCGTTCCATTCGTTTTCATCAATTTTAAAAACTATATCCAACGGTCTTTTTGTATGCAGTAAATCAAATTTTTCTGCAAGTCCAAAACCAATTCCGGTGAAGATAACATTTCCTTGCCGGAGGGAAAACTTAATGTGATCTTCTTTTACAATTTTAGAATAACCGGTGTCTTCCACTCTTTTAGAAATGAAGGCAGGACGCATATTATCAGGCCCAAAAGGTTCCATTTGTAAAAGGATATTGTAAAAGCTTTGCTTAATGTCGGAAAACGAAAGCTCGGAATCAATGGCAAGTTCAGGGATCAGCAGTTCTTTATCAATAGTGGAAGAAACTACTTCTTCAAATTTATTTCTCAGCATTTCTATCTTGCTGATTTCAAGAGTTAATCCCGCTGCAGCAAAATGACCGCCATATCCAAGCAGATAGTCCCTGCAGGCATGAATTGCTTCATACAGATTGAACCCGGGGACACTACGGGCACTTCCGGTTGCAAAATTCCCCGATTGTGTCAATACGATAGTGGGACGATAATAGTGTTCAATTAATCTGGACGCAACAATGCCTACTACGCCTTTATGCCAGTGGGGTTGAAAAACGACTGTTGTTTTACTGTCTTTCCATTCTTTCCGGTTTTCAATCATGGCCAGAGCTTCTTCTGTGATGCCGGAATCAGCGGTCTTACGCTCATCGTTGTCATGATGCAGCAACTCGGCATATTGCAGAGCTTCCTCATAACTTTCTGCAATGAACATTTGAACTGCTTTACGGGCATCATCCATTCTCCCTGCAGCATTCACTCTGGGAGCAATCATAAAAACGAGGTTATGAATATGCAGTGTTTTATTCAAGCCGCTTAAAAAAGATAATGCCTTGATACCATAGTTGGGATTTTCATTTGCTTTTTTCAGACCATGAAATGCCAGCACTCGATTTTCTCCGGTCATAGGAACGATGTCTGCAGCAATAGCAGTTGCAACCAGGTCAAGGAATTCATAGGTGTCTTCTTTTGGTAAATTGAGCTTTTCGGCAATTGCAGAAATAAGTTTGAAGCCAACCCCGCATCCGCATAGTTCTTTGTATGGATAGTTACAATCTTTTTGTTTTGGGTTCAATATAGCTACAGCCGGAGGAATGGTCGCATCTGGCAAATGGTGGTCGCAAACAATAAAATCGATTCCGAGTTCTTTAGCGTAAGAGATCAATTCCACAGCTTTTATCCCGCAATCCAATGAGATGATCAATGTAAATCCATTTTCTTTTGCAAAATCAATTCCTGCTTTGCTGACCCCATAGCCTTCGCGGTATCTGTGTGGAATGTAAAAGTCAAGTTGTGAATGAAACTTTTTCAGGAACTGGTACATGCAGGCCACTGCAGCAGTGCCATCTACATCATAATCTCCAAAGACCAGGATCTTTTCATGGTTGTCTTTTGCAAGAAGTATTCTGGCGACCGCTTTATCCATATTCTTCATTAACCAGGGATCGTGCAAGTGGTCCATTGAAGGCCGGAAAAACTCTTTAGCTTCATCATAAGTCCTGATTCCCCTTTGTACTAAAATCTTACAAATAGCAGGATGTATATTCAGGGATCTTCTGAGTTCTTCAGTGGCTATTTTGTCATCAATTAATATGTTCCATCTTCTTTTCATTGGCACAACCGGTCAATATTTCCGTTCAGTTACATAAATTACAAGGTCTGAAAGTCCTTTTTGCACCGGCGATTCGGGAAATTCATTCAGGATCTGCAAGGCTTCATTTTTAAAAGCATTCATTTTCCCTTTTGCATAGTCAATTCCTCCCGACTCTTTAACTTTTCGGATCACCCAATTTACCTTATCTGTATCGCGGTTATCGTGTTTGATGATCCGGATCATTTTCCTTCGATCACTACTACTTACATTATTTAATGCATAGATTATGGGTAAGGTTAGTTTCTTCTCTTTGATGTCATTCCCTGTTGGCTTACCGATCTTATCACTTGTGTAGTCAAAGAGATCATCTTTTATCTGAAATGCCATTCCCGTTTTCTCGCCGAACAGCATCATTTTTTCAGTTACTGCTTTGTCGGAACTGGTTGACCAGGCGCCTGCGCCGCATGCTGATGCAAGAAGTGAGGCTGTTTTATTTCTAATGATCTCGAAATATATTTCCTCTTTAAAATTCAAGGAACGTGTTTTTTCAATTTGAAGTAGTTCTCCTTCACTCATTTTACGAACAGCGTCTGATAGAATGTGTAAGGTCTGATAATCATTATGATCCAGGGAAAGGAGTAATCCTTTTGCCAAAAGGTAGTCTCCGATCAGTACTGTGGCTTTGGCTTTCCATAACGCATAAACCGAGAAGAAACCGCGACGTTCCATAGCGTCATCAACTACATCATCATGTATCAGGGTAGCAGTATGCAGCAGTTCTACCAGTGAAGCGGCACGATAAGTAGCCTCATTGATTTCACCGCAAAGTTTTGCAGATAATAAAACAAATGTCGGGCGGATCTGCTTTCCTTTCCTTTTTACCACGTAATGCATGATGCGGTCGAGCAAAGGAGCCTTGCTTTTAACTGCATCTTTGAACCGGAGTTCAAAGGTCTTTAATTCAGATTCAATTAATTCACTTGGTAGATTCATGATGAAAATCCTGGCAATTTACGCCCAAAAAAACAATAGCGCCCGGATCGTGAAAAACTCATTTTGTGCTACTAAGTCATTGAAAAATACCGGGACTGTGCTACAAATTAATCTTTCGAAAAATTTGGTAATTGGTCTTCAATCTATATTTTTGCGCAATATTTATAGGACATCGTTTTTCAATAATCTTAATCCTTAATTATGGCAAGCAAAAAGTACACTCTTCTTGCAGCATTGTTCTGCATGATTTCTTCATTTGTGTTCGGGCAGGGGGTTGGTTCCAGTTATGATGTAAAAGACACATCATTGGTACCTACCAGCAGAATGCCCCAGCATACCGAATTTTTAAATGGAACTTATGATTTCCCGGCAAAACCCCGTAATCAGTGGGAGGTTGGCGTTAAAGTAGGAGCATTTACCATTAGCGGTGATGTACCTGCTATCTTCCCGACACCCGGATTCGGTGTTCATGTCAGAAAAGCTTTCGGTTACATCTTTTCTGCCCGGCTTGAGTATATGTACGGTATAGGGAAAGGCTTGAGTTGGACATCTTCTCAAAATTATGCTCATAACGTACCTTGGGTAGCTGCAGGTTACTCTGCTCCACTCAGAACAGGAAGTGGCCAAATAGTTACCACGTCAGGCAGGCCAACGATCGATCCGATCTTTTACAATTATAAAACCAAAGTTCAGGATCTCTCATTGCAAGGTGTTGTTACTTTAAATAATGTTCGCTTCCATAAATCAAAGACAGGATTTAACACTTATGCTTTCGGAGGTATAGGTGGTACTATCTATGAGGCAAAAGTGAATGTCCTGAATGACAACGGGCAGAGATATAATTTTGCATCTATAACTAATTCCGGTGTTTACAAAAACCGCAAGGATACCCGTAAGGCGTTGAAATCTTTGATGGATAACAGTTATGAAACAGATGCGGAAAATGATGGCACCCGCCGCCCGAAACTGTTTGGACAGACCTTTTTACCTACAGCTACATTTGGAGTAGGTATGGCTTTCAAACTGAGTAACCGTTTGAATATTGCTGTTGAGGATCGCTGGACTATTACACGTAATGACCTTCTTGATGGTCAGCGGTGGCAGGAGCATGCAGAGGGAGATCCTGTATTAACCGGACAATTTGATACATACAACTTTGCAAGCGTAGGCCTGAATATCAACCTTGGCGCTAAAGCGGTAGAGCCGCTCTGGTGGCTGAATCCTCTGGATTATGCATACAGCGAGATACGTAATCCGAGGCTGATGAGACTTCCGAAACCTGTTTTGCCTGACAGTGATGGCGATGGTGTTACAGATCAATTCGATCTGGAGCCAAATACACCTCAGGGATGCCCGGTTGATACTCATGGCGTAAGCCGGGATACTGATGGTGACGGTGTTCCTGATTGTAAGGATAAAGAACTGATCACTCCGACTTATTGCCAGCCGGTTGATGCTGATGGTGTAGGTAAATGTCCTTGCCCGGATGAGTCTTGCTTCCCGAAACAAACAGTTACTGAAGTAACCTGTGCTCAGAAATTAGGAGCTCTTCCAAGTGTAGCATTCAAGACAAATTCAAATGTATTAAGCGAAGATGCAAAGGCTGTTTTAGCAACCGTTGGATCCAGGATGCGCAACAACCCAGAGTGCTCTGTAGTGGTGGTTGGTTATTGTTCTTCCAGCAAGAAAGAGCAGCAGTTGAGCTGGGATCATGTTAATGCTGTGATCACTTACCTCGTAGAAAAAGAAGGTATCAGCGCTGACCGCTTCATATTCAATTATGGACAGGAAGGCGGTGATTGCAATACAGTTGATCTGCGTGCTGCTAATGAAGGTGAACAAGGTCCGAATACTGTACCTGCTCCTCATCCCAATCTCAGGAAGAAGAGTAAATAAAAATGTGTGATACTTTTTGCTGATAATGGTGGCCCTTTCCAAAGTGAGAGGGCCATTTTTATTGTGCCTGTATATTATCAGTATCCCTTTATCAAAACCTTAACCCCCCGGTTTTGGAAGGATTTGTTTTTTACCTAACTTTTGTAGTTAAGCATTAACTTTGCACACTTTTATGAAACCGACCATTCTTTTGGTATTTACAATTTTTCTGGCTGGGTGCAGCGGTCATTTCAATAAGATCATGAAAAGTCATGATCCTGAATATAAGCTGAGGATGGCCGAGCAGTTTTATGTAAAGAAATCTTATAATAAAGCGCAACAGCTTTATGAGGATGTAATGCCTTTTTTCAAGACATCAAAAGAATTCGAGGATCTTTATTATAAGTACGCTTATTGTGCCTGGTATCAAAGAGATTATTTTAATGCCGAAAACCTTTTTAAAAACTATCTGGAAATATTCCCGAATAGCGCCAGGGCCGAGGAGATGGATTTCATGAGGGCAAAAAGTTTTTATGAGCAATCTCCTAAACCCGAACTTGATCAAACCAATACGATCAAAGCTTTGGGAATGATGCAAACTTTTATTAACACTCATCCGGGATCGGCCAGAAATAAAGAAGCGGGAGAAATCATTGATATATGTCGTAATAAACTGGAAACCAAGGATTACAAAAGCGCTCAGTTGTACTATGATCTGGGGCAGTTTCGTGCTGCCGGAGTTGCTTTCACCGGAGTTTTAAATAGTTATCCGGATTCGCCCAAAGCTGATGAATATAAATTAATGGTCATTAAGTCTTATTTTCGCTTCGCTGAAATGAGTGTCACCGATAAAAAAAAGGAACGATTTGAGCAGGTTATAAATGAGTGTAATGATTTCAGTGATCGTTTTCCCAATAGCAGTCTGCTAAAGGAAGCAGAGCATTATCTGGATCTTTCAAAAACTAATATAAATAAATTATCAAATGAGCAAGTTAAGGCGTCAACTTAGTGTTGGAACGAGTAGTATTGTTGAGACAAAAAACCTCAATGACATCAAAAACAAGACCGGGAATCTTTATGAATCTATCGCTATTATAGGTAAAAGGGCGAATCAGATCAATATCTCTTTAAAAGAAGAATTACATAATAAACTGGAGGAATTTGCCAGCCATACTGATAGTCTTGAGGAAATCCATGAAAACAAAGAACAAATTGAAATTTCCAGAGCGTACGAACGCATGCCCAACCCTGCTTTGTTGGCTACACAGGAGTTTCTTGAAGACAAAGTTTATTTCAGGAAGGGAGAAGATGAGCTTTTCAATTGAATTTTAAAATTCTTATTTATAAGTCATAAAGCGATCTGTTATCAAGGGTCGCTTTTTTGGTTTCTGGAAGTAAATGGTAATTTTGGAGCAATGTTGAAGGGTAAAAAAGTTTTATTGGGAATAACGGGAGGCATTGCTGCCTATAAAACCCCGTACATTATTCGTTTATTGATCAAAGCCGGGGCTGAGGTAAAAGTGATCCTGACACCTTCGGCTAAAGATTTTGTTTCAAAACTCACTCTTTCCACCCTTTCCCGCAATCCTGTTTTAACAGATTTGTTTGATGAAGAAAGCTGGGCCAATCATGTCATGTTAGGGAGATGGGCTGATGTTTTATTAGTGGCTCCTCTAAGCTGCAATACTCTTTCAAAAATGGCAACAGGACAATGTGACAACCTTTTGTTAGCGACATATTTTTCTGCCACCTGTCCGGTTGTAGTAGCTCCATCCATGGATGAAGACATGTGGCATCATCCGGCTACGAGGCAAAATATTTCCAAGCTTGAGTCTTATGGAAATAAAATAATTCCGGTTGACCAGGGTGAGCTGGCAAGCGGATTGTATGGGGAAGGCAGAATGGCAGAACCGGAACAAATTGTTCAGATGCTGACCGACACTTTTTTTTTGCCTAAACCTCTTTCAGGAAAAAGGGCTCTGGTTTCCGCCGGACCCACGTACGAACCGATAGATCCGGTACGTTTTATAGGCAATCGTTCAACAGGGAAAATGGGAGTTGCCATAGCAAAAGAATTACAGAACCGCGGTGCTGATGTAACATTGGTGCTTGGGCCTGTCCCGGAGGAATTTTTACTTCCGGGCATCAACACCATAGCCGTTAACACTGCACAGGAAATGTATGATGCGTGCCATGACAGATCTGACAGATCCGATATTATTGTGATGGCAGCTGCTGTCTCAGACTATACACCGATAGTAACTGCTGAAGAGAAGATCAAGAAGGAGAATGATACTCTGAATTTAGAGTTAAAAAAGACCCGGGATATTTTGAAAACACTTGGCAAAGAGAAAAGAGCGGATCAGGTCTTGGTAGGCTTTGCCCTGGAGACAAATGATGAAAAGAGCAACGCATTGAAAAAATTGGATGAAAAAAATGCAGACCTCATTGTGTTGAATTCACTGAGAGATGAAGGCGCGGGTTTCGGACTGGAAACAAACAAGATCACTATTTTCAGCAGGGATGGCGGAGAGTTTCGGTTTGAACAGAAGCCCAAGCTTGCTGTAGCCAAAGATATTGTTGATGTAATAATCCGTCTTTATTATGTATAGAAAGATCATTTCCGGAATTTTTGTTTTATTTGTTGCCTCCCAAAACTTTGGACAGGACCTGCAGGCACGATTGACCGTTTCAGCAGCGAAAATAGACAGCAGGGTAGATAAGAAAATCTTTCAAACCCTCCAGGCAGGGCTGATCAGTTTTTTAAATAACAGGAAATGGACCTCTGATAATTTTCAGCCGGGTGAAAGGATTCAATGCAATTTTTTTCTGAGTATAGAACAAGATCTGGGCAATAATGTCTTTAAGGGAAGATTGACCGTTCAGTCAGCAAGGCCTGTTTTAAACAGCACCTATCAATCTCCTCTTATCAATTACCTGGATGATAATGTAACGTTCCGTTATGTGGAGTTCCAGCCTTTGGAGTTCAATGAAAACAGGATTCAGGGAACAGATCCCGTGGCAGCCAACCTGACAGCAGTATTTGCTTATTATGTAAATATTATCCTGGGCTTTGATTACGATTCGTTTTCACCACGGGGCGGAGATATTTATTTTAAGAAGGCCTGGAATATTGTGAATAATGCTCCCGAAAGCAGTAATATCTCCGGATGGAAACCTTTTGAGGGACAACGTAACCGGTATTGGCTCGCCGAAAATCTGAATAATAATCAGTTTGCCCTCATTCACGACGCCATTTATTCTTATTACAGGTCAGGGCTTGATAATTTTTATGATAATGAGAATGCCGGACGTAATGGGGTGATGAATTGCATTAATTATCTGAATACAATTAATTCTGAGAACCCCAATTCAATGATCCTGTCATTTTTTTTACAAGGTAAAAGCTCGGAATTGGTAAAAGTTTTCACCCATGCAGATGCCGGGACAAAAACGAGAGCAAGGGATATTTTACAAAAGATAGATATTACCAATACTTCTGCCTACAAAGAATTGAAATGAGAAATCTCTTTTTCTTTTTATTGTTTATCGGTTTACTTTTTTCCTGTTCCGGGAAAAAAAAGGCTCCCGGGGGAATACTGTCACAAAAAGAAATGGAATCTGTTTTATGGGATCTTTTCCGGGCTGATGAGTTCCTTACCGGTTACGTCTTACCCAAAGACACGGCTCTGGATAAAAGAATTGAAACGGTGAGTTATTACGAAGAGATATTTAAAATTCACAACACCAGCAGGTTTGCTTTTCAAAAGAGTTTCTCTTATTATCAATCCCATCCTAAGCTAATGAAAGAAATACTGGATTCTTTGAGTGCAAAAGGCTCCGTAAAAGAACGTGAGTTCCCTGTGTTAACGGATAGTGTCTTGATCCGGGAAAAGCATCCTGTTTTTGTTCAGTAAGATTATTTCGGGTGCAGATGGGCAGTCGCCTATTCAATCAGATTATTCTTAACGGCGAAGAATACAAGCCCGGCGGTATTTTTACTTCCAAAGCGTTCCATTAACCGGTCTTTGATCGCTTCAACGGTGCGGGGACTTATCTCCATTTTTTGTGCTATTTCCTGGGCCGTGAACTCCATGCAGATGTAACGGATCACATCTCTCTCTTTATCACTTAACGTAATCTCATTATTCAATGAAGGGATCACTTTCTGCCGTGCATGTGATTTTTTAAGAAGTATGCGGTTCACGAAATTATTAAGATAGTATCCTTTTTCATATACCTCCATGATGGCTCTGCGAATTTCCTGGGGTTCTGCATTTTTCAGTAAATAACCGTTGGCCCCGTTTTCCATCAGGTGGTAAACAAAACGTTCGTCTTCGTACATACTCAGTACCAGTACTTTTATATTGGGATATTGCTTGCTGACGATCTTGGTGGTTTCAATTCCGTCTTTTCCGGGCATTCTCAGATCCATCAGTATCACATCGGGTTCCGAAGCGGGCAGCCCATTCAACAGATCATCACCATTCTCCGCTTCCTGAACAAACTTAATGTTGGTAAAAGGGCGAAGCGAAAGAATGACTCCCTTTCTGAATATCTTGTGGTCGTCTGCTATGGCTACTTTGATGATTCCCATAAGTATCAGATTTTGATCAAATTTAGCAAATTATGCTTAAAAGTACAGGATCACTGATAAGGATCGTCTTTCGGTAATTCAATAGTTACCTTGTAATATGTCTGAGAAATGTCCTTTTCAAAATTTATATTGCCGTGTACCACTTTCAGGCGGCTGCTGATGTTTTTCAATCCGAGGCCTACATTACTTTTATTCAGTTTATCAAAATCTGCCTGTACCAATCCTCTTCCATCATGATGAATACGGAGATAGAATTTGTCCTCATGAACATTCTGGGTCAGATGGATGAAGCTGGCACTGCTATGTTTTAGAATATTGTTGACCAACTCCTGTACGACACGGAATATAATCAGTTCTTTTTCTGCTTTCAGCCGCTCTTTATATTCATGAAACCTGCTGCTGGCGTTTATACTTCCTGAGCCGCTGAGTTTTTGAAAGAGATCATTGACAGCCGATTCCAGCCCGAAATTTTTCAGAGTAGGCGGCATCAGGCTATGGCTGATGTTCCGGATCAATTGAATGGTGTCATCTATGATCTGCCTTGCCTGGAAAATAGATTGCAGTTGAGTGGCTTTATCCTGATTGACGAGATTCTCATTCAGATACAAACGTGCTGTGGCAAGCAAGGGGCCGGCATCATCGTGAAGATCTGCTGCCAGCCGTTGTCTTTCTTCTTCCTGTAATTTGATGGAAGCCTTCAGCAGGATCTTTTGCTGTTCCTGCTCCATTTGTTGCAGTCGGGTCTGGTAGCGGATCACTTTACGCTGGTGAAAAATAATGAAGAGGATCAACCCAATGGTCAGGATCATCATACCGAGAGTTCCCAGGAAGAGTACCAGCGAGACGCTGCTGTTAGTGGTGGCCTGTAAAAAAAACATAATGGGTTGTAATTATCAGTTGGTTTATACGGTCATATCTAAATAGGGGATTGATTTTTCATGTGGTGCTTCTTTAGGTTGACGTGCATACATGATCATGGCA
>WBZO01001815.1_pt1 | contig 31145 bp, 29 predicted proteins | sample 5204261 | NCBI WGS metagenome assembly WBZO01 (sample SAMN12412400, study PRJNA552823) | activated sludge metagenome | isolation source: activated sludge from anammox sidestream of wastewater treatment plant... | place: USA: North Carolina | collected 2017-09
GGACCCGGCCAGCATCCAGCTCCTCGTCGCGCTGATCCTCGGGTTCGTCCCGACCGCGATCGCCGGCCTTCTCCTGCGCAAGACGATCAAGAAGCTGCTCTTCGGACCCTGGCCGGTCGCCGCCGCGCTCGTCGCCGGCGGTGTCCTCATGATCGCCGTCGAGCTGGTGCGCGCGAAGAACAAGACCGTCGGCGACGTGGGGCTCGAGCACGTCACCCCGAAGCGTGCGCTGCTCATCGGACTAGGGCAGTGCGTCTCGATGTGGCCGGGCTCGTCACGGTCCATGTGCACGATCGTCGCGGGGCAGCTCACCGGCCTCTCGACGGCCACCGCCGCGGAGTTCTCGTTCCTCCTCGGGCTGCCGACCCTCGGCGCCGCCACGGTCTACGAGGCGTACAAGTCCCGCGCGGAGCTCGCGCAGCTCGGCCTCCTCAACGTCGGCATCGGCCTCGCCGTGTCGTTCGTCGTCGCCTGGGCGGTCGTGGCCTGGTTCATCGGCTTCCTCCAGCGCCGGGGCCTGTTCTCGTTCGGCGTCTACCGGATCTTCGTCGGCCTCGTCGTCTTCCTCGTGCTCGTCCGGGCCTGATTTTACAGCGTAAAGCGCAATCGCCCGCGGCGGAGGAATTTTCCGCGTCGCCACCTCGTACATGCCCCCAACGGCTTCCACAGAGGTGAATGGCGATGAGCGTGCTCGGTTGGTTTCTCGCGTTGATTGGTCTCGGGCTGTCGATCTTCGGGCTCTTGCAGATGCTCAAGGGCAAGAAGATGAACGCGGTGCCCTTCCGCGCTCCGTCGCAGATCGCCCAGCTCGGGCAGGGCGCGGCCGATGCGAAGGGCCTGGTGTCCACCGAGGGTGCGGTCGGCCAGCAAGGCCTCCTCGTCGCCCCGATGAGCGGTCGGCCCTGCCTCGCGTACGAGGTCACCGTCGAGCGCAAGTGGGAGAAGAGCGAGCGCACCGAGAACGGCAACCAGACCAAGAAGGGCAAGGACAAGGTCTGGAGCGACTACAAGGGTGCGGTCTTCCCGATCCAGGATGGCCAGGGGCAGATCTGGGTCGATGCGACGACGCAGCCGGACGCCTCCTTCGAGAAGGCGCACAACAGTGACGTGAACGTCGGCCTGCTCGGGATGATCCCCGGCACGCTGCAGTTCGGTCAGCTCCAGATGAACACCCCGACGATCCTCAACCTCGACAGCCGCACGATCGGCTTCGAGGGCACGGAGAAGATCGTTCCGCCGTCCGCGACCATGTACGCGCTCGGCGCGCTGAACATGACGCCGAACGGGCCGGTGCTCGCGACGCCGAAGGGGATCGGCACCGGCAAGCTCGTCCTGTCGGACAAGGGCCGCGCCTCGCTCGCGAAGTCGACGAAGCGCAACATGATCATCGGCTACGCCGTGGGCGGCGCGATGTTCGTGGGCGGGACGCTGCTCGGGATCTTCGGACCGGCGCCGGAGGCGAGCAAGACCGCTTGCCAGAGCAACATCACCGACGCGGTGACGTGCGACGGCCGCATCTACGCGGCCGACGGCGAGGACTTCAAGTGGACCGTCACGACGGCGGGCGAATACACGGTCACCGTCAAGCAGCCCGCGGTGAAGTTCCCGATCGACGCGACGCTCACGATCACGGACGCGACCGGCGAGCAGGTCGGCTACAACGACGGAGGGGCGCCGGGCGTCGACGCGAAGGTGAAGCAGCACTTCGAGCCCGGCACCTACACGATCAACGTCCGCGACTTCGGCAAGTCGAAGGTGAAGGGCGGCTACTCCTTCCACCTCGACATCGCGAAGGCGGCGGAGGAGCCGGCGGCGAGCGCCCACGTCACGAACGCGAACCTGCCCGCCCCCAAGGCGACGAACGCCGCCACCGCGGCGCCCGTGAAGGCGACCCTCACGATCAAGCCCGGCTCGAAGGGGATCACGCCGGCGAAGGCGACCGCGACGGCGACCGCTCCCTCGGCGTCCGCGACGCCTGCGAAGGCGAACGCGGCGGCTCCTTCGGCGTCGGCATCGCCTGCGAAGAAGTGATTCGCTAGAGTCGCGCGCGCGATGACGGAGTGGCGCGCGCGGTTCTTCGAGGAGAGCCCTCTCTACGCTCCGATCCGAGACGCGGCGGCCCTGTTCGCAGGGTACGCCGCGTTTCCGTTTCCGGAGGAGATCGACGAGGTGCTCCGCGGGCGCACGCCGATCCGCTTCGTGCGGCAGCAGCAGCGGGAGAAGGAGCCCTACGACAGGCGCATCGTCGAAGGCGGCGTCGTCCCCACGCGCGTGGGCTCGTGGCACGACTTCCTCAACGCGCTCGTGTGGGCCACGTTCCCGCAGGCGAAGCTGGCCCTTCACCGCCGGCAGCACGCCATCGTGGTCCCGAGCGCGCCGCGGCGGACGACCGAAGGGGACGCGCTCGCGATGCTCGACGAAGGCGGCGTCTTCCGGCTTCCGTCCGGCGCGCTGCTCGTCTTCGGGCACGCGATCTACGAGGGCCGCGTCGTGGGACGACGTGCGCTCGCCGCCGGCCTCGAGGTGAACGCCGACGACGACGTCGATCGACGCGCCGCTGAGCTCATCGCCGACCCGGCGATCCTCCGCACGCCGCGCGATCTCCTCCGGATCGCGCTCGAAGGGTGAGGATCAGGGCACGCTCGCGACGTCGGCCCGCGGCCGCTTCAGCGACTCACCGCCCTTGCTCGAGACGAAGTCCGGATCGGCCATGACGAGGTGCGCCGGTCCGCACCTCGACGGGCTCGTCGAGAGCTGCTGCGCGAGGCTCTTCTGGGCGGGCGTCTTGGGGATCACGAACAGGAACGCGTCGCGCCGCCTGCAGTCGTGCACCCAGAGCTCCTTCGGATCGCCGTCGTACGCCCAGAAGTCGCCGACGATGATCTTTCCCTTCGCGTCCGGGCCCGCGAGGATCGCGTCGTCGATCGACGCGTAGTCGGCGCCCGCGGGCGGCGTCGCCGCGCGCTTCGGCGCGAGCGTCCCGACGTGCTCGATCGCGCCCTCGACGAGCGGCGCCGGACCCCCGCGGAACGCCACCACGCGGAACGACACCGTCGCGCACGCGTCGCTCGGGGTGTCGTGCATCGCGCGCACGTAGTCGCGCTGCTCCGGCCGATAGCGAAGCCAGATGGAGCTGGTCCCGCTCCGCTCGACGCAGGGCACGGCGGTGAACTGGGTCGCGGACGTGTAGTGATCACGGCGCACCCGGAGCCTCACCATCTTCCCCACCGCCGCCTTGCCTGCACGCACCGCGTCCGCGAGGGACGTGAAGTCGGCGGGCGGGGGCGGCGTCTCCGGCGGCGGCGGCTCCGTCGCAGGAGGAGGCGCGGGCGCGGGCGGGGGAGGCGGCGCCTCGACCACCGGCCCGGCCGAAGCCTCTGCCGTGACCGGGGCCATCGGGATCACGACCGTCGGAGGGCCGGGGGCGGGCCCCGCGCCCCCGCATCCGAGGAGCGCCGCGGTCAGGCAAGCGGTCTTGGCCTTCTCGAGCATGCTGGAGCTTCCCACGTCACGGGGTTCGACGCCCAAACGTGCCCGAACCCGCGGGGGCCGGACCAAGGCCTTGACAGGAAAGTCAGCGCGACTAGAGTGCGCGCTCCCCGAGGTCCAAAGGGCGTAAATCGCGCTCTCGACCCCTAGAAAACACGTAGGAACGTTTCTCGAATGCCGACCATCAATCAGCTCATCAACCACGGGCGTATCGCCGCTCGCGTCAAGACGGCGTCCCCCGCGCTCAAGAGCTGCCCGCAGAAGCGGGGCGTCTGCGTGCGCGTGTACACGACCACGCCGAAGAAGCCGAACTCGGCGCTCCGCAAGGTCTGCCGCGTCCGCCTGACCAACGGCATGGAAGTCACCTCGTACATTCCGGGCGAGGGGCACAACCTCCAGGAGCACTCGGTCGTCCTCATCCGCGGCGGCCGCGTGAAGGATCTCCCGGGCGTTCGCTACCACGTGGTCCGCGGCACCCTCGACGCCTCGGGCGCGATCGGTCCGTCGTCGACCAACAAGGCGAACCGCAACCGCAAGCGCTCCAAGTACGGCGTCAAGCGCCCCAAGGCTTGAGAGCGCCCGAGTCACTATTTCGAGTAACGAGCAAGAGTCGGAGAATCTGAGATGCCCCGTCGTCGTGAAGTCCCGAAGCGGAAGATCATTCCGGACCCCAAGTACAAGGACAAGCTCGTCTCGAAGTTCACGAACACCCTGATGTTCGACGGCGAGAAGGCGGTTGCCGAGGGCATCCTGTACGGCTCGTTCGACGTCATCAGCGACCGCTTCAAGGAGGATCCGCTCGAGGTCTTCCGCAAGGCGCTCGACAACGTGAAGCCGAAGCTCGAGGTCAAGAGCCGCCGCGTCGGCGGTGCGACCTACCAGGTTCCGGTCGAGGTCCGCCCGGAGCGCCGCGTCGCCCTCGCGATGCGCTGGCTCGTGCAGTACGCGCGTGAGCGCGGCGAGAAGACGATGCGCGAGCGCCTCGCGGCCGAGTTCGTCGACGCCTCGCAGGGCCGCGGCAACGCGGTGAAGAAGAAGGACGACACGCACAAGATGGCGGAGGCGAACAAGGCCTTCGCGCACTACCGCTGGTGATCGGCTGATCCCAGCAGGCGACGCCTGAGCGTCGCAGCGCTTTGCAGGGCGCCCGAGAGCATCGCTCCGGGCGCTTTGCTTTTTGTCGGCTCGGGCCGGCCGCCTCGAGTGCGCGTCGGCGTACGAGCTGAAGTCGGCGTTGCGCCCGGCGGTCACGCGGCCTGCTCGGCGTCTTCCGCGAGCGCGGGGGCGACGGGCTCGGACGTCGACACGGGCGGCTCCACGCCTTCGCGCTCGAGCACGTGGGCGTCGACGATCACGAGCGCCGCCGCGAGCAGGACGAGCATGTTCGCGAAGAACGGCGAGCCCGACTCGGCATAGGGCAGCCAGCCCTCGGTCGCCCGGAGTCCGAGCACGTTGGAGAGGAAGACCGAGGGCGCGACGAGCAGCACGAGCACGGCGAGGTCGCGCGCGCGTCGGCGCTCGATAAGCGTCGAGGTGAGGAGCACCTGCGCGAGCGGGAGGTGGACGAAGTAGTGCGTCCAGCTCGTCTTGAGCCAGAAGGGCACCGTCGACGCGAGGAGCACGAACGCCCAGAGCTCGCGACGCTCGGAGATCCGCGCCGCCTTCGTCCGCGAGAGCAGGAGGAGGAGGGCGGCGATGATCCCGAGCGCGGCGAAGGCGCCGATCTCGCCTGCGCGCGTGATCGATCGCGCGGCGACGCCCCAGCCGCCGTGGTAGCGCGCGAGGACGGCGGGCGCGAACTGCGAATTGAAGTCGTAGAGCACGCCGTCGGCGGCGCCGAGCACGCTGCTGGTCGCCACCTTCTGGAAGAAGAGCGCGTGCGTCGGGCCCATGACGATCGCGGGCAGGACGATCAGCGTCACGCCGCACGCCGCGCACGCGCGGAGGAAGAACCGCCAGTCGCGACGGAGGAAGAACCACCCGACGAAGACGAGCGGGTAGCCCTTGATCGCCGCGGCGATGCCGAGGAGGGCCGCCGCCGGGCCCTGCCGGCCCTTCGCGCGGAGGAGGAAGGCCGTGGCGCCGGCCGCCACGATGAGGACGGAGACCTGCCCCCACTTGAAGTCGTGGAGGACGGGCACGCTCGTCAGGACGAGCGCGGTGCCGAGCGCGGCGAGCGCGGGCTGCTTCGGCGCGGCGGCGCGGACGACCCACGTGGCGGTCCACACGACGGAGGCGGCGAGGATCGCGAACCAGAGCGCCTTCGCCGTGTCGAGCTCCGCGCGGCCGAGCGGAGCGAGCAGCACCGCGAACCCGGCCGGGTAGAAGAAGCCTCCGGCGGGCGCGCCCTCGCGGATGCTGTTCCGCGCCGTCGGGTAGTAGTGGAAGACGAAGTCGCCGAACGGCACGTTGCCGTGATCGATCGCGGCGACGAAGGCCTCGATGCTCGGCCACTGCGCGAGGAGCGCGAGGACACAGACGGCGCCGACGCCGAGCTGCGCGAGGAGCAGCCTGTGCCGTGCGAAGAGCGCGCTCACGGCGGCAGGTCCTTGCGCAGCCAGACGTGGACCTCGTCGAACGTCGCGGTCTCGCGGTAGTGCTCGGTGACGAAGTCGGCCGACGCTTTGCAGCAGTGGTTGAAGTCGTCCCACGCGACTCGATAGGAGAGGAGCGGAGCGCCGTCGATGAACACGAACGCGGCCGGCGGCGACTTGCGCAGCCGCCCGAGCATGTCGGCCTCGTGCTCGTCGCGCATCCGCTTGATGCGCTCCGCCTCGGCCTCCGTCGGGTGTGCCCACCATCCACCGTCGAGCGCGGTGTCGACGTTCAGATCGTACGCGTAGATGTACGGCGTGGCCGAGCGGCGGCGCGCGAGGAAGAGGATGTACGGGTCCATCCCGTGGGTCTGCACGCGCGCGTCCGGCGGCGTCTTCGCTGCGAGGTACTGGGCGCCCTGGCGCAGCTGCCACGGGAAGAAGTCGTAGCTCTTGAACTGATCGAAGTACTCGGGCAGCCCGCGCTTGTAGGGCGTCGCACCGCCCGCGAGGATCCAGACGTGGCGCAGGTGGGGCGAGCCGTTCATCGCGGTCGTCGTGACGAGCGCGAGCGCGGTGGCGCAGCCGAGCGAAAACCAGCGACCGTAGGGCTGCCTCCGCGGCGCCGCGCGGTGCTTCTGCCAGAGCATCGCGACGACCGCGAGCCACGCGAGCGCCGTCGCCGCGGTGAGCGGGTGGAAGTGGTAGCCGAAGCCCTTGGCCTGCGCGATCACGTTGAGCACCGCGCACGGCGGCGCGAGCGCGAGGACGAGCGCGCGTCGCGGCAGCTCGCGCATCGAGACGAGCGCCGCGATCAGCGCGGCGGCGGCGAGCCCGGTGGCGGTCGTGATGAGCGGTCCGTCCGCGCCGAGGATCTCGTGCGGCGACTTCACCCAGATGAACCGGTACATCGCCGGAACGTCGTGGAGGCTGATGCGGAAGAACATCGCCGCGTCGCCGTAGGAAAGCAGGTACGCGAGCGGGATCGCGGCGCCGATCGCGCCTCCGATGGCGAAGCGGACGAAGCGCTCGCGGCGCGTGAGGACCCAGTCGCGATCGAACAGCAGCACCCCGAGCTGCGCGGCGGTGAAGAGCGCGAAGGTCGGCTTGCCGAAGACGGGGATCGTCGTGAGAGCCCCGATGAGCGCTGCGCGGATCGCCTGTCCCTTCTTCGTCGTCGCAGGGCGCGCGAGCTGGAGCCCCATCGCGGGCAGGAGGAACCAGTCGCAGAACGTCTCGCGCTGCGCCTGGTTCCAGTAGAGATAGAGATGGTACTGCCCGGAGAGGATCACCCATCCGGCGAAGCCCCAGGCGATCCGCTCGAGCCACGTCGGCTTCTTGCCGCGGACGAAGCCGGCGAGGCATGCGCCCGTGATCGCGAACGTGATCCCCGTCACCCACAGCTCGAGGACGTGGAACCGGTGCTCCTCGTGCCCACCGAGCGCCAACATCGTCATGTGGACGAGGTGCACGAGGGGACCGTTGACGTCGCGCACGTCGCGGTAGTCGACGTCGCCCATGCGGACGGCCCAGGCGATGTACTGGAAAATGCCCTGATCGCGCCCGACGGTGACGAGCGAGGCCCGGTAGGTCGCGTCGCAGACCCACCAGAGCGGAACGAGCGCGACGACGAGCGGGACGATCACCCGCCGGAGCGCGTCGATGCGCGCCTTCGGGCCCGGCAAGGCGCGGGCGGCGACCGTGACGCCGGAGCGGCGAGCCGCGCGGGCATCGTCCGACGGGACCGTCTCGTCCTCCGAGCGCGGGAGCTCCGACTGCGCCATGGTGCTACGGGCGCGACCTTACACCACGAGGTGCATTCCGGCTGAGCCCTTTGCGGAGAGGTCGAATCCGGTTACGGTGGCGCGGCACGGGGGGCGGAGGAGAGCGCCCTGATGATTCGTCGGATGATGGTCGTGATGGCCCTGTCGGTCGTGGTGACGGCGGGCTGCAAGAAGAAGAACGACTCCGAGGGGCCGACGGGCGCGGCGTCTGGCGCGAGCGGGACGACCGCTGCCGCCGGCACGGCCGCCGGCACGGGCGCGAAGAAGCAGTGGTCGACCGTGGACCGCATCCCGTTCGCGAAGCTCCAGTCGCTCCTTCCCGAGACGGCGGGCGCGATGAAGCGCAGCGATCTGTCGGGCTCGATGGTGCCGCAGGACGAGTACACGCACAGCGAGGCGAGCGCCTACTACGAGGGGCCGAAGGACAGCACCCTGCGGATCACGATCCAGGACAACCCGGTCCACGCGGAGGAGCAGATCCCCTCGAAGACCTCGTCCTTCAAGGGCTTCCCCGTCGTCCAGGAGAGCGAGGGAAGCGGCCAGGCCGACGTCACGATCGTCGTCGGCGAGCGCTTCATCGTCTCCGCCCACGCGGACGTGCTCAAGGCCGCCGAGGTCAAGGCCGCGCTCGAGAAGCTCGACCTCACGAAGCTGGCCTCCTGGAAGGACGAAGGCGTCAAGAAGTAGCGTACCAGCGCGAGGAGCCGAGCCGTCCCGACCTCGGGATTTACCCGGTTCCGTGGGGACGAGCCCGATTCGGCGGGCGGTCCCACGGCCCGAGCCCTCGCCGGCGTCGGTCCTCGCGGTGAGCTCGAACGTTCGAACGTGCTTCCGAACTCGGAGGGACGTGGTAGGTGTGCGCCGCGCCGCAGGCCAGCCGACCGCACTTGGGCTGGTCCGTCCCTCGGACACGGGGAAGCGGCGTCGAATCTCAGGCCTTTCGGCCGCTCATCTCGCCCCACCCGACGTGGGGCCCCCGAAAGAGAGACATCTTCGTGGCTGTTCGCATCCCCCTCGACCGCATTCGCAACATCGGCATCTCGGCGCACATCGACTCGGGCAAGACGACGCTCACCGAGCGCATTCTTTTCTACACGGGCCGCATCCACAAGATCCACGAGGTCCGCGGCAAGGACGGCGTCGGCGCCAAGATGGACTCGATGGATCTCGAGCGCGAGAAGGGCATCACGATCCAGTCCGCCGCCACGTACTGCGTGTGGCCCGGGTCGAAGTCGCAGTTCGAGCCGCACAACGTCAACATCATCGACACGCCAGGCCACGTCGACTTCACCATCGAAGTCGAGCGCGCCCTGCGCGTCCTCGACGGTGCGGTCCTCGTGCTCGACTCGGGCAAGGGCGTCCAGAGCCAGTCGATCACGGTCGACCGCCAGATGAAGCGCTACAGCGTTCCGCGTATCGCCTTCGTCAACAAGATGGATAACCCCGGCGCGAACTACCAGCGCGTCGCGGAGATGCTCAAGGAGAAGCTCCAGCACCACCCCGTTTGCATCCAGGTGCCGATGGGCGCCGAGCAGGACTTCAAGGGCATCATCGACGCCATCACCGGCAAGGCCCACTACTTCGACGGCAACGACGGCGAGAAGATCCGCGTCGAGGACCCGCCGGCGGAGTACGCCGAGGAGACGAAGAAGGCGCGCGAGCGCATCATCGCCGAGGTCGCGGACGTCGACGACCAGCTCGCCGAGAAGTTCATCAACGAAGAGCCCGTCTCCGACGACGAGCTCCGCGCCGCCATCCGCCGCGCGACGCTCGCTCTGAAGATGACGCCGGTCATGTGCGGCTCGGCGATCAAGAACAAGGGCGTGCAGCTCCTGCTCGACGCCGTCGTCCACTACCTCCCGAACCCGAAGGACGTGAAGAACGAGGCGCACGACCAGGAGAAGGGCGAGGAGAAGGTCGTCATCGAGAGCGACTCGACCAAGCCGTTCGTCGGCCTCGCGTTCAAGCTCCAGCAGGACAAGTACGGCCAGCTCACGTACTTCCGCGTCTATTCGGGCAAGGTCTCGAGCGGCGACACCATCTACAACACGTCGAACGAGATGCGTAAGGTGCGCGTGCCGCGCATGTTCCGCATGCACGCCGACGACCGCGAGGAGATCCCGTCGGCCGAGGCGGGTGACATCGTCGCCTTCTACGGCGTCGAGGCGAGCTCCGGCGAGACCTTCACCGACGGCAAGGTCAACGTGACCCTCACGTCGATGCACGTCCCGGCGCCCGTCATCTCGCTCGCCGTCGCTCCGAAGGATCGCGCGGCGGAGGCGAACTTCTCGAAGGCGCTGAACCGCTTCACGAAGGAAGACCCGACCTTCCGCGTCCACCAGGATGAAGAGTCGCAGCAGACCATCATCAGCGGCATGGGCGAGCTTCACCTCGACATCTACATCGAGCGCATGAAGCGCGAGTACAACTGCGACGTCGTCGCGGGCAAGCCGCAGGTCGCCTACCGCGAGTCGATCACGCGCCGCTCGGAGATCGCGTACACGCACAAGAAGCAGACCGGCGGCTCCGGTCAGTACGCCAAGATCGGCGGTTACCTCGAGCCGCTACCGGCGGACGCCGTCGAGACGTACGAGTTCGTCGACGACATCACCGGCGGTGCGATCCCGCGCGAGTTCATCCCGTCGTGCGACAAGGGCTTCCGCGACGCCATCAAGAAGGGGACGCTCATCGGCTTCCCGGTCGTCGGCGTCCGCGCCGGCATCAACGACGGCGCGGCGCACGCGGTCGACTCGTCCGAGATGGCGTTCAAGACCGCCGCGCTCATGGGCTTCCGCGAAGCGTACGAGAAGGCCGGTCCGACCATCCTCGAGCCGATCATGAAGGTCGAGATCGACGTGCCGCCGGAGTTCCAGGGCTCCGTCGTCGGACAGGTCAACCAGCGTCGCGGCGTCATCATCGAGACGATCGCGGGTGACACCGTCACCGTGCGCGCCGAAGTGCCGCTCAACACGATGTTCGGGTACTCGACGGACCTCCGCTCTGCGACGCAGGGCAAGGGGCAGTACACGATGGAGTTCTCGCGCTACGCCGTCGTCCCGCGGCAGGAGCAGGAAGAGATGATCAAGAAGTACCGCGAGAAGCTGGCGGCCGAGGCGAAGAAGTAAGCCGCGGGCCGAGACGCGAGGTCAGCCTTCGAAACGGGCTGGCCTCGCGGCCGAGCGCCGAGCGCCGAGCGCCGAGCCAAGAGACACGGAGACGAGCTATCCCAGAAGGATCCCTTGACTTCTACGGGCGCACTGGTAGAAAGCGCGCCTACCCTCGGAAAGCCTTCGAAGGACACCACATCGAGATGCAGGATCTTACATAAGGATCGGGTTACTCCAGTCGGTCCTCAGTCCTCGCCGCAGACGGCGAGATAGGACGAGGACCTCGAAGCTGAAGCAGTACCCCGACACCCTCTCTGGGCAGCCCGGTCCAGCGACGCGTCTTCGGCGTTGGTGGATGAAACCGGGACCCGCTGAAAAGGCAGCGGGACGGCCAGGGAGGGTTTCGTGCATTCAGGGCTCGACGCCGCTTTTTGGACCCTCGCAAGACACCGGAGAAACCAAGTGCCCCGCGAATACTCGCTCGAGAAGACGCGCAACATCGGAATCATGGCCCACATCGATGCGGGCAAGACGACGACGACCGAGCGCATCCTCTATTACACGGGCGTCAACTACAAGATCGGTGAGGTCCACGAGGGCGCCGCGACCATGGACTACATGGTCCAGGAGCAGGAGCGCGGCATCACGATCACCTCGGCCGCGACGAACTGCTTCTGGCAGCCGGCCGAGGGCCCGCACGCGGGCGTCCGTCACCGCGTCAACATCATCGACACGCCAGGCCACGTCGACTTCACGATCGAGGTCGAGCGCTCGCTCCGCGTGCTCGACGGCGCGGTCGCGGTCCTCGACGGCGGCAACGGCGTCGAGCCCCAGACCGAGACCGTCTGGCGCCAGGCCGACAAGTTCCGCGTCCCCCGCATCGTGTTCGTCAACAAGATGGACAAGACGGGCGCCGACTTCGAGATGAACGTCAACTCGATCAAGGAGCGCCTCGGCGTCACGCCGGTCCCCCTCCAGTACCCGGTGGGCGAGGAGGACAGGCTCCGTGGCGTGGTCGACCTCATCAAGATGAAGGCTGCGATCTTCGACGAGGAGTCGAAGGGCCAGAAGTACACGTGGGAGGAGATCCCCGCGGAGATCAAGGCCAAGTGCGAGGCCTACCGCGAGAAGATGCTCGAGGCCTGCGCCGACGTCGACGACGCCATCATGGAAAAGTACATGGATGGCAAGACCGACCAGATCACGGAGGCCGAGATCGTCGCCGCCGTCCGCAAGGGCTGCACGACGTTCAAGTTCTTCCCGGTCGTGTGCGGCTCGGCGTTCAAGAACAAGGGCGTCCAGCTCCTGCTCGACGCGGTCGTCAACTACCTGCCGTCGCCGCTCGACATCCCGGCGGTCAAGGGTGAGAACCCGGACAAGAAGGACGCGATCGAGGAGCGCAAGGCCGACGACAACGAGCCGTTCGCGGCGTACGCGTTCAAGATCATCAACGACCCGCACGGCAACCTGACGTTCTTCCGCGTCTACTCGGGCAAGATCAACTCGGGCACGATGGTGCTCAACTCGACGCGCGGGAAGCGCGAGCGCATCGGCCGCATCCTCCGCATGCACGCGAACAAGCGCGAGGAGCTCACCGAGGCGGATGCCGGGAACATCTACGCGGCCGTCGGCCTGAAGGACACGCGCACGGGCGACACGCTCTGCGCGGAGGACAAGCCGATCATCCTCGAGAAGATGGTCTTCCCGGAGCCCGTCATCTCGATCGCCGTCGAGCCGAAGACGAAGGCGGACGTCGAGAAGCTGGGCGTCGCGCTCCAGAAGCTCGCGACCGAGGACCCGTCGTTCCGCGTCCACACGGACGAGGAGTCGGGCCAGACGATCATCAGCGGCATGGGCGAGCTCCACCTCGACATCATCTGCGACCGCCTCCGCCGCGAGTTCAAGGTCGAGTCGAACGTCGGCAAGCCCGAGGTCGCGTACCGCGAGGCGATCAACAAGAAGACGCACTGCGAGTACAAGTACGCCAAGCAGTCCGGCGGTCGCGGCCAGTACGGCCACGTCATCATGGACATCGAGCCGGGCGAGCGCGGCGCGGGCTTCGTCTTCGAGAACGCCATCGTCGGCGGCTCGATCCCGAAGGAGTTCATCCCGGCGATCGAGAAGGGCATCCGCGAGGCGATGGAGCGCGGCGTCCTCGCCGGCTACCCGCTCGTCGACATGAAGGCGACGCTCACGGACGGCAGCTACCACGACGTCGACTCGAGCGCCGCGGCGTTCGAAATCGCGGCGTCGCTCTGCTTCCAGGACGGCGCGAAGCGGGCGGGGCTCCACCTGCTCGAGCCGATCATGAAGAACGAGGTCGTCGTCCCCGAGCAGTACATGGGCGACGTCATCGGCGACATCAACTCGCGCCGCGGCAAGATCCTCGGCATGAGCCAGCGCGGCAACGCGCAGGTGATCGACTCCGAGGTCCCGCTCGCGTCGATGTTCGGTTACGTGACCGACCTCCGCTCCCTCACGCAGGGCCGCGCGACGTCGTCGCTCCACTTCTCGCACTACGCGCCGGTCCCTGCTGCCGTCCAGGAAGAGGTCGTCGCGAAGGTCAAGGGCGCGGCGAAGTAGTCGCCGGCCTGCAAGTCAAAAAGCGTTTCATCCGATTCGGAGAGAACAATGGCCAAGGAAAAGTTCCAGCGCACCAAGCCCCACGTGAACGTCGGCACGATCGGTCACATCGACCACGGCAAGACGACGCTGACGGCGGCCCTCGTGAAGGTTCAGTCGAAGAAGAACCTTGCGAAGGCGATCAGCTACGCGGACATCGCGAAGGGCGGGACGGTGCGCGACGCGACGAAGACCGTGACGATCGCGGTCTCGCACGTCGAGTACGAGAGCGAGAAGCGCCACTACGCGCACGTCGATTGCCCGGGCCACGCGGACTACATCAAGAACATGATCACGGGCGCGGCGCAGATGGACGGCGCGATCCTGGTCGTGAGCGCGCTGGACTCGGTCATGCCGCAGACGCGTGAGCACGTGCTGCTCGCTCGCCAGGTCGGTCTGCAGCACCTCGTGGTCGCGCTGAACAAGTGCGACGCGGTCGAGGACGCGGAGATGCTGGACCTCGTCGAGATGGAGGTGCGCGAGCTCCTCAACAAGTACAAGTTCCCCGGCGACACGGCGAAGGTCGTGAAGGTGGCGGCGTTCCCTGCGCTCAACGGGGACCCGAAGTGGGAGCAGTCGATCACGGACCTCGTGGCGGCGCTCGACAGCGAGATCCCGGACCCGGTCCGCGACACGGACAAGCCGTTCCTGATGGCGATCGAGGACGTGTTCTCGATCAAGGGCCGCGGCACGGTCGTGACGGGTCGCGTGGAGCGCGGCGTCGTGAAGACGGGCGAGGAGGTCGAGATCATCGGCTTCCGCGAGACGCGCAAGACGACGGTGACGGGCGTGGAGATGTTCCGCAAGCTTCTCGACGAGGGTCGCGCGGGCGACAACATCGGCGTGCTGCTCCGCGGCATCGAGAAGAACGACGTGGAGCGCGGCCAGATCCTGGCGAAGCCGGGCACGGTGACCCCGCACAAGAAGTTCGAGGGCGAGGTCTACGTCCTGAAGAAGGAGGAGGGCGGCCGCCACACGCCGTTCTTCACGAACTACCGCCCGCAGTTCTACATGCGCACGACGGACGTGACGGGCACCTGCCAGCTGCCCGAGGGCACGAAGATGGTCATGCCGGGTGACAACATCACCATGACCATCGAGCTCATCACGCCGGTCGGCATCGAGGAGCAGATGCGCTTCGCGATCCGCGAGGGCGGCCGCACCGTCGGCGCGGGCATCGTCACCAAGGTGATCGAGTAAGCAGAGATTGATGAGCCAGGGATCGGCGGGCCATCGCCCGTCGGTCCCTCTCGTTGCAGAAGGGTTTGAGACATGGCTTCCGCCACCACGATTCGCATCCGCCTCCGGGCGTTCGACCACCAGCTCCTCGACAAGTCGGCCAACGACATCGTCGAGACCGCGAAGCGCACGGGCGCACGCGTGGCGGGGCCGATCCCCCTCCCGACGCACATCTCGCGTTACACGGTCCTGCGCGGTCCGCACGTCGACAAGAAGTCGCGTGAGCAGTTCGAGGTCCGCACCCACAAGCGCCTGCTCGACATCCTCGAGCCGACCCAGCAGACGCTGGATGCGCTCATGAAGCTCGACCTGTCCGCTGGCGTGGACGTCGAAATCAAGTCGCCGCGCTGAGAACGAGAGAGTCCACCATGGCAACCGTTGATGTCTACAACCTGAAGCGCGAGAAGGTCGGCACGCTCGACCTCGCGGACGAGGTCTTCGCCGCCGAGGTGAAGGAACACCTCTTCTACGAGGTCGTGAAGGCGCAGCTCGCCTCCGCCCGCCAGGGCACCGCGAGCGCGAAGAACCGCGCCGCGGTCTCCGGCTCCACGAAGAAGCTCTACAAGCAGAAGGGCACGGGACGCGCGCGTCACGGCTCGATCCGTGCGCCGGTGTTCGTCGGCGGCGGTCAGGCCCACCCGCCGCGCCCGCGTGACTGGAGCTACCGTCCGCCGCGCCAGGTGCGCCTCGGCGCGCTCCGCTCCGCGCTCTCGAAGTTCGCGAAGGAGGGCCGCCTCCTCGTCGTCGATCGTTTCGAGCTGCCCGAGATCAAGACCAAGGGCGTCCTCACCGCGCTCTCGACGCTGAAGACGGATCGCAAGACCCTGGTCGTCGACGTCGCCGCGAACGAGAACCTCCGTCTCTCGATCCGCAACTGCGCCGAACACCAGTTCTTGCCCCCCGAGGGCGTGAACGTCTACGACCTCCTGCGCCACGACACGCTCGTCCTCTCGAAGGACGCGGCGAAGGCGCTCGAGACCCGCCTCACCGAGAAGGCAGGTGCGAAATGAAGCCCGAGTCGATCATCCGTAAGCCGATCTTCCTCACGGAGAAGAGCAACACGCTCCGTTCGAAGGACAATCAGGTCATCTTCGAGGTCCTGCGCGACGCGAACAAGGTCCAGATCCGCGACGCCGTGCAGAAGATGTTCAACGTCAAGGTGGAGTCCGTGAACACCATGCTCTACCGCGGCAAGGATCGCCGCATGGGCCGCGGCTACGCCAAGATGCAGAACTGGAAGAAGGCGGTCGTCACCCTCGCCGAGGGCGAGAACATCGACTTCTTCGCAGAGACGAGCGAGAGCTGAGATGGGCATCAAGAACTACAAGCCGACGTCGCCCGCGCGGCGCTTCTACTCGGGCTACGACTTCAAGGAGCTCACGAAGGGCAAGAAGCCCGAGCGGAGCCTCACGGAGCACCAGACCTCGACGGGCGGGCGCAACGCGCACGGCCGCATCACCGCGCGGTTCCGTGGCGGTGGTCACAAGCAGCGCTACCGCATCATCGACTGGCGCCGCGCGAAGATCGGCGTGCCCGCGACGGTCGCGGCGATCGAGTACGATCCCAACCGCACCGCGCGCATCGCGCTCCTCCACTACGCGGACGGCGAGAAGAGCTACATCCTCGCGCCCGACGGCCTCGGCGTCGGCGACAAGGTCGTCTCGAGCCGCCACGCGGACATCAAGCCGGGCAACGCGATGACGCTGCGCCACATCCCGCTCGGCACGACGATCCACAACATCGAGATGCGCAAGGGCAAGGGCGGGCAGCTCGTCCGCTCGGCCGGCTCCGGCGCGGTGCTCATGGCGAAGGACGGCGACTACGCCCAGATCCGCATGCCGTCGAGCGAGGTCCGCATGATCCACCTCGACTGCCATGCCACGATCGGCCAGGTGTCGAACATCGATCACGCGAACATCTCGATCGGCAAGGCCGGCCGTTCGCGCTGGCTCGGCAAGCGTCCGCACAACCGCGGCGTCACCATGAACCCGGTCGACCACCCGATGGGCGGCGGCGAGGGTCGTACGAGCGGCGGTCGTCATCCATGCTCGCCGTGGGGGCAGCTCTCGAAGGGTCTCAAGACCCGCAACAACAAGCGCACCGACGCCATGATCGTGAAGCGTCGCGGACAGAAGGGTTAACGAGTCATGCCGCGTTCAATCAAGAAGGGCGCCTTCATCGACGGTCACCTCATGGAGAAGATCGCCGCTGCTCAGGCGACCCAGTCCAAGAAGGTCATCAAGACGTGGTCGCGCCGCAGCACGATCACCCCGGAGGCGATCGGCCTCACGTTCGCGGTGCACAACGGCCGGAAGTTCGTGCCGGTGTTCGTCACCGAGAACATGGTCGGTCACAAGCTCGGCGAGTTCGCGCCGACGCGTACCTTCCACGGCCACTCCGGCGACAAGAAGGCGAAGGTCGGCGGGTCGAAGGCCCCGCCCGCGAAGTGATCTGACATTTCACGTCTGACGCACGCACGGCCCTTCGATCCACGCGATCGAGGGGCCTTCGTCTTTTTCGGCTCGTGCGCGACTTGCGCAAACGTCGACGTCACGGCGTCGGAGATGAATGCGTGGGCGCGAGCGCCGGTCCATGGCGCATGCGTTCCGCTTCGCTTCTCTTCCTTGTCTCGGTCTCCCTCTTCGCGTGCTCGTCCTCGGACGAGACGGCGGGCGGCGCTTCGGGCAGCGGCGGCCCTTCGGGCTCGTCGGGCAGCAGCAGCAGTGGCGGCACGGCCTCGAAGCCCGCCTGCGCCGACGCGGACGCGACCTTCGAGACCACGGTCGAGTGGTTCGAGACGAAGCCCGGCGCGCAGCAGGTCGCGTCGTGGTCGATCGATGCCGTCGTCGACGCCGGCGATGCGGCCTCCGTGCTCGCGCACCGCGAGGTCGCGAACAAGACCGTCGAGCTCGCATTCTTCGATGCGAAAGGGACGGCGAAGGAGATCGCGAAGCTCGCGGACGTGACCGCGTACGGCGTCCGCGCGGCCGCGTTCGTGGACGGCGGCAAGCGCTGCGCGGCCTACGTGTTCTCCGGTGGCAAGACGCTTCGCGTCGCATGTGATGACGGAACGAACGAGGACACCGGCGTGAAGGCCGACGGCGACAGGGCGCTCATCCCGCTCGTGCAGCCGGACGGCACGATCAGCGTCTTCACCGACTCGTTCGCGTCGTACGCCGAGGTGCGCCGCGAGAACGGCAAGTGGCGCAACGACGAGAAGTACGAGTCGTCGATCTCGTGGCCGGAGGACTCGGTCCTCTACCAGGGCGAGCCGCTCACCTGCTTCATCGACCAGGGCGATCGCGCGGCGATCGAGGGCAGCATCGGCCGTGTCGCGGGCACCGCCGCGGCGGGCTCGTGCCGGCTCGCCGCGGGAGAGCGCGGTGCATTCGTGCTGACGGACAAGGGCTTCGCGGAGATCCCGTGGACGAGCTTCGCGAGCGGAAAGGGCGCGACGTACGAGACGACGCCGGTGACGCTCGCGACCAAGGCCGATCGCCTCGTCGTCGCAGGAGACAAGCCGTTCGCGCTCGTCGTCGAGGGCGGCAAGGTGCAGCGCGTCGCGCTGCCGTCCGGGACGCCTTCGGCCGTCGTCGATCTCGCAGACACGAGCGGGCTTCGGACGAGCTTCGACGCGAAGAGCGGCACGCTGCGCGTCGTCAGCACCAAGACCGACACTGCGTCCGCCCCGACGCCGAGCAAGCAACGCTTCCGCGTCGCCACGCGCTGCGCTTCCACGTGGTAACCTCGCGGGCGTGGCGCCGAAGCGAGCGGCACTCTTTCTTTCCCTGGCTGTCCTCTCCGGCGCGACCGCGGCGTGCGAGAGCGAGTCCGTCTACGAGGACTGCGCGAACGAATACCGCGTCGGCACGGGCGAGGAGCGCTGCGTCCCGTCGACCTTCCCGACGGAGAACGTCTATGCGCGGACCACGTTCGGCTGGGTGTCCTACGGCATCGAGCACATCCCGAATGCGCTCGTGCGGATCGACGGGATGTCCGCGACGACCGACGACTCCGGGCTGTACCGCTTCGGCGCCGCGCCCTTCCGCTACGACATCTCCGCGCGCCTCGACCAGGACGTGATCGCGTTCCGCGGGGCGGCGTCGCGCTTCCTCGATCTCGCCGTCGAGCGGGACGTCCCGCTCCGCGCATGGACCGCGCGCGTGGCCGTGAACGCGCCGGGCGCACCGCGGCCGGGGAATGCGCTCGCGGCGTTCTTCACGGGCGACATCGTCGGCGCGAGCGGCAGCGTGGGACAGGGGCTCGTGCTCTCGTCGCGCTCGTTCGACATCGTCGCGAAGGTGCACGTCGTCGAATACCCGGTGGCCGTCGGCGTCGCTGGTGCGGTGGCCAAGGGCAGCGCAGACGTCCGCGTGCAGGGGGGCGGCAGCGTCTCGGTCGACGTGAAGCTGGATCCCGTCGAGCAGACCCAGGACGCGTCCTTCGTCGCCGCGCTGCCGCCCGGCTTCGTCGCCGACGAGGCGGAGGTGATCCTCGACTTCGGCACGCGGCTCAGCGAGCAGCTCGCCCGTCGGGCCCCGCTCGGCACGCGCATCGCGCTCCCGGTGATGGCGGACGCGAAGTGGACGGTGCGCCTGCGCGCGACGAAGGACGGAGCGGTCGCCTCGAGCGGGCGCGTCCCCTTCGCCCCGCAGGAGGACGTCGCGCTCACGCTCTTCGACGCTCCGGCCGCGGTTGCACCGGCGCCGGACGCGGTCGCGAACGGAGGCGTGCTGACCGCGCAGGGCAAGGGAGTGTTCGAGCACGTGCTCGTCCCGGTCGACGGCGGAGGCGGCGGCAGGACGATCTGGATCGTGAGCGCATCGACCGACACGACGGTCCCGGACCTGACGGCGCTCGGGCTGCCGCGCGCGAGCGGACGCTACACGTGGACCGTGCGGAGCTACCCCGACTTCGCGTTCGTCGATTCGCTCTCCGGGATAGACGTCCGGCTATACCGCGCGGTGAGCGCGTCGAGCCCGCGCACGATCGTCCTCCCGTAGCCGCACGCGCGGTCGCGCCGCGCGGATCGCGGCCGATGCGGCCATCGCGATGTCCGCGTGGAGCTCGGCCTTCGCCTTCTCGTAAGCGTCCTCGTCGTGGATGCTCAGCATGCGGAGGAGCGCCGACGGGTGATAGGTCGCGAGCACGTGCTCGGCCCACGGCGTGCCGTCGAGCAGCTCGCCGCGGCTCCTCGTGACGCTGAACTTGCTCCCGAAGAACGCCTGCGCGGCCGTCGCGCCGAGGCACACGATGACCTTCGGCTCCACGACGGCGATCTCCGCCTCGAGCCACCCGTGGCAGGCGTGGATCTCGAGCAGGTTCGGCCTCGAGTGCAGGCGCCGCTTCCCGCGCGGCTCCCACTTGAAGTGCTTCACCGCGTTCGTCACGTAGACCCGATCACGCGCGACGGCGGCGGCCTCGAGCGCGCCGTCGAGCACGCGCCCCGCGGGGCCGACGAACGGATGACCCTGCCGGTCCTCCTGATCGCCGGGCTGCTCGCCGACGAGCATCAGCGGCGCCGGCGTGGGCCCCTCGCCGAAGACCGTCTGTGTGGCGCGCTGGTACAGGTGGCACGCGGTGCAGCCGCGCGCGGCGCGCACGAGATCTTCGTGGTCGGGGTGCGCAGGCACGAACGCGAGGGACGGAGATGTCTTCCTGTCGGCCATGGCTCGGACGCTTCAAGATCCGTGCGTGCCCCGACGGAAGACCTTTCGGCGCGACGACGAGCGCGGGCGGAGTACCATCCCGAAGATGAGCGAGTACGTCGATCTCGAGACCGCCAAGAGCGCGAGCGGTGTCCGGCTGGTCACGGTGGGCGGCATCCCGAGCCCGTGGTCGGAGTCGGCGAAGGGCTTGCTGCGTCTGGCCGGCGTCCCCTTCGTCGCGGTGCGCCTGATGCCGGGCGACAAGGAGATCCGCGAGTGGACGCGTGCGCGCAACGCGCCGGTCGTGATGCTCGACGGCGAGCCGCCGCGGACCGGGTGGGCGGAGATCCTCGAGCTCGTCGAGCGTATCGCGCCGAAGGAGGCGAAGTCGCTCGTCCCGAGCGCCGCGAAGGACCGCGTGCGCATGTTCGGCCTCGCGCACGAGCTGATCGGTGAGGGGGGCCTCGCGTGGTGCGCGCGCCTCCTCACCGTGCATGCCGGCCTCGAGAGCGACGGCGCGCGCGGGTTCCCGGCGATGATCGCGGCGTACCTCGCGAAGAAGTACGGCTACGCGAAGGACCGCGTCGAGCCGGCGAAGGCCCGGATCGCCGAGACGTGGAGCGTGCTGGCCGAGGCGCTCGGCGACCGCGAGTACTTCTTCTTCGACGATCGCCCGAGCGCGCTCGACGTGTACGTCGCGTGCACGGTGAACATCTTCGCGCTGCCTCCAGAGGATCGATGCGCGATGTGGCCGCCGATCCGCGCCGCGTTCGAGAGCATGCGGGGGGCGGTCGCCGAGCCGCCGCCGTCGATCCTGGCGCTCCGCGATCGGATGTACGAACGGCATCTGCCGCCGACGATCGAGGTCTGACTACGACCGGCTCGCCTGCGCGGCCTCGTCCCAGCTGCGCAGGAGGTAGAGCGGCGCGAGCGACGCGACGGTGGCGACGACGAACGTCGCGCTCTTGCCGGCGGCGTCCGCGACGATGCCCCCGAGCAGACCGCCGACGCCGATCGCGAGCGCGTTCGCGCTGGTGAGCACGGTGTAGTGGAGACCGGCGTCGGCCTTGCGCGTGGCGCTCATCAGAGCGGCGAAGAGCACCGTCGTACCGAGACCGCTCGCGAAGTGCTCGAGCGCGATCGCGAACGTGGTGAGCGCGTACGGCGCGTGCAGCCGATCGACGAGCACGAGCGGCAGGCAGACCGCGGCCTGGAAGAGCGCCGCGTACACGAGCGCGCTCTTCTCTTTGACCACGCGGTGCAGCGCCCCGCCGGCGACGGCTCCGGCGAGCGCGCTCGCGGTGCCGAAGGTGACGACCGCGAGGCCGATCTGCCTCTTCGTCCATCCGTAGTCGACGGTCATCGGCTTGAGGATCGAGCTCGCCATGTGGAGGCCGAGCTTGAACGTCGCCGCGATCACGACGATGGGGGCCGCCTCGCGGCGGAACAGCGAGCGCACGAACGCCGCGATCGGGGTCGCGCGTGCGGGCTCTTCGTCCGGCTTCGACTCCCCGCCGGCCTCCTCGCCCGAGACGAAAGCGCCCACGCTCGCGAGCAGGACCACGCCCGCGCACGAGAGCAGTGTCGTGCGCTCGCCGAGCGCGCCGACGAGCATGAGCAGCGCGGCGCCGCCGACGAGCATCCCGACGCGATAACCGGCGACCTGCGCGGTGTTGCCGAAGCCGCGCTCGCTCGGACGGAGCACGCGCACCGCGAACGCGTCGACGAAGACGTCCTGCGTCGCGGCGATGGCCGCGGCGACGGCGGTGAGCGCGAACCAAAGCGTCGTTGCCTCGTGCAGCGGGCGGAGGGCGAAGGCCGCGACGTTCACCGTGAGCGCGAGCTGCATCGCCAGGATCACGAGCCGCGTTCGCGCGCGGAGGCGCGGGTGGTCCGCCGCCTTGGCCCAGAAGATCTTGAGCTGCCACGGGAGCTGCAGCCAGGAGAGCGCGGCGATCGCGGCGAACGAGAAGCCGCGCTCGCGGAGCACGACCGGCAGGTACTCGGTCGCGAAGCCGAACGGGATGCCCTGCGCGAGATAGAGGCAGCCGAGCGCGACGAGGATGCCCGTCCTCTGGGGTGCGCTCCGGGGTGCGTGCACCGCGCGATGGTGGCGTGCAGCGCGCGAAAAGGGAAGCGCTCAGGCGGCGGCGGTGCGTGCGAGCTCTCGCCGGAGGCGGACGATCCAGAGCTTGCCGAGCACGAGCACGCCCCAGGTCATCGAGAGCGCGACCGAGAGGTCGACGATGCAGCGCCACGTGTGCGGGAGCTGCCGCACACCGACGATCATGAGGACGATGGCGGCGAGCAGCGTCCACGCACGTACGAGGCGCGCGCGCGTGTCGCCGACCAGCGACATCGCGTAGAGCGGCGCGAGCGCCACGTGCGGCGGCGTCGGCGCGTGCGCGAGATCGAAGGCGCGCGCGACCACGCGCGGCGCGAACGAGCGCGAGAAGCCACGGTAGCCCTCGACGTACCCGATCGCGATGGCGGTCACCGCGAGGGCCGACCACTCTGCCAGGGTGAGGCCGTCGAGAAGGCGAGGAACGGCGAAGCGCGCGAGGCGGACGCCGCTCTCGGCGAGCAGGAGGGCGACGCCGAGCACGGCCCAGGTCGCGACGGCGCAACGACGGAGCATCTGCATGTTCATTCTCCTCTCCCGGGGATGATCGTGTTGCTCTGGTGCTCGAGCGCATGGGCGACGAGCCGGCGCGCATGCTCGTCGACGGGGTCGCCGCCCTCCTCGACGGCGAGGAGCAGGACGCGTCCGTTACGGATCGCGACCCCGCATGCGCCGCCTGCGGCGGTCGGCGTCCCGCGCGTCTCCTGGAGCGTCGCCGCGGCGGTCGTGGCGGCGTCGCGCAGGCGTGCCGTCGCGTCCTCGTCGTTCGCCACCATCGCGGCGAGCAGCTCGTGCGCGAGCGAGTCCATCTCCGGGGTCAGCACCCACAGCCGATGTCCTCCGCCGTCCGGCGCGACGAAGATCGCTCGGCCCTCCGGGACGAGATCGGCGTGCGCGGCATGACGTCGGACGCTCGTCATGAGCGCGGAGCGCGCGTCGCCCTCGGCGGTGAAGAACCAGCGCGCTGACGAGTGGAGGACCCACCCGGGGTCCAGCCCGATCTCGATCGGATCGGCCGGGCCCCAGTCGAGCGCCCGCTCCGGGATCACGAACGTGCCCGCCGCGGCGGCGGCGACCGCGGCCCGCCCCTTGACCGGAGGCCACACGTGTCCGGCGAGCAGCGTCTCGGGGCGAGGCAGGTCACATGCCTTCGCCGTCGCCACGTCGTTCGCGCGCGTCCGCAGGAGAGACTGCGCTCGCTCGTGCGAGACCGTGCGCGGGGCGGGAGCCACCGGGGCCTGCTCGAGTGCCACCATCGCAGCGTGCAGCGCGTCGGGCGAACCGTCCGTCTCGGGCACGAAGTCGAGCTCTGCGCCGTCGAGCATGAGCGCGCGCACGCGGTCGGTGGCGAGGCGCGTGGCGAGCACGAACGTGTCCATCACCCCGCGGCCCGCCTGCGCGACGGCCGGCACGACCGGCGTCACCACCGGCACCTCGAGCAGCTGGGCGAGCGACCGGGGGCGAAGGGCGCCCTCGAGGTCCTGCTTGTTCGCCTGCACGACGATCGCGGCGGGGAGGCCGCCGCCGAACGAGCCGAGCAGCTCGACGAGCTGGGCGATGCGCGCGCGGTTCTCCTCGGCGCTCGTGGGCCTCGAGTCGGCCACGAACACGACCGCATCGGCGCTCTCGAGCAGGTACTTGCGTCGATGAAGGAGCTGAGGCTGCCCCGGAACGGAGACGAGCTGGCAGCGGACGCGCCGGCCGTCGACGAAGCCGCCCGCGAAGTCGAGCCAGTCGAAGAACTCGGTCCGCCGCCCCTTCGCATCGGGGCTCGCGAGCGCGCCGCGGCGCTGCAGCGGAATGGACCCGAAGAGCTGCTGGACGTTGGTCGTCTTTCCGGCCTCGGGCATGCCGTCGTAGACGATGCGGATGACGATGTCTCCGCTCCTCGAGTCGATGCGTGGCATGGTCAGACCCCCTGCGCGAGGCGAGTGAACAGCTCGGATGGAAGTCCCGCGTTCTCGATGTCGTTCAGCGTGCGGTCGATCCGGTAGGTCACCCGGTCGAACGCGATGCGCTGCGCGGCGGGCTCCCAGATGGCGAACGCGGCGCGCGGGTCGCCGTCGCGCGGCTGTCCGACCGACCCCGGGTTGACGAGGTGCGCGTAGCGAGGCGGCAGCGCGACCTCGCCGATCGCGGGTCGCTTGGTCGGACCCGAGGGCAGCGCCACGTGCACGAGCGGGACGTGCGTGTGGCCGTGGAAGCAGAGCGAGACCCCGTCGACGTCGAGCTGGGCGAGGTTCTCCTCGTACGTGAGGTCGTAGACGTAGGCGAAGAAGCGGTTCGGATCGCGCGGCGCTCCGTGGACGGCCATCCAGCCGTCCCCGCGATGCTCCACCGGCAGCGACGCGAGCCACGCGAGCTCCGCGTGGCCGAGGCGGGCGCGCGTCCAGTCCGCGGAGCTGCGGGCGAGCCGGTTCATGCCGACGTCGAACCGGCCGGTGGCGATCGCATGATCGTGGTTGCCGCGGATGTACGTCGCCGTGGCGAGCGAGGCGAGCCGCTCGACGCACTCGCGGGGATGCGGGCCGTAGCCGATCGCATCGCCGAGGAAGAGGAAGCTCGTCGCCCCGCGGTCGGCCGCTGCCGCGAGCACGGCGTCGAGCGCATAGAGGTTCGCGTGGACGTCGGCGAGCACGCACACGCGCTCGCCGGCCGACGCGGCCGCGACCGGGCGCGCGTCGGAGCGCTCACGGAGCGCGTCGACGAGCGCCTCGCGTCGCACGTGGAACGACTCCGCGAGCGGGTAGCCCGCGAGCTCGTCGGCGACGTGATCGAGCTCGGCGCGGGAGAGCCCGCATCCCTCGAGCGCGCGCCGCGCGCGCCGGCCGAAGCCGCGCCACGTGCTCTCGCTCGCGGCGGGCTCCTCGGGGATGCGTGCGGCCATCGCGTCGGCGAGCTGGCGATGGCTCCACGCGGGATAGAGCTCGTCGTCGAGGTAGTGCAGCACGCGCGGCGCGTGCCGCTCGAAGCCGAAGTTCGCGGGGTTGAGATCGAGCCCGAGGCCGCAGCGTCGCGCGACCTCGACGCCCATCTCGAGCATGCGCGTCCAGGCGCCGAGCCGATCCTCGAGGCGATCGACGTCGCGCAGCGTCCGGAGCTCGGCGCAGATGCTGAGCGGGAGCCAGCCGCCGTCGACCCGGACGAGCGCCCAGCGCTTGCTCGGATGCCAGGCGCCGGCGCGCGCGCCGTGCGTCCGAGCGTCGAGGATCTGCGCGCGGAGCACGTGGCGGTGCTCCGCTCGCCGATCGAGGTTCGTCTTGAGCACGCGACCACCTGATGCGAGCAGACGCGTGGTCGTCTTCGCCGAGCCGTCCGCGCGGCCCGCGACGCCGACCCTGTGCGTCCACTCCTCGGCGTCCTCGGCGACGAGGAGCCCGAAGAGCGTCTCCGCGTCGAGGTCGCCTTCCGGGCCGACGACCTCGATGTCGGTGACGCTCGCCGGGCGCGGGAACCAGCGCGCTCCGCTCAGGGCAGCGTCGCCTTGACCGCGTTGATGCTCGTACGCAGGGCAGCCCACCCCATGCCCTGGTTCACCGTCTTCTTCGTGATCATGACGACGACCGCGCCCTTGTCCTTGATCACCGTCATGAAGTGATACGTCTTCGGCGACGAGATGAAGACCTCCTCGAAGGAGTCCTTCACCGGCTCGCCGCGCTGCGTGCTGAGCAGCTCCTCGACGCGACGCACCGTCTTGCCGCGGAACATCTCGACGGCGGCGGCGGCCACCGCGTCCAGATACGCCTGCGTGAAGTACGGGACGGTGTGATGCACGCCCATGAGCATGCCGGTGTTCAGATCGACGACGCCGACGGCCAGACAGTCGTCGACCCTCTCGAGCGTGCTCTTGCAGACGTCCTGTGTCGTTGCCATGGATGTTCTCCTTCCCCTCGTTCGGATGCGTTCAGGCTGCTGCTTCGACGTCTTGGCTGGCGGCGCGGCTCTTCGCGATCACCATGCCGATGTTGGCCGAGCCACGGCAGACGAAGACCGCCGCTTGATCGCGCTTCTTCTTCGACCGCAAGAACACGTGGATCAGGTTGTCGCTGAAGACGATGATCTCCTTGAAGTAGTGGTTCCCGTCCTCCGCCTGTCCGCGCGAGCGGCGGAACAGCTTCTCGATCGCCGTCACGCTCTGGCCCTGGAACAGGTCCGCGGTGGCCGCAGCGACGAGGTCGAGGACCTCCTGCGGGTGCGAGTCGACCGTCTTCACTCCGAGCAACATGCCCGTGCTCATGTCCACGTAGCCCGCAGCAACACACTCGGGCACGGACTGCTGGGCCTTCGTCAACGCGGTATCAAGCGACATTCGGTGGTCTCCTTGCTTTCTGGGATGGTGCTGCGGATGGTGACGGCGGAGCGGAGCTGTCGGTCGACGGCCTCAGCGAGCTCGCGAAGGCGCGCAGGAACTCGACCTGTTCGTCGGATTGGATGCATCGTGCATTGATCTGGCGGATGCGATCGATCGCGCGGATCGCGCTCTCGCCGCTCCAGATGAGCTGCGAGGCGAGCAGAGTGCCCGTGCGCCCGAGCCCGGCACGGCAGTGGAACGCGACGACACGGCCGCGGCCGATGCGCGACGCGACGTCGGCGCAGAGCGCGGCGCTCCTCGCGATCGACGGCGCACCCATGTCGGGGACGGGGAAGTGGATCCCCTCGATGCCGGCCTCGGAGAGGAGCGCGGGATCGACGCTCAGCGTCTCCTCGAGGTTCACGAGGACGTCCACGCCGAGGCTCTTCAGCCCTTCGATGTCGCGGCCGAGATCGGCGACGATGCCCGGGCGCGGCAACCCGCCGAGCCGGCCGGGCACGACCCAGAAGAAGCCTCGCGGTCCGCGATCGCCGCGCTCGATGGCGACCCTCGCGGCAGGCGAGAGCGGGGGCGGGCGCGGAGACGACTCGTCGAGATCCGCCGCGCTCGCGCCGGGGCTGGGCAGGGCGCAGCCGCCCGTCGCGACGAAGCGCTTGCCGGGCTCGGTCTTCGGCTCGGCGAAGAAGCTCGACGTCGGCGCGGCCTCGACGATGCGTCCTCCGGCGAGGAGGACGGTCCTCCCGCCCGCGGCCATCGCATGCCTGCGGTTGTGGGTGACGAAGAGGACGGCGCGGTGCAGGGCCTGAGCGCGAAGGAGCGCGAGCACGTCGACCGCCGCGTCGTCGTCGAGACCGCTCGTCGGCTCGTCGGCGAGGAGCAGCGCGGGATCGCCCGCCGTCGCGCGCACGATCGCGAGCATGCGCTGCTCGGTCTGCGGCAGCGTGACGACCTCGGCGTCGAGGTTCTCGACGAGCGAGCCGAGCCCGCTGCGGCCGAGCATCTCGCGCGCGAGCTCGGTCTGCGTCGTGCGATCGAGGCGGCTTCGGTTGGGCAGCGCGGACACCAGGTTCTCGCGGACGGTGTTCATGAAGAACCGCGAGTGCTGCATCACGAGCCCTGTCCGGCCACCGAGCTCGGCGGTGCCCCACGTCGAGAGAGACGGGTGCGCTTCGTTGAGCCCGGCGAGCGTCCGCAGGAGCGTCGACTTGCCCGAGCCCGCCGGACCGACGAGGACGACGAGCCCGCGTCGCGGCACCTCGAGATCCACGTCGGCGAGGACGGGCGTCCCGCCGAAGGCGACCCCGAAGCCGCGGAGGAGCAGCGCCGGACGCTCAACCATGACGCCCCCAGTCGCGGAGGTGGAGCAAGCGGCGGCTCAGCGACGTGAGGTACGCCCAACCGAGCCCCTGCGACGTCGTCCGCCCGAGCAACAGCCAGAGCACGCAACGTGGATGCGTCGCCAGCTCCGCCGCGAAGCACCACACGTTCCGCTCGGCGGTCACCATGCTGCGGAACGCGAAGCCGACGCTGGTCTCGTCCTCGCGCGTGCGCTCGTCGTCGAAGAGCGGCGCCGCCAGCACGCGCCCACGGCGCCGCGCGACGTCGAGCGCCCACTGGGGGGCGACGGCGCTCGCCCCGGCGCCGAACGCCCATGCGTCGTCGTCGACCGCGGTGAGGAGGGCGGCGAGCGTCTCCGGCGCGCGGACGAGGAACTCGCGGAGCTCGCGCAGCGGGGCCGCGTCCTCCTGGCCGAGCGTCCAGGACTTCGAAGCCGAGAACGGCGCGACGTCGACGCCCGGAGCATGTCGCTCCGGCGCCGCGATCGCCGCGATCGCCGCCATCGCCGCGCCGACCGTGGCGTCGGCGGCGAGGCGGCACCAGAGCGAGCGCGACGAGCCCAGCGCCACGCCGGCGAGCGTGCCCTCGGGGCCGCGGAGCGCGACGAGGTCCGCTCCGTCGAGCAGCGTCTGCTCGATGACCGTCCGCGGGAAGCGCTCGCTCTGCGCGGGCTCCGGCGCGGACTCGATCACCGTCGTCCGCTCGAACAGCTCCGCCCAGAGCAGGCCCTCCACGCTCTCGAGCAGCCGCCGCGCATGACGCGAGGCCGGCGGCATCGACACGTCCTTCGGCGCGGGCGGGACCGTCCGCGTGCCGCGTGTGCCTTCCTGTTCGCCGTCGCCGCTCGTGAGCTCGCGCACGTCGAAGGTGAGATCGGACGCGTAGTCGGCGAACTGCCGCGTGCGATCGATGAACAGCGTCTGCGCCGGCACGTCGGCGCGCAGCACGCCGAGCGCGAGCTCGATCTGATGCCGGAGCGCGGCGCGCACGTCCTCGGCCGTCGTCACGCCCCAGCTCACGAGCGTCTCGCCGAGCGGCCGGCGCTCGCGGCGGCACGAGTCGAGGATGTCGCGGAAGGACTCGGTGTCGATCCCGGTCATCTCCTGCAGGTGCCGGGTGAATGCGAACGGATGCTCCGAGTCCGTCGCCCACGCGAGGCGGCCGCGCTGCAGGTACACGTGGACCTCGCCGCTCTCCGACGCGCAGATCAGCTCCCCGGTCGCCTCGCGGGCGGCGAGCGCGAGGAGCACGTCGAGCGCCTTCCCCTCCGTCGTCACTGCGTCCCTCCCGCCGGTCTCTGCTGCGCCGCGAGCCGATCGAGCGGAGGACGGAACGCCGCCGGCATGACCGGATCGCGGGAGGCGAGCAGCGCGTCGATCTCCTCGTCGAGCCCCTCGAGCGAGGCGAGCATCGCGCGCAGGTCCGCGGGCATCTCCTTGTCGTCGAGCGCCGACAGCCGTGCCCGCGCCTCGTGGACCACGCGCGTGTCGTGCTCGACGAGCTCCTGGCGCCGGTTCACCTGCGAGAGCATGCGCACGAAGCCGATGAGGTCCTGCCAGAGGCGCATCCCCTCGACGGCGTCCCGGTCCTGGCGCAGCCACTCGAGGATGCGGCGCTGGACGTCGCGGAGCTGCAGCCGATCGCGCACGCGGAGGCTCGGGTAGACGTCCCAGCCGACCAGCATCGCGATCGCCGTGCCGGCGGAGCGGAGCCGTGCGTGCAGCGTCTCGGGCGTGGGATCGCCGCCGCCGGCGAGGACGCGCGAGCGCAGCTTCGCGCACGCCCGCCGGACGCGGAGCGAGACCTCGAGCTCCGACGTGAAGTCGAGCGAAGGGGGAGCGAGCCCGGCGCGCGCCATCGCGACGTCGATCGAGGTCAGCGCTTTCCTGATCCGGCGGAGCGCGCTGTCGGACTCGCCGATGATCGCCAGGGCGTTCTTGCATGCCGTCACGCGCTCGAGGCGCTCGGCGCGCTGGCGGAGCTCGAGGTGCGCGAGGAATGCGATGTCGCCGACGGCCTGGAGCGACGACGCCGACTGGGCGTCCATGGCTGCGTCGATCGCCTGCTCGAACGGCACGTAGGGCGACGGGAGCAGCGAGTCCCGGACGTCGGGGTCGGCTCCGCCTTCGGTCTCGTACGTACGCAGCACGTCGCCGACGAGCGTGTTGGCCGCGTCGAGGAGCTCGGAGACGATCGGCTGCAGCTCCGAGGCGAGCCGCTCGGGTGGCATCGACTCGTACGCACGCACGTCGACGTCGAGCACGCGCCGCGCGAGCGACGTGATCGCGTCCTTGTAGCTCGAGAGCTTGCGGCGACGATCGCTCATGCGCCTCGCGGACCGACGAGTCTCCGCGCGACGGCGATCCGTCGAAACTGTCCGGTCGTCCGCACCGGCTGTCTTTCGAGTCAGGCGTACAGCGACGCACCTACGCGCTCGACCTCAGCGAGCCGACCCTCGTGAGACGAGCTTCGCGACGAGCGTGTCGAGCACCGGGCCGGCGATGTCCTCGGCGATGCGCTCGATGCGCACGTGGACGAGGTCGCCGCGGCGCTCGAGGGTGGCGATGCGCTCGGGCCCCGGGTCGCGGCGGGGGGCGCAGAACGTGCCCGAGTCCGCACCGCGCCGCTCGAGGAGCAGCACGGGGCAGTCCTTGCAGGGGTCGTGAGCACCATAGATCTCGAGATGACAGCGGGGGGCGTCGCGGCCCCAGTACCGGCGGACGCCCGCGCCGGTGGTGACGATCCTCAGATCGCCGAACGTGAGGAGCGTCCCGCCGACCGCGTACTCGAGCACCTCGCCGGTCGACGCGGGCGTGAGCCGTTCGTGCGACGAGCGCACGACGAGGAGGACGGTCGCGAACGACGCCTGCCCCATGCGCATCGCGTCCACCTCGAGCTCGATCGGGCGCCCGCGTCCGCCGAGGACCGCGTATCGGCCCCCGCCGCGGGC
>WBZO01001817.1_pt1 | contig 31131 bp, 28 predicted proteins | sample 5204261 | NCBI WGS metagenome assembly WBZO01 (sample SAMN12412400, study PRJNA552823) | activated sludge metagenome | isolation source: activated sludge from anammox sidestream of wastewater treatment plant... | place: USA: North Carolina | collected 2017-09
AAAAGACACAGAATACGGGACAGGAGTTTACGAAAAGGCGCATTCCTTGCTCGCATTTCGTAAACTCCTGTCGCAAAGGAGACAATATGGCAGATCAATACGATGTCGTGGTCCTGGGGGCGGGGCCGGGTGGGTATGTCGCGGCCATCCGCGCGTCCCAGTTGGGCCTGAAGACGGCCATCATCGAGAAGCAATATATGGGCGGTGTATGCCTCAATATCGGCTGCATCCCTACCAAGGCGTTGCTGAAGAATGCCGAGGTTGCCCACACGCTGCAAAACCGGGCCAAGGAATTCGGCTTCAGCTTCGACAACCTGAAGCTGGATTACAACGTGGCCTTCAAGCGCAGCCGCCAGGTGTCCGACCGCCTGGTGAAGGGCATCGGCTTCCTGATGAAGAAGAACAATATCACCGTCTACGACGGCACGGGTAAGCTGACCGGACCGAACACGCTAAGCGTGGCGCTCAACAAGGGCGGCGAGGCGACGCTGGAGGCGGCTAACATCGTCATTGCCACCGGCGCGCGGCCGCGGCCGTTCCCTGGCGTGGAGTTCGACGATGACAAGATCATCTCCTACATCCCGGCCATCCTGGCCGAGAACACGCCCAAGTCGGTGGTCATCATCGGCGGCGGGGCCATCGGCGTCGAATTCGCCTACGCCTGGGTCAACTACGGCGTCGACGTGACTATCCTGGAGATGATGCCCCACCTGCTGCCCAACGAGGAGCCGGAAGTTAGCGAAACGCTGGAGAAGGCGTACAAGAAACTGGGCGTCAAGTTCCAGACCAACGCCAAGGTCACCGGCATCGAGAAGACCGCGACGGGCGTGCGGGTCAACGTCGAGGGCGGCGAGCCGCTGGAGGCGGAGAAGTGCCTCGTGGCCATCAACTTCATGCCCAACACCGAAGGCATTGGCCTGGAGACGGCCGGCGTGGAGTTGACGCCGCGCAAGAACATCGCCATCGACGGCTCCATGCGCACCAACGTGCCTCATATCTACGCCATTGGCGACGTGGCCACCGACTTTCGCCTGGCCCATATCGCCTCGGCCATGGGCATGATCGCCGCCGAGACCATCGCCGGGCAGCCGACGATGTCGATCGACTTCCGCATGATGCCACGCTGTACCTATAGTCAGCCCCAGGTGGCCAGCTTCGGTTACACCGAGGCCGCGGCTAAAGAGGCTGGATATCAGGTCAACGTCGGCCAGTTCCCGTTCCAGGCTAACGGCAAGGCGCTGGGCCTGGGCGAGCGCGACGGCTTTGTCAAGATCATCTCCGATGCGATGTACGGCGAGATCCTGGGCGCGCACCTCGTCGGCCCGGATGTGACCGAACTGCTGCCGGAGTTAACCCTGGCCCGCAACAATGAGCTGACGGCCGAGGAGATCGCCCGCAACGTCCACGCCCACCCGACGCTGAGCGAGGCGCTGATGGAAGCGGCACATGCCGTCGAGGGGACGCCGATACATATTTAGTTCCAGCAAATAAAAATTGGCCCCGGTCTCGTATGAGCCGGGGCTTTTGATTTTGACGTATAGAAACCGGGTTTCTCGGAAGAAACCCGGTTTCTAAATTGTTGGCCTTTCGTGGTAGCAATGCTGATAATTTATAGTTATTGGAACTTAGGAGGATGACGTGCAAAAATGGGAATACCTGTTTGTGGAGACCGAGAACTATCACGTCCTGAGAGTGAACGAGGATGAGGTAGCGAAATGGGCAAAACACGAAGAATTTGACTTCTCTTATATCTCTGAGGCGGAAGCTATTTGGGATTACCTAAATCGATAGGGGGCTGAGGGGTGGGAGGTAGTTGCCATTACAAAAGGCTTATTTGATGACTACCGCGTCTATGTACTCAAACGCCCTATATCGTAGGATGCCTTACCATGACTAGCAATGTAATACCCTTAATCGACCAGCTCGACCAGGCGGCGACGTTGACGGTCGGCCAGGCGGCCACCCAGCCTCTCTGGATTATCACGGCTGCAAGGCGGCAAGCACGTCAGGAGCTTTACCCCAACGCAGCCAGGATGCTAGTTCTAGTTACGTCTGCCCCGGAATAGGCTAAAGCAATTCCAGAAACTCATCCGTGCTTAGTCGAGCTTGCTTCAGAATGTGCGATAGAGTTGAGCGCTTCACGGGTTTATGCGCGGGTATAGTCAATTTGAGGAGCTCGTCACCGGTTCGTTTTTGCAGGCGGATGTGGCTGCCTCGCTGGCGCACGACAGTCCAACCATCTCGTTGTAATGCCCGGATAATCTCGATGTATGAGATACTGGGGACTTTGCTCACACAACGATTTCCTGGATTAGTGTGTTTTCGTCAGGAAGCCAGTCATCCTCGATGGGTTCTAAATAGAGTTCTATAGCCTCTCGAATATTTACCATAGCATCTTCTAAATTGTCCCCTTCGCTGATGCAGCCGGGTAAGGCCGGCACATAAACTGTGTAACCGCCTTCCTCACTTGGTTCCAAAACAACTTGCATTCTCATTGATCATAGACTCCAAATCGGGACAGAAAATTGACTGAGAAACAATCTGCCGACGATAATGACTACATTATATCATCTTTCGCCCTCCAGCCGCTTCTAACCATTCATGACGAGGCGGATTATGATCGTGCCGTGGCGACCCTGAACGAACTGCTCGACGAAATCGGGACGGACGAGAAACATCCTCTGTACGGTCTGCTCGACACATTGGGGACGATGATCGCGGCTTACGAGGACGCAAACCTGGAACTACCGGAAGCAAGCGGCGGCGAGACGCTCGCCTATCTAATGGAGGAACACGGCCTGCGCCAATCCGACTTGCCGGAGGTTGGCTCACAAGGCGTGGTCTCGGAGATTCTCTCCGGTAAACGGGAACTCAATATGCGGCAGATTCGGGCGCTGGCGGAGCGATTTGGGGTGTCATCGGCTGTGTTTATTTGATCCGATCGCTCTCAAGCTTCATGTCTTCCGCATCGGTGACGGCCAACTCCCAGTCGAAGTAACCCTGTTCTTCTTCTGGATTTGGTTCGCCATCGGGGAGCAGCCGACGGAAATCATCAAAAGGCTGCTCATATTTGTCCTTAAACTGCCGCGCCTGGCTTTGATATTTAATCGGGTTCCGTTGAGCTTTTTCAAGCAAGAGTGAAGCCAGCGCTTCATCTTTCGACAGGCTGGGGAATAACCGTTTGGCGCTATCGGTAACAATGGCTTCGGCATCGGACGTCATGCCTTTAATTCTATGTGAATCACCTACCATCGTAAAGTTCCGCTGCTCACTTACGGCTCGTTTTTTTAACATTAACTATACATAATATTCGTCATCACCTTCGGTCAACCCGGTTATAATCAGGCTCGATAATAGACAAGACTGGCCCTATGAAATCCAGATTAGGCTTTTTACTTCTTATCCTCTCCTTTATCGCCCTGACCGCCGCGTGCGGCCTCCTGCCCGGCCCAAGCGATTCCCGACTCCGCGAACCGCCGACAGCCGCTCCCACGGCCACCGCCACGGCTGCACCTGTCACCGAAGATGCCGCTGGTTACGGCCGCGCCTTCTATCGTGCCTGGGAACTTGGCGATTACCTGGGCATGTACAGCTTGCTGGCGCCGTCGAGCCAGGCGCGAGTCGACAGCACTTCCTTCATCAATCGCTACCAGGAAGCGATGCGCACCGCGGCCATCAGTTCCATCCAGGCCCAGCCGTTGGGCGTGTTGCAGGAGGGCGCCAACGCCCAATTCGGCGTGCGCGTCACCCTGGCGTCCAATGTCGTGGGCGACCTCATCCGCGAGTACAACGTGCCGATGGTCTATGAAGGCGGTCGCTGGGGAATCGTCTGGAATGAGGGGCTGATCTTGCCCGAACTGGCCGGCGGCAATCGGTTGACCATGGAAGCGCGCGTCCCCTCGCGTGGCAACATCTACGATATCAACGGCAAGGCGCTGGCCTACCAGGGCGGCGCCTATGAATTGGCCGTCATCCCCGGCCAGATCGAGAACGAGGCCGGGTTGCTGGCCGCGTTGAGCCAGGCGCTGGGCCTCGCGCCCGACAAAATTCAGGAAAAATACGCCAACGCTCTGCCCGATTGGTACGTACCCATTGGTGTGATGGATGAGGAAAGCCTGCAACGGGCTGCCTTGTCGCTGGAGCCATATCTTGATAAGGGACTGGCCACGCCCAAGCGTCGTCCCATGCGCCTCTATTCGGATACGAATTCGGCGGCTCACGTGATTGGCTATATGGGCGCTATTCCCCCGGAACGACTGGCTGACTTCCAGGCACAGGGTTTCACCGGTGACGAGACTGTGGGCATCGCCGGACTGGAGGCATGGGGCGAGGATTACCTTAACGGCGATCGCGGCGGCATCCTGAGCGTGGTCGATCCCACGGGACAGGTCATCGCGGTGGTGGCCGAGCGCAAGCCGCAGCCCGCGCGCAACATCTACACTACGCTCGATCTGGGCTTCCAGGCGGCCGTTGAGCAGGCGCTGGCCGATGCTATCGCCACCTACCCGGGAGCTACTTACGGAGCGATCGTCGCCCTCGACCCCAATAACGGCCGGGTGCGCGCTCTGGCCACCTATCCGACTTACGATCCCAAGGTGTTTGACCCGTTGCGAGCTGACTCTGCCCAGGCTATCAACGCCCTGCTGAACGATCCGAACCAGCCGCTGCTTAATCGAGCCACCCAGGGGGTCTACCCCGCTGGCTCGACGTTCAAGCTCGTCACTTATGCCGCCGCGCTCAGCAGCGGTCTCTATGATGCCAACTCGCGCTACACCAGCACAGGCTCGTGGAACCGGCTGGGCGATGAGTTCACCAAGTACGACTGGCTGGCCGGTGGTCACGGCACGGTCAGCCTGCGCACGGCGCTGGTCGTTTCCTGTAACACCTGTTTTTACGATGTGGGCTACACCATCGACGGCGTCGATAACACCCTGCTGCCGCGTATCGCCCGCGAGTTCGGGCTGGGCAAGCCGACGGGCATCCAGGGTATCGCCGAATCGGCCGGCCTGATCCCCGATCCTGAGTGGAAACTCGAAAATATTGGTGAGGGCTGGGCTACGGGCGACGCGGTCAATATGGCCATCGGCCAGGGCTACGTTCAGGTGACGCCTCTGCAAATGGCCAACATCATCGCGGCCATCGCCAACGGGGGCACGCTGCTGCGGCCGACTCTGATCGACCATGTCGGTGAGGCGGGGATGACGCCCGGCGAATCGCCGGAGCCATACGTCAATGGCACGCTGCCTCTCTCGGCCGACGACCTGGCCGTTATGCGCGAAAGCCTGTGGAACGTCACCCATATAGGCTACGGCACGGCCACCCATCGCTTCGTAGGCATGCCCGTACCCGTGGCCGGGAAGACGGGCACGGCCGAAGCTCCGCCCGGCCAGCCGCACGCCTGGTTCGTCGGCTACGCCCCGGCCGAGCCGTTCACTGCACCCGACGGTCGCTACATAGAGTCACCGGAGCTGGCTATCGCCGTAGTGTTGGAACATGCCGGGGAGGGGTCGGTCGTGGCCGCGCCACTCTTCCGGCGAGTGGTGGAGCTATACTACGGCATTGAACCGACGCCGTTTCCGTGGTGATTACCCCTTTGAATAACCCCATTCCGCTCCTGACTATCGCCGGCTCGGACTCTGGCGGCGCGGCCGGGCTGCAGGCCGACCTGAAGACCTGGACGGCCCTCGGCGCCTACGGCATGAGCGCCATCACCGCCGTCACCGCCCAGAACAGCGCGCGCGTCGTCGCCGTACATTACCTGCCGCCCGAGTTTGTCGCCGCGCAGATCGACGCGGTTCTGTCTGACTACGGTGCGGCGGCGATCAAGACCGGCTTCCTGGGCCGTGTGGCCATCATCGAGGCGGTGGCGGAGCGGCTGGCTCATTGGCGCGATTCGGCGCCTCCCGATAAGCCCATCGCGCTCGTTGTCGATCCCGTACTGGTCAATCACCGCGGCGAGGCGATGTTTGGCCCCGAGGTCGTTGCCGCCTACCGCGATCGGCTTCTGCCCCTGGCCGACCTGATCACGCCCAACGTGGCTGAAGCGTCCCTGCTATGGGGCAATGCGAGCGACGGGCCCCGGACGATCGCTGACGCCCTGGTTCTGGTTCGCCGTTTGCCCTCGGCCGTCCTGCTGAAGGGGCTTCGGCGCGACAACGCCATCATCGACCTCCATTGGGACGGCCACGACGCGCGCGAACTCTCCCGGCCGCGCATCGACACCGCCAACACCCACGGCAGCGGCGACACCCTTTCGGCCGCCATTTGCGCTTTCCACGCCCGGGGCCATGATTGGGTCGAGGCCATCGAGCTGGCCTGCGCCTTCACCCACGCCGCCATCCGACGAAGCGCAAACTGGCGGCTTGGCGCGGGACATGGCCCGCTGGGGCATATGACCGGCGCCGAGGAGTGAAGAGGACTGAGCGCGCGGTCGTTTGCCCCTCCTTCCGCCCTTTGCTATGCTCCCTGTATTCGAAACGTTTTGAACTCAGGGGATTCCCATACACGAAACATCAATCGCTGTGAACGACAGCGCCGTCTTCGACCAACCAGTCTTCTACTACCCCGGCCGTATCAGCGACCCGAAAGCGCTCTTCCAGTTCGCCCAACCGATGCTGCATGTGATGCCGGGTGGCGAGAAACTCTCCGGCCTCGCCGCCCGGATCAAGGTTGAGTGACCGCATGGATCCCCAGGCCATTCTGGAACGCCTCGTCGCCCTGGAAAAAGAAGTGACCTATCAAGAGCCGCCGGTCAACGGCGGACCGCCCTTCCACCACCAGCCCGGACAGTTACCTGTCCTGCTTTCCGCGCCTCACGGCGCGCTGCACCGGCGAGGCGACCGCTACAAGCGCGAAGACGAGTACACCTCGGCTCTGGCCCGCTTGCTGGGCGAGCGCACCGGCGCCCACGTTCTCTACACCTTCGCCCGGTCGGATGACGATCCCAACTATAACCGCGACTCCCCCTACAAGGACGCCCTGGCCAGGCTCGTCGCTGCCCACGACATCCGCTTCATCATCGATCTGCACGGCATGTCCGACCGCCACAAGTTCGGCATCGCCGTCGGCACGATGCGTGGCAATAGCTGCCTGCCGCAGCATCGGGCGACGATTATGACGTCGTTCCAGGACGGAGGCTTCCAGCAAGCCACCGCCCGCGAGGCGCGCGAGTTCCCATCGCTGCGCTGGGAGCGCTTCGTAGTCGACCATCGTAGCTTCACCGGCGGAATAGTTAATCACACGATTACACGCTTCGCGGCCGAGGAGCTGGGCATCGACGCGGCGCAGTTCGAGCTGTGCGCCGCCGTGCGCATCGTCCGGCAGGTCGGCTCGCGGGCGTTGGTCGACGATTACGAGGGCGATCCGGAGGGCATTATGCAGGCCGTCGCGACCTTCGAGCACATGGTGGCGGCGCTGGCCTGACGCGTCCATGCCGCCACGACAGGCGAGCTGTCCGTAATCAGCCCCATCCCCGCCGGATCATGTTATAATCGCGCCCATCTTCATCATTACACCACGGAGAATCTGCATGAAACGTCTCTTCCTGGCTCTCTTCTTCCTCTTGTCGGTTGCGCTGGTCGCCTGTGGCGGTGGCAAGGCAGCGCCCGCGGAGTTAATCACTGTCAAGCTGCCGATGGGCTATGTTCCCGACCCGCAATACGCTCCGTTTTACGTCGCCGTCGACAAGGGGTATTTCGCCGAAAACGGTTTCGCCGTTGAGTTCGATTACAGTCCCGAGACCGACGGTCTGGCGCTGGTCGGGGCGAACGAGTTGATAATGTCCGTCGCCAGCGGCGAACAGGTGATTCTGGCCCGCGCCCAGGGGCTGCCCGTCGTCTACGTCACCCAATGGTGGCAGCGGTTCCCGGTGGGCGTCACGGCCAAGGCGTCGTCGGGCATCCGCACCCCGGACGATCTGGTCGGGCGCAAGGTCGGCTTGCCGGGCTTCTACGGGGCCAGTTATGTCGGGCTGGTGGGGTTACTTTCGGCCAACGGCCTGACGATGAGCGACATCGACGCCAACGAGATCGGCTTCCATCAGGTCGAGTCGCTACTGACCGATCAATCGGAAGCGGTCGTCATCTACCTGAATAACGAGCCGATACGCCTGGAAGAGCAGGGCGTGGCCATCAATACGATCGCTGTGGCCGATTACATCCCCCTGGTATCCAACGGCCTGGTGACCAACGAGAAGACCATCGCCGAAAACCCCCAGCTGGTGCAGGCCTTCGTCGACGCCTTCATCCACGGCCTGCGCGACACGTTGGCCAATCCCGAAGAGGCGTACCAGATCAGCAAGAAGTTTGTCGAAGGTCTGGACGATAGCCGCAAGCCGGTGCTCAATGCGTCCATCCCTCTGTGGCAGGCCGACGTGTTGGGGCATACCGAGCCGGCCAGCTGGCAGCGAACCCAGGACCTGCTCATCGAGATGGGCCTGCTCAACGGGCCGCTGGCCAACCTGGACCAGACCTACACCAATCGTTTCATAGACAACGTGACGAAATAGTTGGCGCCTCCTGATATGAGCGAGCTTGAGTTTCTGACTCTGAGCGGCGTTGGCCTCACGTTCGCCGATACGGACGAGGAGATCTTGCGCGGGATCGACCTGTCGGTGCCCGCGGGATCGTTTGTGGCCGTAGTCGGCCGTTCAGGCGTGGGCAAATCGACCCTGTTGCGGATCATCGGCGGCCTGCTGGCCCCGTCGCGGGGCACGATCCGCCTGCAGGGCATCGATCCGCGCGTCTCACCCGCCCCCATCGGCATCGTCTTCCAGCGCGACAACCTGATGCCCTGGCGCACAGTGGCCGAGAATATCCGGTTGCCGCTGGAGTTGGCGGGCATGCCGGCCAAAGGCGCCCCCGATCAGGTGGCCGAGGCGCTGGCTCTGGTAGGGCTGGCCGAGCACGGCGCGAGCTACCCGGCACAGCTCTCCGGTGGTATGGCCCAGCGGGTGGCGATCGCGCGGGCTTTGGTGCATCGTCCGGCGCTGCTCCTGCTCGACGAGCCGTTCGGTGCGCTCGACGCCTTGACGCGGGAGCATATGGCTCAGGAGCTGTTGGGTATCTGGCAGGCGCACCCGCTGACGGTGTTGCTGGTAACCCATAGCATCGTCGAGGCGGTGCTCCTGGCCGATGAAGTGCTGGTGATGAACGATCGGCCCGGTGGCATCACCGATCGCGTCGTCATCGATCTGCCCCGGCCGCGCTCGATGGAGATCGAGATGACGATTGAGTTCCAGGAATACGTCAAGAAAGTCCGGCACGCGATCAAGGAATAGGATCAAAAAAGCCGGGCTTCATCAAGGGAAGCCCGGCTCGTTGACAATTGGGTTTACTTCTCAGATGGCGGCGTGGCGGCCGGCTCATCCGCGTCTGCATCGGCTTCCGGGTGGGAGGCTTGTTTGCGTGCCCGCAGCCGGCGAATGATCCAGACGAGCAGCGCCAGCGGGAGGACCACGACGACCAGGAACACCGGCAGTACAGCGATCACAAGCCATATGGCCGCGCTGATAACCGTCTGGAACGCGTTGATCAGTGCCTCAATCGCGCCCTTGACCTCGCCCACGGGCTGCCATTTGGCCGCCTGAATCGGCTGGGCCACGATGTCGGGCGTCACGTCGACGCTGATGGACGAGAACGCCGAGGACTGCTCCAGGTATTTCATGCGACCCTTCATTGCCTCGATCTCGCCTTCCACGCGGCTCAATTCCATGTTGACCGCCAGCGCGTCTTCCACGTTGTCGGCCTCGTCCAGGAACTTGCGCAGCCGGGCAGCCGTCGCTTCCATGTTGCCCAGGCGGGCATCCAGATCGACGTACTCCTCGGTCACGTCCTGCCCCGACGTGCTGACGCTGGTCACGTCAACCGCCAGCCCGGCGATGGCGTCGAGCGCGTTCTGGAATCCCGCAGCCGGGATGCGAATCTGGATGGTGCCCCGCTTGGCGCTGCTGCCGTATTGATAGACCTCGCTACTGACGACCCAGCCGCCGCTCTTGTTGGCCATGTCGGCGATGGCATCCATCGCTTGCTCCGTATCGGTGGCTACGATCGATATCCAGCCCGTGCGGATGATGAGGCGTTGCTGTTCGGCCGTCGATTGGCTCGTCGTGACTTCGCCCGATCCGGCATACTGGTCGAAGCTGGCTTCTTCGGCCATGCTCTCGTTCATCGGCGGCCTCGCCTGCGGAGCCTCTTGTGGCACGGCGCTCTTCGATGCGCCACTGCCGGCGCACGCGGCAGCCAGAATCAACAACAGAGCTACGGTAATTAATAATGAGATTTGGCGTTTCATGGTTCTCCCTTCCTGAACAATCCTGAACAATCGTTTGAATAACAACCTCTGGAATCATGACGCCTTCCGGCTCGAAAAGGTTCCCCCGACCCGTCTACAGGCCATATTCCAGACGCTCGATCAGGCGAGACGGCATCTTGTGTTGCGCCATCTGCCATTGCGTCTCGGCTATATCATACTGGACTCGATGAAGTTGCCAGATGTGCGCCTCATGATCGAGCAGCGCGTAGGATGCGCGCGGATCGCCGTCGCGCGGCTGGCCGACGCTGCCCGGGTTGAGGATCATGCGCCCGCGATCCATCTCAATGGTATCGCCGTCGGTGACCAGATAAGGTTCCGGCACGTCCAGGGGGCCGTTCAATAAGAACAAGAGAGGGATATGGGAATGACCCACCAGACAGATGGGTGTGGCGAAACTCTCGAAGTTCTCCCAGGCCGTCTGCGCGTCGAGGATGTACTCCCAAACCGGGTGGCGCGGGCTGGCGTGTGCCATCGTGAAGGGAGGCGCTATGTGCAGCGGCGGCAAGCCGGTCAGATAGGCGTGATTCTCCTCGGTCAACTGCCGGCGCGTCCAATCGACGGCCCAGCGGGCATCGTTGTTGAACTCCTCGGTGGACAACTTGTCGAGCACCGCCCAATCATGGTTGCCCGACAGCGTCACCGCCGGTTCCAGATCGCGCAGCCGGTCGATACATTCGTTCGGGTTCGGCCCATAGCCAACCAGATCGCCCAGAAACCAGATCTGGTCCCAATGGCCGGCGGCGTCTTTCAACACTGCCTCAAGGGCGACCAGGTTGGCATGAATATCGGATAGTACCAGAGTTCGCATGAGTTATTCAGCGCCGGCCGATAAGCCGGTCCGGCGGGTGCGCATATCTTACCATGAAAGTATAATAGACGATCAAACAGAACGGATCGCCGGTTCCCTGGAGATGACCCATGCCGCGCAAAGTTCCCGCCTGGCAATGCGTCAGTGACCGGCATCAATCGGCGCAATCCCGAAATCTATGGCCATTCTCGACGAGCGAACACTGGACTTTGTCAGCACGAGCACAGCTCAAACGGAACGCCTGGGCATCCGCCTGGGCGAGCTGCTGGAGCCGCGCGACGTCATCTGCCTGTCGGGAGAACTGGGCGCGGGCAAGACGGCGCTGGCCCGGGGCATCGGTCGCGGCTGGGGCACGCCCTTGCGCGTCACCAGCCCCACCTTCGTGCTGGTCAACGAATATCCGCGCTCGAGCGACGGCCGTATTCTTTATCATATCGACGGCTACCGGCTGGAGCGCGCCGCCGACGTTGACAGCGCCGGCCTCGAGGACATCTTCGACTGCGACGCGGCCGTCATGGTCGAATGGCCGGAGCGGGTCGCCACGCTGTTGCCCCCCGACCACCTCTGGATCGGCCTGACCTATGACAGTCCCACCCGCCGCCGGATGCGAATCAGCGCTAGCGGCCCGCGCTCGTTGGCCTTGCTGGTCGATTTTCGCAAGAACGCGTTCGGCGTCTGAGGCGATGAACAACTGCCCATGAGATATTCGACAATCCACACCCCCCTGACCCGCCCGTCCTGCCGGCGGCCGCTGCCGGAGGCCCTATGATCCTGGCTATCGATACCGCCACGGATTGGGTCGGGCTGGCGTTGCACGACGGCGGCTCTGTTCTGGCCGAGTTCGGCTGGCGCAATCACCGCACGCAAACTATCGAACTGGCTCCGGCCGTGGCCCAGTTGTGGGAGCGCGCCGGCGTGACGCCCGATAACCTGAGCGCGATCGCCGTCGCCGTCGGCCCCGGATCCTACACCGGCCTGCGCGTGGGGCTGGCTGTGGCCAAGGGAATCGCGCTGGGCCAGAACTTGCCGCTCATCGGCGTGCCGACGCTCGACATCGTCGCCGCGGCCATCCCCGTGGCCGATACCGATTTGATCGTCATCGGCCAGGCGGGCCGCACGCGCCTGTGGGCCGGACAATACAGCTGGCACGCCAAGCGCGGCTGGGAAACAGTCGGCGACCCGATGATCACGCAATGGGACGACCTGCTCGGCCGCGTCCAGGTGCCGGTCACTTTTGCCGGAGAGATCGACGCCGCCACAACCAAGTTGATCCGGCGTGCCAACCGCCTGGCCACGGTCGTTTCGCCCGCGGCCTCGGTGCGCCGCGCGGCCGTGCTGGCCGAGATCGGCTGGGGGCGCTGGAAGAAGCAGCAGGTGACTGACGCCGCGGCGCTGGCTCCTCTCTACTTCCGCGAGCCGGCCTGACGTCCCATGCTATCCTTGCCGCCTCCCTATTCGCTGCGGCCAATGGTCGTGGCCGACATTCCCGCGGTTCTGGAAACTGACCGCCTCGCCTTCCCCACGCCCAGCACCGAGAGGCTTTACCTGAACGAGCTGAATAATAACTCGATGGCCCATTACCAGGTGTTGGTACGTCAGAACAGCGGCGAATGTATCGTCGGCCATGCCGGCTTCTGGCTCATCGCCGACGAGGTCCACATCAGCACCATCGCCGTCCATCCCGACGAGCGCGGCCGTGGCCGGGGCGAATGGCTGCTGCTGAACCTGTTGCTGGAGGCGTGCGCGCTGGACCCGCTGCTGGTGACGCTGGAAGTCAGAACGAGTAACGAGACGGCCCAGGGCCTCTATCGCAAATACCGGTTCGAGGAGGTCGGCCTGCGCAAGCGCTATTATCACGACACGGGCGAGGACGCCATCCTGATGACCGTCGAATATGCCGGCCATCCGGAGTATTGTGCCTGGCTGCGGGAACGCGCTGCGGCCGTCGCTGCGCAACCGCCGGTGGACAAGCCCGGATGAATATCCCAGGATCCGACCCGCAGATTAGGCCGATTCAAAAGGCCAATCCGCGATTCATATTTCTTTGTGCGGAGGAGCACACCATTGAGTAATAAACGCATTTTCATCACCGGCGGGGCCGGGTTCATCGGTGTCAACGCCGCCGATCATTTCCTGCGGCAGGGTTACGACGTCACCATCTATGACAACCTGTCCCGGCGGGGCGCCGCGAATAACCTGGCCTGGCTCATCGACCGCCACGGCACCAGTCATCTGCGCAACTTCGGGGACGACATTCGCAGTTGGCCGGTGCTCGTCGATGCGATACATCAGGCCCGACCAGACGTCGTGCTGCATCTGGCCGGGCAGGTGGCCGTCACCACTTCGGTCACCAACCCGCGCGAGGATTTCGAGATCAACGCCTTCGGCACGTTCAACGTGCTGGAAGCGGTCCGTCTTCACGCGCCGGAGGCGGCCGTGCTCTACGCCTCGACCAACAAGGTCTACGGCGGCATGGAGGGCGTGGGCATCGTGCGCCAGGGCGACCGCTACGCCTACGCCGATTATCCCCACGGCATCCCCGAGAGCTTCCCTCTCGACTTCCATTCGCCCTACGGCTGCTCGAAGGGAACGGGCGACCAGTACACCCGCGACTATGCCCGCATCTACGGGTTGCGCACGCTCGTCCTGCGCCAGTCGTGTATCTACGGCCAGCGGCAATTTGGCGTGGAAGATCAGGGCTGGGTGGCCCATTTCGTCATCGCCACCGTGCTCAACCGGCCGATCTCGATCTATGGCGACGGCATGCAGGTGCGCGACGTGCTCTATATCGACGACCTGATCGCCGCCTACCAGGCCGGCATCGACCGCATCGACGAACTGAGCGGCGAGGTGCTCAATCTCGGCGGCGGCCCGGAGAACACGCTGGCCATCTGGAGCGAGTTCGGGCCGCAGTTGGAAGCGCTGGCCGGACGACCTGTGCCGGTCCATTATGGCGACTGGCGGCCGGGCGACCAGCGCGTGTTCGTGGCCGACATCCGCCGGGCGCAGGAGTTGCTCGGCTGGCGGCCGCAGGTCTCCCCGGCCGAGGGCATCCGCCGCCTGTATGAATGGGTGTCCGCCAACACACACCTATTTGAGGAATAGCCGATACAATCCGCAGATTACAAACGAAGCAAATGAGACCGTTAAATCTGCCTGATCTGCGGATAAGATGGTATCTTTAAACTTGACATTTCCAACTGGAGCTTAAACTCATGACCGATCCTTCAACAGCGGCCGAGGCCCGAGTGACCACGGTCGACGATCTCTATTCCTTCCACGTCCCGGCCGACCCGCAGATCTCGCCCGATGGCCGCCGTGTCGTCTATACCGTCCAGCGCGTCGAGCGCGAGACCGAGAAAAAGTACACGAACCTGTGGCTGGTCGACGCCGAGGGCGACGGCCGGCCGCGACAATTCACCTGGGGCAAGCAGAGCGATAGCCAGCCCCGTTGGTCGCCCGACGGCCGGACCATCGCCTTCCTGTCCAATCGCGGCAACGAGGAGCAATCGCAGCTCTACCTGATCGCCGTCGACGGCGGCGAGGCCCGCCCGTTGACCGAGCTTAAGGGGTTCTTCGGCGGCTACGAATGGTCGCCCGACGGGTCGAAGTTCGTCGTCCAGTTCCGCCAGAAGGACGCCGACGCCCTGGAGCGCGAGAAGGATGAAAACAAGAAGAAGCTCGGCGTTTCCTATCGCCATATCACGCGTACCGACTATAAATTCGACGGCGTGGGCTACTTGCCGAAGGAGCGCTGGCATATCTGGGTGGTCGACGCCGAGAGCGGTGAGGCCACGCAACTGACCGAAGGCGACAAGGACGAGACCGAGCCGCACTGGTCGCCCGACGGCCGGACGATCCTGTTCAACTCCAACCGCAGCGACCAGCCCGACATGGATATGGACGCGACCGAGCTGTATCTCATCCCCGCCGAGGGCGGCGAGATGCGCCAGATCGCGGCCCGTCCCGGCCGCAAGTATGCCGCGGTTTTCTCGCCCGACGGGCAGCACATCGCCTATCTCGGCCGCGACAAGCCCGGCCGCTGGTATCAGAACGCGCGGCTCTACGTGATCCCCACCGAGGGTGGCGAGACGCACGACGCCAGCGCCAGGATCGATCTGCACCTGTCGCCCTCGACCAACGGCGACATCTTCAACGGATCAGGTCCGTATAACCTGGTCTGGTCGGCCGACGGCCGCCGGGTCTACAGCATCGCCTCGTGGCACGGCGACGAGCCGCTGGTCTCGCTGGCCGCCTTTGATGAGGAAGACGAGCCGCGCTGGGTCATTCGCGAGCCGGGCGTCGTCGGCGGCTACACATTCGACCGCGACCGCAAGCGCGTCGCCTATCTCTGGGCAACGATCGACAACCCGGCCCAGCTGATCGTCCGCGACATCGACGCGAGCGACGTGGCCGGCGAGGCGCGCGCGCTGACCGCGCTGAATCCGTGGCTGGCCGATATCGAGACGGGCGAGATCGAAGAACTATGGTTCAAGGCCGCCGACGGCTACGAACTGCACGGCTGGATCCTCAAGCCGCCGAATTTCGATCCCTCGCACAAATACCCGTCCATCATCGAAATCCACGGCGGGCCGCAGACGCAATACGGCCACATGTTCATGCATGAGTTTTACTATCTGGCCGCGGCCGGTTACGTCGTCGCCTGGAGCAACCCGCGCGGCAGCCAGGGCTATGGCGAGAGTATGACCGGGGCCATCTACGGCCGGTGGGGCACGGTCGATTACGACGATATGATGGCCTGGGCCGACTACGTGGAGAAGTTGCCCTACATCGACCCGGAGCGCATGGGCGTCACCGGCGGCAGCTACGGCGGCTACATGACGACGCTCATTATCGGCCGCACCCACCGCTTCAAGGCGGCCGTGGCCCAGCGCGTGGTCAGCAATTTCCTCAGCTTCTACGGCTCCAGCGACCTCAACTTTGGGCTGGAGCATCTGGCCGGATCGCCCGCGCCGTGGGAAGACATGGCCACCAACTGGGAGCAGTCGCCCATCAGCTACATCGGCAACGCCGTGACGCCGACGCTGGTCATCCACAGCGAGAACGATCACCGCTGTGATCAGGAGCAGGGCGAGCAGGTGTTCATCTCCCTGCGGCGGCGCGGCGTCGACACCGAGCTGTTGCTGCTGCCCGGCGAATCCCACGGCGTCAGCCGCGGCGGCCGCACCGACCGGCGCGTGGCCCGGCTGGAGCATATGTTGGGCTGGTTTGAGAGGTATCTGAAATAGATTATGTAAAGTGAGCTTGTTCCAGACCCGACCACGCTATACAATCATTGATCGCGATGCTCACGAGATGAGCACGATCTGACTTATGAGTAACCTATTCGACAAACTGGACAAAGTCGTCGACCGCTATTACGAGATCGAACGACAGATGGCCGAGCCGGACGTACTGTCCGACCATACCCGGCTGACCGAGCTGGCCCAGGAGCGCACCGAACTGAGCGAACTGGTGGAGACCTACCAGCAATACAGCCGGCTGGGCGACGAACTGGCCGAGGCGCAGGAGCTGAGCGAGGCTGGTGAAGACGCCGACCTGGCCGCCATGGCCGCCGAGGAGATCGACCGGCTGACGGCCGAACTGGAGCGACTGGAAGGCCGCCTGCGCTCGCTGCTCATCCCCAAAGACCCGCGCGACGAGAAGAACGTCTTCATCGAGATCCGCGCCGGGACGGGCGGCGACGAAGCGGGCATCTTCGCCGGAGATCTGCTACGCATGTACACGCGCTACGCCGAGGCCCGCCGCTGGAAGACGGAGATTATCGACGAGAACGAGACCGGCGTCGGCGGCTACAAGGAAGTCATCGTCGCCGTGAAGGGCAAGGGCGCCTACTCGCGGCTGAAGTACGAGAGCGGCGTCCATCGCGTGCAGCGCGTGCCGCAAACGGAATCGCAGGGACGCATCCACACCAGCGCGGCCACGGTGGCCGTCATGCCCGAACTCGACCCGGTGGACATCAACCTCGACGAGAAAGACCTGATCATCACCGCCGAATTCTCGTCCGGCCCCGGCGGCCAGCACATGCAGAAGAACGCCACGGCCGCCCGCGTCGTCCACAAGCCGACGGGCATGTTCGTCAAGATTCAATCCGAGCGCAGCCTGACCCAGAACAAGCAGGTAGCCATGGCCATCATTCAGGCCCGCCTGGAGGAGATGGAGCAGGAGAAGCAAAGCTCGGCCGTCGCCGCCGACCGCAAGGCGCAGGTGGGCAGCGGCGACCGCAGCGAGAAGATTCGCACCTATAACTATCCCCAGTCGCGGGTCACTGACCATCGAGTGGGCTTCACCAGCTATAACCTGGCGGCGGTCATGGACGGCGACCTCGACTCGTTCATCGACGCCCTGATCCTGGCCGACGAGGCCGATAAACTGGCCGCGGCGACGGAGTGAGAGACAGATGACCGAGCTTGTCTACCAACCCAAAGGGCTGTATTTTGAGCAATTCACCGTTGGCATGCAGTTGCGCACCGCTGGGCGGACGATCACCGAGGCCGACATCGTCGCCTTCGCCGGGCTGTCGGGCGATTTCAATCTGATCCACACCAACGCCGTCTATGCCGCGAGCGGCCCCTTCGGCCAGCGCGTAGCCCACGGCCTGCTGGTGCAATCCATTGCCACCGGCCTGGCTGTGCAATCGGGCGTCATCGAGGGCACGGTGCTGGCCTTCCGCGAGCTGGATTGCAAGTTCAGCCTGCCGGTCTTCATCGGCGACACGGTGCATGTGGAGCTGGAGATTATCGAGACCAAAGCGCTGCCCCGGCTCGGTGGCGGCAATGTGACCATGAAGTACGCCGTTGTCAATCAGGACGGCAAGGCCGTGCAGCGCGGCAACTGGGTGATGCTGGTCAAGAGCAACGGCTAGGCGTCGCCCGAGCGTAGGTGGCGCGTCGGAACCCTGACGCGGATATTTACGTCAAGGTAAGTATGCAAGACGACAAGGAACGCGAGCCTGAGCGGGAACAACCCACCGACGAAAGCCGGCGCTCCTCTCCCCTGCAACCATACAGCAAGCCGGAGAATCCGCCCGAAGAGCCGGAAACGGTCTCGCTGCTTGATCTGATGGCCGAGGAGGCCGAGGAGCAGGGGCAGAAGACGATCGTCTTGCCGCCGGAGGTCCCGACGGTGCAGTTGCCGCCGCTGGTGGCAACCGGCTCAACGAGCGATCCTTCCGGGGCAGCCGAAGACGACGATCAGGCCACGCCTACGGCCACTATCCGGCCGATCGGCGAGCAGCAAACCCCCGCCGGTCCGAGCCGCACCGAGCGCCCGCTGACCCAGGGCGAATTCCGGCCGCCTGAATCGACGCCCACCGTCGACGATCCCGAGGCGACGCGGGTCCAGCCGCGCGTGGCGTTCCCCGGCGCGACCCAACTGCGCCCCTCTGTCGATCCCCAGCCAGGCGCCAGGCCGCCGGGCGAGGACCCCACCCAGGTCCGGCCACGGCCAGGGGCGCAACCGGCGAGACCCGCTCCGCAGCAGCCTCCGCCGGGGCAATGGCCGCGCCAACCCGTCCGCGAGCAGCCACGCCAGCAACCGCAACAAGGGCCGCCGCGCCAGCCCGTCCGCGAGCAGCCGCGCCAACCGCAGCAAAGGCAACCACAACGGCCGCCGCAATACGGCCAGCGCCCGCCACAGGCTCCGCCGCACAGGACGCATCCGCAACAACGGCCGCCGGCGTCTCCGCCCCCCGTCCAGACCCGGGCCAGGCAGCCGATGACGATCGGTCGTATCTTTCGCGGGCTGTCCATCACCTTGCTGGCGGTTTTCGTCGTCGGACTATTACTGGCCTCCGGCGCGGCCATTGTCTACAGCCTCGTCGCCCGCGACCTGCCACGGCCGTCGGAATTGCGCGGCCGGGCCAGCACCTTCGAAACGGCCCGCATCTATGACCGCGAGGGCCAGTTGCTCTATGCTCTGGCCGATCCCAACGCCGGCAACCGCACCTATGTGCCGTTGAGCCGCATCTCGCCTTATCTCATTCAGGCCACTATCGACACCGAGGACCGGCGCTTCTACGAGAATCCCGGCTTCGACGTCGTCGGCCTGACGCGAGCCGTCATCATGGCCGCCCGCGAGCAAGAGGCCATCGCCGGCACGAGCACCATCACCCAGCAGCTCGTCCGCGCCACGCTGCTGGACGAGGACGAGCGCACCCAGCGCTCCTATCGACGCAAAGTGCGCGAGTTGATCCTGGCCGCCGAAATCTCCCGTACCTACAGCAAGGAAGAGATTCTGGAGCTGTACCTGAACGAGATCTACTACGGCAATCTGGCTTACGGCATTGAAGCGGCGTCGAACATCTACTTCAACAAGCCGGCCGCCGACCTGACGCTGTCCGAAGCGTCGTTGCTGGCCGGCCTGCCGCAGGCCCCGGCATTGTGGGACCCCTACACCGCGCCCGATAAGGCGCTCGGCCGCCAGCGCGAGGTGCTCAGCCTGATGGTGGCCAACGACCATATCACCTTCGACGATGCCCAGGTCGCCCTCGATGAGATGGCCGCCCGCATCTTTGATCTGGAACGGCCGCAGGTCACCATTCGCCACCCGCACTTCACCTTTACCGTGCTGCAACAGGCGGAAGAGTTGCTTGGCGCGCAGTCGATCTATCGCGGCGGGCTGAGTATTCGCACCACGCTCGACCCGCAGGCGCAGCGACTGGCCGAAGAAGCCGTGGCCACGCACCGCGACGCGCTGGCTTCCGGCGGGGCCAACAATGCCGCGCTGGTTGTCCTGCAGCCGCAGACCGGCGAGATACTGGCCATGGTCGGCAGCGCCGACTTCAACAACGAGGCCATCAGCGGCCAGGTCAACATGGCCCTGGCTCCGCGGCAGGCCGGGTCGTCCATCAAGCCGCTGGTCTATCTGTCGGCTTTTGAGCGGGGCTGGACACCGGCGACCCTCCTGTGGGACGTGCAGACGCAGTTCCCCGACGGCGCCAATCCGCCCTATATTCCCAAGAACTTCGACAACGAGTTTCACGGGCCGGTGCGCATCCGCCCGGCGCTGGGCAACTCCTACAACATCCCGGCTGTCAAGGCCATGGAGTTCGTCGGCGTCTGCAACTTCATCGCCAATATGCAGAAGCTCGGCATGACCAGCCTGCAGGATGACGGTTGCGCCGAGGTCGGGCAGCCGCGCAACCATGGCCTGGCGCTATCGTTGGGGGCCGGCGAGATGCCGCCGCTGCAGATGGCCGGGGCGTTCAGCACGCTGGCCAACGGCGGCCGGTATATCGCGCCCTATGCGATCACCCATATCGAAGACCGCAAGGGGAACGTCCTCTATGACAGCCTGCTGCCGGCGGAGACCGCGCCCCAGGTTGTGCGACCGGAGCATGCCTACCTGTTGAGCAGCATCCTCAGCGACAACGAAGCCCGCCTGGGAGAGTTCGGCTGGAATAACCTGCTGAACATCCCCGGCTATCAGGTGGCGGTCAAGACGGGCACGAGCGGCACGTCGAGCGACGACGTGCGCGACGGCTGGACCATCGGTTACGCGCCGCAAGTGCTGGCCGCGGTATGGGTGGGCAACACCGACAACCGGCCTATCGGTTACGGCCAGTCCGGCTATCTGCTGGCGGCGCCCATCTGGAATCAGTTCATGACGTCCTGGCTGGCCGGCAAAGAGGCGCGAGGCTTCGCGCGGCCGCCGGGCATCATCGACCGCGAGATTTGCGCCGACACCGGCATCGCCGTCGATGGGGCATCCACCTGCACCCAGCGCCTGATCGAATCGTTCGCCGCGGACCAGCCGCCTCAGGACCCCTCGATGGGCGTCACCCGTGCGGCCATCGACCTGTGGACCGGCCTGCTGGCCAACCCCTGGTGCAACGAGTCGGTCTATGACGGCACGTTCGGCGGCGGCGTGCCGGTCAACGGCAACCCGGACGTGCTGGAACGAGAGCGCGCCCTGGCCACGGACTGGATGCAGACGACGGCCGCCGGCCAGCAATGGTCGACTATCACGGGCATGACCGCGGCCACGCTTTCGCCGCCGACCCAGGCTTGCGACGGCAACACGCCGCGCCCACGCGCCGAGATCACCCGCCCGCGCACCGAGAACGACGCTCTGGACCGCGGCGCCATCGCCATTTGGGGCACGGCGCTGGGGCCGAACTATCAAGGCTATCAGGTAGAGTATGGGTTGGGGCAGAATCCCGGCGGGTGGGGGATGATTCAGGAACGACGCCCCGAGGCGCTGCAGGATGGCTTGCTGGCGATTTGGGATGCTTCGCAGGTTGACTATAGCGGCCCGGTGACGATTCGGGTGATCGTCTACGGCCCCGACAACCCCTTCACGCCGGATTACGACCCGGTGCAAATCGAGGGGCGCACGGTGTTCAACCTCATGTCGCCGACCGCCACACCGACGGCTACCGCGACTGCTACGCCCACGGCGACGGAGACGCCGACCGTCACGCCCACGGCCACCACCACAGAGACGCCAACGGCCACGCCGACGGCCACCACAGAAGTCACGCCGCCTCCGACGGACACGCCGTCGCTCCCGACCTTAACGCCGGAAGCGACGCCATATCCGTAATCAGCAGAGGGGCGTGCTCAGTTCCAGGCGCCCAGCATCTCCGGCCCGCGATCCAGCTCCCAGGGGTAGATGACGTAGGCGTCGGTGACGGCCGCGTAGTACGTGGGCGCATAGCCGGGGTAGAGCGAATAGGACGGCTTGTAATGCAGCACGCACGTCTCCGGAATGCCGCCGGCGGCGTCGATGCGGTTGGCGACGGTCACGCTGTTGCGCCCCTTTGTCCAGACATCATCGACTACGAGCACGCGCCGCCCCCGCAGGACTTCCTCGTCCGGAAACTGTAGAAACTCGGGGATGGCGTACTTGATCATCTCCGGCTGCATGCCGGGGAAGTCGGACGGGAAACGCACCGAGGCGATCAGGATATAAGTCAGATCGAGCGCCTCGGCCAACATCCCGCCGGGCACGATGCCTCCACGCGTAATGATCACCATGGAATCGAATCGCCCGCGAATCTGCGGCACAAGATAATCGATGAGTTTGTCAACGTCGGACCACGTTAATACTTCGCGTCGCATTCTCCACTCCTCGTCGTCAATGGCGATGGGTTCCTCCTCGCCGTATTTATGTCATTCTGGAAAGGAATCCACAGAGTTCGCAGGCTACCCCCTTATATGGCTTGCCTGCGTTCTCTATGGATCCCCGTGATCTTATCCGCTTACTTCTTCCGTTCCGGGAAGCGTGTTAAAACCGTGGCCGGGTCGGGCATGGGCAAGCGAGCGCCCACGTCGACACGATCCACCGCCTTGATCGGCCGCGTGCCGCCGCCCAGCTGGTAGATGCTGAAGGTCGTCCCCGGCTTGCTCATGCTCAGCGGGACGAAGGCTTGCCCCAGCAGGTAACCTTCGGTGTCGATGGCGCAGCTGGTGACGTAGCCGGCGACCTTGCCGCGATGATCGAGCACCGGGTCGCCCGGCTCCGGTCGCCGCACGCCCTTCTCGTTCATGCGGAAGCGCACCACGACGCCGTCGCGCTTCTCCTCGCGCTCGATGAAGGCGCGCCGGCCGATGAAGAACGGCTTCCACGACTTGACGAAGCTGCCGAAGCCCGCGTCGGCCGGGTTCATGTTGTGCTCGCCGGCCATCTCATGGCCGTAGAGCGGCAGGCCCGCCTCGGTGCGGGTACTGTCGCGCGAGGCCAGACCGCACGGCTTCAGGCCGAACGGCTCGCCGGCCGCCAGCAGCGCGTCCCATAACTCCACGACGCGGTCGGGATGGACGAACAGTTCGTAGGCCACCCGCTCGCCTGTGTAGCCGGTGCGCGAGATGATCAGGTCATATCCGCCCACGTTGGCCTTCATCACGCCCGCCCAGGGCAAGCCCTTCAGGCGACGGGCGAAATCGGCATCGTTGCCGGCCAGCGCGTTCAGGATATCGGCCGAGCGCGGTCCCTGCAGGGCGAGGTCGACGCGACAATCCGCCCCGTGTTGCGGGTCGCGCAGGTCGCGAAGCACCGCCGGGTGCTGGATGTATGCCCAGGGCCGGTCGGGATCGATCATCACTTCGCCGTCGTTGACCGCGTTGAGCCAGGCCCAATCCTTGTCGTTGTTCGAGGCGTTGACCACGACCAGATAGCTCTGGTCATCCACGCGATAGGTCATCAGGTCGTCGATCACCGAGCCGTCCGGGGCCAGGAACTGGGCGTATTGCGATTGGCCGACGCCCAGCGCTCCCGCGTCGTTGCCGGTGACCGTGTTCAGGAATTCCACGGCGTGCGGCCCGCTGACTTCGAGGACGCCCATATGGGTCACGTCGAACAGGCCGGCGGTTTGCCGCACGGCGGCGTGCTCTTCGCCGACGCTGGTATACCAGACGGGCATATCGTACCCGGCGAAGGGCACCATGCGCGCGCCCATCTTTTTGTGCGTCTCGTGCAGGCGGGTGGTGAGCAGCGGCGGGTCGACCGGCTCCTCCCACTGGAAGACGGGCAGCGGCGTGCCCTTGGTCGGGCGGCGTTCGCGGCCGATGAAGTACGGCTTGCTGTCGGCGAAGGCTCCGCCGGGGGCGCTTTTGACGTTGTTCCCCAGCTTGGCCACCGCTTCGGCTACATGGGTCAGCAATGCGCCGACCGCCTCGCCGAGGCCGAGCGGAATAACCTGGGCCACGATCGGGCCGGGCAGCTTGGCCTGTGCGTCGTCAAACTGGACGTAGCCGTCGGACAAGGCTTGCAGCCATTCGGCCGCCTCGGCCGCGTCCTCAGAACGGGTGAAGTGGAGGGCGTACTGGTCGGCCGACAGCCGGTGCAGCGTCGCGTCCAGGTCCAGATCGGGGCCATAGAGATGGGTCGGCTGCGATTCGTTGTCGCCCAGCGCGACCACGTCGCTGGTCAACGCATAGTTGAGGAACGTCGTCGCGTGCTCGCCGCGAACGGAGACATCGACGCCCAACGCTGGTTCGGGCACATTGCGCAGCTGCCGGACGAGCGCCCGGCCGCGCTTCAGGGCGCGATAGTCGACTCGCGCCCGCAGGTCGCGTTTGCCGGAGGTGGTGGAGATATACGGCCGCGCGCCCTTCAGCACGGTGGCGATGGCCTCGGCCAGCAGGTCGATCTCCTCCGGGCCGAAGCCCAGTTGGCTGACCCACACGGTGCCCATGCGGATGCCGGTGGGCGAGAGCGCGCCCTTGTCGCCCGGGATAGTGTTGCGATTGACGACGATGCCGGCCACGTCAAGAATACGCGACCCCATGTCGCCGGTCAGATGGACACCGTCGACGGTGACGCTCTTGGTGTCGATCAGCAGCAGGTGATTCTCGGAACCGCCGGCGATCACGCGGATGCCGTGCTCCTGTAATTTCTGGGCCAGGCGGGCGGCGTTTTCCACGATGCGCTGCTGCAGGGCGTGGAACTGATCGGACTTGGCCAGCTTCAGGGCGACGGCCAGGGCGGCGATATTGTTCATGTGCGGGCCACCCTGCTCGCCGGGGAAGACGGCGCGATCCAGCTTGCGGGCGATGTCGCGCTTGTGGGTCATCAGCATGGCCCCGCGCGGCCCGCAGAGGCTCTTGTGGGTCGTCGTCGAGATGACGTCGGCGATGCCGACCGGGCTGGGATGAAAGCCGGTGGCGACCAGGCCGGAGATGTGGGAGATGTCGGCCAACAGGTAGGCGCCCACCTGGTCGGCGATTTCGCGGAAACGCTGCCAGTCGATGATCATCGGATAGGCCGAATAGCCGGCGACGATGATTTGCGGCCGGCTCTCCAGCGCGATTCGCTCGATGGCGTCATAATCCAGGACTTCCGTCTCGGGATCGACGAAATAAGGCACGCCCTTGTAGACCTTGCCCGAACGATTGACCGGCGCGCCGTGGGTCAGGTGACCGCCGTCGTTGAGATTCAGCCCCAGGATGGTGTCGCCCGGCTGGAGCAGCGCGGTGTAGACGGCGCTGTTGGCCGGCGCGCCACTCAGCGGCTGGACGTTGACGTACAGGTTATCGGCGGAGATGCCGTTGGCGGCAAAGAGTTCGGCTGCGCGACGACGGGCCAGCGCTTCGATGGTGTCGGCAAATTCGACGCCCTTGTAATAGCGGGGGTCGCTGTAGCGCCGGTAATGGGCCAGCTCCATATCGATGTCGGTGATCTGCGCCTCGGTTTGCCGCCGGCTCTCCTCGCGGGGATAGCCCTCGGCGTAGATGTTGCCGAAGCTGCAACCAAGCACCTCAGACACCGCTTCGGGAGCTTCGCTCTCGCTGGCAATCAGGATAATCGTCGAGGCTTGCCGGGCGTCTTCTCTGGCGATGATGGCCTGGACGGCCTCGTCGACCTCATCAACTGATCCGCGAAAGATAAAATCGTTTTTCATATTGTAAGAACCTCCGTCTAGATGCGCGAAAGCCACCCCTCGCGGGTCCGCGATCGCCTGTCAATTGAGCTAATGCTGTTAAGGGGAAATGTCGGGTTTTGTTTGGAAAAATCGCCGGGGAAACGATGATCGTCGCCCGGCGAGTAGTCGCCCGTAACGGCCTCCATTGTACCACAAAAATCATGACACAATGATATTATGTCACTCATTGTGCCATATGAATTGTGCAGCGACAATTTGGCCGTCCTTCGTTATAATGCCCGGACTGATTGGCGATGAACGACGAACCCGGCGCAGGGAACCCGCTGCGCGACCTCCATATCGGCATCGTTGGCCTGGGTCTCATGGGCGGCTCGCTGGCGCTGGCGCTGCGCGGCCGTGTCGCGGGGCTGCTGGCCATCGAGCGGCGAGCGGATACGCGCCAGGCAGCCTTGCGCGCGGGCATCGTCGACGCGGCCGTCGAGTCGCTGACGCCGGACGCGCCGCCGGTCGATCTATTGGTGCTGGCGACGCCGGTCCGGGTCATCCTGGATACGATCAGCCGGCTGCCCGACACCCGACCGGACGGTTGCGCCGTGCTCGATTTGGGCAGCACCAAGCGCGAGATCGTCGCCGCCATGGATGCGCTGCCGGAGAGCTTCGCCGCCGTTGGCGGGCATCCGATGTGCGGCAAGGAGTCGGCCGGGCTGGCCTCGGCGACGGCCGATCTCTATCGCGAGCAGACGTTCATTCTGTGCCCCGGGCGACGCACGACGCCGGCCGTCCGCGCCCGTGTTCTGGCGCTGGTGGAGACCATCGGGGCGCGGCCGCTGGTGTTCGACGCAGCCGAGCATGACGCCATCGTCGCCGCCGTCAGCCACCTGCCGGCGCTGGTCTCGGCCGCGCTCATCCGGACGGCGGCCGACGAACGGCAATGGGCCATCAGCGCCTCAGGCTTTCGCGATACCGCCCGGCTGGCCGGCACCGACCCGCGCATGCTGCTCGATATCCTGATGACCAATCGCCAGGCCATTCTCGACGCCCTGGAAACGTACGAAACCGAACTGGCCGCCGTGCGCGCGGCGCTTGCCGATAAAGATGAGCAAGCCCTTATCGAATGGCTGGCGGCCGCCCAAGTGCGCTATGCTGGGTACCGCCGCTTCAAGTCGGCCGAACACCTTCTGGCGACTGCCCAGCAGGCCGATCTGGAAGCGGGTAAAATTGCTTGATTAAGCGCCGCTGGCTATAATGCCGCGTGCACGAATTTGTGGGGTCAGCGTTTTATGTCTAGTAGTTCTCGTGGACCGCGCCGCAACTCCAGCGTACAGCTGCCGATCTGGGCTTTATTATTACTGGTTGGCCTGGGCCTCCTCATCCTGATTCTCAGCTCGGTGTGGCTCTTCCGCACCGTGCGCGGCATGGCGTCGACGCCCGGCAGCGGCGGCCCTGACTTTGTCCCGGGCGTCCAGCAAACCCGGACCGATCCGCGCGCGCCCGAAGTGTTGTCGGAAACGGCCGCGACGCCGGCCGGCGAAGTTTCTCCGGACACTATTCCCGATTGGGCGGGTACGAAGCGCGTCAACATCCTCCTGCTGGGCGTCGATTTGCGCTGCGACGAGGAAGGCCCCACCCACAGCGACACGATCATCGTCACCTCGATCGACCCGGTCAGCCGGTCGGCGGTGATGCTCTCGCTGCCCCGCGATCTCTGGGTGGAGATTCCCAATAACGGCGTCGCCCGCATCAATCAGGCGTTCTTCCTGGGTGAAGCGTATGAATATCCCGGAGGCGGCCCCGCGCTGGCGGTCGAGACGGTCGAGGCGTTCCTGGGCATCAACATCGATTACTATGTGGCCGTCAATTTCCAGGCGGTCATCGATTTTGTCAACCTGATGGGCGGCATCGTCGTCGACGTGCCCGAACGCATCGTGGACGAAACCTACCCCGACAATTGCTACGGCTACGATCCGTTTACCATCGAGGCTGGCCGACAGCGGCTCGACGGAGAGATAGCGCTCAAATACGCCCGCACCCGGGCCACATTCGGCGGCGACATCGATCGGGCCAATCGCCAGCAGGAGGTGATCCTGGCCACGCGCAAGCAGGCGACGCAGCTCGACACCTTGCCGCAACTGTTGTTCCGCGCGCCGCAACTGTGGCAATCGTTCCGGACCAATGTCGACACCAACATGGATTTCGATACGGCGCTGCAACTGGCCAACCTGTTGCGCAACATCCCCGAGGACAACATCCGTAATGTCGTGCTCGACTATAACTACGTCGAGAATAATACGACCTTCGACGGCCAGCAGGTGCTCGTGCCCTATCGCGATCAGGTCCGAGCCTTGCGCGACGAACTGTTCGCGCCGCCGGCCGTGCCGACCCCGGTCATCGAAGCGCTCCCGACCGTGATCACGGTGGAGAATGCTCGCGTGGGCATCTATAACGGCACGTCCGTCTTCGGCCTGGCCGCCGATACGCGAGATTACCTGCGTCGCCGGGGTATTGTGGTCACCGATGTTGGCAATGCCGATTCCGCGAACTACACGGCCCACCAGATCATCGACTACGGCTCCCACCCCGGTACAGTGCAGCAACTAATCCAGCTTCTCGGCGTTCCACCGTTGAACGTGAGCACGGGGACCAATCCCGAAGGCGACTTCGATATCCTGGTCATCCTGGGCGGAGACTGGACGCCGCCGCAGGCCACCCAGCCTTAGGCCCAGATGGATTTGCCCGAGCTAATCGCCATCATCCTCACGCGCAATGAGGCGCGTCATATCGTCGCCTGTATTCGCAGCCTCGACTGGGCTGACCGCGTGATGGTGTTCGATTCCTGCAGCGACGACGAGACGGTAGCCCTGGCGCAGGCCGCCGGAGCCGCCGTGGCACAACGCCCTTTTGACAATTACGCCGCCCAGCGCAACGCGGCGCTTGATGCTGTGGGGCAGACGGCCACTGACGGGAGCTGGATCTTCTTCGTCGACGCCGACGAGCGCGGCACGCCGGAGCTGGGCGCGGAGATCCGCCGCGTCATCGCCGAACGGCCGGAGAACGGCTGGTATGTGCCGCGCCACAACTACATCTTCGGCCGGGTGACGCTGGGCGCGGGCTGGTATCCCGATTACCAGCTGCGACTGCTGCGATTGGGAAAGGCGCGCTACACGCGCCCCGTGCACGAGATAGCCGAGGTCGAGGGCGCGGTCGGCTATCTGGAGAACCCGCTCATCCATTACAACTACCGCGATCCGGCCCACTTCCACGCCAAGCAACGCGCCTATGTGGACCACGACGCCGGTATCCTCAAAAGCGAGGGCGTCCGGCCGAAGCCGCGCAATTACGTACTCCAGCCGCTGCGGCAGTTCTGGTGGCGTTTCATCACCCTACGGGGCTATAGCGACGGGTTGCACGGTTTGCGGCTGAGCCTCTATATGGCCTGGTATGAGTGGCGCAAATACCGGCGGTTGGCCGAGCTATGGCGGGAAGACGCGGCCCCGACGAGGAGTTTCGACGATGGCGGTTGAAGTGGATTGTACGTTTGGCGAAGACGGGCGGGTGCGCGTGCGGCGAATCCGGCTGGGGCGGCCGTGGCAGCCTGTGGAGCAGGGCCGCCAATGGATCGACGGCGACGGCCGCCACGTCTTGGTGATGCTCGACGGCGCGGTGCGGGAGCTGCTGCTGCGAGCCGATACGCTGGCGTGGGAGCTGCGGGACGTTCGGGGCGGGGGCCGGCAGGTGGCGTAGAGCGGGCATATCCGGCGCGAGATAGAAATCGCGCGTTGGGTGTATAATACCCGTAGTGGGGTATAGCGCCCCGCCGGAGGTCAACGATGCCATCGCCATTTCCCGGAATGGACCCGTATCTCGAAGGTGAGATGTGGCAGGAGTTCCACGAGACCCTCGCTGGAACTATTCGTGAACAGCTTCTGAAAGTTCTGCCGCAACGATACGTGGCGCTGCTGGCCAAGCGCTACGTAATCCATCGGACGGCCGTGGGCCTGATGAGCTTACCGGAAGAGCATCGGGTTGTTTACCCCGACGTTCATGTAGCCCAGACGCCCCGTGTTCGCGAAACGGCCGTCGCTTATGAGTCTCGGGCCACCACCCAACCGGCTGCGCGCCTGGCCAATCTGATCACCGAACAAGTCCCCGTCATGAGCGTCGAGGTGCGCGACGTCGCCGACCGGCGGCTAGTGACGATCATCGAGATCCTCTCGCCGGTCAACAAGATGGGAGATGGCGCGATGGAGTACGTCGAGAAGCGCACGGCGATCATGCAGACCAGCGTCCACCTGCTGGAGATCGACCTGCTGCGACGCGGCGGGCGCGTGATCTTCGAGGTCGATCCGCCGCCGGCTGATTATTATGTCTACTTAAGCCGCTTCACCGACCGTCCCTACGCCGACGTCTGGCCCATCGACCTGCGCGACCGGTTGCCGGTGGTGCCGGTGCCGTTGTTGCCGCCCGATGAAGACGTGAAGCTCGACCTGCAACAGGCCGTCGACGCCTGCTATGACCTGGTGCGTTACGAGCGGCTGCTGGATTACACCGTTCCGCCGCCCCCGCCGCCGATGAGCGAGGCGAACGCGGCGTGGGTGGCCGAGCGGCTGGCGGAGAAGGCCTCAGAGCAGTAGCGCAGAACCCTTCCGGGGGCCAACAGCGCCCCTATCCCGCCGCCAATCCCGGCAAGATCCGCCACACGGCGAACAGCGAAATCCCGCCCAGCAGGAGCGCCATCCCCAGCGGCAGCAGCCACCCCGCCCACGGCCACCGTCGGGCGAACGGCCGCAGCCAGTAGCTCAGCCCGGCCGTGAACCCCACGGCGATCGGGATGAGCGCGGGGAACAGATAACGGCCCTGGTGCTGCACGAAGGTGAGGTTATAGAAGATGTGGAGGGCGAGCGTCAACAGGAAGGTCAGGCCCAGGACCAGAGTGACGAGTGACGAGTGACGAGTGACGAGTGAGGAACCTGGCATCTCGCGCCTCGCGCGCGAACTGAAAGGCAACAATGCCAGGCCCGCCACCGCCGCCAACGTCAGCAGCGCCAAAGGCCAGTACATCCACTCCGGCAGCGGCGCGGCCATCCAGCCGAACTGCCCCCAGAAGCTGTTGAACGTCGTCCGCAGAAAGCGGCCGGCCGTCCCGACCAGGCCATATTGCGCGATCCATTCGGCCGTGCGCGGCTGCCCGACCACGGCCGCGTCGTGAGCCGCCTTGCCGAATATATCCCACGGGCCATAGACGGCCACGTTGCGCCCCCACCATGCCAGGCCGATCAGCAGCGCCGGGACGAAGACGAGGAGCAGCGTATGGATCGCAGATCTAACAAGCCGGCGATCTCGTAAATCGCCGGGCCAATAGCGTGCCAACAAGAAAATACCCACGACGGCCGCCATCGGGTAGGCCGTGCCCTTCGTCAGGAAGACCGCGCCGAGCAGCAAACCCAGCGTGAGCGCGCGCCCAGCCGGCGGCCGGTCGGGCCAGGGCCTGACCAGCAACGCCAGGATCGCGGCGATGACCAGTTCAGCCAGGCTGTCATTATTGACCGAGGCCAGCATGGCCGCATGTTGCGGCAGAAAGGCGACGAACGCGGCCACGGTCAGGGCCGCCCACTCCTCTGCGAACACCGCGCGGCCGATCCCGTAGGCCAGCGCCACCACGCCGGCC
>WBZO01000916.1_pt2 | contig 31127 bp, 17 predicted proteins | sample 5204261 | NCBI WGS metagenome assembly WBZO01 (sample SAMN12412400, study PRJNA552823) | activated sludge metagenome | isolation source: activated sludge from anammox sidestream of wastewater treatment plant... | place: USA: North Carolina | collected 2017-09
ATTCGCCCACCCGCGCGAACGGTTGAGCAGGAGAAAGAACGTCGGCGCGGGCATCGAAGCCGCGCTGGATCGTTTGTCGCAGGCGATCAGCAACCGTCCTGCCGCGCTCCGGCACGCTGCCCACGAGTATTTGAAAAAGCTCGAAGCGCTTGGCGTGCGTCCCATCGAGGCCGAGCCGCGCATTGCGACTTCGCGCGAATCGGACGAGCGGATCGAAAAACTGCTGCGCAAACACAACGTGGAGTTCGGCGAGTTGCTCGTCGGCGTTCACCCCGGCGCAGGCTCCGGCAAACCGCGATGGCCGATTGAGCGATTCGCTTCAATCGCCGCGCGCATGATCCACAACTTCAACGCTCGCGTGTTGGTCTTCTCCGGCCCGAACGAGCGCGGGCTGGCGAAGCGTCTGGCCGCGATGCTTCCCGCCAGGCGCGCCATCGCCATCCAGTCGCCGAAGATCGCCGATTTTATTTCCGTCGCCGCGCGGCTGAGCCTTTTCGTCGGCAATCACAGCGGCCCGGCCCACGTCGCCGCCGCCGCTGGCGCGCCTGTGGTCGTGGCTTCGACCTTCGTTCAACCTTCGCCGCAAGATCTGCTCGGCGCGCGCGTCGAACATATCCGCGCGCCTCACATCACGCTCGTTTCGGAAGAGGATGTTTACGAAGCGGCTTGCAGATTGCTTAAAACGAATCGCGCTGAGTTCCTGCGCACCCGATAAAACCCGAAAAATTTACAGAATATTTACGACAACGAACTCGCAATCAAACTGGAATAACAAATTCAATATATAATCTCCGCGCGTTATTCCCCGAATAGCAAGTGGATCGCAATCGTAGAAATTCCAGATGAGGAGAGACTCAATGTTTCGTAAATCGCTGACCATAGCTTTGCTTGCCGTTTCACTGGTGGTCTCGCCGCTTTCGTCGTTCGCCGATGAAGGCATGTGGCTGCCCGACTCACTCAACAAATTGCCGCTCGGAGAAATGAAGAAACGCGGCTTCGAGCTGAAGCCCGAAGACGTTTACAGCACGACCAAACCGAGTTTGAAAGACGCCATCGTGCAAATCAGCATCGGCGGCACCGGCTCCTTCGTTTCACCCGACGGCCTGATCCTGACCAACCATCACGTGGCCTTCGCCGCCGTCACGCGCGCCAGCACAACCGAGAAGGATTACATCAACAACGGGTTCCTGGCCGCCTCTCGCGCCGAAGAGATTCCGGCGCAGGGTTACACGATCTCGGTCACGCAGGATTTCAAGGACGTGACCGCCGACGTGACCGCCGCAGTCAAACCCGAAATGACGCCTGAAGAGCGGACGCGCGCCATCGCCGTCAAGCAGCAGGAAATCGCCAAAGCCGCAGCAGCAGGCCGCGAGAAGGAAGGCATTCGCACGCAGGTTGTCGAGGCTTCAGGCGGTTATCAATATTTTCTCTACACCTACCTGACGCTGAAGGATGTTCGACTGGCCTACGCGCCGCCCAAATCAATCGGCTATTTTGGTGGCGATCCGGACAATTTTGAATGGCCGCGTCATTGCGGCGATTTTGCGTTTCTGCGCGCTTACACAGCGCCGGACGGCTCCGCCGCCGCTTTCAGCAAGGACAACGTTCCGTTCAAGCCCAAGAAGTTTCTGCCGATCAATGCGACCGGAATCAAAGAGGGCGATTTCGCGATGGTCATGGGCTATCCCGGCGCGACCTACCGCTTGCGCGAATCCTATTCGGTCGAATACCGCCAGAACATCCAACTGCCCGATCAGATTGCGACGCTGCGCCAGCAGATTGACGTGCTCACCAAGCTTGGCGATAAAGACCCGGCGCTCAGGATCAAATACGCCGATCAAATCTTCAGCCTGAGCAACTCGCTCAAAGCCTTTGAAGGCGCGGTCGCGGGATTGAAGCGAATGAATCTGGTTCCGCGTAAACGCGCCGAAGAAGCCGCGATGCAAAAATGGCTCGACGCCAACGCGGCGCTGAAGGCGAAATACGGCGACGTGTTGGCGAATCTCGGAACGCTTTACGGCGAACTGACCGCGATCAGCGCGAAGCAAAACGCGCTCAACGCCCTGCTCAGTTCTGGCGACCTGATCAACGCGTTGCAGTTCGCTTATGAACGCGCGACCAGCCGCGATCTGCCCGCCAACGAACGCGCGCCGCAATTCAGCGATCAATTCCTGCCGCAGGTGACCACGCAACTCAGCGCCGGATGGGAAGAGCGCGAGCCTGAGTCTGAGTCGAGACTGTTGGCGGCGGCGCTCGCTCGTGTAGATGAATTGCCCGCCGGTCAGAAGATTCAGGCCGTCGAAAAATCGTTTGAAGGTAAATCAGGCAAGGAGCGCCGCGCCGCCGAATCCGAATTCGCGCGCAAGGCGATTGAACAGACCAAATTCAAATCGTTCGACGAAGTAAAGAAGCTCTTCAGCGCTTCGGCGGCTGAACTTCGCGCGATTGACGATCCGGCGCTGAAGCTGGTGATCGCGGCGGTTGACGAGAACGCGCCGCTCAACAAAAAGCAGACGCAGATTCTCGGCTCGGTAACGAAGATTCGCCCACTCTACGTCGCTTCCCTGGTAGATTTCCGGCAGGCCACGAATCGCGGCTTGCCTTACTATCCCGACGCCAACTTCACGCTGCGATTCACCTACGGCGACATCAGAGGCTACAAGCCGCGCGACGCGGTCATCTACGAACCGCAGACCACGCTCAGCGGCGTGATCGCCAAAGACACCGGCGAAGAGCCTTTCAACGTGCCCGAAAAACTGAAAGAGCTTTACAAGAAGAAAGACTTCAACGGTTACGTTGACCAGCGGCTGAACGACGTGCCGGTAGACTTCCTGGCCACGACCGACATCACCGGCGGCAATTCAGGCAGCCCGATGATGAATGGGCGCGGCGAAATCATCGGCCTGGTCTTCGACGGCAACTACGAAGGACTGGGCGGCGATTACGCCTACGACATCAGCCTCAACCGCACCATCGCGGTTGATATTCGCTACGTGCTGTTCGTGCTGGAGAAGTTCGCGGGCGCGAACTATCTGTCGAATGAAATGACGGTCAAACGTCCGAAGGCGATGGCGGCGAGCAAGTAAAACCGAGGAGAAGTCGCACAAATAAAAACGGTGCGGGATGAAATCATCTCGCACCGTTTTGTTTCATTCGCTCCCGGAATCATTCGATCAGGAAGCCCAGTCCGCTTCGAGTATCTCCACTTTTCGCGAAGCGATCACCAGATACGTTGTGCCGTTTATCGTGGTAATTTCGCCATCGGTTGTTCCGGCGTCGGCTCGACGATAATCGCCCGGCGTCAGCACGTCGCCATTGACGTGGCAATCGCCCAGGATAACAACGCTTTCTTCAATCCCAGGATGGCGATGCCTGGGAAATCGCGCGCCGGGTTCCAGTTTGACCAGCGACGTGACGAGGTCCTTCTCCCGGTCAATGAACAATGTCTTGACGAATACTCCCTCCGCCAACCGATTCCATTTACCTTCGTCCAGTCTGAGATTGTGAAACTGCGGCGTGGAGAGTTGCGACTTTTGAACCACCGGAATCTCCGCCGTCTCCGCTTCGCTGGCGACGGCGCCGAGCAACCGCTTCCGCGTCAGTTCGGAAGGCGTCTGCTCAGGCGCGGCCAGAGCCAGAGCCGCGACGACCGCGTCGAATGCGGCAAACTCTTCGGCGTAACCTTCCCGTTTATCGCTCAGACAACGCTCGAAGGCGTTCGCCTCCGACTGGCTCAGCATTCCGAGGGCGTACAGCGCGGCCTGCTCTGTGATTTTTTCGTTATCGAAGTCGAGCATCATCCCCTCCCCGAACTCCCGCCGAGTATAGGCGCCAGAGCCTCGCGCAACTTCATCATCCCAAGCCGCGTGCGTGTTTTGACCGTGCCCAGAGGCTGATTTAGTTTCGCGGCGATTTCGCTGTGGCTCAGGCCTGAGTAGTACGCCAGTTCGATCACTTCGCGTTGTTCGGGCGATAGCAAATTCAAGGCGTGCCGGACGAAGCGCTGGCGTTCGGAAGCGACGGTCATCTCTTCGGGACTGGCCTCGCCTCCGGGCGCGTCGCCCAAAACGTCGAGCGGTTCCTTGCGCCGCTGATCCTGCCAACCCGAACGCAAACGATCAATCGCCCGGCTGCGCGCAATGGTCGTCAGCCAGGCCAGCGGCGCGCCGCGATTGGTGTCGTAACTCGCCGCCTGACGCCAGACCTGGGTGTAAACATCGAGCAGAACCTCTTCCGCCGAATTGGCGTCGCCGAGCACGCGCAGAACCAGGCCGTAAATCAGCCGGTTCGTCGTGTCATACAAAGTGGCGAGCGCCGATTGATCACCCGTCGCGACTTGCTGAACCAGCGAGATCAACTCCCGGTCGCGCGCTCGCGTTTCGGCTGTGTCAATAGCTGGTTGCACCGGCTTCTCCTATAAATCAGGTTACGTGGCGTGACTCGCGGCTGAATATTTGACCAGGTTCGACCTGCGAATCATCGAATACGGAATATGTTTGGTTTGACAACCCGCGTGATCTTATAACAGAAATCAATATCCCGCCAAGCGGCATTCGCTAAGGCGGCTAGCGGTACTGACCCGAAAATCCCCGGCTCCGCTCAGGCTCGCGCGGGCAGAGTTCGCAAATCAACACTTCAAGCTGCAATCGCGGCGTGGCGAGTGAGGTTTTGAGCGCGACATCCGTCTCAGCGATTCGCCTGATCCCGCGCAAAATCCGATCGGTATCCATTTTCCTCACGCGCTCGTTAAGCCGCGTGACGGCGAAAGGCGGCATCCCAACGGCCTTCGCCACTTCGGAATTCGGCGCGTTCTGCCGCATCAGTTCTTTGGCCGCAAGCATCTTGCGATAGTTGCTGGCGATTGCGCCGAGGATCATCAAGGAAAGCGATTGCGGCGATTCCGATGCGTTCGCGTAAATTCGATCCAGCAGATTCAAAGCGCGCCGCCGGTCGCCATCCAGAATCGCGTCGGTCAATTCAAAGTTTGAATGCTCGCGCGAATTGAGAACCATTTCGTCAATTTCCGGCTTCCCTATTCGCCCCTTCTCGCCGACGTAATTGATCAGCTTGTCGAGTTCATTCGACACCAGCCTCAGATCAACCCCGACCATCCCGACCAGATAAGCCGCCGCCTGCGGTTCGATAAATGCGCCTGCGCGGGTGACGTAATCGCGAATCCATTGCGGCGCGGCTTCGCGTTCATCCATCGGATCGAAGCTGACCACCTCACAAGTCTTCCGCAGCATCGTCGCAATGTTGCGCCGGTTGTCCAGCGCGTCGCTGACGAAAACCAGCGCGGTCGTTTCAGCCGGCGCGCGCAGATAATCTTTCAACGCGTCAAGCTGTCTGTCGTCGCTGACCGCTTCAAAGCCCGTGACGACAACCATCCGCCGCGCCGAGATCATCGGGAACTGCCGAGCCATCGCCAGCGCGTCATCGAGATTGCCATGCGCGACCGAAATCGCGGCGAAATTGAAATCTCGCACCGATTCATCCACCGCCGCGTCGAGCAGCTTCTTCAACGCCTGATCGCGCAGGTATTTCTCCGAGCCTTCAAACAGGTAGAGCGGCGCGATCTGGCCGCTCTGAAGCTTGCGGTTGAAATCGGATTGGGATTTAAGCGAATCGCCTGAGCCAGTCTTTTTCATTGATCATCCTGATATTTCACTTCGCGCCTCAGAAATCACCGAACTAAAATGACGGCCAATCTTCCCCAAACCGTAAGGTCGAGGAAACGAAATCCTGCCGCGACCGCTTCTGACATTTCCTTCTGGAACTTCTCTTTTTCTTCATCTTTGTTCGGAAATTTAAGGAGCTTGTACTCATGTTTGACGCTATTAGCGCCAGCCTGCAAATCATGTTCAAGCACAACCGCTGGCCCCCCCATCCCGGTGATCGTCGCGTTGTAATCAAACCCCTGTTGTGAATACGTCAGAAGGTCTTTCTCTCCGGTCTGCTTCTTCAACTCGTGGACTTTATATTCATAACGCGGCTGGGAATTTCGCTTATCCCGCGCTATCAATACCATTCTCCCCAGGGAAGATAAGGAGAACCGGTATCCTTCCTTCGCGGCTTGATTGATCTCCTTTTCCATCGTTGAGAGTCGCATCGTGGCCAGGAGTTTGTATTCCGTTTCATCCGCGCCTACGCTCTCATTTCCTGCTTTCCGCGAAAGAATGGCCAAAAAAGACGATCTTCCTGGCCTGATCAATGCTCCCATGCCAACGTCAATCTCGTGAATTACTTTTGTGAGACGATAGCCCTCAGAAACTGCCCTCTGCAAACTTTCCTTGAACTCGTTTTCTCGATCACTGTTCGTCATCAGGATTCGATAGAGAAACCGTTGAGTTTTTTCGCCTGCCAATCGCTCTAAGACCAGAACAATATCTGTTCCGATAAAAAACTTGCCAGCAGACATCAATCCACGAACTTCATAGCCTTCGCCAGCGGCCGCATCCAATTCTTTCTGAATCGTCGAAACATTGCGTGTAGCTAACAGCTTGTATTCATATTTCGTTGCGCCGCCTTCCGGATGATAACGTGACAGAATCGCTGCTTGATACGCAATGGTAGTGGATTCAAGAAGGCGTTCGAGCCGAAAGCCTTGACTGGCTAGCTCATCCAATTCCTTCTCAAACGTCGCAAGTTTGTTGGTCGAGATCGCACGATATTCAAGCGTGTTGGCTTTTGTCGGCGCTGACTGATCGGTCGTTTGGGGATAAGCAGTGAGTAACGGAACAAGCAAACAGATAGCTAACGCAAACCTGATCGGGATCATAAACAGCTCAGAATCCTTCCAGAATCGTCGAGATCACGCTCTTCGCAAAATCGCGCGCGATGCGGTCAACCGCCGGTCCCTCTTCGCTGAAGAACGTCTTCGGGTCGCCGGAGATTTCGTACTCGCCGCGAAACACGTAATTCTGATTATCGAAGATGATCTTGTTCTTCGTCTGATCTCGCACGGTCACTCCGACGACGATGATGACCTCGAACAACCGCGCGCGCCCCAGGTCGTCAATCAACACGGGCCGGAAAGCGAAATTCTTGATCGAGCCGAGCATCACCGCGTCCGCGCCTTCAGGCGTCGAAACGACGTTGAGCGAACGCGCGCGCCTGAGCGCCTCGTCAATCATCGCCGAGGTGAACCGCTGCTCGACCTTGAACCGCAGGCTGGGGTTTTGAAACGGCGGGATGGCCAGTGTCTTGATGTGCTTCGGCAAGCCGTCGCCGCTGCCGACCGGTTTATAGCATTCGGTATAACCGCTCGCGGCCAGCAGCAGCAATCCGCCGAGAATGAAACGAAACTTGTTTTTCATATCGCGTCCTCGCAACTGAACCATCTACGAAGCCGCTTTCGGTGTCAAGCGTGGCAGGAAGAGAGATTACGGAAAATACGGAAATAACACAGCCACTGAGTCACAGAGGCACAGAGATGAAGAGCATTCTGACAGCCAATGCCTGTTGATGTCTCTGTGTCTCTGTGTCTCTGTGGCCGATCTGACTTGGCAGACTTATTTCTATTTCAATCCTTAATGACATTGACGATTCATCGCCGGGAAAAGGATGAATCGGGCTGAATGATAATTTGATCGGTAAACGATTCACCGACAAATCATTCATACCTGAGAGCGACCATCGGGTCTACCTTCGCCGCCCGCCGCGCCGGAATCCAGCAGGCCAGCAGCGCCACGCCGGCCAGCAACACGGCCACGCCCGCGAACGTCAGCGGATCGGTGGCGCTCACTCCGAACAGCATCTTCGTCATCAGGCGCGTCAGCCCGAAGGCCGCGATCAGTCCCGCCGCCGCGCCGGTCAGCGCCAGCGTCATTCCCTGCCGGATGATCAGGCTGAGCACGTCGCGCGGACGCGCTCCCAGCGCCACGCGAACGCCGATTTCATGCGTCCGCTGGTTGACCGAATAGGCCATCACTCCGTAAATGCCGATTGAGGCCAGGATCATGGCGATCACGGCGAACACTCCGAGCAGGAACATGGCGAAGCGGCGTCCGGCAAGCGAACCGCTCAACCGCTGCTCCATCGAGCCGACATCGTAGACCGGCATTTCAGGGTCTACGTCCTGAATCGCTTTGATGATCGCCGTCGTCATCGGAATCGGATCGGAAGTCGTGCGAATGACCAGATACATGTTTCTGGCAATCACCTGCTCGGCTGGGTAATAGACGGCGATGGGCGGTTCTTTTTCGACGCTGTATTCTTTGGCGTCGCTGATCACTCCGATGATCGTCCGCCAGGGGCCTGACTTTCCGCGTTGCAATCGTTTGCCAATCGGATATTCATTCGGCCAGAAACGCGCGGCCAGAGCTTCGTTGACGATGGCGGTTTCCTGCGCGCCCTTGATGTCCTGCTCGGTGAAATAACGCCCTTGCGCCAGCCGGATGCGCATCGTCGGAAAGTAGTCGGGGTTGACGATGCGCACGGTGGAAATGATCGTGTCGTTGGCGGTCGGGGGGACGTAGCCTTCGACGGTGATCGGCTCCCAGGCGAACGCGACCGTGCTCATCGGCAGCGAATAACTCGCGCCAACAGATTCGACGCCCGGCAACTGCTTCAACTTTTCGCCGGCCTGCCGGAAGAAAGCGACGATGGATTCGGGCGTGGCGTATTTGCCTGCGGGCAGCGACAACCGCATGGCCTGAACGTTGCTCGAATCGAATCCCGGATGAGCGTTCACGATGCGCTGGTAGCTGCGAATCAGCAGGCCCGCGCAAATCAAAACAATCAACGACAGCGCGACTTCGGCGACCACCAGCAGCTTGCGCGTCAGATGATGGCTGCGACCGAAAGCGCCCGCGCTGCGCCCGCCTTCCTTGAGCGTTTCATTCAGGTCAACCCGCGAAGTCCGCAGCGCCGGCGCCAATCCGAAGACAATTCCGGTCAGCAGCGAAATCAAAAAAGTAAACGCCATCACGCGGCCATCCACATTGATTTCATTCAATCGGGGAATATTCGCCGGGCCGAGCCTGCGCAAGGCTTCGACGGCGCACACCGCGATGAGCACTCCCAGCAGTCCGCCCATCAACGACAGCAGCGCGCTTTCGGTCAACAGTTGCCGGATGACGCGAAGCCGGCTGGCGCCGACCGCCGTGCGAATCGCAATCTCTTTTTGCCGGACGGCGGCGCGCGAAAGCAGCAGATTGGCCACGTTGGCGCAGGCGATCAGCAACACAAAACCGACCGCGCCGAGCAGCACGTACAGCGCCAGATCAATTTCGCCGACGACCTGTTTGAGCAGCGGCACTACGCTGATGGTCAGGCCGCCGTGCGGCGGATAACTTTCCGGGTATTGCTGTTTCATCCGGGCGGCGATCAAATCCATGTCCGCCTGCGCCTGGGCGAGAGTGATCCCCGGTTTCAATCTGGCGAAGATGTTGAAGTCTTCGTTGCCGCGATTCGTGCGGGCGCTCGCGGCCATCGGCAAAGGCAGAAATACATCGGCCCGCTCAATCGCGTTTACGGCGGGCATGATCTCTTTGGTCAGAGAGAACCCGGCGGGCGTTACGCCGACAATCTCGAAGCTGTTTCCGCTCAGGATCAATGTTTTCCCGATCACTCCGGGATCGCCGCCGAAGCGCCGCTGCCAGAATCCGTAACTCAAAATCACAGTTGTGGCTTTGCCCGCCGCGTCTTCTTCAGGCAGGAGGACGCGGCCCAGCGCCGGCTTCACTCCCAGCAGCGGAAAGAGTGAAGAAGAGACGCGCGCGCCATCAATGTGTTCCGGGCCTCCCTGCCCCGTCAGGTTGAAGCTTGCGCCGATGGTCACGGCTACTTGCTCGAAGACCTGATTGTCGGCCTTCACGTCCAGGTATTGGCCGGGCGAAAACCAATCCTGCGCCACGTTCAATCCGGGCGAGCGTTGCCAGAGGATGGCCAGACGATCAGCGTCTTTGTAAGGCAGCGGCCGCAGCAACAGCGCGTTGGTCACGCTGAAAATCGCGCTGTTGGCGCCAATGCCGATGGCCAGCGACAAAACGGCCACGACCGTAAAACCCGGATTCTTCAACAGCGTACGAACGCCGAAAAACAGATCACGCCACAGAGTTTCCATCAATCACCTCATAACTTCGATCAAGGTTGCATGGGAATTGCTGGGGTAATTTACACGAATCAACCGCCAGGACGCCAAGATCGCAACCACTAAATTTTCAAGCGGCAAATCTTCCTGCTCGGTCGTACTTCGCAATGCGGCGTTGACCAAGCAAGAATCGTCGAGAACTGCTAAGATCAGCGCCCGCAATCACACAAAATCAGAGGAGACGCTTATGTTTTGTCCCGGATGCGGCCTTCAAGCCAGCGACGATCTCAAATTCTGCCGGCAATGCGGCGCGAACCTGCGTGGCGTGCGCGACGCGATGACGCCCCGCTCCATCGAAGGGAAGTTCGATTGGGCCAACACCTGGGTGGGAGAAATGATTTTCACCCAGGAAGAGCTGGAGCGGCGTCGCGGCGTCACGCCCGAAGAGAAACGGCTCAAAGAGGAGAAGAAACGGCTCAATGAAATCAAGGGCGGCGTCATCACCAGCTTCGTTGGAATCGGGGTGATGATCGCCTTCTATTTCTTCTTCGGCGCCGTAGCGAGGCAAGAACCCGCCGATGGGGATATTCTTCGCAGCTTGTGGCTGCTGGGAATAATCCCATTTCTGATCGGCGTCGGACTCTTCATCAACGGCTTTTTCATCAGCCGGCGTCTTGTGAAACTCGAAGAACGACAGACGCGAACATCGCTGCTGGCGCCGCCAGAGCCAATCGAGCCGCCGGTCGGACATCCAATTCCGCTGGAGGCCAAAACGACTGATCAACTCATCGCAAACGCCGAGTCGCTCTCGGGTTTCAGCGTGACCGAAGACACCACCGCGCATTTGCCTGAGCCTGTCGCCACGCCCCCGCGCCGCGAAACCGGTTGACAGGCGGCAGGTCATTCAGACAAACGGTCGCGGCTATTCGCTCCTGAGCGCCACCATCGGGTCTACCTTCGCCGCTCGCCGCGCCGGAACGTAACAGGCCACCAGCGCCACCAGCGCCAGCGCCCCTGCAATCACCGCGAACGTCAGCGGGTCGTTCACGCTTACGCTGAACAGCATGCTCTTCATCAAACGCGTTAATCCAAACGCCGCCAGCAACCCCGCCGCCAATCCAATCAGCGCCAGCGTCAGCCCCTGTTTCAACACCAGCCGTAGAATGTCCGCGCCCGTCGCTCCCAACGCTGATCGAATGCCGATTTCGTGCGTGCGCTGCGTCACGGCGTAAGACATCACGCCGTAAATCCCCACCGCCGCCAACAACAAAGACAACGCTGAAAACGCGCCCAGCAACTGCGCCAGGAAACGCTGCCCGCCAAGCGAACGCTGCAAGAGCCATTCGAGCGTCCGCACTTTCCACACCGGCTGATCTCGATCAACCGACCAGATCGCGCCGCGCACCGCGTTCGAGAAATTCGCGGCCTCGCCGTTCGTTCGCACGACCAGCGACGCGAAGATGTGCGGCTGTTGCGCGTAGGCCAGATAAATCTGCGACAACTCAGGCTCGTCCAGGCTGTAATGTTTGACATCGCCGACCACGCCGATGACCGAAGCCGTCACCTCAGGCGAAAGCAGATGCACCTGCTTGCCGATGGGATTTTCGTTCGGCCAGTAACGCCGCGCCATCGTTTGATTGATGACGATGACGGGCGGAGCGTCCGCTTTGTCTTGTTCAGTGAAGATGCGACCTTCGAGCGTCGGAATCTTCATCGTTCGGAAGTAATGCGAGTCAACGCGATTGGTTTGCGCCTGCGGCTCCTGGCCGGCGGGCGGCGCGGCGCGATCGGGCAAGGTGAAGCCGGAGTCTCCGACATTGCCGCCGTGCGGTATCGCCATAACTGCCGCCGCCGATTCGACGCCGGGCAGCGCCTCGACGCGCGCGACGACCTGTTCGTGGAATCGCCACTGCTGTTGCGGTTCGGGATATTTGTTGCGCGGCACGCGGTATTCGAGCGTCAGCACGTTGTGCGCGTCGAAGCCCACGTCAACGCCGCGCAGGTTCATAAAACTTCTGACCATCAGTCCCGCGCCGACCATCAACGCCAGCGCCAGCGCGATCTGAATGACGACCAGCGAACCGCGCAAACGATTGCCGCTGCGCCCCGCTCCCGCTGTTCGCCCGCCGTCTTTGAGCGCGTCATTCACATCAGGCCGGGAAAATCGCAAAGCCGGCAGCAGGCCGAAAATCAAGCTCGTCAGGATCGAGGCGCCGAGCGTGAAGCCGAAAACCATGCGGTCGAGTTTGACCTCGACCAGCGGAGGCAGATTGGCCGCGCTGTTGGAGGCCAGCGCATCCATCCCCCAGACGCCGATCAACAAGCCCAGCGCGCCGCCCACCAGCGACAGCAACAACGATTCAGTCAGCAATTGGCGGACGATCCGCATCCGGCCCGCGCCCAACGCCGAGCGCAAGGCCAGTTCCTGCCGCCGACCCGTAACGCGGTTGAGCGTCAGATTAGCGACATTGGCGCAGGCGATCAGCAAAACGCACACGACCACGCCGAACAGCGCCAGCAACGATGGTTTTAATTGCTCAACCAACTGCGCCTGCAATCCGACGAGGCTCACGCCGCGATCCTTGTTGGTCTCCGGATACTGCTGCGCCAGCCGCGCCGCAATCGTCTCCATTTCGGCCTGAGCCTGCCGCAGCGACATGCCCAGCTTGAGCCGCCCGATCACAGCAGCGTCGGTGTCTTTTCGCTCAAGAGAAAAATTCGGGTGATACTGAATCGGCATCCACACTTCCACGTCGGAGAAAGGCGCGCGGAAGCCTTCGGGCGTGACGCCGACGACTGTGAAAAGTTGGTTGTTGAGTGTCAACGTCTGGCCGAGCAGATTCGGATCGGCGCCGAACCGGTCGCGCCAGACCGCATAACCGACAACGGCCACCCGCTCTGCGCCCGCTTGATCTTCACCGGGCAGGAAAGCGCGTCCCAACAACGGTTCGACGCCGAGCATTTTGAAAAAATCAGCGGAGACAAAACCGCCCACCACGCGCCCCGGTTCGGCGCGCCCCGTCAGGTTGACGCTCTGCGCCGCAAACGCCGAGAGATGCGCGAAAGATTTGCTCTGCGTTTGCCAATCGCGCAGGTCGGGCCACGAAACCCCATCGCGCGAATCACGACTCGTCCGCGTATAAACCACCACCAGTTGATCGGGATGATCGTAAGGCAACGGACGCAGCAACGCCGCGTTGACGACACTGAAAATCGCCGTGTTCGCGCCAATGCCCAGCGCCAGCGTCAAAACAGCGATCAACGTGAAGCCGGGTTTCTTCATCAACATTCGCGCGCCGTAGCGCAGGTCTTGCCGCAGACTTTGCATACTTTTCTCCTTGTCGGATGTGAATCAGTCGCAGCGCAGCGCAATCATCGGATCAACCTTCGTCGCGCGCCGCGCCGGGATGTAACAGGCCACAAGCGCCACAATCGCCAACAGCGCCACGACCGCCGCAAACGTCGCCGGGTCGGTCGCGCTCACGTCGTAAATCAAGCCGGACAGAAACCTCGTCAGGCCGAGAGCCAGAGCCAGACCGACAGCGACGCCAAGTAGCGCCAGCGACATTCCGTGCCCGACAACGAGCCGCATCACGTCGCGCCTTTGAGCGCCAAGCGCGATGCGGACGCCGATTTCGCGCGTGCGCTGCGCGACCGAATAGGCGATTATCGCGTAAATGCCCGTCAGAGCCAGCGCCAGCGCGACCGCCGCCAGGATTCCGAGCAGGAGCATGTTCAACCGTCGCGGGGAAACCGAATCGGCGACCGTCCGCTCCATCGTCTGCACGTTGTAAACAGGCTGGTCTTTGTCAATCGCGCCGATCTGATTGCGCACGGCGGCGGCGAGGCTCATCGGTTCTGCGGAGGTTCGGATCACCAATCCCATCCGCCCCTGCGGGTTCTGCGCGAAAGGCATATAGACGTGTGTGGACGCTTCGGCGTCAAGACCCGATTGCCGCACGTCGCCAACTACGCCGACTATCGTTTGCCAGCGATCTCTCATCTTGATGCGCCTGCCGATGGGGCTTTCGTTCGGCCAGTAGCGGCGAACCACCGCTTCATTGACTATGGCCACAGGCGGCGCGTCTGCGGCGTCGGCTTCGGTGAAAGCGCGGCCTTGCGAAATCGGGATGTTCATCGCGCGGAAATAATCAGGGCTGATCGAGCGATAATCGGCCAACGGCGTCTCGCTGCGGCTCCGAGGCTCCGGCCTGCCCTCGATCAGAAACCCGTCAACGCTTCTGCGGCTGGAGAGAGGCGGATTGTTGACGATTGCGGCCGATTGGACTCCCGGCAGTGAGTTAATTCGTTCGAGCGCCTGTTTGAAAAACGCTGCCTGAGACTGTGGCGTGTCGTATCTGGTCGAGGCCAGCGATGTCTCCATCGCCAACAGGTTTTTCGCGTTGAAGCCGGGGGCGACCTGCTGAAGCCGCCAGAAACTTTTGATCAACAATCCCGCGCCAATTAGCATCACGAGCGCCAACGCGACTTCGGCCACCACCAGCGCGCCGCGCAATCTGTTCGATCCTCCCGTCGAAATGCGGCCGCCGTCTCTGAGCGCTTCGTTCAAGTCCAGGCCCGAAGCTCTGAGCGCCGGGATCAGGCCGAAGATGACGCCGGTCAGCAGAGAGATCAAAAGCGTGAAGCCCAGAACGCGGGCGTCAACCGTCACTTCATCGGCGCGCGGTATGACGCCGCCGCCGAGCGTGAGCAGCGCGTCAACTCCCCAATAAGCGATCAGCAATCCCGCGCCGCCGCCGAGCAGAGCGAGCAGCAGGCTTTCGATCATCAACTGTCGAAGAAGCCGCGCGCGACCCGCGCCCATCGCCGCGCGAATCGCTATCTCTTTCCGCCGCGACGCGGCGCGCAGCAGCAGCAGATTGGCCACATTGGCGCAGGCTATCAGCAGCACGATGCCTACGGCGCCGAGCAGCGCCATCAACGACGGTTTTATCCTGCGCGCCACCTGATCGCCCAACGGCAAAGTATTCGCGCCGATGCTTTCGTGCGTGTCGCGGCGAGTCTGCTGGCGTCGCGCGGCGATGGTTTCAATCCCGGCTTTGGCCTGCGCCATCGTCACCCCCGGCTTCAGCCGTCCGACGACGAACAGGCTGTGCGAATTGCGCCCGGTCTCGGTCTCAAGCAGGCGTGGCGTCCACAACTCGCTCCTGATCACGCCGCTCTGCGCCTGCGGCGGCGGGAATTGAAAGCTCGCGGGCATCACGCCGATCACTGTATGCGCGGCGCCGCTGAGCGAGATTGCGCGTCCAATGATCTTCGGGTCGCCGCCGAATCGCCGTTGCCACAAGCCGTAACTCAGCACAACGACCGGATCGGCCCCTGCGCGATCCTCCTCCGGCGAGAAGGTTCGTCCGAGCGCGGGCGCCACGCCGAGCGCTGGAAAAAGGCTCGCCGTCACCGCCGCGCCCTCGATTCGCACGGGATCATCGCCGCCCGTCAGGTTGTAATTGCGCCTGTCGGAAGCCGCGAGATGTTCAATAAACTGCGCGCTGTCCCGATAGTCGAAGTAATCGTCGGGCGCGAGTTCAAGCTGATCCGTCTGCTTTATCTTCTCCCACACCACGACGAGCCGGTCGGGATCGGCGTAATCGAGCGGGCGCAATATCACGCCGTTGATGACGCTGAAAATAGCGCTGTTGGCGCCGATGCCCAGAGCCAGAATCAAAACCGCGACGGCCGTGAAGCCGGGGCGTTTTAACAACATTCGCGCGCCGAAGCGCAGGTCTTGCCACAGGCTTTGCATAGTTTTTTCCTTCTCGAATTTGAATCACTCGCAGCGCAGCGCAATCATCGGATCAACCTTCGTCGCGCGCCTCGCCGGGATGTAACAGGCCAGCAGCGCCACAATCGCCAGCAGCGCCACAACCGCCGCGAACGTCGCCGGATCGGTCACGCTCACTTCAAAAAGCAGTGTGGACATCACTCGCGTCAGCGCGAACGCGCCCGCCAATCCGATGCCGACGCCGATGGCCGCCAGCTTCGTTCCCTGCCCCAGCACCATTTTCAACACATCGGTTGATCGCGCGCCGAGCGCCATACGCACGCCGATTTCCTGCGTGCGTTGCGACACAGAGTAGGCCATCACGCCGTAAATCCCCACCGCCGCCAGCGACAGCGCGATGATCGAGAACGCGCCAAGCAGCAACGATAGAAAACGCGGCCTGACCAGCGAATCGGCGACCGTGTCCGACATCGCTTCCAGGCCGAAGATCGGCAACGCGGGATCAATCTCGCGCACCGCCGCGCGCACCGCGCCCGCGACCAGCATCGGGTCGCCTTCAGTGCGCACGACGAAATTCTGCCGCGTGATGCCGCCGAACAGCGTGTTGACCTGTGGCTGAAGCAGATAGAGTTCCGTCCCGGCGGGTTTGTCCACGCCCAGGTTCTTGGTGTCTTCGACCACGCCGATGATGGTGAACCAGTTGGGATCCTTCGAGACTTGCGGGTTGAGACGCCGCCCAATCGGACTGCCCCGCCAGAATCGGTTCGCCAGCGCCCGGTTGATGACGACGACGAGTTGCGCGTTTTCGTTGCTGTCGGATGGCTCGAACAATCGGCCCTCGGTCAATCGTATGCCCATCGTCTTGAAGTAGTCTTCGCTGACACCGTTCCAGAAATCCACGTTCTGCGCCGGACCGCCCGGCGTCGGTTGATAGCCTTCGATCTGCGTGTCGTTGGCGTCAATTGGCCGGAGCGGCGGCAATCCGCTCACCATCGCGGCGGACTTCACGCCGGGGATTGAAGCCAGCTTCGTTTGCAGCGATTGGGTAAACTGAAGTTGGCCGGGAACCGGGTAAGCGTTCGGCGGCAATGCGATGGTGAACGACAAGACGCCGAACGGGTTGAATCCCAGATCAACGTTTCGCAATTTCCAGAACGCGCGGAGCATCAGCCCTGAGCCAACAACCAGCACGACGGCCAGCGCGATTTCGGTAACGACCAGCCCTTTGCGAAGCAGTTGACTGCTCGCGCCGCTACCCGCTCCCTTGCTCGATCCGTGCAGCCACGCGGCCAGATTCCGTTCGCGCAATTGGGCCATCGGCGCCAGCGCGAAGATGATGACCGCCAGCGCTGAAACTCCCAGCGTGAAGACCAACACCAGAAGATCAATTTTGATTTCGCCTGTGCGCGGCACGCTGTCAGGGGCGGCGGCCATAATCAGTTCCAGCCCCATCTGCGCCAGCAGCACGCCCAACCCAGCGCCGAGCATAACCAGGATGAATCCTTCGGCCAGAAATTGCCGCAGCATTCGCCTGCGTCCCGCGCCCAACGCCAGCCGCACGGCGAATTCACGATGGCGCGCTTCGGCCCGCGCCAGCAGCAGGCTCGCCACGTTCGCGCAGGCGATCAACAAAACGAACGCGACCGCGCCGAGCAGCGTCAGCACCGCCGATTTCGCCCCGCCCACCACATCCTGATGCAGCGGAAACATCAACACGGGATGAAATTGCGGATTGAGCAAATGCTGCGCGCGGTTCTCGCTCTTCCAACCGGCCATCAGCATCTCGGTTTCGGCGCGCGCCTGATCAATAGTCGTCCCCGCCTTCAGCCGCCCGATCAAATAAAGAAAATGGCCGCCACGCCCGCCGGGATTGGCCGGGTCGAACTGAAACGGCGTCCACACGTCCACCGGTTCGTTGCTGCCGGGCGGGAAGACGTACCCTTGCGGCATCACGCCGACGACGTTGAATGGCCGCGCGTTGATCCTGATCTCTTTGCCGATGATGTCCGATTGCCCGCCGAACGAGCGCTGCCACAGAGCGTGCGAAATGATCGCCGCGCTCGGCCCGCCCGGCGCGTCTTCTTCCGGCGTGAAGTTGCGCCCCATCGCGGGCTGCACGCCGAGCGTATCAATCAAACTGCGCGTGACGCGCGTTGACGCGACGCGAATCGGATCGCCGGTCGCCGCGATGTTCACGCCGCCCGCCGCCCACGCGCCGATTGATTCCCACGACTTCGCTTCTTTCTGAATGTCCAGATACTCCGGCGCCGAAATCCAGAACTTCCGCAAATTCATCGTCGGGAATTCGCTGTAAACACGAACCAGCCGATCCGGCTCCTTGTACGGCAACGGGCGCAGCAACACGCCGTTGACGACGCTGAAGATCGCCGTGTTCGCGCCGATGCCCAGCGCCAGCGTCAGGATGGCGATCAAGGTGAAGCCGGGTTTCCTGAATAACATCCGCGCGCCGTAGCGCAGATCTTGCCATAAGGTTTGCATATGTCTCCTCCATTGGTTGGTTGCTGGCGACAAACCGCAGGCGGCGAGTGACTCACTCCCTTACCCGCAGGTGAAACCGCAAAAACGCCAGCATCTGGCGGATGATCTCGCGCGTCGTTTCGCTGTCGCGCCTGGTTTCCTGACTCATTGCTAACTCTCCTTGCACTCACACTCAATCACACCGAAGCGCGATCATTGGGTCAACCTTCGTCGCCCGCCGCGCCGGAATCCAGCAGGCCAGCAAGGCGACAACCGCCAGCAATAGCGCGACCATTGCAAAGGTGGCCAGGTCGGTTCTGCTCACGCCGTAAAGCAGGCTTTCGATCAATCGCGTGGCGAGGAAAGCCGCGCCCAGCCCAGCCGCCGCGCCAACGCCCACCAGCAGCATTTCCTGTTTCAGAATCAGCTTCAGCACATCTCCTGATTGCGCGCCGAGCGCCACCCGCACGCCGATCTCGCGCGTGCGGCGGCTGACCATCCAGGACATCACCCCGTACAGCCCTAGCGCGGCCAGCAGCAACGCCACCAGGCCAAAAATTCCGATCAGCGTCGAAGCCAGTCGCATCGCCGAGAGCGCCTTGCCGATCTGTTCTGACAGCGGGTTGATCTTGTCCGCCTGAAGCGACGAATCGAGCGCGAGCAGTTCGCCGCGTACGGACGGAATCAAATCCGCTGTGCGCGCCTTCACGCGCATGACGAAGTTGGTGTAGCTGTCGTAACCGCGCTGCAAAGCCGGCAAATCAAAATGCGGGATCGGCGTTTCAGTCAGATCGTGATGTTTGATGTCGCGCGCGACGCCGATGATTTCGAGTGGCGGCGCGCCCGCGCCCAACCGCAATCTTTTGCCAAGCGGGTTTTCGCCGGGAAAAAGCCGCCGCGCCATAGTTTCGTTGACGATCACCACGCCGGGCGCGCCCGCGCGATCCTGCTCGGTGAAGCCGCGCCCCGCGACAATGCCAATGCCCATCGTTTCGTGATAACGCGGGCCGACGAAGTTCGTATCGAAGGCCATCTGTTCATCAGGCAACGGCTGGTGGCCATCAACAAAAAGGCTGCTCATATACCGGCTGCCGCTGAGCGGCATAACCAGCCCGTAGCTTGCCGATTCAACTCCGGGCAGCGCCGACAGTCGTTCGAGGAATTGCCGCTGCAACTCGCTACCGCGCGTCTTGTCGTACTTCTTTTCGTCAAGATCGAGCGGCGCAACCAGCACGCTCTCCGTCCGGTAGCCGGGATCAATCGCCAGCAGATTGCGCAAACTCTTGATGCACAGCCCAGCGCCGGTCAGCGTCACAATCGCCAGCGCCAGTTGCGCCGCGACCAGCAGGCTGCGGAAGCCAAAGCGCCGCTCGCGCTGACCGGAGACGCCGCTTTCTTCTTTCAACGCGGGTACGAGATCGGCTCGCGCGCTCTGCCACGCGGGCGCGACGCCGAACACGATCCCGGCCAGCAGCGTCGCCAGCGCGGTGAACGCCATCACGCGCCAATCTATGCTGTCGCCAAGCAGCGTCTCGGCAACGCTGAGCCTCGGCTGAGTCTTGACCAGCAATGTCACCAGCCAGGGCGCAAGCAGCAATCCGACAGCGCCGCCCGCCACAGCCAGCAGCAAGCTTTCAGTCAACAATTGCCGCGCCACGCGCCATCGCCCGGCGCCCATCGCCAGCCGGATCGCCATCTCCTTGCGCCGCGCGACGCCGCGCGCCAGCATCAGCCCCGCGACGTTGGCGCAGGCAATCAACAACACCAGCCCGACCACCGCCATCAACAGTTTGAGCGGCGACGAAAACCGTTTCCGCAAAATCGAAATGCCGCGCCCGCCCGGCTCGAATTTGATGTGCTGTTCGCTGAACGGCAGCCCTTTCGTGATCACGCCCGGCGGAGTGTTGGCTTCCTTGATCTGTTGAGCGAGCGCGTCCAGTCCCGCTTCCGCCTGCGCCTGACTGACGCCTTCCTTGATGCGCCCCATCAACAACAGGAAGCCGTCTTTTCGGTTCTCGATGAATTTTGATTGCGCCAGTTGCGGATGCATCAGCGCGGGAACCCAGACATCGGTCGGCTCTTCCAGAATCATCCCGTTGAAGCTCGGCTGCGCGACGCCGATCACGGTCAGCGGAATGTTGTTGAGCGTGATCGTCCGGCCAATCAGATTCGGATCGGCGCCGAACCGGCGGCGCCAGAATCCGTCGCTGACCACCGCGACCGGCTGCGCCCCCGGCGTCCGGTCTTCTTCAGGCGAAAACGTCCGTCCACGCGCGGCCCCAACGCCAAGCACGTCGAAATAATTGCCGGAGACATATTCGCCCGACACGCGCTCGATGCGGTCGTTCGTCTTCAGTTCCAACTGCGTGGTCGCGAAAGCCAGCAAACCGGACAAGACCTGGTTCTGCGCTCGATAATCGCTGAAGTTCGGATAAGAGAAAGCGTTGCTGACGAAGTGCGGCTTGACGCTGACTGAATTGATCAGAACAAGTTGTCGCGGCTCTTTGACGGCCAGCGACCTGACGAGCAGCTTGTCCGTCACGCTGAAAATGGCCGTGTTCGCGCCGATGCCTAACGCCAACGTGATGACGGCAGTCAGCGTGAAGCCAGGCTGCTTCAACAACATTCGCGCGCCGAAGCGCAGGTCCTGCCAGAGGGTTTGCATACTTTTCTCCTCGTCGAATTTGAATCAGTCGCGCCGCAACGCGATCATCGGGTCAACCTTCGCCGCCCGCCGCGCCGGAATCCAGCAGGCCGCAAAAGCGACCGCCGCCAGCAACAGCGTGACGCCGATGAAAGTCCGCACATCGGTGGCGCTCACGCCGTAAAGCAGCGCGTTGAGCAGTCGCGTTCCGGCGATGGATGCGGCGAGGCCGAACGCGATGCCCACAACCGTCAGGGTCAGGCCCTGGCGCACGATGAGGCGAATGATTTGCGCAGAGGTTGCGCCGAGCGCCACGCGAATGCCGATCTCGCGCGTGCGTTGCGACACGGTATAAGACATCACGCCGAAAATGCCGATGGCCGCCAACAGCAACGCCAGCAGGCCAAAGCTGCCCAGCAATGTGGCGGCGATGCGGGCAGGAAAAAGCGCGACGCTCAGGTGTTCGGTCAGGGTCGCCGCGCCATAAACCGGCAGAGTGGCGTCGAGTTGCTGAAATTCGCGGCGCAATGCGGCGAGCGCAGTTTCCGGGTCGCCCTGGGCGCGGACAATCAGCGTCAGGAAGTCGCCTGTTTGCGGGCGCAGGTTGCGATAGAAAAACGGCTCGTGTTTCTCGCTCAGGCTGAAATACCTGCCGTCCTGCATCACGCCGGCGACTTCTATCCACGGGCCTTGCAGACCATCGAGGCTGAATCGTTTGCCGATCGCCGACTGGCCAGGCCAGAAACGACGCGCGAAAGCTTCGTTGACTATCGCCACGCGCTGCCCGGATGCGGCATCGGCTTCGGTGAAATCACGGCCCTCCAACAACTGCGTGCCGAGCGCAGTCAGCAAACCGGGGCTGCACGACCCTGCCATCACCATCGGCGCGTTGCCGCCTCGTTGTTCGGGCTGACCTTCGATCTGAATTTCTTCGTTATTGATGTTCAGGCTGAGCGGCAGAAAAGTCGTCAGCCCGGCAGCCTGCACGTTCGGCAACGCGCGGACACGTTCCAGCAATTGTTTTTTGAACTGCTGTGTACGGCTTTCGTCATAGCCCTGCAAATTCAGATCGAAAGACAGCTTGAGCGCGTGTTGCGCAATCAGCCCCGGATTGATGCGTTGCGCGTTTTGCAGGCCGCGCAACACCAGCCCGGCGCAGACCAGCAACACCAGCGATAAGGTCATTTGCAGGACGACCAGGCCGCTGCGTAACCACGAACGGCGATAGCCGCCGGCTCCGGCTTCGTCTTTCAGCGCGGGAACCAGATCCGGCTTTGTGGTTTGCAGCGCGGGCGCCAAACCGAACAGCGCGCCTGCCAGCGTTGAGGCGACCAGAGTGAACGACAGCACGCGATAATCAAGTTGCAAATCAAGCGTCAGCGGAATTTCCATGGGCGGCTTGAAGGCGACGACGGCGTCCATCAGCCAGTACGCCAACAACAAACCGAACGCGCCGCCCAGCAGCGACAGCATCACGCTTTCAGTCAGCAACTGGCGTAACAACCGAAGGCGGCTCGCTCCGAGAGCCAGACGAATGGCAATTTCCTTGCGTCGCTCGGTCGCGCGCGCCAGCAACAGATTCGCCAGATTGGCGCAGGCCAGCAGCAACACCAGCCCGACCGCCAGCATCAACACGCCCGCAAACCCCAGCACCGACCCGCGAAAGAACGCGCCGAACAGGCCCGGCGGCGAAAGCGTAATCGTCAGGCCGTCGTTTTCCTTCGGGTATTCGCGCGCAAGTTGCGCCGCGATATTTTTCAATGCGGCTTCGGCCTGCGCCGTCGTGACGCCTGGCTTGCGTCGTCCGAGGACAAAAAAATTGAACGTGTCTCGCGCCTTGAAATAATCGCGCCCCGGTTCGATCTGCCCGGACATCGCCAGCGGAAACCACATCTCGGCCTGAAAAGCGATTTCGACGCCGTGAAATCCGGCGGGCGTGACGCCGATGATCGTGTATTCGCGCCCGTTCACCAGCGCCGTTTGTCCCACGATGTTCGCCGCTCCGCCGAAGCGTCGCTGCCAGCAATCGTGCGACAACACCGCCACCGGATGCGCGCCTGGCGCTTTGTCGTCTTCCATCGTGAACAATCTGCCCGCCGCCGGCGAAAGTCCCAGCGTCTCGAAATAATTTCCCGACACCACCAAACCCCACAGCCGCGTATTCACGCCCTGATTGCTCAGACTGACTGGCGCAAGCCGATATGCCGCCAGTCCCGTCAACACGTCATTGCGGTCGCGCAAGTCGAGGTAATTCGGAATCGAAAACGTCGGGAAATTCCGCTTCCCGTCGAGCGAGACGCTGTTGAGCGAAACCAGTTGATCGGGTTGCGCAACAGGCAGCGGACGCAACAGCACGGTGTTCACGAGGCTGAAAATGGCCGTGTTCGCGCCAATGCCGAGCGCCAGCGTAATGATGGCAATCAAGGTGAAGCCGGGTTTCTTGAGTAACATTCGCGCGCCGTAGCGCAGGTCTTGCCAGAGAGTGATCATAAATCTTCTCCGTTCATGCTTCAGGTCAGTATCGAGAATTGCCGGGCAGCATTGCCTCTGATGGCCAGGCGCGGCGATTCTTCGTTTCATCCCAGTCAACTAACCAAGCCGCGTGCCACATTGGACAACAGGCTAAGTTCTTGAATGGCGGGATTTGAGATTAGGCTGACGATCAAGATGAGCGGTGATCTGTCCGATTCTGGGATCACGCTTTCCCAGAATTGAAGTGACGCTGAGGAGTGACAAGCAGCAACCATTCTGGTCGCAAGTCGGAAGTCAGAACCCGATGAACGGCGGCGCATCGGCGGCTGGGATGAGCGCGAAAAAGAGTCCGGATAAGCCTGCCGCGCGGACGGCAGTGATGACCTCTTGCGGGTCAACTCCATGCGCCAGCAGACGGTCGCCATTGAGTGCGACATATTCCCTGCTAATTCCGCGCATAACAAAGACCGGTGAACGAGAAACCCGGCGCGACAAGGTGTTTATCGAAGGCGTCGGGCATTGGACGCCTATGGAGCGACCGGCTGAGGTCAACCGGGCGCTCCTCGGTTTTTTGAAATCCGTGTCCTGAAGACCCTCGCTGATTATTCGCAACGAAGCGCGATCATCGGGTCAACTTTCGTCGCCCGCCTCGCCGGGATGTAACAAGCCAGCAGCGCCACACCCGCCAGCAACGCGATGATCACGGCATACGTCACCGGATCGGTCGCGCTCACGCCGAACAGCATACTGCTCATCAACCGTGTCAGCGCGAACGCCGCGCCCAATCCAATCGCTACGCCCGCGAGCGTCAGCGTCATCCCCTGCCTCACCACCAATCCCAGCACATCGCGCGTTTGCGCTCCGAGCGCCATCCGAACGCCTATCTCCTGCGTGCGCTCGGCGACTGCGTAAGCCAGCACGCCGTACAGGCCGATGGCCGCAATCAGCAGGGCGACGACGCCGAAGACTCCGAACAAGACCAGGCTGAATCGCCGTTGATCGAGCGAGGAAGAAAAAATCTGTTCGAGCGTGCTGAAGCTGACCGGCGCATCGGGGCGCAAGTCCTGCACGGCGGCGCGCAGGGCCGGAATCAAGGCCGCCGGTTCGAGCGACGAACGCACGACGACGGCGAGCCGTGAGACTTGCCACCATTGCGGACGTTGCACCGAACAGGCGTAGACCGTCGGCTCTACGGCTGAGTCCAGCGCATCGCGCACGTCGCCGACCACGCCGACGACGTGCAGGATGCGCTTGTCGCCATCCATATTGCCGAATTGAATGCGTTGGCCGAGCGGGTCCTGGTTGGGAAAGTAACGCGCGGCCATCGTCTGGTTGATGACGGCGACGTGCGGCGCGTTCACCGTGTCCCGCGCGTCAAAAAAGCGCCCGCGCAAGAGCGGAACCCCCAGCGCCGTGAAAAAGCCGCCGCTCGCCACGCGGTAATCCGCCGTGCCGCGTTGCGCCGGATTGTCGTCAATCAGAAACGCGCCGTTCGCCCCGCGATCCGCCAGCGGCAAAGAATTGACGCCGCCCACGGCGTTCACGCCCGGCAGTTGCTGCGCCCGCTCCAGCAATTGCAAGTAAAACTGCCGCGTGCGCTCGTCTTCTTCCGGCGTGACGGTAGAAGGCAACGACAAGCGCATCACCACGGCGCGCTCCGGCTTGAAACCCGGATCCGTCTGCCAGAGTTTGAGAAAGCTGCGCGACAACAAGCCCGCGCCCGCGAGCAGCGCCATCGTCAACGCCAGTTGCGCAATCACCAATGCGCCGCGCAGACGCCCGCCGAACGCGCCCGCCGATTGCCCGCGCCCGCCTTCTTTCAACGCGGCTTGCGCATCTTGTCGTCCAAAGCGCAACGCCGGTAAACAACCCAGCGCGACGCCGATCAGCACAGCCAGCGCGCAGGCGAACAACAACACGCGGCCGTCCACATTCACCGGATTCAGTCGCGGCAAGCTGCCCTGTTCGAGCCGCAACAACACGTTCACGCCGAAGCTGGCGATCAACGCGCCCGCTCCCGCCGCCGTGATCGTCAACAGCAGATTCTCTACGACCAATTGCCGCGCGACTCGCCAACGCCCGGCGCCCAACGCCGCGCGCACCGCAAATTCGCGCTGCCGCGCTGTCAGTTGCGCCAGCAGCAAATTGGCCGCGTTCGCGCAGGCCACCAGCAACAACAAGCCAACCGCGCCGAGCAACAGCCACAAACCTTCGCGCACGTTGCGCGTCAGATGCTCCTGCAAGGGGGCCAACGCGAAATCGGTCATGGCGAAATCGGGCGCGGCGTCCATCTCCCCGCCGTTTTCCCGTCGCAATTGCCTGCCGATGACGCTCGCTTCGGCGCGCGCCTGTTCGAGCGTGACGCCCGCGCGCAGCCGCCCCACCACCGGCCAGTTGTGCGCCGTGCGCGATGTGCTCGGCGGCTCGATGCCGGTCGTCACCCAGACTTCGGTCTCCGCCGGATAGTTGAAGCCGGGCGGCGCCACGCCCACCACATTGCACAACGCGCCGTCCACGTTGAGCCGCGCGGCGCTGAGATCGGCGCGCCCGCCCAGTTGCCGCTGCCAGAATCCGTAGCTCACCAGCGCCGCCTTAGGCCCGCCGTACTTCGTCTCTTCGGGCAGGAAGACGCGGCCCGCAATCGGCTGCGCGCCCATCACAGCAAAGAAATCGCCCGACGCATAAGTCACGCGCGCCCGCACGGCTTCCGCGCCGCCGGTGACGACCAGCGGGAAGCTGCCCGCCGCCATCGCCAGCGCGCTGAAACTCCGGCTGCGCGCGCGCAGGTCTTCGTAATTCGGCTCGGCCAACGACATCTGCCGGCCTTGCGAGTTGACTTCGCGCACAACCACCAGCCGCTCCGGCTCCGGGTAAGGCAGCGGCCTGAGCAGCAAAGCATCCACCACGCTGAAAATCGCCGTCGTCGCGCCAATGCCCAAACTGAGCGTAATGACGGCGATCAACGTGAATCCGGGTTTCTTCAACAACATTCGCGCGCCGTAGCGCAGGTCTTGAATCAAGCTTCGCATAGTTTCTCCAGGTTGATTGTGATGCCGCATTATACCAACCAGACTTGCGCATCCCGTCACGCGGAATCAGGCGGTCAGGTCAGCCGCGACTTAACCGCATTACTCATTGCTCTCCTTCAGCGGAGGAAATTTTTCCGGCGCCCGGCGATGTTTGGTCGCCTGCTCGTAGGCGTAAACAAACCTGATCAAATCCGGTTCGCTGAACGCTCTGCCGAGGAATGTCAGGCCCGCCGGCAGCGAGCCATACGTGAATCCCATCGGGAGGGTGATCGCCGGGAATCCGGTTTGCGGCGAGAGTATCTGGCTGTTGTCGCCCGCCGGACTTTGCAGGTCGCCCACTTTGCGCGGCGGATTGCTCCACGTCGGATAGATGACGGCGTCGAGCCGGTCTTTCTCCATCGCCTTGAGCAGCGCGTCTCGAAAAGCGATGTTGCGCGGGTCGTGATACAAATCTTTGCAGGGCGGCGACGATGGCGTGGTTTTAATCGCGTCCTTGAGCCGTCTTTCGATGTACGGCGAATAGAGTCCCGATTCGACAATCGCGGCGAGGTTCTTGTACTTCGCCTTTTCGCCGAGCGAAGCCAGATAGTTGTTCACGTCGTAGTGAAAAGAGTTGCACCAGATGTCTTTCGTCAGCGCCTCGTAATCCGGCGCGTCGAACGGATCAACAATGATCGCGCCCTGCGCTTTCAAATCTTCGACGGCTTTGGCCACCAGCGCCTTGATCTGCGGGTCGGTCGTCGGAGCGTCAATGTACCTGCGAAACACGCCGAGCCGCGCGCCTTTCAATCCGTTCTTCTTCAGGAATTGCGTGTAGTTCTTCGGCCTTTTGCCTTCGGACATTTTGGTGATCGGGTCGGCGGGATCGTAACCAGCGATCACTTCCAGCACGCGCACAGCGTCCTCAACGGTGCGCGCCATCGGGCCGCCGATGTCGTTGCGCAGATAGAGCGGGATGATTCCGTCGCGGCTCGTCAATCCCATCGTTGAGCGAATGCCGACCAGCGCGTTGTGCGAGGACGGCCCCCGGATTGAATTGCCCGTGTCCGTCCCCAATCCGACCGCGCCGAAGCTGGCCGCTACAGCCGCAGCCGTGCCGCCGCTCGATCCCGCCGGGACGCGATCAAGGTCGTAAGCGTTGCGCGTCACGCCGGCAATCGAGCTTTCGGTCAGCATCGGGCTGAACGCCCATTCGGCCATATTCGATTTCGCCAGCACGATGGCGCCGGCCTCACGAATCTTGCGCACCTGGAAGGCGTCATCCGGCGGGATCGAGCCTTTGAGCGCCAGCGATCCGGCGGTCGTCTGCAAGCCTTCGGTGTCGTAATTGTCTTTGACGATGACCGGAATGCCGTGCAGCGGACGCAGCTTTTTGGTTCGCTTGAACTCGGCGTCGAGGCGGTCGGCTTCGGCCAGCGCCTGCGGATTGACGATCACGATGGCGTTGAGTTTGGTCGCCTGGTCGTAGACGCTAATGCGTTTGAGATAAGCCTCGACCAGCTCTCGGCAGGTGATTTTGCCGGAGCGGATCGCCTGATGAATTTCGGCAATCGTCTTTTCAGTCGGATCGAATCGCCGCTGAGTTTGCGCGGAAACGCCGAGCGCCAGCAAAAGCGCTGCGATCAACGTGAAGCCGGGATTCTTCGTCAGCATCTGCGCGGCCTGCCAAAATGTTCGCATAAGCTCTCCTCGATCAGATCAATTTTTCGACAGCGTTGCGCGCGGCCAGCAAATAAACCGGCTGCGGGTTGACGGCGTGTTCGCGCAAACAGGCCTCGGTGAATTTGATAGCGTGATCGTCGCTGTTCGACACTGCGCGTTCGATCAGCTCTTCGCGGTTCGGCGCATCGTCGTCCTGCGCGCCAAACTCCGCCGTGCGGCCATAGCCGGAATAGATCGCCGCCGCAGCCTGCCAGCCGTAACGCAGCAGGTCGCGCTGCGCTTCGGGCGTCGCGTAAGGCAGCAGCAGCCTGATCGAACTTGGCCCGGTGACGGCGTGGATAAGCGCGATGACGTTGCCGGAGTGAGCGTTCGCCAGAAACGTCCGGGCGAAGGTCTCGGTCAGGTCGGATAAAAAGCGTTCGGCTTCAATGTTCGGATCAACCAGATCGGCCACGCCGGTGAACGGCTCGAAACCTTCCAGGCCGCGCAGCGCGTCGGTGATCAGCCCGCGCCCGCGCCGCTCGGCTGGCAGCAGCGCAACCTGCTTGATCGCCTGCGAAGGCTTCAAACTCCCGGCGCGACTCGTCCGCGTTGACGGGAGAACGTAATAACTCGCCGCCCAATAAGCCAGCCCTTCGGCCAGTTCTCTCTTGCGCGCCTCGGTTTCTTTCCGCGAGAGGCTGCGGGCGGCGTGGGCCGTGCGCAACACGCCGTGGAAAGCCGCCGCAACCAGTCCGGGCGACAACCGCGCCGCCCATTCGCCGATCACGGTTCGCCACGACTTCTCGCTCAACTCCCGATTGAAGAAAACGACCCAATCCGCCACGCGGCTGTAATCGCCTAGCGCCGCCTGCCACTCAGCGCTCGCAATCGGTTTGCGGCTTTCGGGGCGGCCATCCAGCCTGCGTCTATAACGTTCGACCCAGGCGGTGACGGCGTCGCCGCGATTCATGGCGATCAGCGCTTCCGCCGCCATCGGCGCGTGATTCGCCAGCCCGCCGCCGAACTCAGGCCCCGTGCAGGCCAGCATTTCCAGCGCCTGCTCCATCGCGTCTGTGTTCATGGTTTTCCCCCCTTCGGTTGAGACTGAAAGCTGCGGGAATCAAATTGACAAGAGGGCTGCGCGCATCTTACTTCGCCCTCGGCGCGGCATTGTAACACCGGCCGGAAACAATCGTCATTCGAGTAGGAAAACGTGGAAAATCCCCTCACGAATGCGGATAAAACCGCAATGGCTTGGTTGAGAAGCACAAACTTACGCGGGCGCGTGGCCGGATAGCGTGTGGAACGCCCTTTGCTCATCCAGCGGCATTTGTTTACTTGTTCATTCAGACAGGAGATGTCATGTCTACAGGGTCGCAAAATAAGGTTCTGATCATCGCCGATGAACTATTGATTCGCTGGACATTGGCCGAGGCGTTGCGCGGCTGGGGGTATCAACCGGTAGAGGCAGGTTCGGCGGCCACGGCGCTCGCCCTTTTCGATTCGGAACGTCCGGCGGCGGCGCTGCTGGACCTGACCCTGCCGGATGGTTTCGGATTGGACGCGCTGCGCGAGATCAATCGCCGCCAACCCGATGCGCCAGTAATCATCATCACGACAAATCCCTTTGCCGGAGAATCAAATCCAGACCTGTACCGCTCTGCCTGTGAGTTGCTGGAAAAACCGATAAACCTCGCCCGGTTGCGCGATGTCCTCAATCACAGAATCCGGCAGGCGGCAAGCTCAATGGATCGCAAGGCGCCGCTCTTAACGGAACAATGGCGCGGCCACGCTGCTTTGTTGGAACACGCCAGCGATGCGGTAATCGCCCGTGACCTGCAGGATTGCATTATCTATTGGAATAAAGGGGCCGAGCGTTACTATGGCTGGACTGCCGAAGAGGCGCTCGGCGCGAACATCGAACGGTTGCTTTATCCCCGCGGCTCACAAGAGTTCACCGAAGCGCGGCGGGCGACGATTGAGCGAGGCGAATGGAGAGGGGAATTGCGCCAGACCACGAAGGGCGGCTGCGCGATCATTTCTGAATGTCACTGGACGCTGGTGCGCGATGATGCGGGAAATCCGCAATCCATCGTCGTCATCAATTACGACATTACCGAAAAGAAACGGCTCGAAGCTCGCAGGCTGCACGCTCGGCATTTGAATGGTCTCGGCGCGCTGGCTGGCGGTATCGCTCATAATCTCAACAATCTTCTGACGCCTGTGCTCTCCGCCGTGCAACTCCTGCAGATGAAATACACCGATGTGGAGAGCCAGCGGATGCTGACTCTCCTCCAGTCGAATGTCGAACGAAGCGCCGAATTGCTCAAACAGTTGACGGTGTACGCAATGGGAGATGGAGGAAAACAAGAGAGGCTCCAACCGGAAAATCTGATTGCCGGCGCCGTCGGAACAATTCGTGGGTCGTTGCCTGACTCCATCTCGTTGCGCTGCCAGATTGCGGATGGACTCGGAGAGATCACAGGCGACGGCGCTCAACTTCGCCAGATGCTGATCAGCCTTTGCGCCAACGCCAGAGAAGCTATGCCGTTCGGCGGCCTCCTGACGATTGCCGGCGCCAACGTTACGCTCGATGAAACGGCGGCCATGCTTTTTCCTGAAGCCAATCCGGGCAAGTTCCTGCTGCTCTCGGTCAGCGATACAGGCGTAGGCATTCCTCCGGAAATCCGCGAACGCATCTTCGATCCGTTCTTCACGACGAAAGGGCCGTATGTGGGAGTCGGCCTGGGGCTTTCAGCGGTGTTGGGCATCGTCAGAAGCCATCGCGGCTTCATCAACGTAGAGAGCGAGCCTGGCCAGGGTTCACGCTTCAGCGTCTATTTGCCCACGCTCGAAGACGCCGCCTGCGAAACGTCTCCGGCTTAATCGCAGGCGTTCGTGAACACATAAATTTCACGCGCGATCTCGCGTTCCAGCGCAATCTGCGTCTCATCGCATTGAATGACAAAGCTGGGATATTTCTGTAGCGCCTTGATCACGGCGCCCGGCGCGAGCTGGCTCAGGCCCTCGCCGAGGCGGACGATGCGGGAGAAGGCGTCGATGATGCGGAAACTGTCGCGGCCG
>WBZO01001635.1_pt2 | contig 31123 bp, 22 predicted proteins | sample 5204261 | NCBI WGS metagenome assembly WBZO01 (sample SAMN12412400, study PRJNA552823) | activated sludge metagenome | isolation source: activated sludge from anammox sidestream of wastewater treatment plant... | place: USA: North Carolina | collected 2017-09
GGCTGTTTCAGTAACTAATGCCTGTGCTTCCAATAAATCGGATAAGGTTACTACACCGCTTTCATAGCCTGTTTGACTTACTTTCAGATTTTCTTCGGCTTGTATGGTGGTTTCTTTCATAATAGCTATTTGCTTCCACGCTTCGTTTACGTCTGTCCAAGCATTTTCCATTTGCAGGTTCAATAAACCTTTGGTGTCTTCAAAGGTGTTTTCTGCAATTCGTTGTTTTATTTTCTGCTCTTTAATGGCATAGCTACCGCCCCACCAATCAGATATTGGAATAGAAAGGGAAACATAAGCCAATCCATTGGTAAAATTGTTCGCTCCTTTTTCCAACATATTGATATGATAACCTGCCAATCCGACTGCAACGGTGGGCATATAGTCGCCTGTTTTCATTTTGGTTTGTAATTGTGTGGCTTCTACTGATTTTTCCAACAACTGATATTCCGTTCTACTGCTTAATGCCATTTGGTTATCGGTATAGCATTGGTTGGGGTTTTGGCTTACATCAATCACTTCTTGCAATACCAATGTGCTGTCATAAAGTATTCCTATGGTTTGGCAGAATTGCATTGTTGCCAATTTCTTTCCGTTCAGCAATTTATTTTTATTGGCTTCTAATTCGCTTTGTTTGATTTGTACTTTCAGCACATCGTTTTTAATAATCAAACCTGCTGTAAAAGCATCATCTACCTGTTTGCGGACACCGTTTAATAACAGTTCGTATTTTTCCAATGTCTTTTGTTTTTCCTGCAAGGAAATCAACAGCCAATATTGTTGCTCGGTTTTAAGCAATATTTCGTTTTCGGTTAGCTGTTGCTGCTTTTCTTTCACATCTACATTAAGCTGTGCCAATTTGTTGCCTGTGCTTATTTTCCCACCTGCATAAATGGGTTGTGCTATATTCAGCACTCCTATTGCCGAACGTTGAAACATACTTAATTCCATTCCGGGGAAATAGGCAAACTGTGTAGCTGTGGGCAGGTTGGCAGGATTGCCGTCATATACAGGTAAGTTTCCACCTTCCATTTTGTATTCAATCAGCGGATTGATTGCCTGCATACCAAAGACATTGGCACTTACTTTCGGGAAATAGTTGGTGTAAGCATTTTTCTTTACCTGCTGTGCTGCTTCTATTTCCAAAGCACTGTTTTGTAATGCTTTGTTGTTCTTCAATGCAAGCGATTTACTTTGCTCCAACGTTAATGTTGTTTGGCTGTATGCTGTTGCCGATGTAATCAAGGCAACTGCGACTATCATTATTTTTTTCATTTCTTAATTTTTAAGCGTAATTCTTTTTTAATAATTGATTGTACATTACAGGTATCATATACAGTGTGAGTATCATTGATACCAATAACCCGAAACACACTACCGCCCCAAGCGGTCCCCAAAGGGTAGAGCCGCTTAGTATCATCGGCACAACGCCAACGGCAGCCGCAAATGATGTAAGGAAAATTGGTCGCATTCTGCGTTTGCCTGCGGCTATGGCTGCTTCGGAAAGCGACATTCCGTTTTTACTTCTAAGTTCTTCGGCATAATCAATCAGGATAATTCCATTGCGGACTACAATACCCATAAGGCTCATAATACCTAAGAAAGAAGTTAAACCAAACGGATAACCTGTAATGATTAACCCCAATGCCGCACCCAAAAAACTTAACGGCATTGTCATCATTACCAAGAAAACCAATTTTGGTTTTTTGAACTGAAACAACAGGATAAAGAAAATCAGCATTACACCTGCAAACAGGGCTTTGGCTAATGGAATATAGTTTTCTACTTCGCTTTCTTCTTCCCCGCCATAGGTCAGCGTAATTTGTTCGCCCTTGTGTAATTCTTTGATGTCCGTTTTTAAGTCAGATAATACTTTGTATGGCAATACACCACGTTTTACATCAGCACGAACCGTAATTGTTCTTGTACCGTTTCTGCGGATAATTTGCCCTTCGCTCCAATCGTTGGTTATGCTTGTTGCTATTTGTCTAACAGGAACGGTTGCACCTGTTAATGGCGATGTTATATTTTGATTGGCTATATCATCAAAACCGTTTTTCTGTTGTGCTTCATTTACCAATTTTACGGTTACAGGATAATCGCCCTCCCATATTGTGCCAATGGGCATTCCCGAAAAACCTGTTGCCAATGATGCAGCTACTATGCCTTTGGTCAGTCCCAATCGGTTAGCGGTTTCATCGTTTATCTTAATGTTTACACCTTGTCGTGGATTAAGGTAATCGGTTCTTGCCCAAATGACATTTTCGTTCTTTTCCATTACAGCCTTTACCTGCTGTGCCAATGTTTTGATAGTGTCTATATTATCCCCGCTAATCCTTACTTCAATAGGTGCGGTGGTACTTAACAGGTCTAATTGTTTCATTCGCACATAAGCATTCGGAAAAAAGTTTCTGTACTTCGTTTCGTATTCGTTCAATATGGAAAGGGCATCATCTGCCGTTTGTGTATTGACAACTAACTGAGCATAATTTTTTGAGGGAAAATTCGGGGCATAAGTGGTATGAAAGCGGGGTGAACTTGTACCTACAAATGCCGCTACATTTACTACCCGCTTGTCTTTCATCAGCATTTGTTCCAAGCTGTCAGATACAAGAGCGGTTTGTTCTAATGTACTGCCTTCGGGTAAATATATTTCTACTGCAAATTGGTTTCTATCCACTTTGGGGAATAACTGACGTGGCACTAAGGCAAGAATGGCTATACCTAACGCTACCGAAACAACGCCTGTCAGGATAGTTGTTTTGGGAATACGGAAAGCCCATTCCAATGTACGGTCATAAACTGCCTGTACACTATCCAACAATGATTTTTTCTTCTTTTTACCTTCTTCTTTTTTAATTCCCTTTTTGATGAACACATAACTCATATAAGGTACAAGCAAACAAGCTATTAGCAACGATGTAATCAATGCAACTCCAATGGTTATGGGCAATGAACCTACAAAGTCGCCCACCATTCCGTCAAGAAAAAACACCATAGGAATATAGGTAGCTATAATTGCCATTGTTGCAGAAAACACAGGAACAAAAAGTTCTTGGGCACTTTTCCAAGCTGCGTTCCACGCATTTTCTCCGTGGTCTAATTTTTCAATGTGTCCGTCCAATACCACAATCGCATTGTCCACCACCATACCTAACACTACAATCAAACCCGCCAACGAAACCGTGTGCAGTTCTACGCCTAACGCATATAAAATACCAATCGTAATGAAAATGGAAATCGGAATGGTTGCCCCTGCAACGGCTGCTACACGGAAAGGCAACAAGAGCATTGTAACAATAATTACTGCGAAAATGGCAATAGCAAATTCTTTTAAAAAGTGCGTAATAGAATGCCCAACGGCTTTCGGCATATCAGCGATTTTTGCTACCTGCACATCAGGCGAAATTTTACCTTTCAGCGTTTGCAATGTTTCGTCCACTGTTTTACCAAAAGCAACAATGTTGTTGCCGGGTTGCATTTCCAACGAAATCAACAGGCTGTTTGTACCGTTGTTTTTAATGTAAGCGTCAGGTTTTGGATATTCCCTTACTACACGGGCTATGTCTTTTACACGGATAACATTTCCTGTGGGGTCGGTATATACGATTTGGTTTTTAATATCTTCTTCCGTATTGTAAGTAGCGGGAATGTGTATCGGGGTAATGAGTTCGCCATTGTCTAACTCCCCGCCATAATAAACAGCACCCTCTAACTGTGCGGCAGCTAAAACGCTCATTGGTTTTACTCCGTAATAAGCCAACTTATCGTTATCGGGATAAATGGTAATTTGCTCTTGTGTTAAGCCAAAGTGTTTGACTTTTGAAACCGCCTTTATTTTTCGTAATTCGGTTTCAATAACTTTTAATTCACGGTCAAGTTCCTTATAGGTTTTACTATCGGATTGCACCGTGAGCAAAATGGCTGATGTGTTGCCAAAATCATTGTTGGCTATCAGTGCTAAAACCTGCGGTGGCAACTGCATTTTGAGGTCGCTTAACCCGAATTTTATTTTATCCCAAAAAGCATCAGGGTCTTTTACATTGGTATTGACTTCTACAAATACAATCAACATTCCTTCTTTGGAAATAGAATAGGTTTTTTCCCTGTTTACTTCTTCAAAGCCATACAAAAAACTTTCTACTTTGGTGGCTAATTGTTCTTCTACCTGTTCGGAATTAGCACCGGGATAAACACCTACAATTAGTCCCTGACGAATAGTAAATTCGGGAAATTCGTTTCTCGGCATTACTATCAGTGAGAACACGCCAAACAGCACGAATATAGATGTAATGATGATGGCTATCTGCTTATGCTTCATAGCCAATTCTATGATATTGAAATTCTTTTTTGTCATAATTACTGAATGATTTTAACAGGTGTACCGTTGTTTAATTTTTGCTGTCCTGAAATGATGATGTTTGCGTTTTGTGGTACTTCGCCTTGTATCAAAACTTTGTTGTCAATCAGGGCAATGGTTTGTACAGGTATCATTTCGGCTTGTCCGCCTTTTTCAATATAAATGAACTGCTTACCGTTTACGTCTTTTTGCAGTGCTTTATTGGAAACCAATAATCCTGAACGGTTGTCTTGTGCTGCAACCTGAACGGAACATATCATTCCGGGCTTTATGTCGCCTGTGGTATTTTGAACTTCTATTTTTACAGGATAAGTATGTGAGAGAATATCTGCCGTTACTCCAATTTCCTTTACTGTTCCTGTTACGGTTTTATTAATGGCATTGATAGTGATTTGTGCTGTTTCGCCTTTTTTAAACAGGCTTATTTCATTTTCTGAAACAGGAATTTTAACGTAAACCGATTGTATGTTCAGCAATTCCAAAGCGGTGTTTGTTGGCACTACATTCATACCTACTTGTATATTTTTTTTGCCAATCACTCCGCCTTCGGGTGCGTATAAGTTGCAATCGCTTACGCCTTTTTGTGCAATGGCTACGGCTGCTTTTGCCTGTGATACGCCTGTTTCCACTTCTACCCATTTTATTTCGGGAAGTGTGCCATTTTCTTTCATTGGTTTCATTCTTCGGTAAGCATCTTCTGCCTGTTGCAGACTTGCTAATGCTACCTGATAGGCATTTTGAGCGTTGGAAGCATTGACTTTGGCTAACAACTGCCCTTTGCTTACCGCCTGTCCTTCCTCTACAAAAATTTCCGTTATTGTTCCCATTGTGGCAAAACTTAAAGCGGTTGTCTTTTGTGCTTCCACTACACCCGAATAGCCCGATTGAATAACTCCGGTGTAACTTATTGACTGTTCGGTTTGAACGCTTAAGGTTTTGTCTGTGTCAGCAGGTGTTGTTTTTTCCTGTTGTGAACAAGCTGCGAGTGCTGCAATGCCTATTATGGCAAAATGGTTTATTACCTTCATTTTCTATTTTTTATTTTACGTTTAGACTATATTCGTTTTTTGGTCTGTTTTTAATTTTAAAAAAATGCCCCGAAGAGCATCTTACTGATTTCATTGTGCTGTTATCTCCCGATACCTTTGGTAAGCATATTTACCAACATATCAGCTTTATCTGTCAGTGTTTTGTATTTGTTATGTGTTACAATCTCCGTTTCAACGCCCCGTACACAAGTAACCAGCAACTCACTTAGTATTTCAATCTCAGCTTGTATTTCGGCTCTGTAAAGTTTGCTATCTATACCCAACTTCAATATAGAACCTATCAGCTTTTTTTCTTCGTTATCATATCTGTTTTTAAGTTTAATAAACAGGTCATTGATTGCTTCAGGATGCAAATCAGTTTCAATGGCAAACCTGTACAGGTTTACTTTGGTTTTCAATGTCTTTATTTTGGTAATAATATATGCTTTCAGCATTTCGCTTGCATCAACTTGTTTGCTTACAGCCGTTTTTACCGTCTGGAAAAAATCGTCCATTTCCTGATTTATCACTTGGTCAAAAATTTCTTCCTTACTCTTGAAATAATAATACAATGTGCTTTTCCCCTTGCCTGCTGCTTTGGCAATATCTTCCATAGTTGTTTTGCTCAATCCATATTGCTGCATCAGTTTTTTGGCGGCATCTATGATGCTTTGAATAATAATTTCGTCCTTCTCCATTTAAAAACTTTTAGACTATTTTCGTATTTTGGTCTGCAAATGTAGAAACAGTTTTTTGATTGTACAAGTTTTTTTTCGTTTTGTAAAAAATAATCTTTTCAAGCCTCTATTATTGGGTGGTGGGTGGGCTTGGCTCTTTTGGGTTTGTGAAGCGTTGGCTTTTGTGTATCGGGCAAACCCAAATGTGCCAATGGCGTGGGTTAAAACTTCAATTTTTTTGTGCGGTGGGAAAAAATAAAAATACAGAAGGGTCGGTTGTCGTGTCGGAAAGTCGGTTAGGTTGTTGTCAGGTTTTGGTCGGTCGGTTGATGTCTGCACGGTCGGTCGGTCAGGGTTGCCGGTAACTCATAAATAGACGCAATTATACAAAATTCTTATCAAAACCAAAAGTAATATTAAATATTTTTATAATAATATGGTTATGAGGCCATAAGATAAATTGATGTTAATACGTAAAATAAATAATTAATTGCGTATTTTATGTATCTTCTATTTGTATATTTTTATAATTATTCAAAATACGCATGAAGTAGTTTGCTCATTTTTTAATGGGCTGTTTGGCAAAATGTGTATTATTGATTATGATAGGTTCTGATGTTTTTGTGCTACAAAATATACCAAAAGGGTTGTAATCTTTCTCTATAATTTATTCCCCTATTATTTTTAGCTGCAAGTAATGATTTATTACCTTAGTTAAGCTCCTTGCTTATCTTTGTAAAGTTTCTTTGTTTATAGAGTATAACCGGTTTAATCCAAATTTTAACTGTTTGGAGGTATATTCAGGGTAGTTAGTTAAAAGCTAACTTTAATGATATTTATTGTTTCGTAGTTAAATTGTTATCTATTTAGTGAATAAAAGAGCTGTGTAATCTCTATCCTATTTAATTTTTAGAAGTTTCTTGGCAATTTTTCCTTCAATAGACAACATAATTGAAGGTAATAATAACAAATTGGTACACATTGCTACAAGTAACGTTACTGACAGTAAAATACCCAGGGTGGCTGTACTGCCAAAATCAGACAATGCAAAAATAAAGAAACCTACAAAAAGTATTACATTGGTATAAATCATACTGCGCCCTGTTTCAATAATAGTGGCTTTAATAGCTCCCAAATAAGTTTGATTCTTGTTTTGTAACTCTTGCCTGAATTTTGAGAGGAAGTATATTGTTCCATCACTTGAAATACCAAAGGCAATACTAAAGATTAATATAGTGGAAGGCTTAAAACGAACTCCCAGAAATCCCATAATACCGGCTGTTATAACAAGCGGAATAAGACAGGGAAGTTTGCTTAAAAGTATTATTCTTAAGTTCTGGAATAAGGCCAAACCTATAAGTAAGATAAGAATAATTTCAATACCAAGGCTTTCTAATAAATTTGACAATAAATAATCATTGCCTTTAAGGAAAATAAGGCTATGCCCGGTAAAACTGAGTTCATAATCGGTATCTTTAAAAACCGAGTCGGCCTGGGGTTTTATTTCTTCCATTAAAGTCTTAATTCTTTCAGAGCCAACATCGGCAATTTGGTAACTTATACGCGTGTATTGGCGGCTTTTATCCAAAAATAAATTAAAGTTTGAATAATTGCTTTTGATGGGCAAGCTATAATCCGACAATTTTTTCAGTTCTGTAAAACCAGGTAATATATAAAACTTAGGGTTGCCATCTTTATAGCATTGATACGAAAACTTAATGGCTTCGGCCATTGATAGGGGTTTAGAGAACTCAGGGTGGCGTGCTAATTTCTTTTGTAAAGCGTTAATCTTATACAAGGCACGGGCATTGTCAGAGAAAACACCATTAGGCTTTTTAGTATCAATTAATATTTCAAACGGAAGCACTCCATTAAAATTGCTTTCAAAGAAACGCAAGTCGTCATACACTTTATCTTTTTTGGGAAAATCATCAACAACAAAACCCAAAACCGAAATTTTTGACATACCTATAAAAGACAATACCGTAATCAATGTAATTACCCAATACACCTGTTTACGTTTTTGGGTTGCTAAAAAAGTAACCCAATCGAGTACTTTATTAATTCTGTGACCTTCTAAATATTGGGTGTGTTTGATATCCGGTGCTTTTAAATAGCTCAATACTATGGGAATAAAGATAAGCGAAATAAAGAAAGTAATCATTACATTTAATCCGGCAACTACCCCAAACTCAACCAGCATTGCACTATTGGTAAAGTACAACACTGCAAAACCTATAGCAGTAGTTAAATTGGCCAGAAATAAGGTAATACCCATGGTATTTATCATGCGGGCAATGGCCTTTGTTTTGTTTTTATGGCGGGCATACTCGGCATGGTATTTATTGATAAAGAAAATACAATTAGGGACTCCTATGATTAATATTAATGGAGGAACAAGAGCAGAAAGAACAGAAATTTTATAGCCAAACAGTTCAATGCAACCTACAGACCATATTACCCCAATAATAACAATTGCCAGCGATAAAAGTACAGAAGAAAATGACCTGAAAAGGAACCATAAAATAGCGAACATTAAGACCAATGCCAAGATTAAGAACAAAAACATTTCTTTAGAAACTTTTTGCATGAAAACAGTTCGTATATAAGGCATACCGCTTATGTGAACATCAACATTATGCTTAGAGGCATAGTTTAATGCTTCGTCCTTTACTTGATTTACAATATCAATTCTGTGTTTAGTATTAATATCTGATTGCGAAAAAGTAATGGCCATTAAATGTGCGCCTGTTTCTTTATTTATTACAAATCCGTTATAAAAGGGTAAAGAGTCTAACGATAGTTTTACTTTGTTCAAATCCTCCTGACTTTCGGGCATATTGGGCAAAAAAGGAACAAACATTATTTTATGCAGCGAGTCATCAAAGGCTATATTACTTACATTAGTAATAGAAATAACATTATCAATTCCGCTAATTTTCTTAATATTGAGCGAAAGATTGTGCCAGTCGTTAAATTTATTGAGGGTAAAAAAATTGGTATCTTTTATTCCAATTACCATGATATTACCGTCTTGCCCAAATAATTCTTTAAAACGATTGTAGGCTATATATGAAGAATCGTTGGAGGGAAGTATCTTTACTGTATCGTACGATAGCTCTACCTTGAAAGCATGATAGGACATAAACAGTGTTGAAACCGCTAAAATTACAATAAGAGCTACTCTGTTTCTTAGTATTTTACGTGCAATAAAAGGCCACATATATAGTTAATGTAAACGCAAAGGTATATTAATTCTGAATTAATGTGTGAAATCTATTTATTTTTTGAATTCAAAACTAGAAAATGTTGAAACTTATGAGACCAATTCTTTTAATTTCTTGTATTAACTAAACCTAACTCTTAAGCTTACATTAACCTATATCCAATACTATAGTTTTGAAAAAATGAAACAGATTAATTTGAATCAACAAAAGATTGCTGTAGTAAAATAATTTAATGCTTAGGGTGTAGATAAAAAGAAAAATATGATTTTAAAACATAATGTTTATTCTTTTGAATCATCTTTACTACTATCTATAATTAAGTAAACGTCTTCATTGTCTTTTTTCATTTGATATTTCTCTCGTGCAAATTTTTCGAGATATTCGGGATCCTTTCTCAAACGCAATAAATCGTTTTGGTTTTTCTGTATTTCGTTTTGATAAAAAAGCTTTTCTTCTTCTAGCTGTTTGAGTTCTTTGACAGTCTTATACTGTGTAATAAAATCGTAACGATCAAAAAACAATAACCAAGTAACAAGAAAGATTAAGGTAATAATGTACTTGTTTTTTAATGTGCTTATTAACTGTTGTATTTTTTGATTTTTCAGCATAATACAAAAATAGCCTTTAAAGGTTATTTACTTTTTAGTATTGTGGTATGGGTTATAAACAAAACAAAGTTAATTCAATAGGATTGGAAATAAAAAAGTTAAAGCATAACTTGAACTTAAGTTTACTCCGTTACCGGAACATCAACTTCTTGACTGCCCGACTTTGTGGTTATTGTAACAGCAATGCCCCCGTAAACCATTTCGTTTATGGTGGTATCGTAACCTACAGAATACAAATAATAGTTGCCTTTAAGCAAATTGTTAAATGTTGCTTTTGAAAGATTCCCATCTTGAGTAGCTACTTCTTTGTCATCATAGTCGCTGGCATTGGTTCCGGGAAGTTCGGTAGCCCCGTATTTAATATACACTACCGCATTCGGAATGCTTTTTCCATGATGTTTAGGAAAGGCTTCAATGGTATTTTTACCTCCTACACCATCTTTTTTACAAGAGGTAATAGTAGAAATAAGGATAAAACTAAGGCTCAGCAATTTTATGGATAACTTGTTCATTTTTTTCATAATTATTGTTTTATAAATTTAAAATTCATTAAGTTTTTTTCGGTACTAAGCTTTACAAAGTATATTCCTGCTGCAAGGTTGCTAAGATCCATCAGCAAACTTCCTTCTTGTTTGTTGTAATTAAAGGCCGGTATTGCTATTTCTTTTCCTTGACCGCTTGTAATAATTAAATTAATATTGCTACAATTTACAAGTGCCGCCTCTTGTATAGTTAAGTTGGTACTAACCGGATTGGGAAAAATAACAGCATTAAGACTTAGTTTGTTTTGATTTAAGCCTACGGTGTTTTGTACCTTGCACACAATCTGGTCATCAGGGTTAATAATTACAGTGTCAACCAAAAAGTTGAGGTTAACCATAAAGTTTTGTCCTGTGAACAAGTGATTGAAAACAATGGTTGTATCATTAAATGCATTGGCAAACTTAATAGGTACGGGCATTTCAAAAAATGAAACAGAGGGGTGCGACTGGGTTTGGAAGAGACTAAAACTAAGTAGTCCGGAAGTGTTTTGACTATAATCAATTTCATAAGTTGGGTATCCTTCGCCCCAATACCAGTCATTAAAAAATTCGTCTAAGTTTTGCATGCTTTCTTGCTCAAACTCGGCCTTAAGCTGTGTAGTACGGGCATAGTTGTTTTTTATTGCCGGATTATTTAAATAATTTCTTACGGCATTAAAAAAGTGGTCATCCCCAATTTTCCAACGTAGCATGTGTAAAAGCATTGCACCCTTACTGTAAGTTAACCGGGCATCAAATAAGCGACTGTCATTTAAAGTATCGGTAACAAACACTGAGCCATCGGGCGAAGAGGTAATAAAATTTACTTGATTTTTTTTCCAAATTTTCCAATACAAATCGGGCGAATACCTTTCGTAGGTTAGGCCCGTTAAATAAGTAGCAAAACCCTCGTTTAACCATAAATCTTGCCAAGAGCCACAAGTAACATAATCGCCAAACCATTGATGTGCCAGCTCATGAGCTGTTAATTCGTAGGAGAAGTTGCCAACAAAACTTATAGTTTGGTGTTCCATACCGCCACCCCAGTTAAATTGAGCGTGTCCGTATTTTTCGTTCATGTAAGGGTAGGGAATAAATAAGCTGTCAAAAAACATTAAGTGTTTTTTCATATCGTTCAAAGCAGCCTGTTCATAGCTAACATCTTCAGGATATACGTAGTTTATTAGGTCTAAAGTTCCGGTACTTAGCGGAACCTGATAAGTATTAATGCTGTAATTGCTTAGTGCAAAAGCTACCAGATAAGCAGCTATGGGGTGCCTGTGTTGCCAGTGACTTGTTTTAAGATTTCCGTTGATGTTCTCAGAGATTAATTTTCCGTTTGCAACAGCTTGGTAAATAACAGGAGCTGTAATATATATGTCAATAGTGTCAATTTTATCATTTAAATCTTGTTTTGTAGGCCACCAATCCTTTGCCCCATAAGGTTCAGAGAGTGTCCACATAACCGGAATACTATCAGGGCCGTGAGTTTCGGCTGCAAATGCCCCAAAGCCCGACTCCGGGGGTGTTCCATGATAATAAACTATTAATGAATCGTTTTGATTTGAGCCTAAATAGTTATTAAAAGTTACAGCTACAATACCATTGTTGTGTGTGTAAACTATGCTGTTACCATTCATTAATACACTATCAATACTTAGACTGTCGCTTAACTCTAAATGAAATGAGTTGATACTGTCAGTATGATAAAAGCGATAAAAAATATGTCCCGAAATAAACTTAACCGCAGGGTCAACTGTCCAGTAAGCACGACAATATTTTAAATCATAATTATTGGGTAATACTTGTGCCTGCGAGTGGTAGGAGTATTTCTGAAAAACTAATTTTTCTTGATTTGCTATACTGTTGATATTGCCCCATTGGGCATAACTCACAAGAGAAAACAAACCCATAATAATAATTATGCCATATAATTTCTTGGTCAAAACTTTTTATTTATATGGGTAAAATTAATGCTTTCTTTTTAATTATTGAAGTTGTTTTTTGTGCTTGTTAAGTAATGTTTATGGTAATATTTTAGATGAACTGCTTTAAATATGGTGCAAAACAAGTATTATGTGTGTTGTATATAAATATAAAAGTTTCTTCGGTTTGTTGATAAAACAACTCTTTGAGAAGTTTTTATTGAAGAGATTATTAAATACAATATGGGCCTTTAATCCACTCTGTTTACTTCTATGCTTTTTAGCCAATAAACGTGTCTGGGGCCGGTTTTTATATCGTTTTTACAAATTAATATCATATCACCCTGTTTTTTTATAGGCTGTTCGTTTTCTTCAAAAAGCACATATACATTATCACCTGTTGGGTTATTAAAAATTTCGGCCCACGAAAATGTTGCCTTGTAATTGTCGCTGGCACGGGCAACTATATAAAAGTTTCTGTCCTTGTGATTATTTTGTTTGATTACCGCTTTCTCTAATATATCTCTAAGCAAAACCCCTTTGCATGTTATATTTTCTTTCATATTAGCCCCACTTTGGCATACTACTTTGAAGTTCTCAATAGTAGCCACCTTCATCTTTTTTAGTGAGTCAACTGTAATAACTAAGGGATGTTCAATATCGCCTTTTACCTCTACCTGCTTGCTTATGTATTTGGCACTATCTTCGGCAGATACCGGTACAACACAGGCATTACCTTCGCCTTTCATATCTTTTCCTGATACGCTGTCATGTTTGCCATGTCCGGCATGTTGATGCATATCGTGTTCCGAAGTATTGTTGCACATGCTAAAAACACTTACTAATATTATTGCCCCTAAAATGATGCTGAAATTTTTCATGTAGATTTATTTATTAAGCTATAATTAATGGTTAAAGAATCTCATTGTTAGAAAGAAATTACGTCCTTCCTCGGGATACCCCTCGGTAAGCATATAATTTTTGTCAAAGATATTGTTTATTCCGGCCTCTACACTTATATATTTCCAAACTCGGTATGATATGATGCTATTGAGCAAAACATACTCCGGAGCTTTTGTTCCGTAACTGGTACTGTAACGTAAGGAGTTGTATTCGCTATTCACAATAATACTAAGTTTGGCTATGGGTTGATATTGTATAAAAGAAATAACTTTGGTGTATGGTACATCGGTAAATAGTACATTAGGATGACTGAGGTTGTTTCTTTCAATATAGGAATAATTTGCTCCTAATTGTAACTTATTGTTAAGAGTATATTGTGCAAATAGCTCAAATCCCATAAATTCAGCTCTCCCTGTATTCTGCATTTGTGATTTTCCGGGCTCAACATTAGCAACACTTAAAATGGCATCTTTGATGTTACTGTAAAATACGGAACCACCACAGTTAAGCGATTGAAAAAGATAAGCATTATAACTTATATCATACATATCGGCTGTTTCGGGCTTTAAATCAGGATTTGGAATGGCTGTACCCATTCGATAGGAGTATCGGTCTTTAATCGTTGCAAATCGTGTTTTTTGGGCTGCTGTAGCTGTAATTTTATGATTTTCGTTAAGATAATAGAATATTCCTAATTGCATATTAAAAGCGTTGCTTGGGTTAGCTTTAGCATAATCAAAAATGGTTTTTGAAGCACTTTTATAATCTTGTGCTGTTAAATTCTGACGAACATTATACGATATTCCTGGAACAAGTAAAAGTTTGTGGTGCAACTTAATGTTATCTTCAAATGCCATACTTATGGTATTGTCTTCAAATCTCCTTACAGGCTCATCGCTATTATTTTCGCGGTGTACATCTTCTTTATAGTGGAATGATAATTTTATATGGTTAAGGGGGATAATGTTTGTTCCATATTCAACACTTCCACCGTAAGTATAATCATTGTAAAAACTGGTAAATGAGCTTCGTTTATTTTGAGAAGAATAGGTCGAATCATCATAGCTTTTTATGGAGTTTTTGAATATATCATAATATAGGCGACTTTTAACATAGTGTTTGTCGTTTAACTTGGTGTTGGAAAGAAAGTAGTACGTCTCTTTATCCCAATTGGGCCATTGCCAATAACGCGGTTTGGAGTAAAGGGAATTGAGTTTATCATCTCCTGCATAAACAGGTGTTCCTTTTTGGCCGTGTTGATTAATATATCCAAAAGCATATTCATGACTTTCATTAGGAGTCCAACCTACTTTAAGATTAATTTTTTGGTCGGTTCTATAGGAGTTTTCTCGTTCTCCTCCATCTTCATGGGCGTGGGAAATAAATTGTTTTGACATGTTGTATGAGTTTCTATGCAAATAGGAGTATCCGCCTTGAGCAAAAAAATTTTTCCATTTTGTTCCTATGTTAATGTTTCCTTTATAGCCATTAGTATTAATTAACCCTAAAGAACCATCGTACTCAAGTTTTTGCAGGGGCTTTCTTGAAATTAAATTTATTGCACCACCTAATGAATTAGGGCCATAAAGCATTGAAGAAAATCCTTTTGAGACATCTATAGCCGATAAATCGAATGTAGTAAAGCGCGATAAATCAACATATCCATCGTAAGGAATATACACCGGAATACCATCCATATAAACAGGTACTGCTCTTAAATCAAAACCCCTGAGCGAAACCATTGATTCATTTCGTGGGCCTGAGGCTGTGAGACTTACTCCCGGTACGATATTTAAAGCCCGCGAAACTTCCATTTTATTGAATTTTTCCAGAATATTTTGACTTAACCTGCTGTTCATATCTATCTTTGAGCTTTCTGTAATAGTAACCTCCCCGAGTTGAAACACTTTGTTAGGAATTGAGTCGGTATTAGGTTTTTCGACCAGATTCTGGGCCGGTAAGTAATTTATGATTATAATCATATTTATTACAAGAGATAATACTTTTTTCATATACTTTGATTTTATTGAAAGATTAAATGTTTGACCACTATGTTTAAAAATGAATAATGAAAAATAAAAAAATTAAATGCTTATTCTGTAAGAGCTTCTTGATATAACTCTGTTTATTTTTTCTTCTAACTTGTAAAATTCTTTGATTGCTTTCTCGCCTGCTTTTGTAAGTACAGCACCACTTCCGTTTTTCCCTCCATGAATCTTCTCAACTAAGGGCATAACGGCTCGTTTGTTCATATCTTCTACCAATTGCCAGGCTTGCCTATACGACATTTTTATTGATTTAGCAGCATTGGTTATAGAGCCTGTTTCTTTAATCCGTTCAAGTAAAATTACTCTGCCTATTCCTAAGAACGGACCTTGTTCTTCGTCAATCCAAATTCTTACCCGTATAGTATATTTTTTATTTGGCATGAGTACTATGTTTTTAAAAGCACAGTGCAAAATAATTTATAATTGCAGGGGTAAAATATGATTTACATCATAATATGAACGATTATTGAGGGATTATATAATCCCCCACAATGATGAAGGGTACAGATAGGGAGTCTCTCATGTATATTATATTCATGGAAAGACATACAACTTTATTAATTCATTTAATTCTCAACAGGTGCCAATATCGCCAAAAGTTATACTTTTAAAAAGACAAGAAAATATTTCAATATACTTTATAATTTATTGCTTAACCTGAATGTTTTTTATAGCAGGTACAGTTATTCAAAAAATCATAATAATATTGGTTCTGATTTGTTTCTTTGAAAATATTACTCTTCAAGAGCCGTAGGTTCATCAATCCAATCGCCATTTTCTTTAATAAGGTTAATTAGAGCTTCAACAGCATCTTTACTGTCAATATTCTTTTTAACTACTTCTTTACCCTTATATAAGGTAATCTTATCAATACCAACTCCTACATAGCCATAATCAGCATCAGCCATTTCACCGGGGCCGTTAACAATACAACCCATAATACCAATTTTTACTCCTTTAAGATGTTGAGTTCTTGCTCTAATTTTGGCTGTTGTGTCTTGTAAATCAAACAAAGTACGGCCACAACTTGGGCACGAAATAAATTCGGTTTTTGAGATACGCGTACGTGTAGCTTGCAATATACCAAAAGCTGTGCTGTTAATTTGCACCTGCGATGCACACGAAGATGCCTGCAACCACACTCCATCACCAAAGCCATCTACCAACAGGGCTCCCATATCGGTACCGGCATACAATTGCATATCTTCGGTTTTTAACTCTTCATAAAATCTTTTAATTATTACAGGACTGGTACATTGCATTGCCAATAACTTAACAAACATGGCTCTTTGTTCGGCCATACCATGTTGAGAAGTAGTATTGAATACTAAGACTACATTGTTTCTTTGTTTAATGTTTGCTATTAATTCATCACTTAAAGTATTAATATTTACCCCAACAAAATTGAGTTGCGGATGAATATTGCCGGCCTTTAAAAATTCACTTTCCGTGTATAAAGGATAATGTTGCTTTAATTCAGTGTTTTGTTGCCACTTCTCTGCATTGATAATAACGCTTAACATTCCGGGAAGTTCAAAATCAACAATTTGCTCCCCACTATAAATAAAGTCGGCAGCCATATCATTAATATTCCATTTATCACTGTTAATTGAATAGCTGTAGCCTATTCCAAAGAGTGAAGCACGATTAATTTCAGAGCGCGAACTAAAATCGGCAATTACCCGTGGCACCTGCGTGTGTCCTATGTGTATTACCTCATGACTTTGTCTGCGGTTATACTCAAAAGGTAAATAGTATGAGTGGGTGCTATTTTCTATAAAATTAAAACAGTCATTTCTTTCAGGATTCTTTCGGTTTTTGTATCTGTTTACCAAAGCCAAGGCAACCGGGGCTTCAAACTCAGGGTCTTCGGTTAGTGATACACGTATGGTATCGCCTAAACCGTCTTCCAATAAAGTACCTATACCTACGGCTGATTTTATTCTTCCATCTTCTCCCTCACCGGCTTCGGTTACACCTAAATGCAAAGGATAGTTCATTTTGTTTTCAATCATTTTATTTACCAGCAAACGGTAGGCTTGTACCATTACCTTAGGGTTACTGGCTTTCATAGATAACACAATATTATAATATTGTTCATCTTCGCATATTCTTAGAAACTCCATAGCACTTTCTACCATACCTATGGGAGTGTCACCATAGCGACTCATAATACGATCGCTTAATGAACCGTGGTTGGTGCCTATGCGCATAGCGGTTCCATACTCCTTACAAATGCGCACTAAGGGTACAAAACGTTCGCGAATGCGATCTAACTCGGCCTGATAAGTACTATTGTTATAAACTTTGGTTTCAAACTTCTTTTTATCAGCATAGTTGCCCGGATTAATACGCACCTTCTCAACTATTCGTGCGGCCAACTCGGCAGCATTAGGAGTAAAGTGTATATCGGCAACAAGTGGAGTATTATATCCACGTTTACGCAATTCTTTTTTTATAAGTTCCAGATTTTTTGCTTCGTTTATACTGGGTGCTGTAATACGAACATATTCGCAACCACTTTCAATCATACGTACTGCTTGTTCAACCGTAGCAATAGTATTCATAGTGTCGGTAGTAGTCATACTTTGTATTCTTATAGGATGATGAGCACCCATAGGAACATCGCCAATTTTTACTTCACGAGTAATAAAACGCGAATAAGTAGATAAGCTGTTGCAATATTTATTGATTAAATCCATGGTTAATTTTAAAAACAGATGTAGCACAAATTAATTAAAAATATGCAATTCGTTGCCATTGTAGTTGACTTGATATGTTTGCAGAGGAACCGTAGCAGGGCTTTTAATAACCGAGCCATCAGTAAGAACAAATTCAGAATTACAGCAAGAATCAACAGCCGTGATTTGCGAAGAGGTAACTTGTACCTGTCCACATGAGTTTTCGGTATCGTAGGTACAATGCCGGTCGTAAGCTACAAACTCCTCATTAGAGCGCCTGTAAACAATAATACCGCGACTGCCACCACTTAAGTATGTCCATCCACCAACGGTGTTCAATTTATTAAAAGTCGGATCGGATGGGTAGATATATATATTTACCGGAACATACGGAATTACAGTGTTTTTGCGCTTCTTACAAGCAATAGCAAAAAATACAATTACTAATAATGCTAGGAATATTTTTCTAAAAATCAATGTTGCTATATATTTTTCGATGTACAAAATTAATATAAATAACAGGTTTAAGGCATATAAATTATTGAAATTAGCAAAATTGTATGGATATTAAATTATTTCTAAAATATAAATAATTTTAAGAAACCCATCATCATTGCCGGGCTCTTGAAATATCTCCTTGTAATTATTCTGAAAATAGCAAATAGTGCCTTGTTTGCCTATTGTAGTTTTCTATTTTGCCGGTTTAGGTATGCTGCTACTTTGTGACTTGCTTGGGTTTGTTTTAATTTTTTATGGCGGAATAATTTTGATAAATGATTTGTGGTAATCTGCTGTTACAAACATTGTTACATGATTATCTAATCTGTTCTATAATTTATTTCATAATTTTGTGTATTAGTTCCCAACAGCAAAATCAGGGAACTCCCAAGCTTTTCTATCAATACTAATCCAAATCTATTTGTAATTTTTTAATTCCCCGTATGGCGGTAAGCTACCTCCAATTCAACAATTTTTGTTTATTTTTCTCTTGTTGTAGCTATTCTATCAATGTTAATGAGATATATCAGTAAAATAGTGTCTAAAAATTGGTTATGGTCATTTTTTCATTTAATTTTGAGTTTTTATATAATTATATATGTTGCAAGAAGGTATAGTTTTGGTTTTAGCTCCACACACCGATGATGGAGAACTAGGCTGTGGAGGTACTATTTCACGACTACTTGAAGAAGGAAATAAGGTATTTTATTTAGCTTTTTCGATTTGCGAAGAGTCAGTTCCTGAGGGATTTCCTAAGAATGCATTAGAAACTGAGGTAAAGAAGGCTACGGCTTTTTTAGGGATACCTGCTGAGAACTTAATTTTAAAGAAATATCCTGTACGTATGTTTCAAAAATACCGACAAGAAATTTTGGAGGATTTGGTGAAGATTAGAGGAGAAGTTAACCCTTCCACTATTTTTATGCCTTCCAGCCGTTCATTGCATCAAGACCATAAAACTATTTATGAAGAAGGGATGAGAGCCTTTAAGCATTATACCTGCTATGGTTATGATTTGCCTTGGGATACCATAAACTTCAGTACTACGGCCTTCTATAAGTTGGATGAAAAACATATAGTAAAAAAATGCGAAGCTTTAAAATATTACGAAACTCAAAATTTTAGGACCTATTGCGATACCGATTTTATTATGGGATTGGCCAGGGTAAGAGGTGCTCAAATTGCAGTAAAATATGCCGAAGCTTTTGAGTTATTAAGAAGTGTAAAATAATTAAATGATATAACATTGATTGAATTAGTTCCACTCAGTAAACAATATCTTGAAGTATTAACCCAATGGAATTACGACAAGGAGGTAAACAAATATTTTACCCAAAGGCCTCCTTTAAGTATTGAACAACAAAACCAATGGTTAGATAGGATATTATGCGATGTCAGCAAGCGAAAATATATAATTATTCACCAGCTTAGCAAAACGCCTATTGGGATGGTAAGTCTTATGCAAATTAATAAAGAACCCGGTAAAGCAGAGTTTGGAATTACTATAGGTGAAAAAAGTTTTTGGGGAACAGGTGTTGCCCGAATGGCAAGTGGTTTGCTGTTTCACTACGCTTTCCAAGTATTAAAACTAAACGAAATATTTTTACAAGTGTTTGAAACTAATGAACGCGGCATACGTTTCTTTAAGAAATTAGGCTTTGTGATTGATGGAGAATCATATACCGATAGCGAAAATAATCGTTTACTGAAGATGAAACTAACCAAGAAAATTTTTCTAAAACAACCTTCTCTAGTTTGATTGTTGCTATTCATCAACCTAACTATTTACCTTGGGCAGGCTATTTTCATAAAATTAGCAAGGCCGATTGTTTTGTAATATTAGACGATGTACAAATTCCGGGCAAAGGAATCCATCATCGCAATTTTATTAAAGGAAAAGACGGAAGAGCCGTACTTCTATCTGTACCACTGCATAAAAGAAATGGTATGTACTCCACTTACAATAATGTTGTGCCTGACTACAGCAGTAAGTGGCAAAGAAATCATTTAAACAAAATTAAAGACGCCTATTATAAAAGCCTTTTTTTTGAAAATATCTTTACAGTCATAGAACAAATAATTCTTAAAAAGCACGAAAATCTTACAGCGCTAAACACAGAACTTATACAAGCTATTTGTAAAATAATACAAATTAAAACGCCTATGGTTTATGCTTCACAATATGAACTTGGTGAGCTAAAAGGGAATGATAAGAATATTGCTTTATGCAAGCAGTTGCATGCTACAACCTATCTTTCGGGGCAAGGTGGAAAAAAATATAACGATGAAAACATGTTTAAGCATCATGGGATAGAACTAAATTATCAGTTGTTTAACCTTAGCTACCACCAACAAGGCAAGAATTTTATTCCTAATCTATCGGTTATTGATTTACTCTTTAACATGGCACCCGAAGAAATACATAAAACTTTTGAGGCTATATAGAGTATAGATACTTAGCTGGTTAACGCGAAAAAATATTGTATTTTAAAATACAGTAAATAGCCCGAAACCCATCAATGGCTCCAATCTTTTTGCCTTCTTCATAGGTTCGTCCATAATAGGATATACCTACCTCGTAGATACGTACTTTAGGAACTCGCGCTATCTTGGCTGTTACCTCCGGCTCAAAACCAAAACGTTTTTCTTTAAGTTTTATACTCTTTATCATAGCCGAATTAAACAGCTTATAACATGTTTCCATATCGGTAAGATTTAGATTGGTAAACATATTGCTTAGAAAGGTTAGAAATCTATTACCTATGGTATGCCAGAAAAATAATATACGATGCGCATTTCCGCCCATAAATCGTGACCCATAAACCACATCGGCAAAACCATCTACAACAGGTTTAAGCAAAATGTTATACTCTTCGGGGTCGTATTCCAAATCGGCATCTTGTACAATAAGATAATTGCCTGTTGCTAATTCTATTCCTTTATGTATGGCTGCTCCCTTACCTTGGTTTTTTTCCTGATTATGCAATAAAAACAAATTTTTGAAATCACTTTTCTCTATATAGCTTTCAATGGCTTGGCGTGTGTTATCGGTTGATGAGTCATTCACAATAATAATTTCTTTTTCAAAATTGTTTATCAATGAAACTCGAACTACTTTATCAAGAATTAAATGTATGGTTCTTGCTTCGTTATATGCAGGTATAATTATTGAAAGTTTATTAACAGACATGATATATTCTTCGCAACCGGTAATTAAAGATAAATTATACAGTTAATTTATGTTCAACTTAAAAATACAATTATACACTTATATTTTCACAAATACTATACCGTTTAACAACAATAACAATTAGTTTTTGTAATTTTGTAATAAGCTGTTTAACTATAAGGAAAGCATTCGCTGTAATGCTTATGGATTTGAACGGAGAAGGTACTACTTTTGTACAGAATTAAGAGAAAAACCTGGTTGTAGAACAAAGCCTCTGAATGAAAGATTATTACAAAATATTAGGTGTTGATAGAAATTCGGACGATATGGAGATTAAAAAAGCTTATCGTAAGTTAGCCTTTAGATATCATCCTGATGTGAATAAAGATATGGTGGCCGGTACTATGTTTAAAGAGGTAAATGAGGCTTATGCAACCTTAGGCAATAGCATTAAGAGAAGACATTACGATATGTATTACAGCTCTATTGACGGCAAGAACGTAAAGATTAACGATAAATACAAACAAGACAAGGGTCGAAAATATGGTACGGCATATCGTCATAAGAATCAAGCCTATGCTTATCAAAACTACCGCCAAACAGCAAAAAGAAAGGAAAATCAAGGTGATTTCACTCAATTAGAAAACTGGATGTTTGCCAGCTTGGTAGTAATAGGCGTTATTGCTATTATACTTGCGGTTCGAGACCTTGTTATGAATGAGATAGATGTAGATTCTTTTTCGGGAATACTGTTTGGGCTACTATTTATGTTTTTGCTAATTTACAGTTGGACACAGATTTACCGTAAGAAAAAGAAAGACTAGGCTTTAATAATTTCAGAAATAGCCTCTTTCAAAACATCTGTTAATTCCTTGTCTAAAGCGGCACTCTTATTATCAGCATACCAGCGATGCAGTTTCTCCTTAATGTTATCCATTTCTATTCCTTGTTCTTTCAATTTGTTTATCAAATCCTGTGCTTCAAATGGCCGAGGCCCCCATTGACCAATAACCTGTTTACTTGCCGCATCAACAATAATTAATTTAGGAATAGAGCGTGCTCCATTAGTCAAAAACTGATCCATTAGGTCAAGATTCTCGTCTCTGAACAAAAATTTTAAATCAATTTTATTATTACTGCTTGATGCTATCGTGTTAAAGTAAGGAACTATTTGTGCCGCATCACCACACCATCCTTCGGCCAGTACCAACCATATTAATGGGCTTTTTATTTTACTTAACGTTTCACGCATATCATCTGAAATAAGTGAGGTCTTATCCACACGATTCATTCGTGAGATATTCAATTTTGTATAGTCCAGCAAATCCTGATTTTGCTCAGGACCTGTAACTTTACCCTCTTTAAATAAGGTGTCAATTGTTTCTCTGTAAGCCTTGTAATCAATAGCTTTCTTTAATGTTGATTCAGAAATAATCATAGTGTTAATTTGTTGAGGTAATTATTGTTTCTCTGATTTTATACAGAGTATAAATATTTACATACAAAGGTACGCAAAATTTAATAGAGATTGATGATCATTTCATCTATCTATTTAGTAAGTGGAATTATCATACAAATTTCTACTTTTGTGTATTGTTTGAATATTATTATGTATTTAAGAAGATTAATAAACATATTTATTGGTGCTTTACTATGGAGTAATCCGGTTTTATCACAAACCGGTATAAATATATCGGGAAATACTGATGGAAGTATATCTAAGATTACCATTGATGCATATCCCTATTACGTGGAAGAACTTAAGCAAACACTCAATCCTGAGCTAAAGGGTACTTTGTTTAAAGAAACAGAAAAGGTTATGCTTCCGCAATGTTTTGAAGTTAAGGCCGACTCGTTTACTTATTATCTTTTAGTGGTAAAAGAGCAAAGCGAAACAACCCCCATCAGAAAAGGACAAGATGAGCAAAGCATTAATCAGGAAGTTAATTTTTACAGAAAAGAGAATGTCATTATAGGCAATGGTGGCGGTAAAAATGCTATACAACAATCCTATTATAATCAGTTTAGGCAAACTTTTCGTGATAGTTATGATTCATTAATGCTTATTGCTTCAGATTTATCGGTTGACGCTTTTGAAGACAAGTTATACCAGATTCGAAAAAGTAAATTAAACTGGCTTGAAAAGGCAAAGCAGGAAAACCCACACTCTATAGCTATCACTACTTTAATCAGAAAAGAAATTAATTATGCCTATTACGCGTCAATTTTAGGGTATGCAGCCGAACAATGTGCTACTAAGAATAAAGCTTACAGCAAATCGTTACCTCAAATAATAAGTAATGAAATAAAATCAGTTGAGCGGAGTGATGATAATATGATGTATAGCCCGTGGTATAGACATTTTATACTCAATTATCTGGCATACTTTAGCAGCGAAAACCTAGATTTTAGAGCTTCAGAAAATTTTTCGCCTCAGGTACGACAAGAGTTAAAAATGATTGACACTGAAATGCAAGGGCGTACTAAACTTTATGCTTTATCAAAGTTAATGATTAATAGTTGCCAAAAGGTAGAGGCTGAATTAGCTAAACAAATGCTGAGCAAAATTAAGGAGGCAGATAAAGAAGGATTTATATACAAGTACGCACAAAAACATTGTCAAGACGGGCTTAATGCGAAGACCAATACCGTGAATAGCAAAAATGTAAAAGAACCCAAAAAGCCACAATCTGAATATCCGGTGCTTCACGATGTAAATGGTAAAGAAATATTTTTAGAGCAGTTTAAAGGCAAGGTAGTGTACATTGATTTTTGGGCAAGTTGGTGTGGTCCTTGTCGTCAGCAGTTTCCTTTCTCAAAAAAACTATATCAGTCATTTACAAAAAAGCAGTTAGACAAGATTGTTTTCTTATACATCTCAATTGATGACAATGAAGAGGCATGGAAAAATGCCATTAATACTTTAGGAATTGAAGGTGTAAACGGTATTAGTAAAGGTGGCTGGAGTAGTGATATATGCAGTTATTTTCAAATAAATAGTATTCCGCGTTATATGATTATGGATAAGCATAGTAAAATAATAGAAAACAATGCTAAAAGGCCTTCTGACGAAACTTTAAAAGACGATTTATTAAAGTTGATAGCGCAATAAAGCTATACTATAATTTTACCAACTTTAAATAGCTTATTTGATTAGCTTTATTTATTTTTAGGAAATATATTCCCTTAGGAATTGCTGTAAAATCTTGCTGATTAATTTGTGTTCCTGAATAAATAATTTGACCATTTGTGTTTATTAATTCACAAATATCATCTTTGTTAAGAGCATTAATTCTAATATAATCTGTAAAGGGATTGGGATAAACCCGGTAATCGTTAATATGCTGTTGGGTTGAAGTTACCGAGCAGTCTAGTTCATTAATTTTTTGCCAAAGCTCATTATCAAAAATGGTAATAGCCAATGATGATGAGTAGGCACTTTGCCCCATTCTTACTACCACCATATTTTGTGATGGAACTACATATATTTTTTGATCGTTTTTACCAAGTGCAGCATACATATCAAACGGAGCATTAGGAATAATAGCACCATTAAACTGCTGTTGACTTACAGGGAGCATAAATGAACTTTTCCCATTTAACCATGTTAAATACCCATACGATAAATTTATGTTTTGCGAGGTGTTGGTCATGGCATTAAAATATACCGAGTCATTTAGTACTAACGTATTGTCCCATATTCCTTTATTGAGGCACAGTAGTCCGAAGCGCGCAGCATCACGGGTTTTGGAGTAGAATACATTGTTTACCCATGTACCCGAACTCATAAATATTTTACTTTTAACCTTGGTATTGGTATAAGAGTTTATTGTTATCCCGGTGGCTATTGGCAACAAATCTTGAAGTTTTCTGTAAGCTCCATTATGATAAGCCCAACGTGTTCCCGGATCGGCCAAGTAAGTTAAGCAAGCCGGTGTGTCATCATCAGAAGTGCAGGGGGGCGGATTATTATCATTAAGTCCGCTTGTCATGGTAAGTAAATTTAATATTTTAATGGAATCTTCCTGTGCTGTTGTACAGGAGCTCCAGCCATTTCCTAAATATTGACTTGCACTTTCATGAATATTTAAAGCACCTTCACTTTGTGCTATTCCTGTAAGAAATGATGTAAGTGTTTTACCTGCCGATGCCCAATACCAAAGCGAGTCGGCTGTAAATGTTCCGAAATATTTTTCAAGCACAATTTTTCCGTTTTTTAGGATAATAAAACTTTTGGTGTTTTTTTGTTGCAGAAAATCATAAAGACTATCAATTCTATCATCGCACCAATTTAATGAGGCGGGCGATATTGTATCCCAGTTTTGAGGAGATGCAGGTGGGAAATATATTGGGGTTTGTGCCTTACTGAAACAAGGAAACAAATACACAAAAAGAATAAATACTTTAATTGTTTTCATAAGAGTAAATTATAATAATTATCTATTCTGTCCATTCTATTTCTTTTACAAAGGGTTGATCTTTAAGACGGTTAATAATAGCCGAAACATTGTTTACATTATCTATCTTTAGAAGAAAAACACAGGTGGTATCAGTCTTATTAAGTTTAAATGAATCTATCTTTAACTCAAATTCATTATTTAACATATTCCTTAAAAAATCAGGATCATTAATAGAAATATCAGTAACAATCTTAATGGTTTTTAGTCTGAATTTTTTTGTAAAGAATTGTTCTAAAGGCTGCAAAGCCCATAAAATAATCAATGCAATTATAGTAGTTGTTCCTGCCGCAAAGTATAAGCCCGAGCCGGTAGCTAAACCAATTGCCGCTACTGTCCACAAGCCCGAAGCTGTGGTTAAACCGTGTACGGTACCTTGCTTTGAAAACAAAATAGTACCCGCACCTATAAAACCAATACCGCTTATAACCTGTGCTGCCACACGCGAAGGATCAAGGCTTACAGCATCAGTTCCTAAAATATCTGCAAATCCAAAAGCAGAAACTATCATCACTAAGCATGAACCAACACACACCATCATGTGGGTTCTTAAACCGGCTGCCCAATGTTTTCTTTCGCGCTCCAAACCAATCAAACCGCCAAACAGCGAGGCCAGCAGCAACCGTAAAATTATTTCATTACTTTCAAGCATTATAAAATGGGATAAGAATTATATAAATGTATAGAACAAAAGTAATTGATGTTTACATAGCACGAAATTTTTTCAAATTATTTTTTAGACTATTGTAAAGTTTAAAGGTTTAAAAGAATGCTCTTACCTGTACACCACCTGTATGTATGGTTCTGTTATCTTTTGTTTTACGACCGTCATAGTTAAAGTTTATTTGCATATTATTGGCCAAAGTACGCTGATAGCCTATATTCCAAGTAATATTATTGCCAGGTAACAATGCTTCAAGCATTTCAAAGGCTATAGGGGTATTGCTGTTGCTGTTGTAGTTAATTCTAATGTAATTAAATTTTAAATTAAAACTTCCCTTGCTTACTTCATTATATCTTAGTTCTAAACCCATATTGTTATTGATGGCCACATTGTTTGAGTCGTTATTATTATTCAGCTTTTCAGAGTATTTATAACTTAATATTAATCGAAATTGGGTGTTGGGTTGATAGCTTATTTTGGGTTCTATTTCTTGATATTTAATATGATAATCGCGGGTATTAAAATAGTCAGACTTATTTGTTTTAATACCTTGTATGTTTTCTACATTAAGTTGCAACTCACGCGTAATATTATATCTTAGTCTAATAGTATGTGATTTATTGCTTTTTGACTCGTAACCATTTGTAAGTAATAATCTATTTCGAGGCTCCTGATAAGTATAATCTATTCCGAATTTTGGGCTTAATCGGTTAAAATAAAAACTGCTCCTTACATTTGAATTAAGGCTTACTAAGGTGCTGTCAAAGTTAAGATTGCTAAAAGGATTAAACGAGTCTTCTATTTTGGTATTAATTGTTTTTCTGTCTATTCTATAATTGGTTTGATTAGAGAATCGGGAAATGAGTTTACGGATATTTTTATTTTGTGTACTCCACTTAGAAGGCGCATTTACATTCAATGTTTGATTAAACTGATTATTTAATGTTTTTACAAATTCATTAGTTGGTGTATAAACCTTAATATAAGAAGCCTGATCGCTGTATATTGCGTTTTCAAACTCGTTAATTTCTTTTATTCCGTTGTTGTTATAATCTTTCCAGTAATAGGCACCCTGCCCCGGTGCCACTTCAAGAAAAGAATATTCTTTTTTTACCTCACTACCTGAACCTATCTCGTAAAAAGTAGTCCACGCTATTACTCCTTTAAGTAAACGAAGACCGTACTCAACACGATTTACCATCGATCTCTCGCTGGTTTTGCTGATTAAGGAAGTGTCTTTTATATCTAAAGTTCTGTAAGTGGTGGTGTTCTTAAAGTAGTTGCCTCGCCCCGGGTTAAACCCTGAACTGAAAATATAGCTTTCGCCTATTGAAGCTTTATTAAATTTATGTTGTACAGGTAACCAATCGGTACGATTAATGTATTTGAATTCATAAGTATTCTTAGACGAATCGGTGTTGTTCACAAAACTTTGCCATTCAAAAAAATGAAAACTGTTTTGGAGTAAGCTATCATTCTTCAAGTCTTTAAAACTGCTTTTTTCTTGCTGTTCAGAAACACCCACAGTAAACCTCTTGGCTACTTTCTTGGTAAGTACGCTCTTGTGTCGCAGAAACTCCGATTTACTTAATAATTCTGTGCTTCCTAATAAGCTTCCATCAAATTGCCCATTAAATCCGTATTTATCAAAAGTGCCGCTTAGTACATGTTGTTGCCCTTGGTAATTACTTTTTTCTATAAATGAATTATATTTATATAAAGCCCTAAACATTTTTTCTTTTTCAATACCAATACCGGCTGTAGCTAATTGCTGCTGGTTGTTTTGTTTGCTGCTTACCCTATTCCAGTCGCGCTCAAACTCAACAGTACGATAGCGTTCAATGGGAGTAAACCACCGAGAAATTATCTCATAGCTTACCATACTAAGTAGCGAAAGTTTTTTTAAAGAATCTCCTATAGCATTTTTTCCTTCTAAATAATATTTAGCTCCGTAGCCCAAATTGTTAGCATCACCTTGTGTACTGAAAGTATTTTCATCATTGTTACTTACAGCCAGTTCAATACCTGTTTTTAAATGCTTGTTTATTTGATACTCGGTTATGCCTACCGCCATTTGCCTTTGTTTAGGGGCAGGCAATAAAATAACCGGCTCAAAACTTCCTTGCCTAACACCGTTTAACGGAGCTACCCATTGAAACACCTTGCCATTAGCGCTGCTGCTTATGTTAATATAATTTCCATTACCTTGCCCTACATTGCTGAAAGATGGCCTGTAAACAGCCTTTTCGGGATTTATGGAATAAATAAAAACCTTAGAATATAGAATCCCATTGACTGTGGTATCTTTTTGTTCGTACAATACCTGCGAACTAGAAAAAGAAACTGTATCAATGTTCAACGAGAGTGCATAATTTAAACTGTCGCCTACATTTCTTAATATGTCTTTCTGCGAAGAGCTTAAAGTTAAGTTTACAGGCTTGTTTTTATTATCCTGCTCGCTATATATATGAAAACCTGTTTTTATTTTTCCCACGTTGTAAGCATATCCAAAAGTTAAAAGTGAGCGGGCATAATTACGGTCAATATATTGAAATTCGGCTACTATTCTTTTGTCTTTTGTAATAATTCTTTTTGCGGTAAATATTATTTCGGCTGTATTGTAATCAATCACATAATCGTTCTCTTGCCCTCTTTGCAGCAATTGCCCGTCAATATAAATATTTTCAGAACCCGAGAGTATCATAATAAAACTCTCGTTTTCGGTTCCCTTTAAGCGGTATGGCCCTTGATTTCCTTCAATTCCTATAATTGTGTTTCGAGAAAATTTTCCTTTACTAACAGCAGCCGAAACGTCCACCTGATGAGTGCCTTCGCCTTGTTTAAATTGGGTGTTGAACATGCCTCCCTGATTTCTCTTATAGTAATTCATAAAATAGGAACGGGGCCGACTTAATACAAAATCTCCGGCTATAAGTTTTGATTTTTCATCGCTCAATTCAATAAAAACCTTGTCAAACTCCTGCAATTGCTGCGTGTTTCCTTCGGGCTGAATGGGGATATTATCATCAGAAATAACGGCCTTAATGTTTAAATTCTCGCTTATCTTCCCGGAGAGTTGCAGGTTAAGATTTGAGTTGACCACTACATCTTGATTATTGCCGAAGCTAACACCTCGGGTTATACTTCCACTCCTGTTAAAGCCATCTAACTTAAAAATATCAGTATTGGGTTGAGTATAAGAAAAAGTATAAGGATTAGTAAAATTATTGGTGGCAGCCTGCATCATTTTAAGGCTTTTATGATAATACTTTTTGCTTAGTAAAAAGGGATAAGTTTGAAACTCGACTTTGATGCTGTCTTTTAAGCTTGCCTTGTTTTTCCATACTAATAATCCTTGTTCAGGCAATAATATATATTCAATTTGTTGGAGGGTATCATCGGTAATTTTGAAAGTACCGGGAATAATGCTCAAGGTGTCAAGCCTTACAGTATCATTAGTAACCGGCAAAAATCGGGTCTTTACACTGCTTGTGGTTTGTGCACTAATTGCAGTATATAAACAAATTAAATATATTGTAACAAAAGCTTTCACTCAAACAAAGGAAAGATATAAAAATATATATTTATTATTTTCAGGATTTATTATCTATCAAATATTTTTTATTCCAACAATAATAATTACTGGTATACCTTGTCTAATAAATACTTTTGAAATTAATTAGTTACATATTGAAACGAAAAATTCAGAGTTATATTATGCATCATGGAAAGGTAAACTCCCCCCATAAATAGAGCGGCAAAATATCCACTAATTACGTATATGCGCGTTAAACCGCTTGGTATATGCTTAATCTAACTTGTAAACATAATTATAAAACACCTCACAATTAGCATGAATAGTAAGCGTTTTTATATTCACTAATAGCAGTTCTAAGATGAGAACCGCTTGGGCTAGCAGTTTTGGGACTTATAAAAGAACATTTCTTTGATTGCATCCAATACAATTCCTGTTCACTAGTGCCAAGCAAATACATGTTCATGAATTATTTTTGATGTTGAATGAGTTGTAAAATTTCCGGTGGCGCATTGGTGTCAAAACTAAACACCCTAATCATTTTACCTGTTTGGCAAAATAAATTTTTAAAAATAGTTGATTAGTAAAGCAAGGGCGTCCTTCAACTTTTACTGTTTTATTGATAAAGAATAATTTATCTAGTTCGAGTTTTTCAACAAAAGCATCAATAAATCTTACTGTATTATCCTTTTCAATATCATCATTTAGGCCTTAAACTCAATCTGTGTACGGTTTTTAGGAGTTATTTTAGGCATACACAAAGATATTGTATATTTCAGTTTTTATTTGTATTTTTATTTCAAAAAAATAAACAGCTTGTGT